>Ga0307372_10004191_pt1 | contig 22458 bp, 21 predicted proteins | sample OX1MG_FD_202533 | JGI IMG/M metagenome (GOLD analysis project Ga0307372, IMG submission 202533) | Soil microbial communities from Risofladan, Vaasa, Finland - OX-1 | ecosystem: Environmental > Terrestrial > Soil > Coastal area > Acid sulfate soil | place: Finland: Risofladan, Vaasa | collected...
GTCCATCGTCCATCTAAGCCGGACGGAATCCCACGCCACCCAGCTCCATGCTTATTCTTCCCAACTCTCCTGAATTGACCAAGCCCGATTTGTGTCAACGCGGAGCGTGCGCGGTATAATTATTCCTTACTCCTGACTTCCGACTCCTGGCTCCTGATCACCAACGCTTCTCCGCTCCGCGTCGCTTGCACGGCGCCGGGCAGCGTCAGCGATGCCGGCTCCGCGGTGTGGACCAAGTCGGCCAGCCGTTCCCAGTGGTCGAAGCCCATCGCCTGCTCGCCCCAGCCTTGGCCGCGCCAGGCGACGACGAGCAATTCGCGCACGACGCATCGCGATTGGCCAGAAAGAACGCGGCAATCGATCGACAAACGACTCGGCCCTGCTTGCCTCACGCACTTCGGCAGCAGGCTTTCGACCTGGTCCGAAATCACCTTTTGGGCTTCTCCCGCCAGCCGCCCGAGCCGCAGCAGGGCCTCGGCCACTTGCGGGTTGTATTGCACGGCAAGTTGCGGTAACAGCTCGTGGCGCAAGCGGTTGCGTGTGTAACCCGGATCCAGGTTCGTAGCGTCTTCGCGATAGAGCTGGCCTAGTTCGGCTAGGTAAGCCGTGACCTCGGACCGGCGCAAGCCGAGCATCGGCCGCAGCAGCGTCGCGGGCCCCAAGGGTCGCGATCGCGGCATGCCTGCCAGTCCCGCCAGGCCCGTGCCGCGCACGATGCGGTGCAAAATCGTCTCGGCCTGGTCGTCGGCCGTGTGGGCGGTCACGACGTAGCGGGCGCCGAGCCGCTCGGCCGTTGCTTGCAGAAAGTCGTACCGGGCCTGACGGGCCGCCGCCTCGAGGCCATCGGAACCCGACGCCGCACGCAACGTCACGTCGGCCTGCCCGACTTCGCAAGGCAAGCTCAGACTCCGGCAAAGCTCGACCACGAATTGCTGGTCGGCGTCCGCAGCGGCGCCGCGCAAGTGGTGATTGAAATGAGCGCCGAAGAGCCGCCCTGGCCCCGTAACTCGAATGGCCGCCAGCCCCCGCAACAAGGCCACGCTATCGGCCCCGCCCGATACAGCGACCAGCACGGTTACATCGTGCCAGGCATCGGGCGGCCAGGCGGCCGCCAACTGTTGCGGGAAATTGCTTCGAGCCATGAGCGCGTGCGCCCCACTGCCGATTATCTGGGTTTTATCCTTCGCACGGGTTGAAGCGACGCATGGTTGCCGTGGGGCGGCTCCTCTAGGCCGTCGGCGATTGAGTGGGGCGGCCTTCCAGGCCGTCGGCGATTGACGGCCTGGAAGGCCGCCCCACGATGCGTCGACTTATCGCCCGCACGGCACTCAATTCCGTCCGCTCCTAACCCCTAGTATGCACGCATTTTAACGGTTATCTACGGCCGACGGAAATGAGTTGCAGACCGGGCAATCTCTGCTACGATGAGATTCATGTTAGTCTGAACCTTTCGGTTGCTGCCGCTTGGCGGCGCCGAGGAATGAATCTACGCGAGTTCGTGACTGGATTTCGTGAGCAGGCAGCAAGACCCAGCCCCCTTCGGGAGCACGCTCAACATGCATTTACTCCTCATCCTCTTGCAGCAATTGCTCGGAATGCTTCCGAATTCCAAGCAGGCTCCGCAAGGTGAGGTCGTGCGTAAGCGGCAGCCGAACGATACCCGTTCGGAGCCAGACGCCTTCGCGCGTTTGGGGCTCTCGCAAGACGGCTGGATGACAACTCTTCCGGGACGCGTTTGCGCCGAGGAAATCCCGTCGAACCCGATCGCGGTTCGGCGGCGAGAGCATCGGGCGGCGCTGTTTTCGCCGCTTTCCGTCAGCGCCGCTGTCAACGGCGCGCGAACCAGGGAAGCAGCGGGGTTCGGTCGCGTCGGCATGGGGCCGGCGCTTTCGAGCGAAGACCAGCCGGCAGAGAGGTCCTAGTTTGCGAGACGATTGAGACGTCGATCGGTTTGCCGGTCGCCGTTTCTGCCCGTATCCCAATCCATTCTCGCTGATTCGCAGCCGAGCCTTCTGCCGGCTGAAACTTCCTTGGCGCGCCCGCTGGCGCGCTTCCGGGCCGGGTTCGGCTATTGTCGCCGCTCACGATCAACGACCGGGGGCAAGCCAAGCCCGACGCAGATGCTTGGCCGGCCTCTCCGGCGTGCCGAATAGGGGAGCCAATGGAAACAACGGGCATCGTAATCCTGACAGCGCTGATTGCCAGCGCTTTGACTTTTGCCGCCGTCAAGCTGCTCGATCATCTACACCTTCGCGACGCCAACAAGAAGGCCCGCGAAACGATCGATCAGGCCGAACGCGAAATCGACAATCGACGCCGCGAAGCCGAACTGGAAATCAAAGAGCTGGCCATCCAGCAGCGAGCCGAGGGCGAAAAAGAGCTGAGCGTCATTCGCCAGGAGTTGCACGAGCGCGAACGTCTGCTCGACAAGCGGCAAGACGCCCTGGAGCAGCAGAACGAGCAGCTCCGCAAGCAGGAGAAAATGGTCGAAGGCAACCAGCGCAAGCTGGCCGAGCGGATCGAAGAGACCAATCGCCGCCAGGAAGAGTTGGGCAAGGTGCTCGAGATGCAGCGTCAGGCCCTGCACCAGGTGAGCGGCCTGAGCCAGGAAGAGGCCAAGCGGCAGTTGCTCGAACGGCTCGACGCAGAGTTGCAGCACGAGGCCGGCGCCGTCATCATCAAGCACGAAAAACGCCTCGCCGAAACGTGCGAAGAAAAATCTCGCGAAGTGCTGATCACCGCGCTGCAACGCTACGCCGCCAGCCATACGGCCGAAACGACGACCAGCACCGTCGACATTCCCAACGACGACATGAAGGGGCGGATCATCGGCCGCGAAGGCCGCAACATTCGGGCTTTCGAAAAGGCGACCGGCGTCGACGTGATCATCGACGACACGCCCGGCGTGGTGATCGTCAGCGGTTTCGACATGGTGCGCCGCGAGGTGGCCCGCATCTCGCTGGCCAAGCTGATCGCCGACGGGCGGATTCACCCCTCGCGCATTGAAGAGATCGTCACCGAAACGCAGGCCGAACTGGAGCAGCATCTGCAAAAGCTCGGCGCCGAAGCGGCCCAGGAGGCCGACGTGCCGGGCTTGCACGAGCGGATCATCCACTTGCTCGGCCGGCTGCGGTTCCGCACCAGCTACAGCCAGAACGTGCTGCGGCACTCGATCGAAGTCGCCTTCTTGACCGGCATGATGGCCGAGGAAATCGGGCTCGACGCCAAGCTGGCCCGCCGCTGCGGCTTGCTGCACGACATCGGCAAAGCGGCCGATCACGAGGCCGAAGGCGGGCATCCCAAAATCGGCGCCGATTTGCTGCGCCGCTACGGCGAGCGGGCGGAAGTGGTTCACGCGGCGCTCGGGCACCACGACGACCTGCGAATCGAGAATCCTTACACCGTGCTGGTCGCAGCGGCCGACGCCTGCAGCGCTTCGCGGCCTGGCGCTCGCCGCGAGACGCTGGAACGCTACGTCAAGCGGATGGAAGAACTGGAAACGATCGCTGGCGGCTTTCCGGGCGTGGAGCAGGCGTTCGCCATCCAAGCCGGGCGAGAGTTGCGGGTGCTGGTCAGCGCCAAGGATACGTCCGACGCCACTGCGGCCAAGATTTGCTACGACATTGCCAAGGCTTTCGAGGAGCGGTTGACATATCCGGGCGAAATCAAGGTCACGGTGCTGCGCGAGGCGCGATTCACCGAGGTCGCCAAATAAGGGACGGACGAAAAAATAACTTCGTCCCAGAAATCCCTCTCCCTCCAGGAGAGGTTAGGTGAGGGCCAACAGAATTGCCGAAGTTATTTTTCGTCCGGTTCCTAATCGAGGGGAGGGCTCCGTGAGGATGCTCTTGATCGGCGACGTGGTGGGCAAACCGGGGCGGCAGATCATCTGCCACGCACTGCGCGGCTTGATCGAGCGCGAGCGGCTCGATTTCGTCGTGGCCAACGCCGAGAACGCCGCCGGCGGATCGGGACTGACGCCCGAGATCTATCGCGAACTGCTGGCGGCTGGCGTCGACGCGATCACGCTGGGCGACCATATCTATCGCCGCCGCGAGATCAACCCGGTGCTCGAAACGGCGGCGAACATCGTCAAGCCGGCCAATTTTCCGCCCGAGGCGCCCGGCCGCGACCACATGATCGTCACGGCCCGCAATGGCGAGCGCGTGGCGGTTGTCAGCCTGCTCGGCCGGGTGTTCATGCGGCCGGTCGATTGTCCCTGGGCGGCCATCGATCGCGTACTGCCGCAATTGCCCAGCGACGTCAAGCAGATCCTGGTCGACTTCCACGCCGAAGCCACCAGCGACAAGCAACTGATGGGCCGCCATTTGGACGGGCGAGTGACCGCTGTGCTCGGCACGCACACCCACGTGCCGACGGCCGACGAAGAGATTCTGCCCGGCGGCACGGCCTTTCAGTGCGACGTCGGCATGACCGGCCCTTACGAGAGCATCCTCGGGCGCCGCATCGATCGCGTGATGGAAACCACGCGGACCTTCAACCCCACGCACTTCGAAGTGGCCACGGGCGACGTGCGGCTCTGCGGCTCGATCGTCGAGAGCGATGCGGCCGGCCGGGCCACGTCGATTTGTCGCGTGCGAGTCACTTCGGCCGAGGCCGAGCAACTGGCGCAATTCGGGCGTGCGGCGGCGCACCCGTCGGCTCATTAGTTCGACGCTTCCGAATCAGGCGCGTGCCATGGAGGGACGGGCGCCCTCGCCCGTCAGCGTTCTCCGAATACGGAGGGACGGGCGCCCTCGCCCGTCAGCGTTCTCCGAATACGGAGGGACGGGCGCCCTCGCCCGTCAGCGTTCTCCGAATATGGAGGGATGGGCGCCCTCGCCCGTTTGGCTTCGCGGCGTGTCTCCACGGGCGGGGGCGCCCGTGCCTCCCTGGAAGCTGTCGGGCGGCATCCTTTCAATCTAGCCGCGAACGCTCCCGTCGGCGTCGAATTGCACCGCCCGGCGAACTTTGAAAGGACGCGGCGGAGCGAATGCGCGGGCAACGCTCAGCATGGCGCCGGCCAGGTTCTGTTCGACCGCCGCCCGCAGGCCGATGTACGAGGTCGTCAACCGGGGGTTGATCTCGATCACGACGTCGTCCGCGCCGTCCGCCGATTCGCCCAGCACCAGATCGATGCCCAGATAGCCGAAAGCGCCAGGCAAAACGCTCACGGCCCGATCGGCGACAATCGCCGCGCGCAATGCCAATTCGGGCGAAAGGGGCAAATTTCCGCCGAGATAGCGAAAGCGGCCGTCGTCGCTTATCCGCTGCCGGCACGCAGGCAGCGCGAGCCTCAATCCGCCGGGTCCGCAAAGAAACGCGACGCTCGTCGGCAGGCCCGGGCAAAAGCGTTCCAGCCGGCCGGGGCTGTCATCTGGCGCCAGCAGCGGAGCGTCCGAGTTGGATACATACACGACGCCATGCGAACCGGCGCCGTCGCGCGGTTTCCAAACCGCCGGGTAGCGAAACTCGCGAGGCCAAGCCGCGCCAGCCTGAAACAAGATTCCCCGCGGGACAGGCACGCCAGCGGCATCGAGGAACTCGGCCGTAGCGTGCTTGTCGCTTGCCAACTCGACAAGCGACCTCTGCGGCCCGAGCAACCGCCCGCCGACGGCCGCCACGCGCCGGCAGCGTTCGGCCAGCGCGCCGCCGATTTCGGGAGCAATCACGACCGTCCAATCGGCGTCGGCCGCCAGCCGATCGAAGGCTGCGGCATGCTCGGCGCCGTCCGAGACATCAACGACGCGCGAGGCGCCCGGTTGCCACGCCACCAGGCGGCGATCTCTCATGGCGACCGCCGTCACGAAACCTAGCGCGACCAAATCCGCAGCCAGCGCCGAGGCCATCGATCGCCCTTCGGCCAGCAGACTTGCCGGCGTCTCGCGGGCGGAAGCTCCGTTCAGCAAGCCGCCGCCGGTAAGAAACTCGTAGACGAAAATGGCGGTCATTGCGGCAGGCTGCTTGACTGTCGATGCGCAAGCCACCAGTATACGCAAACCACGTGGCGCCGGGCGCCCTCGCCCGGCCGATCACCGAATGCAGCGATCCCGAGCCGAGGCGCCGATGCCCATTGAAATCGCTTGTCCGCAGTGCCAGCAGATGTTGCGCGTGCCCGACGAGGCGGCCGGCAAAAAGGCCCGTTGCCCGGCGTGCCAGACGATCGTCGACGTGCCGATCACAGCGGTCGAAATCTTGCCCGAATCGCCGTTCGACGCACGCGCGAGCGACGACAACGCCTACCGCTCGCCGGCCGAATTCCCGCCCCCGCCCTATCCGTCGAAATCGCTCGGCGACGACGCCGCGATTCGGATGCTGCTGCCCGTGGGCCGCTCGCTGTGGGCGATCGCGGCCGGTTACTTCGGGCTGTTTTCGCTGATCTGCTTTCCAGCGCCGATCGCCATCATCCTGGGCTTGATCGCGATCCGCGACATTCGCAAGCACCCGGAAAAGCACGGCCTGGGCCGGGCGATCTTCGGCCTGGTGATGGGCGTGCTCTGTTCGATCGGCTTCGTCGTCCTGCTCATGAATGCCGGCCGTTGACGGCAAGCTTGGCGCCGGAGTGCGAAAGACGTTGCGCGGCTGCGTTTCATTCGCATGCCAGCCCTTGATCGCGTACGCGATCAAGCAAGGCCAGCCAAAGCGACATAAGCGCGTCTTCAGAAAATGCCCAACTGGTCGCGGGCGTCTTCGGTCATGCGGTCGGGCGTCCAGGGGGGCGTCATGACCAGCTTGACTTCCACCTGGCCAACCCCTTCCAAGCGGCCGAGTACGTCCTTCGAATTCTGCAGCAACTGCGGCCCCGCGGGGCAGGCCGGGCTGGTCATCGTCATTTCGATGGCGACGTTCGACTTGCCTTCCTCGGTCTCGGCCACCGTCACCAGGTAGACCAGCCCCAGGTCGACGATATTGACGAACAGTTCAGGGTCGATGACCTGTTTGAGCGCTTCGCGGACTGCGTCTTCGGCGATAGGCATGATTGGGGCTCTCTAAAAAACAAGTAATTCAGAAGACGGGTTCACCACGGAGACACGGAGAACACGGAGAGAAACAACGAATTATAGAAGTCGAATACCTCTAACTACGCTGACTTTTTAAAGGGGATGTGGGGATACGGAGGAGATAAGGGGATAAAGAAGAGAACTTTTAATTGCCTGAAAGTCATCTCCCTATCTCCTCCGTATCCCCATATCCCCTATGAAAAACCCTAACAGCAAGTTACGGCCGACAACTGTGTCTTCGATCACTGGAAACTTGTTCTTCCTCTCCGTGTCCTCTGTGCCTCCGTGGTTCACTCCCCGCTGCCGCCAAGGGGCTACTCATTCAGTTTCACAAACACGTCGCCCCCTTCGATCTTTACTTGATGAGCCACCGTCGGGCGCGTGGCGGGCATGGTCAGTGCGCGGCCGTCGCGGATGTCGAACTTGGCCCCGTGCCGCGGGCAGGCGATCGTATGATCTTCCAACTGGCCTTCGCTCAACGGGCCGCCGTCGTGCGTGCAGACGTCGTCGAGCGCGAACACGTCCTGGCCGACGCGCAACAGCACGATCACCCGGTCGTCGACTTCGACCAGTTCCCGGCCCGGATCGGCCAGGTCGTCGAGTTTTGCAACGCGGATGAAGTCGGTCATTGTTGGTAGGCGGTAGGCGGTAGGTGGTAGGCGGTAGGCGGTAGGCGGTAAACGGGGAGGATTTTGGGGCGGATGGATTGCATAAGGGACTTCCCCGAATCCCTCCCTGTATGCCGTCTACTGCCTACCGCCTACTTCAATCGTACTCTCGGATGCGGCGGCCGATGGCGTCGCCCAGGGCGTCGCGGACGCTCTCGATCGTGATCCGGTCGAACACCTGTTGGAAGAACCCGGCGACGATCATCCGCACGGCTTCGTTGCGCGTCAGGCCGCGGCAGCGGGCGTAAAAGATCTGGCTGTCGTCGACGCGGCCCGCCGTGGCGCCGTGCGTGCAGATCACGTCGTCGGCCTCGATCTCCAAGCCGGGGATCGAATCGGCCCGGGCGTGCTCGCTGAGCATCAGGTTGTCGTCGCGCTGATAGGCGTTCGTCTTCTGGGCGTCGGGATCGACCTTGATCATGCCGCGCCAGACCAACTGCGAATGGTCCTGCAGGGCGCCCTTATAGAGCAGGTCGCTGTGGCAGTGCGCCGCCTGATGGTGTTGCAGCGTGTGATACGAAAGGTGCTGCTTGCCTTCGGTAAACATCACGCCGTTGACCTGCACGTCGGCGCCTTCGCCGACCAGCGCTACGTGCTGATTGACTTTCGCCAGCCGACTGCCAAGAGCGCCGATCGTCCACTGAAAGGAGCCGTCTCGCTCGACTAGCCCGCGTTGATGGGCGAAGTGCCACGTGCCGGCGCCCCAGTTCTGCAAGTTTACGTAACGCAGCTTGGCGCCTTTGCCGACCACGACCTCGATGGCGCCCAGGTGCAAATTGGCGGCCTCGTCGCCGGCCGTTTCGGCCAGCACGGTCGCCTCGGCGCCCTCTTCGAGCACGATCAAGGCGTGCCCCAGATCGACTCCGCCGCCGGCCAAGGCCGAGAGCATGTGCAGCGGTTTTTCGATCCGCACGCCGCGAGGAACATAGAGCACCATTCCGCCCGCCCAGCAGGCCGCGTGCAGCGCGGCGAATTTATCGGCGCTCGGATCAACCACGTTGAACAAATGCGGGCGGAGCAAGTCGCCGTGTTCGGCGACTAGCGCATCGAGGCTGCCGAACAGCACGCCGCGGCGGGCCAGGTCGTCGTCCAACTGCGAGCCGAGCGGGCGGCTATTGAGCACCACGGCATGCCCGGCGAGATCGACGCCGTGCGTCAACAGCGCCGGCGGCGCGGCCGCCTCGGGCGGCAAATCGCCCGGCATCGCGAAGCGATCGAGCCGAAACAGCCGAATGTCGGTCCGCATCCACTCTTCATCGCGCCGCGAAGGCAAATCCAGCTTCTCGAAGGTTTCCCAAGCCTGGCGGCGCAGTTCGGTCGTCCAGATCGGCTCTTGGCGGCCGGCGAGAAAGGCGTCGAAAGCGGCGGACGTGAATCCTGCGGCGGGAGCGGTTTGCGGCATGTTTAATAAGGAGCGGGTTTGTTGATTCCTGGCGGCAAGAAGGGGCTCACGCGGAGGCGCGGAGAACGCAGAGAAGAACCTGGCGAGGCGACCTGTAGCGGCGCGAGCGACCCTCCGTTTCGTGTTTTCGTACTTTCGTGTTTTCGTGATTTCCGACGGCAATCAAAGCGCTCGATACTAACCCGAAGCGCCAGCGAGGAAGATGGGCGACAACGGCCTCGCTGGCGCTTCGGGTTAGCGTGGAGAGAGAAGCGGTCTCTCTCCAACCGCCAATCGCCAACGCCTACCCCACCGAGCCTTCCATCTGCAGCTCGATCAGCCGGTTCATCTCGACGGCGTATTCCATGGGCAGCTCTTTGACCAGCGGTTCGATGAAGCCGCTGACGATCATCGTGCTGGCCTCGGCCTCGCTCAGACCGCGGCTGGTGAGATAGAACAACTGCTCTTCGCCGATCCGCGAGACGCTCGCCTCGTGGCCGATCGAGACGTCCTGCGCGTCGACCTCGATATAGGGATACGTGTCGCTGCGGCTCTTGGAGTCGAGGATCAAGGCGTCGCAAACGACGTTCGATTTCGACTTCTTGGCGCCCGGCTCGACCTTGACCAGGCCGCGGTAGCTGGCCCGGCCGCCGTTTTTGGAGATCGACTTCGAGATGATCCGGCCCGAGGTGTTCGGAGCGCAGTGGACCAGCTTGGCGCCGGCGTCCTGGTGCTGTCCGGCCGAGGCGAAGGCGATCGACAGGATCTCGCCGCGGGCGCCCGGCTCCATCATGTAGACGGCCGGGTATTTCATCGTCAGCCGGCTGCCGAGATTGCCGTCGATCCATTCCATCACGGCGTTTTCGTAGGCCATGGCCCGCTTGGTCACCAGGTTGTAAATATTGTTGGCCCAGTTCTGAATCGTCGTATAGCGGCAGCGGGCGTGCTTGTTGACGATGATCTCGACCACGGCCGAGTGCAGGCTTTCGGTCGAATACATCGGCGCCGTGCAACCTTCGACATAGTGAATCTGGGCGCCTTCGTCGACGATGATCAGCGTCCGCTCGAACTGGCCCATGTTCTCGGCGTTGATGCGGAAATAGGCCTGCAAGGGGAAGTCGACCTTCACTCCCTTGGGCACGTAGATGAACGAGCCGCCCGACCAGACGGCCGAGTTCAACGCGGCGAACTTGTTGTCGGAAGGCGGAATGATCGTGGCGAAATACTTCTTCACTAGGTCGGGATATTCGCGCACCGCGGAATCGGTGTCGGTGAAGATCACGCCCTGGTTCGACAGATCTTCGCGGAGCGAACCGTAAACCACTTCGCTCTCGTACTGGGCCTTCACTCCGGCCAGGAACTTTTTCTCGGCCTCGGGAATGCCGAGCTTGTCGAACGTGCTCTTGATCTCCTCGGGCACGTCGTCCCAACTGCGGCCCTGGTGGTCGGAGGGCTTGATGTAGTAGTAGATGTCCTGGAAATCGAGCGCGATGTTGCCGCCCCACTTGGGCGTCGGCTTGGAATTGAAGATCTCCAGGCTCTTGAGCCGGAAATCGCGCATCCAACCGGGCTCGTTCTTCATGTCCGAGATCTGATGGACGATCTCGGCATCGAGCCCTTTGCGGCTCTTGAAGATGTATTTTTCGTCGTTGCGGAAATCGTATTTATTGATTTCGCCCAAGCCGACTTCGAAAGATTCGGTTTTAGTGTCGGTGGCCATAGTTCAACTCTTTTCTGTAGGTCAGGCTTTCCAGCCTGACAATCTGTCTGTCAGGTTGGAAAGCCTGACCTACCATCCGTCCGTCAGGCTGGAAAGCCTGACCTACGTGCAGTTCTAAAAGGCGTGTTCGACCTGCTCGGTTTGTTTCATGGCTTCCTCGTCGGCCGCCGCCTCGGGATGAGCTGCACGAATGCGGTCGTAACCGTGCTGGTGCAATTCGGCGGCCAGTTCCGGCCCGCTGCGCTCGTGGCCCGGCCCGCCTGTCTCGACGATCCGCCCGCCGAGCATCACGTGCGTGTAGTCGGGCGTGTTGTGCTCCAGCAGCTTGTCGTGGTGGGTGATGATTAAAATACCCATTTCGGCGCCGCCGATCTCGGCGATGCTTTGGCTGGCCAGCCGCACCGCGTCGACGTCCAGACCGCTGTCGGTCTCGTCGAGAATCGCGAACTTCGGCCGCAGCATGGCCATCTGCAAAATCTCGGCCCGCTTCATTTCGCCGCCCGAGAAACCATCGTTCACGTAACGCCGGGCGAACTCGGGATCCATGCGAAGCTGTTCCATCTTGGCCTTCAGTTCCTTGCGAAACTCGCGCATCGGAATCAGTTCTTCGCCTTCTTTGCGCTCCGGCCGTCGGACGTTCGTCGTCGCGTGCCGCAGGAAGTCGGCCATCTTCACGCCGGGAATCGCCATCGGCCGCTGAAAGGCCAGAAAAATACCTGCCCGAGCCCGTTCGTTCGGCTCCATCTCCAACACATTGGCGCCGTTCAGCTCGATCGTGCCGCCGGTCACGTCATAGCCCGGATGGCCCATGATGGCGAAGCCCAAAGTGCTCTTGCCCGAGCCGTTGGGGCCCATCAAGGCGTGCGTTTCGCCGCGGCGAATGACAAGGTTGACCCCTTTCAGGATCGGCTTGCCTTCGACGGCGACGTGGAGTTCGTGAATCTTCAGCGTGTCGGTCATCGGCTCTCAGTGTTCAGTGTTCAGTTTTCAGTGTTCAGTGCTCAGTTTTCCGAGTTCCTTGTGTTCGCTGAACACTGAAAACTGAACACTCCCCTTCCTACCCCGTAATCTTTTGGTGATCGAACACCGGCTCGCGCTCTTCGACGTCGACGTAACCGGAGTGGTGCGGCACGGGCAGTTCGTCTTCCATCTGCACGAAACCGGTTTCGGTGGCTTGCTTGGCGATTTTGTGCCCCTTGATCTTGTCTTGAATTCGCATCAGCCCTTCCAGCAAGGCTTCGGGCCGCGGCGGGCAACCGGGCACGTAAACGTCGACCGGCACGACCAGGTCGACCCCCTTGCAGACGTGATAGCCGTACTTGAAGTACGGGCCGCCGCCAACCGTGCAGGCGCCCATTGCGATCACGAACTTCGGATCGGGCATCAGGTTGTAAAGCCGGCGGACGCGGCTGGCCATCTTGTAGGTCACGGTGCCAGCCACGATCATCAAGTCGGCCTGCCGCGGAGTAGCGCGGAAGGCGCCGGCCCCGAAGCGGTCCATGTCGAAGCGACTGGCGCCGGCGGCCATCATCTCGATAGCACAGCAGGCCAAGCCGAACGTCATCGGCCAGATGCTCGACTGGCGAGCCCAATTGATGGCCTGCTCGACGGTCGTCGTAATCACGTTCTCTTCGAATCGTCCTTCAATCCACGGCTTCGTCATGTCTGGCTTTCCGTTCGCTCACTCGTTGCGTTTGATGATTCACTTTGGCCCTCGGGAGGGCTGAAACGCTCCCTGGGGGGCCGAATCGATCAGTGTAGCCGAGTTTCAATTCGTTTCAAATTGGCAGCACGTATGACCTTCCAGCCGGCATTGCGACAATCGCAGCGGCGTGGCCAGCAGCTCTGCAAACAGCATTTTCTCGACCGCACAGATTCCCCGGTCTTTTTCCGCCAATTCGGGGTAAGGGCAGTCCAACACCGTCAACACGGGCAATTCGCCCGAGTCGTCGATTTCCAGCGGCACGCGCCGTTCGGCAAACAGCCTTTTGAGAGCTTCCATCCGAGCGACTGCGGTCGGGCCTTGCACCTCCTTGGCGTAGAACCCCGCCAGGGCGGCCGCAATCCGCTGCAACAGCCCGCGACGGACTTCCGGATCCTCCACGGTGCGAATCTGCTCCCAGAGCATGATCGCCAGGTCGGCGTAGTTCGTGCCGGCTTGCCGCCGGGCTTTGGCGCTGAGGGAGTAACGATGGCTCGGCCGCCCGCGCCCCGCGCGCGTCGCTGCACGCTCCACCAGCCCCTGGCCCATCAACCGGGTCAGCCGCTGGCGCACGGCCGTCGCCGTAACATCCGTAGCATCAGCGAGTTCGGTCACGCTCATCGCCCCGCGCCGCCGCAGCAGCTCGATCAGTTGAGTATCGGAGGTTTCGGTGACAGTGCTCATGAACTTGTTGCCTGCGGAGAACCGCTTGCCCTTTGAATGATACCAATTTAAACAATTTTTGCAACTCTTTATGTCAAAATGATTGAAGGTCTTTCTGAACCTCGACTTAACTCTTCCCATCTCCGGCGCGAAAAACCGGCGGCGTCGACGCCGGATCTGCTATCATCTCGGAGCAAACATCCCTAAGGCGAGGAGCTTCGAGCCATGAGTTGGCTGCCCAAGCAGAAAATTGTCGTGCCGGTCGATTTTTCCGAGGATTCGTTCAATGCGGTCGACGCGGCGCTGGAAATGGTCGCCGCTCCCGCCGCTTTGCACATCGTCTACGTGTTGCCGGTGTTCGACCCGGCCGAGCCCGACGTCGTTTGGAGCACGGTCAACGACGAAACGCGCCGGCGGCACGGCGAGCAGGCCCTTCGCGAGCGGCTCGCCGGCCCGAAATACCAGGGGTTGAACTTCCACGTGCTGTTCGGCGAGCCTGGACACAAAATCACCGAACTGGCTGCCAGCGAGAAAGCTGAATTGATCGTGCTCTCCTCGCACGGCCGCACGGGCATTTCGCGGCTGTTGATCGGCTCGGTCGCCGAAAAAGTCGTGCGGCTGGCGCACTGCCCGGTGCTGGTGCTGAGGAAGTAGTTTGCAAGCGGCGGCTCGATTTGGCGCCGAGCCCGTGCTTCCGGCATCGATTTCGATCCAAGCCAGGCTTGCTGTACTCTCTGCTCCGCGTATGCCGTGACGGCGCCGCTGGTGCTGCGCGCCTTGTGCCTATTCAAAGCCATTTTGACAGTCGGGTGGCTGGCGGCTGAGCCTTGGCGAAGCCCCAGTACGCTGGGGCATCGCTTCGCTCTGCCGCCAGCCACCCTCACCTATCAACTCAGACTTGAAGAGGCACTAGCTGAAGTTGATCGACTTGGAAGCGTGAAACTTGAAGCGCCCGCCCGCCCAAGATGCCCAACTACGAAGATGGCCAACCGCGAAGATGGCCAACCACGGATAACCCAGCGCGGCCTTCGGCCGCAACCAATTGAGCCACGGATGAAACACGGATAAAACACGGATGAAATGCAGAATGAGGCTCTTGCGCAGAATCCATGAGTGGTTTTATCGCTGGTTAGCAGGGTTGGGGTTGCGTTTTCCAAGGCATTGCCGGGCAAATAAACGTGGCGTTGGTCAGTGAGACGCCGGTGAGGAGCCGAATTGGAAAACACCATGTCCGATCCGTGTTCGATCCGTGTTTCATCCGTGGCTTGCCCCCGGCCAACTCGCCCCATAAATCTTCGCGAGACGCGGAGAAATAGAACGTTTGTAGTACGGATGGCACGGATATTCCTGAATCTCTTATCCGTGGAATCCGTGGTTTCTCGAAGATGGCCACTCTTGAACGTTGCCTTTGGGCCGCAGGGTCTAATTCCTGTTTGACTCCCTTCGCTTGTCGCTAGCAATTAGCCGCCTACAGCACGCGGAAAAGATCGCTCGACCGCCCGGTGAAATTCCGCGGGCGAGGCGACTTGCGAAACCTGGGTGCGGAACTCGCGGGCGCCGGGCCGGCCTTGGGCGTAGCAACAGGCGAACTTGCGCATCAAGATCGTCCCCTTCTGCTCGCCGAAACGCTCGACGACCAGGCGGTAGTGGTGCAATAAGAGTTCGCGCTCTTCGGCCAGCGAGAGCTCGGGCGGAATCGGCTCGCCGGCCAGCGCCGCTTGCGCTTGGCGAAACAGCCACGGCTTGCTGAGCGCCGCGCGGGCGATCATCACGCCGTCGACCCGGTAGCGGCGAAAGGCCTCGACCACCTTGGCCGCCGAATCGAGGTCGCCATTGCCGATCAGCGGAATCCGCTTGAGGTGTTCTTTGAGCGACGAGATGCGCTCCCAGTCGGCCGAACCTTGAAAGAAATCCTGCGCCGTGCGGCCGTGAACGGTCAGCGCCGCGGCGCCGGCCGATTCGACGACCTGGGCGATTTCGACGGCCGTGATCTTGTCGCGCGTGCAGCCGAGGCGAATCTTGGCGGTGACGGGCGTGGGCGCGCAGGCCTTGACGACGCGTTCGATGATCGCCCCGACGCGATCGGGAAAGCGCAGCAAGTACGAGCCGCTGTGGGCCGAAGCGGTGATTTGCTTCACCGGACAGCCGAAGTTGATGTCGACCACGCTCACGCGGAACTCGTGCGCCAGCCGGGCCCCGACGGCGGCCAACGTGGCTGGGTCGTTGTCCCAAATCTGCACGGCCAGCGGCCGGGGTTCGTCTTTCACGCCCCACAGGCGGTCGGGAAAGTCGTGTTCGCGCTCGTCGATCGCCAGAAAGCCGCGGGCGCTGATCATCTCGGTGGCCTGCAAGCCCGCCCCGCCGAACTGCCGCACGATCTGCCGATAGGCGTAGTTCGTGAAGCCCGCCATCGGCGCCTGCAAGATCGGCGGATCGACGACCAACGGGCCGATCATGAGCGGCGCGACCGCCGGCGGCGGCGCGGGTTCAGGCAGGAGGGAAACGTGGGATGAATCGAGCATAGGAGCAAGGGATGGGTCGTTTTTCGCGCGAATGTCGCGTTTCGCTCTGCGAAACGACGTTTTTTTCGCGGAGCGAAAAACGACAATCTAGCCTCAGCCTACTTGGCTTGCCGATCGATCACAAGCGCGCCGGCCAACGTGCTGCGATCGATTCCCGGCGGCAGCACGGTCAGCACGTATTCGGCGATTTGCAGATTGTACTCGTTCTGCACTTTGAGAAAGGCGAGGGTTTCTTCGGCCTGCTGGCGAATCTCGGCCAGCGGTTCGCCGAGCGCCGAGGCGCCCTGCTCGAAACGCCCGGTCGCTGCGGCCCTGGCCGCATCGGCTTCGAGCACTGCCGCCGATTGCTGTTCGAGCACCGCGTGCCACTGCGGAATCGTCGCGGCCAACTGCTGCACTTTGGGCAAGCCGGCGATTTGCGGCGGCTGCAATTCGAGTTTCATCCGATAGCGGCCCGCGTGCGGGGCGGTCGCCGGCAAGGGCCAGTCGGCGGCGAGCGAACGGCCGCCCACTTGCGCCAGCAAGCACTGGCCGATTCTGAGATCCAATTCGGCCTCGATCAGATCGGCTTCAGCGCCGCGCTGCGCGGTTTTCAAGCGCAACATCGCCTCGGCGCCGTCGGGGCGATTGCGCCACGCCAGCGCCGCGGCGTCGAGCGCTTGAAGCTGTTCGACTTGTTGCGCCAACACCTGGTACCGCGCCGCGCGATGACGAGCATGCCAATAGGCGGCGACCAGCGCGCCGGCGTGGGCGCCTTGCGCTTGCCAGGCCAGGCAGCCGAGCAGGCTCACGGACTCGCCCGGCGACGGCGGCAACTGATGGCTCCAGTGCAGCGTCGAGCCGAGTTCTTGAGCCCGCTTTGGAGGCGGCAGGTCGACCAGCGCGGGATACACCCCCAGCGGAGCTTCGGCCGTCTTGCCCTCGGCTCCCGAGTCGAGCGGTTTTTGCGTCTCGTAACGTTTGCCCTTGCCGCTCTTGCCGGCGCCCGACGCTGAGGGGGGGAAAGGATCGGCCCGCGGGGCTTCGCCGGCTCCCTGTTCTTCGCTAGGTTCGGCGTCTTGAGCGCCGGCCGCCGGCTCGCCCGCGGCCGGTTCCACTTTCACGCCGCCCGGCTCGCCCGCTTCGGCTTCGGGCGGCGCAAGCGTCGGCTCATTTCGCGGCGGCACGCCCGACAAACCGCTGCTTCGCACCGGTCCCCCGCGGCGATCGTCCTTCAACGGTTCGTCGAAACCGGCTTGCCGCAAACCTTCGCCCGGCTCGCCCTGCGAAGCGGTGTGATCGGAAGGCGGGATCAGCAGCCCGACCAGCCGGGCTACGGACAGATTGGCCGGCGCCACGCTCAGCGCGTATTCGGCGATATCGCGATTGTAGTAGCGCACCGAGACCAGAAACGCCCGCTGCTGCCGGGCCAATTCGGCGATGCTGTCGAGCACGACCACCTGATCGAGTTGCTGCCTGCCGAAGGCGTCGAAGTCGCCTTCGACGGCGTGCGTCGCCGCGGTCACCGCCGCGGCCCGCATTTCCAGCGAACGCAGCCGCAAAGGCAGCGAGCGATCGAGCAGATACGCGCGCGGCGGCGGGACGCGGCCTCCGTAGATCTCCTGAAACTTCGTATCGTAGGGGCCGACGTGCGGCAAATCGGCCGGCAACGGCAGCGCGCCCGGCGCCGCCCAGCGCGTCAAATCGGCCAGCAGATATTGCTCGGCCAGCACTTCGGCTTCCGTTTCTCGCAGCCGCGCCTCGGCCGCCGCCAGGCGAGCTTCCACGATCGCATCGCCCGGCGATCGCGGCGCGCCCTCGGCGGGCTGCAACTGCTGCAAACTGCCGATGCTCTCGGCGCAAACGCGGTACTCGGCCACGGCGGCCGAAAGCTTCCAATAAGTCTGCGTCGCTTCGATCTGCTGCCGCCGATCGATCAGTCGCGAAATCAGATCGGCCAGGCGAGTCGGCGCACCGGGCAAGGCGATCTGCGAAGGATCGGCCAAACGGCCAACGAGCGCTTCGGCCTCGCCGTCGCCAGCCGACTGCGTCTCGACCGGCGCCAGCGGAGTGGCTTCCTGGGCCGCGGCCTGTCCGGATGCAGTCTGGTCGGATTTCACGCCTTCGCTGCTCGTTTCGCCAGGGGCGGCGGCAAGCAGCGAACAAACAAGCAACAAAGCGGTCGTTTCCATCCCTGGCGCCTCGCTAAAGCGACAAGCCGAGCATTTCCGAATCGCTCGGGCGTCCGTAAACTAGTAACGTGACAGTTCCGCTTGACCGAGTCAACTGAAAAGTCCGCCCCCCGCCATGTTCAGCCTGTTCAGCCGACGCGATTTCGTCTCTGCCGTGGCGCTGGCGATGCTCAGCGCTATTTCGCTCGCCGCCGCGACGCAGGCGTACTTGTTCGGCTGGTCGACCGGCCACACGCTCGACCGGGCCGAGCTGTTCGTCTGGCTCTCGACGCGCGAACTCGGCTCGCTGCCTCGGGCGATGAAATTGAAGCTGGCACGGCAATTCGAGCAGGACTTCGTCTCGGAGGGCGATTGGCGGGAAGAAGTGGGCGAACTCGATGCAGCGCGGCGTGCGCGGTTTCTGGAGAATTACGGTGAATTGGCCCAGACCTGGCTTCTCGACAAAGTCGACCGCTATTATGAACTTCGCGAGCCGCAGCGCACCGAGTACGTCGACAGCCAGATCGACAGCATCTCGCGCTGGCCGATGCTGAAGCAAAGCGGCAATCCGCCCTTCGGCGGCGATCCGAGCCGCAATCTCGCACAATTGCAGGCCCGATTTCGTCAGCTCAAGCCCGACGAGCAGCGACGCGTGCAGCAGTTCATGGGCGCCGTCTATATGCGTTGGCTGGCTCGGGGCTTTCGCCAACTCATTCCGTTGGTTCCGGACGAAACCTGATGGCGTTCGTCAGCGCGGCCAATAGGTTTCGGCCAGATCCTCGCAGTCGCGACGGTCGGATCGATGCCAGAGCGGCAACCCGCGGCGGATGCGCTCGGCCAACACGTCGAGTTTTTCGCGCGAGCCGGGCAAAGCTTCCGTCGCGCTGAAGTCATCCTTGGCGGAATTGTCGGGCTCGAAATCCCAGAGCCCCATTTTAATGGCGTCCAACACCGAATTCGGCACGGGGGTTCCTCCTTTTAGCCTGGCATGCGCGGCAAGCGATTCCAACTTCGCACGCTCGTTTGGAATTCGCGACGAGATTGAACGGCCGGCGAATCGACCGCGCAGACACAATGAAGCCAGGGCCAGTGAAGACCAGGAAATTCGAATAGCTGCGAGTATTTGAGTCTTTTCGGAAAAAGTCAAGCAATTCGAAAAAGATCTTGGCGCCGCAGCCGCAATTCAGCGTCGCTCGATCGATCGCACGAAGTAGACGCGGCGGTTTCGCCATGCTCGAATGATGTCGTTCAATGATCTGCGGCGCGGCTGCGCTACGCGGCGTTGTGAACGGAGCAGTTATGCAGCGAGAAGGGTCGGAGTCGCCTAACGAACTCGGCGAGGCCGCGGAGTTGTGGCCCGCGATTCGCGAGCGCGCGACCGAGCGCCGCGCGCCTCCGCGCTTGCCGCCGCCGCGGCTGAGCGTCAAATATATCTTGCTCTGGATCGCCGGCGCCGCCGCGGCGATGGCGGCGGTGCGGCGGTTGAACCCAGTCGAGCCGGGGGCGATCGGGTTGTTGCTCGTCAGCGGTTATGCCGCCGGCTGCGGCGCAGCGTGGACGGGCCTGAGCCTGTGGATCGCCCGCGCGCTCCGCGGCGCGAGTTGGCCGGTCGAGCCGGGACACTGGCTGCTCGTCGCTTTGGGAACGCGCTTGGCGCTGGAACTGGCGATTCGGCTGGGGGCGCCGCAAGCGTTCGTGGCGCCGCATGCCGTGCTCGACGCGGCGACTTGCTGTTTGTTCGTGCTGCCGCTTTTGAGCCGTTCGCTGCCCGCGCTTTGGAAGGGCTGTTTCGCTTTTTTATGTTTGTTAGCAGCCTGGCCGCTGGCGATGATCGTGCTGGAAAGTTTTGGGATCGGGCTTCCGGAGCCGCTGGCCGTCAGCGGCATGTGGGTCGAGCGGCAACAGTCTTGGCTGGTGGCGCTCACGGCAGGCGGCTTCGCGCTGGCCGATTGGCGCGCCTGGCGAAAGCGCACCTGGCTACACTGGACCGGGCTGGGAGTCGTGCTCTGGCTTGCGCTGTTGGCAGCGTTGCCGCGCTGAACTTGCTCGCAAACGGGAGGCACGGGCGCCCTCGCCCGTCGGAAAATACGGAGGCACGGGCGCCCTCGCCCGTCGGAAAACACGGAGGCACGGGCGCCCTCGCCCGTAATGCAACGGGCGGGGGCGCCCGTGCCTCCACGTCGAAGGGAATGCAACGGGCGGGGGCGCCCGTGCCTCCGCGTCGAAGGGAATGCAACGGGCGGGGGCGCCCGTGCCTCCACGTCGAAGGGAATGCAACGGGCGGGGGCGCCCGTGCCTCCCTATCGCGATTCTCCAGGCCGAAGACGCCTGGGGCTTCATGACGCTGTAGCCGCCCTATAATACAGTGATGGCATCCAAACCGAACGAACGCGGCGCCAGACGGAAAGGACATCGCACGCCATGAGCGCGGTCAATCGCGAAAAGCAAATCAAGGAAGCCGAGGAACTGTTGGGCGACGGCGCCGAACGCATCGGCTTCGCCAAAGGACTGTATTTCGGCCGCTACCTCAATCGCAAGCTGCTGCCGTATCCCGATCTGAACGCCGATCTCCGCGCCAATGAACTGGTCGAGCAGGTGCGGCAATTCTGCCTCGAAAAAATCGACCCTGTCGCGATCGATCGCGACGCCAAAATCCCCGACGAAGTCGTGGCGGGACTCGGCCGCTTGGGCGTGTTGGGCGCTTGCCTGCCGAAAAGCTGCGGCGGACTGGAACTGAGCCAGACCTCGTATTGCCGCATTCTCGAAGTGCTGGGCGGCCATTGCGCCAGCACGGCGCTGTTCGTCAACGCGCATCACTCGATCGGCCCGAGATCGCTGGTCCTGTTCGGCACGCCGGCGCAGCAAGAACGTTGGCTGCCGAAACTGGCCAGCGGCGAGTGGATCAGCGCCTTTGCGTTGACCGAGCCCGAAGCCGGCAGCGACGCCGCGAACGTGCAAACCGCCGCCACGCCGACGCCCGACGGCAAAGGTTACCTGATCAACGGCCAAAAGCGTTGGATCACCAACGGCTCGCTGGCCCAGGTGCTGACGGTGATGGCCCGCACGCCGGTCGCCGGCAGCACGGAGACCAAGATCACGGCGTTCATCGTCACTCCGGACATGCCGGGCTTCGAAGTCGTCGAGGCCCGCATGCCCAAGTGCGGCGTGCGCGGCACGGCCACCTCGCGGCTGGCCTTCGAAGATATGTACGTGCCGAAGGAAAACATCCTGGGCCAACTCGGCAAGGGGCTGCGCGTGGCGCTGACGGTGCTCGACTTCGGGCGCACGACGTTCGGCGCCAGTTGCACCGGCGCGGCGAAGTTCTGCCTGGCCCATGCCGCCAGGCACGCCTCCACGCGGGTGCAGTTCGGCGAGACGATCGGCTCGTTCGAACTGGTCAAAGACAAGCTGGCCTACATGCAGGCCGGGGCGTTCGCCATGGAGTCGGCCGCGTATCAAACGGCTGCGCTGATCGACTCGGGCGCCGAAGACTACATGCTCGAAACGGCGATGCTCAAAGTCTTCGCCACCGACGTGCTGTGGAAGATCGTCAACGACACGATCCAGATCTTCGGCGGCAAGGCCTACTTCACCGACGAGCCCTACGAGCGGATGATGCGCGACGCCCGGATCAACCTGATCGGCGAAGGCGCCAACGACGTGCTGCGAGCCTTCGCCGCGCTGGTCGGCATGCGCGACGTGGGCTTGGAACTCAAGGGCGTGCTCGACGCGGTCATGAATCCGCTGGCCAATTTCGGCAAGCTCAGCGGTTTCGCGGGGCGGCGCTTGACTTCGATGTTCGGCCCGCCCGCGGTCGAAGTCCGCTCTAGCGCGCTGGAAGCCGACGCCGACCACTTGGCCCGGCTGATCGGCTCGTTCGGTTCGAACGTCGAAAAGCTGTTGCGGCGCTACCAGGAATCGATTCTCGAGCGCCAATATCAACTCGGCCGCGCGGCCGACGCGGCGATCGAACTGTACGTCTCGAGCTGCGTGCTGAACCGGCTCGACGCGCTGCTGCGCGACGACCAGTTGGCCCCCGAAGAGCTGGCCCGCGATCTATCGATCGGCCGCTACTATCTGCAAACCGCCGGCCGCCGCATCCGGCGCACATTGGCCGATTTGTGGGACAACGACGACGAACAGACGACCCGCGTGGCGAACCTGGCGCTTGCCCGCGCCGATTCAGGCCGCTGAATTGGTTCACCGAATAAAAGGTGCCAGGAACCTTTAATGTGCTCGCGTCAATTAAAGGTTTCTGACACCTTTTTCCCACTGGATATAACCTTGGCAGACGGAACGATTATAAAGGTGCATATTAAGAAATGACTAAAACGACTGATGAAATTTTTGCGCTCTTGAAAGATGACTTGGTCAGTCACGGCCTTCTAGCCCAGTGCCTGAGACAGGTAGACGCAGGCGCCGATTCTTCGCAAAAAGGAGTGACTGATTTGCTTGGGGATCTTTTATCAAAGGAGTGACTGATTTGCTTGGGGATCTTTTATCAACTGACAAAGTCGATATTGGCTTAGAGCCTATCCGAGAACCCCTGCAGTTCGTAGCGTGACGATTGCAAATTGAAGATGCAAGAAGCCGACGTAGTTCGCGACTTTCTTTTCCCAGCGGGTCAACAAGCGCCGGGCGCGGTTGAGCC
>Ga0307372_10004193_pt1 | contig 22454 bp, 16 predicted proteins | sample OX1MG_FD_202533 | JGI IMG/M metagenome (GOLD analysis project Ga0307372, IMG submission 202533) | Soil microbial communities from Risofladan, Vaasa, Finland - OX-1 | ecosystem: Environmental > Terrestrial > Soil > Coastal area > Acid sulfate soil | place: Finland: Risofladan, Vaasa | collected...
GCGGCTTGGCCCCCTCCTTGACGTCGTGCCCCAGGTGGCGCATCTCGTCGACGTGCTTGCGGGCATGCGAGCTCATCCAGACGTTGTGCCACGCAAGCATCGCCACCGCGGCGAGCAGCACGCCGGCATTGAACAACTCCTGGCCGCGGCCCTGCACGGACTCCGAAATGGCGCCGGCGAACAGCGCCACCACCAGCGCTCCCACGATGCCGAGCAGCACGCCGCCCGCGACCCAGCGCCCGCGCGCGGCGACCCCGCGGCTCGCGCCCATGACGATGGCGATGATGAGCGCCGCTTCGAGCGTTTCACGAAAGACGATGATGGCCGAACCGAGCATGGCGGTCTTCTATATGGCGTACGGGGCGCCCTTCGAGGTCGAGCCGTCGAGCTCGCCGGCGAAAGGATTGGATCGGTGTTTGCGATCTCTTTTACAAATAAGCACTTGTTTCATGCTCCGCCTCGGAAGAGGCATACAGATGGAATGATAACTGTTCTCATCTAGTTCGACAAGCCCGATGTACCAATGGACTGCAAATGCTCCTCGATGATCTCGTCGATGCTCGCATTGGGCCGAAAGCCCAGCGCAGCCGCGCGCTCCGACCGCGTCGCGCGCGGCACCGTATCCATGATCGGCTGCAGGGTCTCCTCGGGCCGGAAGAGCACGCGCCCCAGGCTGCGGCCGCTTGAGCTCCTTCGCACTGCCGCCCACATCTCCCGCGCCGCGACCGGGATGCCCGTGAGCAGGAGGCTGCGCTCGAAGCCGAGAGCGCCCGGCTCCACCTCGGCCGCGTGCAGCAGCGCTTCGACCGTTCGCCCGAGCGACAGGCAGGCCATGCGGGTGTCCGCGCCCACCGGACAGACGTAATCGCGCCCGGCAAGCGGCTCGCGCACGATCGCGCTCGCCCAGCCCGAAACCGCCGTATTGGCCGTGCCGGGCCGGACCATCACGGTCGGCAAGCGTAGCGCGCGTCCGTCGACGTAGCCGCGCCGCGTGTAATCGTTGATCAGCACTTCGCACACCAGCTTCTGAGCGCCGTACGAGATTCGCGGCGAAGGCGGCGTGGCGTCGGTCACGGGATCGGGCAGCTCGCCGCCGTACACCGCGATCGACGAGGTGAAGACGAACCGCGGCGCGTGCCCGGCGAGCCGGCAAGCTTCGAGCAGATCGCGCGTCGCGTCGAGATTGACCTTGGTGCCGAGCTCGAAGTTCTGCTCGGCTCCGCCTGACACCAGCGACGCGAGGTGGAACACCGCGTCGATCTCGCGCGTGATCAACCCGCGCGCGAACTGGGGATAGGCGAGATTGCCCGCGACGCGCCCGACCTTCGGGTGCGCGGCCCGGCTCTCCATCTGGTCCACGGCGATCACTTGCTCCACCTCGGCGCGCGCCGCGAGCGCATGCACGAGGGCCTCGCCGATGAATCCTGCCGCCCCGGTGACGAGTGCTTTCACGATCTCTGTCTCGCGGACGATTCTAGCCGGAAAGCGGTGGCGCACATGTCGCGCCGCCGCTTGAATTAAACTGTGAACCGCGCCAGAGCGCATTGCCGCCTCCGGCGGCGCACGAGACCCGCTGCAGCGACCGGCCGACACGCCAGCAAAGAAACGCATGACGAAATCCAGACCGCGCACGCTGCGCCTGCGCCGCGTGCGCATGGACACCTACCACGAGAACGTCGCCTACATGCACCGCGAGTGCGCGGCGTACCGCGCCGAGGGCTTCCAGGCGCTGTCCAAGGTCGAGCTCGAAGACGGCGGGCGACGCATCTACGCGGTGCTGAACGTGGTCGACGACGCGCGCATCGTCACCCCGGGCGAGCTCGGGCTGTCCGAGCCCGCATTCGCGCAGCTCGCGGCGCGCGAGGGGCGGCCGGTCATCGTGCGGCACGCCGAACCGCCGGCGTCGATGGATTCGGTGCGACGCAAGATCCGCGGCGAGCGCCTCGAGCTCGAGGACTTCCGCGGCGTCATTCGCGACATCACCGACAACCGCTACTCCAAGACCGAGATCTCCGCGTTCCTGGTGGCCACCGGGCAGACCGAGATGGACCGCGACGAGGTGCTCAATCTCACGCGCGCGATGATCGAGTCGGGCGAGCGACTCGACTGGCGCGAGCCGCTGGTCGCCGACAAGCACTGCATCGGCGGAATCCCGGGCAACCGCACCTCGCTGCTGGTGGTGCCGATCGTCGCCGCGCACGGCATGCTGATGCCGAAAACCTCGAGCCGCGCGATCACCTCGCCCGCCGGCACCGCCGACACCATGGAGGTGCTGGCGCAGGTCGAGATCCCGCTCGACACGATCCGCCGCATCGTGCGCAAGGTGCGCGGCTGCATCGCCTGGGGCGGCACGGCGCGCCTCGCGCCGGCGGACGATGTCCTGATATCGGTCGAGCGCCCGCTCAACCTCGACTCGCAGGGCCAGATGGTCGCGTCGATTCTTTCGAAGAAAGTGGCCGCCGGCTCGACGCATCTGCTGATCGACATTCCGGTCGGGCCGACCGCCAAGGTGCGGCACATGCGCGAGGCGCAGCGCCTGCGCAAGCTGTTCGAGTTCGCGGGCGGAGAGCTCGGCATCCACCTGGAGGTCGTGGTCACCGACGGTCGCCAGCCGATCGGGCGCGGCATCGGTCCGATGCTCGAGGCGCGCGACGTGATGCAGGTGCTGCAGAACGACCCGCGCGCGCCGATGGACCTGCGCCAGAAGGCCTTGCGGCTGGCCGGGCGGGTGCTCGAATTCGACCCCGACATCCGCGGCGGCGACGGCTTCGGCGTGGCGCGCGACATCCTCGACTCCGGCCGCGCGCTGGCGAAGATGAACGAGATCGTCGCGGCGCAGGGCAAGCCGCCCGGCGCGCCCACGCCCGGGCGGCTGCGCTTCGACGTGCTCGCTTCGGCCGACGGCTACGTGACCGGGATCGACAACCTGCAGCTCGCCCGCATCGCGCGGCTGGCCGGCGCGCCCATGGACAAGGGCGCCGGCATCGACATCTTCAAGAAGATCGGCGAGCGCGTGCGCAAGGGCCAGCCGCTGTACCGCGTGTTCTCGGAGTTTCCTGCGGACCACGATTTCGCGCGCGCGCGTGCGAAGAAGTCCACCGGCTACGAGATCGGCCGGCGCCAGGACGTTCCGGGCGCGTTCGTCGAGTTCTGATGCTGCTCGGCTTTCCCGAGTATGGGCCGCAGGCGACCCGCCTCGCCGAGCGCCTCGGCCTGCGCCACGCGACGGTGGACGTGCACCGCTTCCCCGACGGCGAGAGCCGGGTCACGCTTCCGGCCGCGCTGCCCGAGCACGTGCTCGTGTGCCGCAGCCTCGATCGTCCCAACGACAAGCTGATCGAGCTGCTGCTCACCGCCGAGGCCGCGCTCGAGCTCGGCGCGCGCCATCTCACGCTGGTGGCGCCCTATCTTTGCTACATGCGGCAGGACATCGCCTTTCACCCCGGCGAAGCGGTCAGCCAGTACATCGTCGGGCGCTTCCTCGCGCGCTGTTTCGAGGTCGTGGTGACGGTGGATCCGCACCTGCATCGCACGGCGCAGTTGTCAGATGCGGTGCCGGCGCAGCGCAGCGCCGCACTCCGGGCAGCGCAGGCTGCGGGAGCCTTCCTGCGCAGCCGGCCGCGCGACACGCTGCTGCTGGGGCCGGACCGCGAATCGGAGCAATGGGTGGCCGCCGCCGCCGCCGCCGCGGGCTTGCCTTACGGCGTTTGCGCGAAGACGCGTAGCGGCGACCGGGAAGTCCGCATCGAGCCGCCCGCCATCGATCTTGCGGGACGCCCGGTAGTGCTGGTCGACGACATCGCCAGCAGCGGCGCGACGCTGGCGGTCGCGGCGCAGGCCTGCCGCAAGCGCGGCGCGGCGCAAGTGAGCGCGTTCGTCACGCATGCCGTGTTCGCCCACGGAGCGGAACCGAGGATGCGAGACGCCGGAATCGAGGAGATCTGGAGCAGCGACAGCGTGCCGCATGCGACCAACGCCGTGCCGCTCGCGCCCGTCCTCGCGGACGGCCTCGAGCGGCTCGGCGTCTGAAGGCGCGGCGCGGAAGTCCGCGCCGCGCGACGGCCCGCTAGTTCAGCGACTGCAGGTAAGTTGCGAGCGCGATCATCTCCTTGTCGCTCAGCTTGTCGGCGACGCCGTGCATCACCGGCGCGTTGCGGATCGCGTCCTTGATCAGGTGCAGCTGCTTCAGGAGGTACGCCTCGTGCTGCCCCGCCAGGCGCGGGAAGGGCCCCGCGCCGCGCGCGTCCGGACCGTGGCACGAGGCGCACGCCGGTAACCCGCGTTTCGGGTCGCCTTGGTGGAACAGGGCATTGCCCTCGGCGACCAGCGTCGGATCGCCCGCTACGCCCTTGGCCGGCGGCTGGCCGGCGAAATAGTGCGCCATCGCGGCGATCAGCTTCGCGTCGATGTCCCTCTGCGCGACGCCCCACATGAAGTGCTGCGCGGTGGGCTCGGCGCGCGTGTGCGCGCGGAAGGCGTTGAGCTGGTTCTCGATGTAGGCGGGCTGCTGCGCCGCGAGAATCGGGAACATCGGGTTGTCGTTCTTGCCGCCCGGCCCGTGGCAGGCGAAGCAGACCGTTGCCGCGATGTGTTGCGCTTCCGCAGCCGGCGCCTCAGTCGATTTCTGCGCCCACGCCTGGACCAGCGACCCGCTCAGCGCCACTCCCAGTGCCCATGTCAGTGTTTTTTTCACGATAGTGCTCCGCGTCGTATCTTGTTCGCTCTTCATGTGCGTCCCCTCAGTAGGCCATCCAGACGTACAGGAACGTCGAGTTGTTGTCGTTCGCGTTGCGCGCGCCTCCCGCGGGATCGATGTAGGACGAGCCGCCGTAGTACTTGCTGTAGGCGTTGTACTGAAGCCCCACGCGGAAGTAATCCCAGGGCATGTAGTCGACCTCCGCGACGTAGCCGGCGCTGTCGGGCTTGCTGTTGAACGAGCTCGCGCTGTACAGATTGTCGTCCGCGCTGCCGGTGGTCGTGAAATACCCGAGCGACGCCCCGTACTTGTGCTGGTACCAGTAGCTGCCCTTTACCCTGAACGTGTTGAGGGTATCCGAAGCATTGTTCCCGGTCGACGCATCATAGTCCTGGATTTCGTGGATGTAGGTGGCCTGCGCGGTCCAGGTGTTCACGTCGGTGATGTGCTGGAACTGCGAATCGAGCGCGTAGTCCTTGAACCGGTTCGTCGGACCGCTCGGAACCGTCGGATCGACATACTGGTCGGCGATCATGCCGAAGGTCCCGACCTCGAACGAGTTGGCTCCCCAGTCCTTCTCGTACGCGAACCGCCAGTACGGGGTGTAACCTTGCAGGTACAGGTGATCGTTGCCGGCGTTCAGGAAGGAGAAGAGTCCGTCGGCGCTGCGATAGGCCGAAAACTCGGCGTAGATCGACTGCTTCCAGTACGCATAGCCGCCGATCCCCGCGGTCCCCGCCAAGCCTCCGTCAATCAGCGTCGAAACAGCCGGGCCTGTGATCGAGGTGCCGCTTGCCATGTAGGGGAAGCCCCATGCAGGAGCGGTGTTCCACACGTCCTGCACGGTTGGATTGTTGTTCAACGTCAGGCCGTAGATCAGGTCGGGCTCCTGTCCGCCCGGGGCGACGCTCGTGTTGACCAGGCGAATGTCCGCGTTGTCGGCGCCGAAATCGTAGCCGCCGGTATCGGGGTTGGGCGCCGCGGTCCACTGCATGAACGCGCCCAGATGATCGGTCGCTTTGCCGCCCAGAAACAGGCTAAGCTGCTGTGCCTTGAACTTGCCGTTGTACGGGTCGACTTGCGAGCCGTCCGAGTAAGTGTTGTTCTTGGTGTCGCTCGCCCCGACCACCGCCATCACCGCGATGGGAATGTCTTCCGGATACGCCGAGATGGGCTTGCCGAGGGTATAGCCGCTCAGCTTGAAGTAGCGTCCATACGGGGTCAGCTCAGGAAAGCTGACGTGGCAGGCATTGCAGTTCTGCCCCGTCTGGCGCGCGAATGCCGGAATGGCCTGAGCCCCCGGCGCGGCCAGCCCGGACGCGAGACCGAGGGCCGCCGTCAATGCAAATATTCTTCTATTCATTTTGCACCTCTCCACTTGACTCGAAACGGGTCGGACACGCGGGTCGGGAGGCCGCGGCGCGCCGCCGGGCGCGACCGGGCAGCCGCCTCATGCGCGGTCTGCGGCTCATCTGCTTTGCTCGAAGGCGAGAACATTTGACGCGAGGATATCGTTGCTGCGGTGCCGCACGGTTTGTCTTAAATCAAGCTTCATGCACGCGAAGCTTGCATGTTGCGTCAGCTTCGATATTCCGCACAGCGCCGCGCAACTGAACCCGCCGCGCGCGTTCGAGTCTGATTCGCGCACTCCACTCCAAGGAAAGAACGATGAAGATCCGCTCAGACGATTTCCGCGTACATGCCGGCACCGCGGTCAAGCTCAAGAATTGGCCGACCAAGGTCAAGCCCTGCTACAAGTCCAAGGCGCACTACCAGGAGCTCCTCGCACAGCACGTCGCCCGACTGAGCGCGCAGCAAAACCTGCTGTATGCGGACGACCGCTACTCGCTGCTGCTGATCTTCCAGGCGATGGACGCCGCCGGCAAGGACGGCGCCATCAAGCACGTGATGTCGGGCGTCAACCCGCAGGGCTGCCAGGTGTTCAGCTTCAAGCACCCCAGCGCGAGCGAGCTGCAGCACGACTTTCTGTGGCGCACGACGCGCTCGTTGCCCGAGCGCGGGCGCATCGGCATCTTCAACCGCTCCCACTACGAGGAGGTGCTGATCGTGCGCGTGCACCCGGAGATCCTGCGCAGCGAAAACCTGCCGGACGACCTGATCGGCAAGCACGGCGTGTGGCAGGAGCGCTACCGCTCGATCACCGATCTCGAGCACCATCTGCACCGCAACGGCACGCGGATCGTCAAGTTCTTCCTCCACCTGTCGAAGGAAGAGCAGCGCAAGCGCTTCCTCGCGCGCATCGACGATCCGGACAAGAACTGGAAGCTCAGCGTCGGCGACATCCAGGAGCGCAAGTTCTGGAAGCAGTACATGCACGCCTACGAGGCCTGCCTGAGCGCCACCAGCACGCCCTACGCGCCCTGGTACGTCGTCCCCGCCGACGACAAGGAAAACGCGCGGCTGATCGTTTCGCACCTCGTCCTCGAGGCGCTGGACGGCCTCGAGCTGAGCTATCCCAGGCCGAGCACGCAGCACCGGCGCGAGCTGCGCTCGATCCGCAAGCTGCTGGAAAAATAGGCGCGCACGGCTTGTGTCCGGCGGCCGCCCCATATTAAATTAGCAAGCTAACCATTCCGCGCAGTGCGGCGCCCCCCGGGGCGCGTCGGCCCTGGGCGGTGCCCCGCGACTATTCCCCGATGGCCGACCAACCCGCTGCCGCGCAGTCCTTGCCCCCGCTCACCGGCGGCATGCTGGCGGTGGGCACCATCACATTGTCGCTGGCAACCTTCATGAACGTGCTCGACACGTCGATCGCCAACGTGTCGCTGCCGGCGATCGCCGGCGACCTCGGCGTATCGCCGGAGCAGGGCACCTGGGTGATCACCTCGTTCGCGGTCGCCAATGCAATCTCGGTGCCGCTCACCGGCTGGCTCACGCAGCGTTACGGGCAGGTGCGGCTGTTCGTGTCCACGATCCTGCTGTTCGTGGTCGCGTCCCTGCTGTGCGGCTTCGCGCCTTCGATCAAGATGCTGATCCTGTTTCGCGTCATCCAGGGCGCCGTGGCCGGGCCGATGATCCCGCTGTCGCAGACCCTGCTGCTGTCGAGCTATCCGAAAAACCGCGCCGGCATGGCGCTCGCGATGTGGTCCATGACCGTCATGCTGGCCCCGGTCGTGGGGCCGCTGCTCGGCGGCTGGATCACCGACAACATCGCCTGGCCCTGGATTTTCTACATCAACGTGCCGGTGGGGCTGGTCGCCGCGGCGATGACCTGGGCGATCTACAAGAAGCGCGAATCGCCGCGCGTGCGCCGCCCGATCGACGGGGTCGGCCTGGGTTTGCTGGTGGTGTGGGTCGGTTCGATGCAGATCATGCTCGACAAGGGCAAGGACGCCGACTGGTTCAACTCGGGCTTCATTGTCGCGCTCGCGATCAGCGCCGCGCTGGGCTTCGCGCTGTTCCTGGTCTGGGAGCTGACCGACGCGCATCCGGTCGTAGACCTGCGGCTGTTCAAGCGCCGCAACTTCTCGGCCGGCACGCTTTCGATCATGCTCGCCTACGGGGCATATTTCGGCAGCATCGTTCTGCTGCCGCTGTGGCTGCAGGAGTACATGGGCTACACCGCGACCCAGGCCGGCATGGCGCTCGCGCCGGTCGGCATCCTGGGGATCATCCTGACCCCGCTCGTGGGCCGCAGCACCGACCGGGTCGACGCGCGCATCTTCGCCACCCTGGCGCTGGCGATCTTCGCGCTCACGTTCGCGATGCGCGGCAACTTCAACACCCAGGTGGGCCTCGGCACGGTGATCCTGCCGACGATCATCCAGGGCGCGGCGGTGTCGTGCTTCTTCATCCCGCTCATCAGTCTGTCGCTCTCCGGCCTGCGCCCGGACCAGATCCCCGCGGCCGCCGGCCTCAGCAACTTCGCGCGCATCACGGCGGGAGCCTTCGGCACCTCCATCTCGACCACGCTCTGGGACCACCGCGCGAGCCTGCACCACGCGCAGCTGGTCGAGCACATCACCCGCTTCGACCCCAGCGCGACGCACGCCATCGCGGCGCTCCAGTCGGCCGGCCTGAGCCTCGGGCAGGTGCACGCCCTGCTCAACCGGATGATCGACCAGCAGGCCTACACCATGGGCGCCACTGACGTGTTCAACGCCGCCGCGGTGCTGCTGGTCGTGCTGATTCCCGTCGTTTGGCTGGCGCGCAGCCAACACCATGGATCCGGGGCGGAAATCGCAAGCGGCGCGCACTGAGCACCTAGGCGGCGAAGGAGTGGTCGTCGACCCAACCCCTTGACGCGGAAGGGGCATGGATACGATAATAAGAATCATTATCGATAAGACGCCCGCCTGAACGCCGATGCTGTCCACCTCCTCCCAGACCCTCGACGCTCTCGAGCCTGGCGATTGCGCGACCATTCTCGCCCTCGACGCCGGGCAGCAAGGGCTCTACCACCGTCTGGCGGCGCTCGGCCTGCGCGCGGGCAAGACCGTTCATCTCATCCGCCGCGCGCGCTTCGGCGGACCGTTCCACATCCGGGTCGGGACCACCGACCTGATGTTGCGCGTGCCCGACGCGCGCCGCATCCGCGTGCGCAAGACGTCCGCATGATTGCGCGGCCCGCCACGACATGAAACGCATCGCACTCGTCGGCATGCCCAATACGGGCAAGTCCACCCTCTTCAACCGGCTGACCGGCGCGCAGGCGAAGGTGGGCAACTGGCCCGGAATCACGGTCGACCTGCTGAGCGCAAGGCTGCTGCTCGGCGACCAGATGGTGCAGCTCGTGGATCTTCCCGGAATCTACGATCTGCGCGGGTTTTCCGAAGACGAGCACGTCGTCACGACCTTCTTCCGCCAGAACCGCGTCGACGCCGCGCTGGTCGTGCTCAACGCCTCGCAGATCGAGCGCCAGCTGCCGCTGCTGGCGCAGCTCAGCCGGCTCGACGTGCCGACCGTCCTCGTCCTGAACATGGCGGACGAGGCCGCGGCGCTGGGCATTACCATCGACCGGGATGCGCTCGGCGGCAAGCTGGGAGTGCCGGTGTGCCTCATCTCGGCCAAGCATGGGCAGGGCATGGAGCAGCTTCGCGGCCTGATGCTGCGCGCGCTGCGCGGCCAGGTTGCCGCCGCAGGGCGTGGCCAGGCAGCGCCGCTCGATGACGACGCCCTCGAAGCGGCGCTCAGCTGCGCGGTCCACGTTCCGGCCCAGGCCTCTCACGTTCTGACCGAGAGAATCGACCGCGTTCTGCTCCATCCGTGGCTGGGCCTGCCGCTGTTCTTCGGCATCATGTTCCTGCTGTTCGAGGCGGTCTTCTGGCTCGGCACGCCGCTGCAGACCGCGCTCGCCGCGGGTTTCTCGGCCTTGCGCACGGCGGCACTCGAGCCGGCCCTCGCCGGTCTGCCGCCGGTGCTCTCCGGCGTGCTGCTCGACGGCGTCTACAACGGGCTCGGCACGGTCGCGAGCTTCGTGCCGCTCATCATCCTGTTCTTTCTGTGCATGGCGATCGTGGAGGACACCGGGTACCTGTCGCGCGCCGCGTTCCTCATGGATGCCCTGATGGCGCGCTTCGGGCTCGACGGACGCAGCTTCGTCATGATCCTGATGGGCTTCGGCTGCAATGTGCCCGCGCTCATGGGCACCCGCGTCATGCGCTCGCGCGGCCTGCGGCTGCTCACCATGATGGTGATCCCGTTTTCGCTGTGCTCGGCGCGCCTGCAGGTGTTCCTGTTCTTCATCGCCGCCCTGTTTCCTCCGCGCATCGCGCCGCTGGTGCTGTTTTCGCTGTACGTGATCAGCATCGCGGCGGCGATGCTCACCTCGCTGCTGTTCAAGCGCCGCTTCGTGAACAGCGATCCGTTCGTCCTCGAGATGCCTCCCTACCGGTTCCCGACGCTGCGCCAGATCGGGTTGCGCGGCTGGCACGAAGTCGGGCATTTCCTGCGGCGCGCGACCCGCTTCATCGTCGCCGGCGTGGTGCTGATCTGGCTGCTGACGCACTTTCCGGCGTCGGCCGCGCCGGGCGGCGCGCAGACCTGGGCAGGACATCTCGGGGACTGGCTGAGCCCGGTGCTGGGCCCGCTCGGCATCGACCCGAAGCTCACGCTCGCGCTGATCTTCGGCTTCGTGGCGAAGGAGATCGTCATCGGCTCGCTGGCGGTGATCTACGCGCAGGAGGGCAGCGCGCTCATCAGCACGGTCGCCCATCAGATCACCTGGGTCCAGGCGTACAGTTTCATGCTGTTCACCCTGATCTACACGCCGTGTCTGTCGACGATCGCCACCATCCGCAGCGAGGCGAAGAATCGCGCCTTCAGCGTGCTGGCGGTCGCCTGGCCGCTGGCGCTCGCGTGGGTGGTGAGCTTCGCGTTCTATCAGGCGGCGCATCGCCTCTGGACGTAGTCCTCCGGCTGGAACCACCGCGGCCCTCAAATGCCGTTCGCGGCCGGAGAGCCTCCGCGCATGGTCAGCCCGACCAGCACCGGCATCGCCAGCAGCACCAGCGGCAGCTGGACGAGGGCGCCGGAGATGATCGCGATCGCCAGCGGCTGCAGCATCTGGTCGCCCGAGCCGCTGATCGCCGCGCCGAGCGGGACCAGCGCCAGGATCATGGCGAGCGTGCTCATGGTGATGGGCCGCAGCCGGTTGAGGGCCGCTTCGTAGAGCGCCTGGCGGGGCGGCATGGTGCGGGCGAGCGCCTGGTACTCGGAGATCAGGAAGATCGCCATCTCGGTGGCGATGCCGACGATCATCACCATGCCCATCATCGCGGTAATGTTGAGCTCCACGCCGGTGAGCCACAGGCCGACGAACACCGCGCCGGTCGACACGAGCGAGCTCAGGATGATGACGATCGTGATCGAAACCTGCTGATAGAGAAACAGCAGCAGGATGATCTCCGCGATCGCCGCCGCCGCGAACACCTTGATCATGCCGCGCACCGCCATCTGCTGCTGCTTGTAGGCGCCGCCGAAGCTGTAGTAGACGCCCGGCGGGATCATCCCGGGCGCGCGCAGGACCCTCTTGACCGCGGCGATGGTCGATCCCAGGTCGTGCCCGCCGCCGATCTGCGCGGTCACCGCGACGATCTGCGCGAGATTGTCGCGCGTGAGCTGCGGCTGGCCGGAGACGAACTTGACCGTGGCGACGGTGCCGAGCGCGAACACATGGCCGTCGGGCGCCCGGATGGGCAGATCGCCGAGCTGGTTGCGGTAGATCCTGCGCTGCGGCGCCTTGAGCCGCAGCCTGACGCCGACGTCCTGCACCGATCCGAGATAGTGCGTCACCACCGCCCCGTGCAGGTAGTGATAGACCTGGTCCTTGACCTCCGCGGGGGTGACGTCTTCCATGGCGGCGACGGCGGGATGGACGTGGATCTCGAGCGCGTCGCCCGCCGGCACGACGCCGTTGTTCACCGAGGCCGGCTCGATGCCCCGCACCCTGGCGATGGCATGGGCCACCTTGGTCGCGACGCCGCCCAGCACGGCCGGGTTCTTCGCGCTGAGCTGGATGACCACCGGCTGCCGGCGCCCCACCATGTCGCCGATCATGTCGCTCATGAGCTGGTGGGTGTCGAAGTGGATCCCCGGCACCCGGTCGGTGACCTGGTGCGTGATCTCGTCCATCACCTTCCAGATCGAGGGGCGCCGCGAGGGCGCGATCAGATGGACGAAGAAGTCGCCCTGATAGGTCTCGGTGAGGTCGCCGCCCAGGCCGGCGCCGGTGCGCCGCGAGTAGGTGTCGACGTAGCGATCCCTCTTGAGGATCGCCTCCACCTCCTCCAGCTCCCGGTTGGTCTCGCCGAGCGAGGTCCCCGGGGCCGTCTGGTAGTCGAGCACGAAGCCGCCTTCGTCCATGCGCGGCAGGAAGCCCGTCCCGACGTGCAGGTAGGCGAGGTAACCCGCCCCGATCAACAGCAGCAGCCCGGGCAGAATCAGGAGCGGCCTCGCGAACAGCGCGCGCAGGAGCCAGCCGTGGCTGCGCCGCAGCCACGTCTCCTTGCCGTGCCCCGGGTCCTGCCACTGGGCGAAATCGATCATGCCGCGCGCCAGCAGCGGCACGGTGAACGCGGTCAGGACGAAGGAGATGATCAAGGCCGACGCCATGGTCAGCGACAGGAACTTGAAGAACGCGCCCGTCAGCCCCGAGAGAAAGGCCAGGGGAATGAAGATGATGGTGGTGGCCAGGCTCGAGCCGAGCAGCGGGGACAGGAATTCCCTGGTCGCATGCAGGACCCCAGCGTGCGGATCCTCGAGACCTGGCTGCCCGGCGCGCCGCGCGATCTGCTCGATCATGACGATCACGTCGTCGATCAGCAGGCCGATGGCCGCGGCGATGCCGCCGAGCGTCATGATGTTGAAGGTCATACCCAGCCACGACAGCACCAGCACGCTGATCAGCACCGACATCGGCACCACCATCATCGCGACCGCGGTGACGCGCCAGTTGCGCAGGAACCCGAACAGCACGAACGCCGCGAAGACCAGGCCGATGAGGATCGCTTCCTCGAGCGCGGAGATGGACGACCGGACCAGCTGGGTCTGGTCGTACCACTTGTACAGCCGGATCGACTTCGGCTGCGTCTTCATGAACGCGTCCAGCCGCTGCCTGACCTCCCGGGCCAGATTCAGCGAGTCGGCGCTGTCCTGCTGGTAGACGTCGAAGGTGACAGCGGGCTGGCCGTTGTCGTCCACCAACAGCCACTGCGGCACCGACCCCATGCGCACTTGCGCGATCTGGGATAGGCGCACCAGGCCGTTCTTGCCGGTGCGCAGCGCGACAGCGCGCACCGACCGGACCGACGTGAACGCGTTGTTGCTGACGGCGAGGTAGAGCAGATCGTTGTCCTCGATGCGGCCGACCGCGGTCACGGCGTTGCTGCTCGAGAGCGCCTTGGCGACGTCCGCGAGCGTAAGGCCGTAGGCCTGAAGCTTCTGCGGGTTGACCGAGACCTCGACTTCCGGCGTCTGGCCGCCCAGGACGCCCACCCGGCGTACGCCCGGGATCCCGGTGAGCAACGGCGTAATCTGATACTTCGCGAGCTGCCGGAGCTCGGCGGCAGGAACCTGCTTCGAGACGAGCGCGTACGAGACGAACGGCATGATCACGTTCGGGCTCATCTGGATGACATCGTACGTCGTGCCCGGCGGCAGGTCCGGCCGCTGCTGCGCGAAGGCGGCGTCAACGCTCAGCAGCGCCCGCCTCATGTCCGAGCCCCAGGGGAAATCGATGAAGATTTCTGCCGAGCCGCGCGAGGTCGTCGAGGTGACCTCGACCGCGCCGGGAACCGCGCGCGCCGCCGCCTCGAGCGGTTCGGTCACGTCGATCAGCATCTGGTTGGCCGGCATGCTGGCGACGCTGACCTCGACGCGGATGCGCGGGAAGCTGGTGACCGGAAACAGCCCCACCGGCAAATGGACGGCGGCGAACGCGCCCGCGAGCGTGAGCGCGAAGGCGACGAACAGAACCGGAAGCCGCTGGTGCTCCAGCCACCCGACGAAGCTCATCGACCGCCCTGCTCGGCCCGCCGGGCGACCCTCAGATTCATGCCGTCATCGAGCTGATAATTGCCCGACAGGACCAGCGCCTGGCTCGCGTCCAGCCCACTGCCCGCGATCACGTCGCGGCCCCCCTGCGCGGCCAGGATCTTCACGGGGACCTTGCGGGCCTTGAGACCCGCGGCCTGGACGACGTAGGGTTCGCCGCGGCGGTCGACCAGGATGGCTGCATGGGGCACGATGTAGCCGCGCACGTCACCGGTCTCGATCCGGACCTCGGCGGCCTCTCCGGGAAGAAAGCGCCCGCGCGGCAGGCCGATCTCGACAGGGACCAGGCCGCTCGCCGCATCGACGACCGCGGCGCGCAGGGTCACCCTGCCGCTCAGCGTGCGCCTTGCGCCGATGAAAGTGATGCGGGCCGGATCGCCACGATGCACGGCGGCCGCCTGATCCGACTGCAGGCCGACCTCGAGAACGAGCCGCGACGGGCGGACGAGCTCGAGCAGGGTCGCACCGTCCGCAACGATCGCCCCTGGGGTCGTCGAAAGTCCGGTCACGATGGCATCGAACGGCGCGCGCACAACGTTCGGGCCGCCCGCGCCCAGCGCCCGAAGCGCGCTCAGATTGGCGTGCGCATCCACGGCCGACTTCCGTGCGTCCGCCAGCTGCTGCGCCGTCGCCAGGTGCTGGGCGAGCAATTTCTGCGTGCGCGCGACGAGCTCCTCGGCGAGCGCGAGCGCGGAACGGGCCCGCGCGTACGCGGCGGCGGTGCGCGGGCTCGGCGACAGCTCGATCAGGCGCGCGCCCTTCGCGACCTCCTCGCCGCGTCGCACGTAGACCGCGGCGACGTCGACCGACGCGGGCGCCATCACGGTGCGACGGCCGGACGCGGCGGCCCGCACCCTGCCGTATGCCACGATGCTGCGCGCGAGGCTGCCCGCGGTGAGACGGGTGAGCTGCACCGCCACGCTCGGCGCTTCGGCGTGCGCCCGGGTGCCTTGGGTGATTGCGGCGGCCAGACACACCATGCACGCGATCAGGCGGCTGTTCATGGGCTCCTCGCCGGATCGCGCGGGGCAATGCGCGTCTTCGGCAGCCCCAGGCCGAGCTCGACGGCCAGCGCGATCCGGTCCTCGCCGAGGCGGCGCCGCAGGGCGACCACCTCGACGCGACGCTGCAGCGCGGTCCTCTCGTAGTCCGTCAGGGCGCGCAGCTCGAGATTGCCCTGCGCATAGGCGGTCCTGGCCGTCTCGGCGAGCGATGCCGCCGATGCCGCGGCGCGGCTCGCCATGGCGAGATCCGCAGACAGGCGCTTGCTCTGGGCGACCAGGCCGTCGACGCCGGCGACGGCGCGGTCGAGGCGCGCCTGATACTGCTCGTGGAGCAGCAGCCGCGTCGCGCGGGCCTGCGCGATCCGGCCCTGGTGGTGATCGAAGATCGGCAGATCGAAGGTGACGTTCGGGCCTGCCGACCTGACCTCCGAGGTATCCGACGTCCACGACAGACCGAGCACCAGCGCCGGAAACTGACTCAGGATCGCGGCGCGCACGTCCTGCTCCGAGGAGCGGTAGCCGAGGCGGAGCGCGATCAGGTCCGGCCGGTGGCTGGGAAGATCCGCGATCAGCGCAGCGACGTTCGCGGGCAGCGGCCCCAGGGCGGGCCTGGCGATGCGGAAGCGCGCGCTCGGCACCATGCCGAGCAAGGCGTCGAGCGCCTGCCAGTTCCTCAGCTGGCCGAGACGCAGCGCGGCCAGCGACTGCTGCGCCGATGCCTCGGCGGCGAGCAGCGGCGCGAGCGCCGACAGACCGAGGTCGCCGGCCGCGGTCGCGGCGCGCACCCGGGCGATGGTGCCCGAAACCGCGGCCAGATCGCGCTCGGTGAGCCCGATCGCGCGGCCGCCCCAGTACAGCTCGAGCGCCAGCAGGCGGGCCTTCTGCGCGACCTGCCACTCGCGCCACAGCAGCTCGGCATTCACCTGAGAAACCTGCGCCCGCGCCGATTGGACGCGGGCGCGATACGTCACGAGCGAGGCGATGTCCTGCGAGAGCGATGCGGTGTACGACGGGGAGGTGCCCGGCCCGCCGAGCAGCGCCGCATACCCCAGCCCGACCGACGGGTTGGGCAGCAGCGAAGCCTGCAGCAGCCCGGCGCGCGCCGCGCTCATCGCGCCGCGCTCCGAGAGCAGCTCGGGATCGTTGAGAATCGCGAGCATGCCGATCTCATCGATGTCGAGCGACTTGGCGACGTCGATGTCGCGGCTCGGTTCACCGGCCCGCGGTCCCGGAACCACGTGCCTGAGGTCGGTCACCTCGCGCACCAGTACGGCCCTCTGCGGCAGCGGGACCGGGCGGTAGGTCGCGCAGCCGGCGAGTGCCAGCGCTGCGAGCGGCACGAGGAGTCTGCGGGCGTGGCGCGCGCCTCGGGATGCGGATTTATTGTTCATAGCATGCGATCGCCAATCGGACCGCGCACATTCGTTATCCCGGAGGACGAACGCGGCTCCGACGGCAGGCGCATTGTAGGGATGCACAATTAGACGACCATTACGTGCGCGGCACAGCACGTCCCCGCGCCGCCTGACGCCGGTGCAAGTAAAGCGCCGGGATCAGGTTGGTGCTGAGCAACGCGCTCCACACGATGCCGCCCAGGATCACGAGTGCGAGGCCCTGCTCCGGCGCCGCGCCCTGGCCCCAGCCGAGCGCGGTCGGCAGCATGCCGAGCACCGCGGTGAGCGTCGTCAGGAGGATCGGCCTGAAGCGCACGTGCACCGCTTCGCGCACCGCGGCTTCCAGCGCCATGCCCGCGCCCTCGTTGCGCCGTACGCGATGCATCAGCACGATGCCGTGGTTGAGGCCGATCCCGACCAGCGTGAGAAACGCGACCAGGCCCGTCGCGTTCAACCCCACGCCGCTCAAGTCCAGCGCGAGTGCGCCTCCGGTGAACGCAAGCGGAATCTGCAGCAGCAGCAACCCCGGCACCAGCCAGCCCTCGAACTGCAGCGCCAGGATGGCGAGCATGAGAACGAAGGCTGCAATCGCCGCAACGCCGAGCCCGAGCGCCGCGTGCTCGAGCTGCGGATACAGCCCGCCGAAGCTCACGCGGTAGCCGGCGGGCAGGCGCAGTCCGGCGAGCGCGCGCTTTGCCGCCGTGATCGCGCTGCCGAGCGTCCCGGTCGGAGTGGCCAGGATGTCGAGGGCGCGCGCGCCTTCGACGTGCCGGATCTGGTTGGGCGTGGCGACCAGCCGGAGCCGCGCGAGCTCGCCAAGCGGGGTCCAGCCGCGGGTGCGAATCGGCAGCTCGCGCAATTCGCGCAGCGTCTCCTGCTGCGCGCCCGCGAGGCGCACGTAGAGCGCGAGCGGATAGTCTTCTTGCGGCACCTCGGCGACGATCTCGCCCGCGAGCAGGGGCCGGATCTGCGCGTACAGCTCCGCGGGGGTCATGCCGTAAGCGGCGAGCGCTCCGGCATCGGGCAGGATCTGGAGCTGCGTGACCGGGTAGGCGTCGTTGTTGAAGATGCCGGAGAGCGCGGGGACGTGCCTCAGGCGCGCGACCACCTGTTGCGAAAGACGGCGCAATTCCCCGATCTTCGTGCCGAACAGCCGGATCACGAACGGCTGTGGCAGTCCGGACAGACTCTCGCCGACCCGCTCGACGGTCGGCGTATCCAGCGACAGCTGAATACCGGGGCTGCGGCTTTCGCGCAGCAGCCGGTGCCCGATGCGATCCAGACTGTTCACCGCGATGCCGGGCTGGAGCGCGATCTGGATCTCGCCCGCGTAGGCGGGCTCGGCATAGGCGCTGCCCGCGGGCGAGCCGATGCGCGCGAAGGTATGCGCCACCGCGGGGTCGGCGCGCAGGCGTGCGGCGATGCCCTCGACCGCCGCCTCGGTGTCAGCGAGCGAGCTGCCCGGCGGCAGCGAAAAGCTCTCCAGCATCACGCCCTCGTTCGGCAGCGGCAGGAAGTCGAGCGGAACGAGCATCAGGCCGGCAAGGCTGACGAGCAGCAGCCCGACGCACGCGAGCAGGCTCAGGCGCGGATGGCGCAGCACCCAGCCGAGCAGCCGCTCGTTGAGCGCACGCAGCCGCAACAGCGCGCGCCCAGCCGCGGTCGGCGCCGCGCGCGGGCGCGCTCCGCTGAAGCCCAGGCCGAGCGGGATCAGCGTCAGCGAGAGGGCAAGCGAAGCGAGCAGCGCGATCGCCATCGCCAGCGCGAACGGCACGAAGAATAGCCCCGCCAGCCCGCCGACGAACAGCAGAGGCACGAACACCGCGACGGTGGTCAGCGTTCCGGTCACGTCCGGGCCGGCGATGTCGCGCACGCCCCGCCAGATGCCGCTCCAGTGCGCGTCGCCCTGCTCCCAGCGGTAGTAGATGCTCTCCAGCACGATGATCGCGTCGTCGGCGAGCATGCCGACCGCGACACTGAGAGCGCCGAGGGTCATCAGGTTCAGGCTCTGGCCCGCGGCGTACAGGCCGGCGATCGCGAGCAGCAGCGCGAGCGGAATGCCGAGCGCGAGCATCCAGATGCCGCGTCCGGCGCCGAGCACCCAGAACAGCACGCCGATGGCGAGCGCCGCGCCGAGCAACAGGTTGCGGCCGAGGTCGGCGCCGATGAGCCGCACCAGGTGGCCCTGGCTGTAGCTGCGCTGCCAGTGCACGCCGCGCGGAAGCTGATCCAGGGTCGCCTCGAGCGTCGCCTGGACCGCGCGCGTGACCGGGACGGTGGAGGCGCCGGGCTGCTTGAACACGGCGAGCGCGATGCTCGGCCGTCCGTCGAGCGCGACCGCATGGTGCGTCGGCAACGGCGTGCGCACGATGCGCGCGAGCTCGCCCAGCCGGATCGGCCCCGAGGGGCTGGGCACGGGGATGCGCTCGAGGTCGGCGACGTGCGCAGGCAGGCTGCGCGCCTCGATCAGCACGTCCTGGTGGCCCTGCGTGACGTAGCCGCCCGGGCGCAGCACGACCTGCCGCCGCAGGGCCGCGGCCAATGCGCCGATCGGCACGTCGTAGCGGCGCAGCGCGACGGGGTCGGGCTGAACCCAGAGTGCCTCGTCGCCGGTGCCGTAGACCTCCACCCGCTGTACTCCGGGCAACGCGCGCAACGCGGGCATCACGTTCGCGCGGATCGCACGCTGCACCGCCACCGGCGCCACGTCGGCCGGGATCTGCACGGTGTAGTCGGCGACCTCGTTGATGGCATCGCCCATGACCTCGGCATGAAGTTGCGCCGCAGCCGGCAGGCGCGCACGCGCCCGGCCGATGGCTCCGTTGACCGCCTGAAGATCCAGCTGCGGGTCGGTGCCGCGGCGAAAGCGGATGTCGGTCTGCACCGTGCCGTGACCCATGATCGAGCGCACGCTCGCAAGGTCGGGCAAGGCGAACACCTCGCCCTCGAGCGGCCGCGTGATGAGCGTCTCGAGCTCGGCCGCCGTCGATCCCGGGTCGTGAGCGATGACGCTGATTTGCGGAAAATCGAAGCGCGGCAGCACCTCGACGGGGATGCGCAACCAGGCGTACGCACCGTAGGCGAGCAAAGCGCCGAACAGCAGCGCCCAGAGCAGCGGCCGCATCAGCAGCCGTCCGGCGGGGTCGGTCGCGCTCACGCCGCTCAGTCCGGCGGCTGATAACGTCGCGCGACGTCGCGGTGAAACTCGAGGTAAGCGTTCTCGACCACGACCTGGGTGCCGGGCTCGACGCCCCGCTCGATCAGCGTCCACTCGCCGCGGCTCGGCCCCGGCGTCACGGTGCGCCGCTCATCGCCATGAGCTCCGCGTACCAGCACCCACCACTGTCCGCGATCGAGAATGAGGGCGCGCGTGGGGACTTCGGCGAAAGTCTTCTTCGCGGCCTCGAGGGCGACGCTGCCCGCTTCGCCATTGATCCATTCGGGCTGCCCGCCGAGCGCGACCAGCCCCACTGCGCGCGCGCCGTCGGGCTGCAGCGCGCCGAAAACGCTGCGCACGCGCACCGCGATGCTCGCGCCGCCGCCTGCCGGCGCGAAGCGGCCCGTCATTCCTGCATGAACCTGGCGCGCCGCCCGACCGTAGAGCGCCGCCCGGAGCCACAGGCCGTCCGCCGGTTGCACGGTAAGGATGGTCTGACCTTGGACCAAGCGCTCGCCGTCGGCGGCATCGAGGGTCAGGATCGTGCCGGTGGCCGGCGCGCGCAAGTCCGCGGCGGCGCGCGCGGCGGCGAGCCGCGACTTGGCAGCATCCCGTTGCACTCGTGCCCGGATCGCCGCCGCCTCGGCTTGCGCCACCGTCTCGCGCGTGGCCAGGCGCAGGCCTTCGTCCTGCCGTGCCGCTGCGAGCGCCTGGCGCGCGGCCCCGAGTGCCGCTTGCGCCGCGGCGAGCGCGCTTCGGCGTTGCGCGAGCAGCGCTCCGATCTCGGGGCCGGCAAGACGGCCGAGCGCTGCGCCCGCCTCGACACGGTCGCCCGGCACCGCGCGCAGGCCCGCGACGATCCCCGCGGACGCCGCGTTGAGCCGCGCCAGCGCGACGGGCTCGACCCGCGCAAAGGCCGACAGCGTCGGCGCAACGCTCGCCGCGCGCGCCGCCACGACGCCGCCGTCGGCCCGGGCAGCGCCGCACGAAAGCGCGAGCGCGAGCGCCGCGAGCCACGGATGGACCGCGCGCCTTGCGTCGGTCATAAACGCTCTTCCGGAACGGATACGTCCTCCCGCGGACGACGGCTCGTGTGGCCGCAATGCTCGCACGCGCCGGGCCGCATCCACACGACAGCCCGGCGACAGCTGCTGTTCGGCCGCCGTGCAGCCTCGAGCGTCGAGGATAGGCGGAATAAATTAGCCGAGGCTTAAGCCGCGAACTCGACGCTCGCGCACAGCCCCGGCCCGTCGCGCCGGTTCTCCAGGCGCAGATGCGCATGGTGCTGCTCCGCGGCCGCCCTCGCGATCGCGAGGCCGAGGCCGTGGCCGGAGACCTCGCTGTCGCCGACGCGGTAGAAGCGCTCGAAGACGCGCTCCAGGTGTTCGGGCGCAATCCCCGGACCCGTGTCGGCCACGGTGACGAGCGCGCCGCGCGGGCCGCGCCGCACCGACACGTCCACCTGCCCGCCCGCGGGCGTATAGCGCAGCGCATTGTCGATCAGGTTCGCCAACAGCGCGCGCAATGCCGGCAGGTTGGCGCGGATCGGAAGCCTCTCGCCCTCGGTCAGGCCGAGATTGATCGAGCGCGATTCGGCCAGCGGATACAGATCGGCGAGCACCGACTTGACCACCTCGAGCAGATCCAGCTCGACCGGCGCCGAGGGCGCGGCGGCGTCGAGCCGCGCCATCGCGAGCAGCTGCGACACCAGGCCCGAGAGCCGCGCGATGCCGCCGCGCAGCGCCTGCGCGCGGCGGCGGCGCTCGCCGTCCTCGGCCGCGCCCTCGAGCATCTCCGCCTGGATCTGCAGCGCGGCAAGAGGCGTGCGCAGCTCGTGCGCGGCGTCCGCCACGAAGCGCTTCTGGCGCGTCAGCGCCTCGTCGAGGCGCGCAAGCAGCCCGTTCATCGCATGCAGCAGCGGGCGCACCTCGTCCGGCAGGTCATGCTCGTGCAGCGGCCGCAAGTCGGTCGCCGCGCGTCGAGCGACGTCGGCCGAGAGCGCGCGCAGCGGCTTGAGCGAGCGCAGCACGATCCAGCCGATCGTCAGCCCCAGCAGCGGGATGAGCGCGAGCACGGGGAGCAGCGCCTGCAGCGCCCCGGCGCCCGCCAGCTCCGTCCTCAGGTCCAGTCGCTGCGCCACCGCGTAGCGGCGGTCCCCGACTTGCTGGCTGAAGACGCGCCAGCGCGCCGCGCCCGCGGCGACGCTGCTGAAGCCGGAGCGCGGCTGATCGATCGCAGGGGATCCCGGCGTGCTGTGCACGAGGCGCCCTTCTTCGTCCCAGACGTATACGACGAAGTCGTCCTCGACGTCGGCGTCGCGCTCATTCGGCGGCAGCACAGTCCCGGGCCGCGCGATACCCTCGGTGGCCACCACGCGGCAGAGCTGCTCGAGCTGGTAGTCGAGCAGCTCGTTCGCCTCGCCCTTTGCGAGATAGAAGGACACCGCCGCCGAAGCGGCGCCGGTGACGAGCAGCAGGAACGCCACCGGCAGCAGGATGCGCCGCCTGAGCGAGGCGCCCGGCGACGGCATCAAGCGCCGGCCTTCGGCACCATCCAGCCGGCACCGCGCACGTTCTTGATCGCCGCAACACCGAGCTTGCGCCGCAGGTAGTGGATCAGCACGTCCACCGCGTTGCTCTCGATCTCCTCGTTCCAGCCGTAGATGCGCTCCTCGATCTGCCGGCGCGACA
>Ga0307372_10004196_pt1 | contig 22450 bp, 20 predicted proteins | sample OX1MG_FD_202533 | JGI IMG/M metagenome (GOLD analysis project Ga0307372, IMG submission 202533) | Soil microbial communities from Risofladan, Vaasa, Finland - OX-1 | ecosystem: Environmental > Terrestrial > Soil > Coastal area > Acid sulfate soil | place: Finland: Risofladan, Vaasa | collected...
TGCGACGTCTGGCTGAACACGCCGCGCAAGCCGCTCGAAGCGAGCGGCACGAGCGGCATGAAGGCCGCCATCAACGGCGTCCCCCACCTGAGCATCGAGGACGGCTGGTGGGCCGAGGCCTACAACGGGGCGAACGGATGGCTGATCGACGGCGGCTCGACCGACGGCACGTCGGCCTCGGCCGACGCGGCCGACGCCGACGCGCTCTACCGGCTGCTGGAGACGCAGGTCGTCCCGGCCTACTACGATCGCGACGCGGCCGGGATTCCGCGCCGCTGGCTGCGCACGGTGAAGGAAGCCATCCGGACGGTGACGCCGCACTTCAGCGCGCGGCGGATGCTGAAGCAGTACGTCGAGGGCATGTACGCCCCGGTGTACCGCCGGGCGGGCGGCGTGGAGACGCCCGCCATCGGGACCGATCGCTGATCGACCGCGGAGTCGCGGCCGCTGCGCGGGTGCAACGGCCGCTTGCCGTCAATGAACGCTCGGGACTAGAATTTTTTGATGCCCCGGAAGTCGGTCGCCAAATCACGGTGTGCGCTCTGCGGCGCGAAGGATGTCTCGGAGCCCCGCGGCGAGGAGCGCTACTGCCGCGACTGCTGGGACAAGAAGATCGCCGTCGAGGAAATCGTCGCGCGGGAGTTCGCGCTGAAGCGCTACATCCGCGCGCACAGCGCCGAGAAGTATCTCGTCTATCACTCGACGCTCAAGCGGCCCTGCGGCCAGATCACCGTCGTCGACGACGGATACGACCTGTTCCTCACGCTGATCCTCTACCCCAATTTCGCGTGGGACGAAGCCGCGTACCATCTGGAAGGCGACCCGGAAGGCCGGGTCTTTTCGGAAATCCTCGTGGACGTGATTGCCACCGAGGTCATCGAGCCCTGGGGCGGCGGAAAGTGGCACCTCGAGATCTTCCGATCGGTCAATCCGGAACCGGAAGATTGGAACGGCGAGATGTGAGTATAATCCGCGCACGCGTATGGCCCTATTCTCCGGGAGGAGCACCATGAACCGCTTGCACCACGCATCCGCCGCGAAGCTCATCGCCGTGGGCTTGCTGTCGGCCGGACTGCTGGTCGGCTGTCAGTCCAAGCCGGCTCAGCCGGCCGCAGGATCCACCCCGGCAGCGTCGTCGACCCCCGCTGCCACCGCCGCTCCGGCACCCGCTAATCTGCCCAGGCTCGTGGCACCGCTGCAGGGCGAAGTCCCGCTCGACTATACGGCGCCTGTCACCAGGCGCGACAAGAACCTGGTCGTCACCACGATCCAGGTCAAGAACGTGGCGTCCGGCGCCATTGCCGGACTGAAGGTCGCCGAGTACTGGTGGGATAAGGAAGGCAATCCAGTGAGCGGCGGCGAGGATCGGCTCCGGAAGCTGCTCATGCCGGGCGAGACGGCCACGCTGAGCATCAGCACGGCCTACAGCCCGAAGCTCGACCGGAACAAGCTGACGTTCAGCCACGCCAACGGCACCATCAACCCGGTGCTCGTGAAGGAACTGCCGCCCGACACGCCGAAGACCGACAGCAAGTAACAGGAGAGCGGGCCGGGCGGGCGCGAACGCCCGCCCGGCCGCTCAGCGCGTCGCCCTCCGCTTCGCCAGTTCCCCCGCCCCGCCCGGTCCCCGGACGTGTCACCCCGCCCCGACTGTCAGCGGCGACGGGCATGCGCGGCGGTGGTGTCGACGAACCGCACAGGCCCGGTATGACTGGGAAGAATGACGAGGATGTACGGGGCCGTCATGACCGGCGCCGTCATCGTCCCGGGCCCGGGCTGGTGCACGACGTAATCCACGACCAGATCGGCACCGTCGAGGTACGCCCGATCGATCCCGACCTGATACCCCGAGCTCGGCCGCGTGCCCAGGAAGACGCCGACCACCATGCGCTGGTCGAAATCCACCTTGGGCGGCAGCTTGGTCACGCCGTGCGCCTGCCAGAGCTTCTGCCAGGCCTCGGCATCGCGGACGACGACCTGCCGGGCGGTGGCGATGTCGCTGAGCGGGCCCTGGGCGATGACTTTCATCGGCAGGTCGTGCGCCTGAGGCGCCAGCGCGAGCGCGAACAGCAGAAACAGCATGGCGTTTCCCTCCCTCGGACTGACGGACCGCGGCCGGCGGCGTCCTACCGCCGTCCTGCCGCTGCGCTGCTCGACGCCGGCGCGATCGTGAACTGCACCTCGCGGTCCACGCTGGGCATCTTGCCCAGCTCCGAGCGCGCCTCGACTTCGAGCACGTACAGCCCCGGCGCCAGTCCCTTGAGCGGCACGCGGGCCGTATAGCCGAATCCCCCCCGCTTCCCGCCAAGCTCAGCCGTTGAGCGGACGTCGGCATTCCTATATACGACGGTGCCGGCGTCCGTGCGGACCGTCGTCACGATATCGACCTTGTGGGGCGCCTTGGTGTCGTTGTCGTAGATCTCCGCGAACAGCGCCAGGACGTCCCCGGGAGGGAACTGCCGCAGCGCCGAGGGGGCGGCCGGCATGACCGGCGGCTTGAGGAACGTGTCCGGCTTGACCGTCGGCATCTGCGACGCGGCCTCGGAGGTCAGCGCAATGCCGCTCATGGCCAGGGCCGGCTTGTAGAAATCGGGCACGGTCAGGTAGTAGCGGACGCCTCCGACGCGCCCGCCCCCCTCCTCCCGGGCCGCCAGCCGGATCTGGTACCGGCCTGGCGCAAGGTCGAGCCGGTTCAGGATCCGGACGCCGGTCCGGGCGATCCGGGCGCGGGTGGTCGATTTGAGCGTGAGGTTGATGACCTCCCGGTCGCCGGCCCGCACCTTCCCGTGGATGCCGAGCGCCTGGTACGCCAGCTCGATCTTGTCGTCGTACCGGCCGTGCTCCTCGGTGAAGTGCAGATCGCGGCCGCTCGCCTCGACCCCGAGCAGCACGGACGCCTTGTGGGGCGTCCCGATGAACGGCGTGGCAAAGACGTGCAGGGTGAGGCCGGTGACCGGCAGCGGGCTGTTGAGCGCCTCCCGCACCGGCTCGGAGACCGCCTTGGGGCCGGGGGCGATGACGCTGGAGGCTTTGCCCTTGGGTGCAAGGTAGCCGTCGCGCGTCCGGACGATGAGGCCCGGTCGATCGACCTTCACCTGGATCTTCCTGAACTTGCCGTCCCGCTTCTCGTCGGTCGGATAGTACCCAAGGACGTAGTACGAGCTGTTGTCGGCGACGATCCGGCGGAAGGCCGGCTGGAAATTGTTCTGATTGAGCACGGCGAAGCCGCCGGTCTGGTCCGACAGCACGCGGAGGCTGTCCTCGGCCGCGCGGGTCGCGTCGATCATGGTGCCGGGGCCCAGTCCGTCCTGGCTCGACGGCAGGCTGCCGACCGCGATGTCGTCGCCGCCGATGGAGGCCAGTCCACGCGGATCGATCCCGTAGATGTTCACGTCCGAACGGTTCGCCGCCGAGACGAGCTCGCGGACGTCGTCGAGGACGCTCGACGTGAACTCGTTGCCGAAGATCTGGTTGACGTTGTAATCGAGCCCCTCACTGACGAACAGCAGGGCCTTGCGGCGACCGCGGATCATCTGCATCCACTTGACGACGTTGCGGAGCGTCTCGAGCGTGACCCGGGCGTCATAGCTGCGCTCGTCCTCGCCGCTCGGCGGCGTCGGATCGATCGAGTCGGACAGCCCGGCGAAGTTGAAGGCGTCGTCGATCTGCGAGGCCGTCCGCGAGCGGTCCGCGCCGCCGATGAACTTGTCAATCGACGCCAGCAGGAGCGGCTTGCTGCTCGTGAAGTCCTGGTCCACGGCGGCGGCGCCGCCGATCTGCAGGATCGCCATGACGTCGTTGGCGCCCAGGTCCTGCTCCACGAACTGGGTCGCCACCTTGCGGACGCGAGCCGTGCGCTCCGCCTTGGTGTGCAGCGCGTCGAGCACCATCACGTAGATCCGGCCGTTGAACGGGCGCACGTTCGACTGGACGTCGGGCTGGATCGGATGCGCGGCGAACAGCGGCTGCTGCGCGATCTCGACCGGGATGTCGACGTGCGTGAAGGTCGAAATGGTCTGCGGCTGGCCGTTCTCGAGTACCGTGAAATCGCTCTTCTTCAGATTCGTGACGAAGTGGCCCTGCTTGTCGGTGACGACCGCGTCGACCTCGACGTAATTGACTTCGAGCTTGAAGGTCGGCGTCTGCGGGGGGGCCGACTGCGGGCCGGCCAGCAGGATCGGGCTGCCCAGCGCGAGGGCGATCAGCAGCACCCGGAAACAGGACTTCACCATGACGTTCTTCACCCTCACGGGACCATCAGACAGACCGGCCCAGGCAGTGCCGGCGGTAGGCCGGGCGGCCCCGGCCGGGACGAGCGGCCCGGCCACAGGGATGCCGGGCTGACCTTCGAGTGTAGCCGATTCCGGGCGCCCTCGGGGTGGATTGGCGCGCGCGGGTCGACCGTTCTCACGTATACTTGAAATAATGCCCATCGATGTAGCCCGCGTCCAGGCCGCCTTGCGCGCGCGGGGCCTCGACGGCTGGCTGCTCTACGATTTTCACGGCTCGAATCCCATCGCGACCCACCTGGCGGGACTGGCCGGCGGCGGTGCCACCGGGCACATGACCACGCGCCGGTGGTACTACCTCGTGCCGGCGACCGGGGAGCCGCGCAGCCTGGTGCATGTCATCGAGCGGCACAATCTCGACAGCCTGCCGGGCGCGACGACGATCTACGCCGGCCGGCAGGAGCTGGCCGACGGCCTGCGCCAGCTGCTGGCCGGCCTGACGCGCGTTGCGATGGAGTACTCGCCGGGCGGCGCGATTCCGTACGTCTCGCGCGTCGACGCCGGCACGGTCGAAGCGATCCGGCAGCTGGGGGTCGACGTCGTCTCGTCCGGCGATCTGGTGCAGCAGTTCGAGGCGGTGTGGGACGCGGCCGCCCTGGCCTCGCACCGCGAGGCGTCCGAGCGGCTGTACCGGGTCAAGGACCGGGCGTTTGCCGCCGTCCGGGACCGGCTGCAGGCCGGCACCCCGACGACGGAATACGACATTCAGCAGCTCATGGTCGGCTGGTTCGGCGAGGAGGGGCTGGTCAGCGATTCCGCCCCCAACGTGTCGGCCGGCGGGAACGCCGGCAACCCGCATTATCTGCCGGGTGTAAACGCCACCCGCCCGATCGGGCGTAACGAGATCGTCCTGCTCGACCTCTGGGGCAAGCGGGACCGTCCAGGGGCGGTGTACGCCGACATCACGTGGGTCGGCTTCACGGGCCCACGGCCGCCGGCCGAGTACACGCGGGCGTTCGACGCCGTCCGTGGGGCGCGCGACGCGGCGCTGGCTCTCGTGCAGGAGGCGGCGCGGACCGGGCGCGCGCTCGCCGGCTTCGAGGTCGATCGGGCGGCGCGGGCGGTGCTGGAGCGGGCGGGCTACGGTCCGCAGCTGCTGCACCGGACCGGGCACAGCCTGGGGACCGAGGTCCACGGCAACGGCGTGAACCTGGACGACTACGAGACGCACGATGACCGGCGGCTGCTGCCGGGCACCGGGTTCACGATCGAGCCGGGCGTGTATTTCGACACCTTCGGCATTCGCAGCGAAATCAATGTGGTCATGGGCGAGCACGACGCCACCGTGACCGGGCCGATGCAGCCGTCGCTCGTGCTGCTCGGCTGACGTCCATTCGGCGTCGCGGCTGGGGAACCCACCCGGTTGAGGGCATCCGGCGCACGACAGGTCCGTGCGGCCGGGCGCGTTCGGTTCGAGGAGAGACAGATGTCAACCCGTAAGATCACGTTGTTCTACGCGTTCCTGATCTCGGTGGCGTCGCTCGCGGTCGGCATCGTCATCGCATCGCGCCTGGATCTGTCGCCCGTGTCGAGCGCGGCCACGCTGGCCCCGCCGCCGGCCGACAGCGCGCCGATCACCGGTCCGCTCAACGCCCAGACGTTCCGGACGATCGCTGCGGTGGCGACGCCGATGGTCGTGAGCATCCAGACCAAGTCGCGCCAGACCGGTCAGGACCTGAGCGACCTGTTCGGCGGCGGGGGCGGCGGCGGAGACGACCTGCTCCACCGCTTCTTCGGCAACCCGGGACAGGGGCAGGAGCACGCGCGGGTGTCGGTGGCGGCCGGCTCGGGCTTCATCATCAGCAAGGACGGCGACATCCTCACGAACAACCACGTGGTCGAGGGGGCGACCGAGATCACCGTCGGCCTCTACGGGGACGAGGACCAGACCTACAACGCGAAGATCATCGGCCGCGACCCGCTGACCGACAGCGCGCTCATCAGGCTGACCGAGAAGCCGGATCACGACCTGCCGGTGGCGAAGTTCGGGGATTCGAGCCAGATGGCGCCGGGCGACTGGGTGATGGCGATCGGCAACCCGTTCGGGTTCGCCCACACGGTCACCGTCGGCGTCATCAGCGCCACCAAGCGGCCGTTCGAGACGGCGGACCAGCGGTTCCAGGACGTCCTGCAGACCGACGCGGCGATCAATCCCGGCAACTCGGGCGGTCCGCTGCTCAACCTGCGCGGCGAGGTGATCGGCATCAACACCGCCATCATCAGCAACGACCGGACGTCGGGGAACCTGGGCATCGGCTTCGCCATCCCGATCAACACGGTGCGCAACCTGCTGCCGCAGCTCGAGACCGGCAAGGTGGTGCGCGGCAAGATCGGCGTGCAGGTGATGGCGGTGACGAAGGACGCGGTGCGGGCGCTCGGGCTCAAGAAGGCCGAAGGGGCGCTGGTGTCGACCGTCACGCCGGGCGGTGCGGCCGCGAAGGGCGGCATCAAGCCGGGCGACGTCATCATCGCGTTCAACGGCCGTCCGGTGCCGGACCGCACCTCGCTGGTCAACATGGTCGTCGCCACCAAGCCCGGGACGATCGTGCCGGTGAAGGTGGTCCGCAACGGCGAGGAACTGACGCTCAACGTGACGGTGGACGCGCTGGATCTCGAAGCCGAGAGCCAGCAGACCGCCAAGCCGCAGGAACAGAGCCAGGGGGAAACGAGCGGCGGCTTCGGCATCACGATCAACAACCTGACGCCGGAGCTCGCGCGCCGGCTGCAGATGCCCTCGACGCTCAAGGGGGCGATCATCACCGACGTCGACCCGAACGGCCCGTCGGGCCAGCTGCTGAGCCAGGGCGACGTGATCCTCGAGATCAACCACAAGCCGGTGGGAAGCGCCCTGGAAGCGAGCCGGGAGCTCCGCCAGATCCCGTCCGGCAGCGTGGCGCTGATGCTCGTCTGGCGCAGCGGCCAGCAGGTCTTCCTCACGGTCAAGAAGGATTGACGGCCGAGCCGGCGGTTCCTGCGCCCGACCGGAACGCTTGACGCCTGCGCCCGCCTGTCCCGACAATCGGGGCAGGCGGGCGTTCGTGTTTCTCGACGGTTGGACCCGTACGACGTCTCTCGGCGTCGCGCGGTGGACGTGACACGCATCGGATCCAGCGATGGAGGCCCTCCCCTTCTACGCGCTCGTCGGGCTGCTGGCCATGCTCGTCTCGGAAGCGGGCATGCTGCTCCACGTGCAGCCGTTCTGGTCGTGGCACACCCCGATCGCCTGGACCGGCTTCATCCTGTTCGCGGACGGGCTCGTCCGGCGGCGGCGCGGGCGATCGTGGCTCACGACCGCGCCGCGCGAGTTCGCGTTCCTGGCGCTGGCCTCGATCCCCCTGTGGCTGATTTTCGAAGGCTACAACCTCCTGATCCGCAACTGGCGCTACGTCAATCTGCCGCAAAGCGCGTTCTGGCGGAACTTCGGCTTCGCGTGGGCGTTCGCGACGATCTGGCCGGCCATCTTCGAGATGGCGGATCTCGTCGCCACCTTCCGCCGGCACGACGCCGGACCGGCGGCGACGCCTCCCGCGGCGGCCCGGCGGTTCGGCCCCGCGCGCGCTCTCTCGGCCGCCGCCGGGGCGGCCATGCTGATCTGGCCCCTGGTCCGCCCGGCGCGCTACCTCGCCGCGCCGGTGTGGCTCGGCTTCATCCTGCTCCTCGATCCGATCAACGCGGCGGCCGGCGGCGACGCGATCATCGCCGACTGGCGGAGCGGCAGCCGGGACCGGCTGGTGAATCTCGCGGTGGCAGGATTCGCGTGCGGACTGCTCTGGGAGTTCTGGAACTACTGGGCCCACACGAAGTGGCTCTACACGATGCCGTTCCTGCCGCCCGCGCGGCTCTTCGAGATGCCGCTCCCGGGCTACCTCGGCTTCCCGGCCTTCGCGCTCGAGTGCTTCACCATGTACGTGACCGTGCGCCTGCTCTTCTGGCGGGCCAGGACGTACCGCATCGGGATCTGAACCGGCACGCCCTGCGGTCGCCGTGCGGCACGCGCCTCCCGGCCGGAGGTGCCCGCCCGGCCGCCGGCACGGGTGCCGTCGGTTGCCGCGGCAGCGCCCTTCGTGAAAGGATGTCGAGCCGGCGCGGAACCGGCATCCGCGTGACGCCATGCTCGAACGCGAAGTGAAGCTGCGATTCGCCGATCCGGAGCAGGCGCGGGCGGCCGTCCGCGCCGCCGGCGCCACGCCGCTGCGCGGCCGCCGCCTGCAGGAGGACTGCCTGCTGGATACGGCCGACGAGCGCCTGCGCCGCCGGCGGTGCGTGCTGCGCGTCCGCCTGGAATCGGGCAAGAGCCTGCTCACGTTCAAGGGCCCGGTCGAACCGTCTCCGATGAAGCTCCGCGAAGAGCTGGAGACGGTCGTCGGCGACGGCCTCCTGCTGCTGCAGATGCTCGCGGAGCTCGGCTTCCACGTCTGGTTCCGGTACCAGAAGTACCGGGAGGAATTTTCGCGCGAAGGGGTCATCGTCGCGGTCGACGAAACGCCGGTCGGCGTCTTCGTCGAACTGGAGGGCGACGAGCGGCTCATCGCCGAGACGGCCACCGCGCTCGGCCGCTCGGCGGCCGACTACGTGGTCGACTCCTATCGGACGCTGTTCGTCCAGGACTGCCGCGCGCGGGGCGTCGAGCCGACCGACATGGTGTTCGAAGAAGCATGACCGGCCCTGCCCGCCCGGGGACGCCCCCGCGGCATGCAATGGTCCTGACGGCGGGACTCGGCACCCGCCTGCGGCCGCTGTCGCTGGACCGCGCCAAGCCGGCGATGCCGGTCTGCGGCGAGCCGCTCGTCCGACGGATCCTGCAGTGGCTGGCGGCCGCCGGCGTCCGCCACGTCGTCCTCAATCTGCATCACCATCCGCAGACGATTGCGGCCGCCGTCGGCGACGGCCGCGATCTCGGGGTCACCGTGCGCTACTCGTGGGAGCAGCCGACGCTGCTCGGCAGCGCGGGCGGCCCCCGCCTCGCGCTGCCGCTCCTCGAGGCCGATCCCTTCCTCCTCGTCAACGGCGACACCCTCACGGACGTCGACCTGGACGCCATGAGCGCGGCGCACGCCGGTTCGGGCGCCCTGGTCACGATGGCGGCGATCGCGCATCCGGCGCCTGCCCGGTATGGCGGCCTCCTCGTGGCCGATGACGGGGCGGTCCGCGGTTTCACGCGCCCGGCCTCCGGCGCCGGCGCCCTGCATTTCGTCGGCGTGCAGATTGCGTCGGCCGCGGCGTTCAGCCGCCTGCCGGCCGGACAGCCGGCCGACACGGTCGGCGCCCTCTATCCGGCGCTGATCGCGGAGCGTCCCGGCAGCGTGCGGGCGTTCGTCACCTCGGCGTCGTTCGCCGACATCGGCACGCCGGCCGACTATCTGGCGGCATCGCTGGCGCTGGCGGCCGCCGGGGGCCTGGCGGATCTGCCGTACGGCCGGAACGTCCGCCTCGGCCCCGGAGCGCACGTCGAGCGCACCATCCTGTGGGACGATGTCGAGGTCGGACGCGACAGCCGTCTCCTCGAGTGCATCGTCGGCGACGGCGTCCGGATTCCCGGCGGCACGCGCCTGACGCGCTGCGCGATCGTGCGCGCGGACGGGCGCCCGCCGGCCGCCGGGGAACGCCTCGACGGCGCCCTGCTGATTGCGCCGTTCGCGCCGGCCGATCGAACGGCTGCGGCGGCCCGGCTCCCGAGCCTATGAGCACGCACGACCCCCACGCCGCGCCGGCACCCGATCCGCGGGTGGCCGCGTACCTCACGCGCCGGGGCCTCCAGGGCGCGAGCGCGTCGTGGCTGGCGGGCGACGCCTCGGACCGGCGGTACGTCCGCGTCGAAGCGGCCGGCGGCCGCCCGATCGTGCTGGCGGTTCATGCGGAACCATTCGACCCGGCGGCCCTGCCGTTTCTCAACGTGGCCCGGCTGTTCGGCGCGATCGGCCTCCGCATTCCGGCGGTGCTCGACACGGCGGGCGACCTCGGGATCGTCGCGCTGGAGGACCTCGGCGACGTCACCCTGCAGGCGCACCTCGGCGGGTGCCGCCCGGCCGAGGTCGCGCCGTGGTACCGCGAAGCGGTCGACCTCCTCCTGGCGCTCCAGCAGGGCGGCCGCGCGCAGGCGTCGGACGCGTTCCTGCCCTATCGCCTGACCTTCGACGTCGAGAAGCTGACGTGGGAGCTCGACTTCTTCGTGCGCCATTTCCTGGAGGCGCACCGGCGCGCGGCGCTCCGGCCCGCCGAGCGGGACGCGCTGGCGGCCGAATGGCGGCAGATCGCCGGCGAACTGGCGGCGGAGCCGCGCGTGCTGTGCCATCGCGACTACCACAGCCGGAACCTGATGGTGCACGACGGCCGGCTCGTCCTGATTGACTTCCAGGATGCGCGCATGGGCCCCGACACGTACGACCTGGTCTCGCTGCTGCGCGACTCCTACGTGCGGCTTCCGGACGAGGAGGTCGATCGGGCCATCGCCCGCTTCCAGGCGGCTGCCGGCGGCCTCCCCGACGCACGGGAGTTCCGCCGCCGGTTCGACCTGATGGCCGTCCAGCGGAATCTGAAGGCGCTGGGGACGTTCGGCTACCAGGTCGCCGTGCGCGGCCGGCGCCAGTACGCCGAGTCCATCCCCCGGACGCTCGAGTACGTCCGCACCAACCTGGAACGGTACGCCCGCTTCGGCCGACTGCGCGACCTGCTCGCCGCTCACCTGGCGGAACTGAGGTAGTCCGGACGCGCCGGGAGGCCGGCCGCCGGCTCCGGCGCCGGTCGCGGACAGGCGCATGGCGCCGGTGTTCGGACTTGCGGTACAATTTCCGATTCAGTCTGCGTGACCGGCGGGTGAAGTGTTGAGAACGCCACGATTCGGGGTGTCGACGCATCTGTACCACGACCAGCGGCTCAGTCGCGATCATCTCGTGGAGATCGCGGCGCACGGGTTCGAAGCGGTCGAACTGTTCGCCCTGCGGACGCATTTCGACTACCACAACCCGGCCGCGATCGCCGATTTGCAGGAGTGGCTGGCCGACACCGGGCTCGCGCTGCACGCGATTCACGCGCCGATCGTCGAAACGCTGTCGGGGACGCGGTGGGGCCGGTCGTTCTCGAATGCCGCGGCCGACGAGGCGGTCCGGGCGCAGGCCGTCCGGGAGGCCGAGGCGGCGCTGGCGGTCGCGCGGCGGATCCCGGTCGGGTTCTTCGTGCTGCATCTCGGCCGGCCGCGGACCGAGGCGCCGCCGATCGGGGACAACGGCCGGGCGGCCGCCCGCCGGAGCCTCGAGGAGCTGTATCCGCTGACCGAGCCGCTCGACATCCGGCTGGCGCTCGAGGTGATTCCGAACAACCTCTCGACGGCCGGCGCGCTGGTGCAGCTGCTCGAGGGGGAGATGGACCTGCCGCGGGCCGGCATCTGCTTCGATTTCGGGCACGCCCACCTGCTCGGCGATCTCGTCGACGCGATCGAGATCACGTCGGGGCACCTGCTGACGACGCACGTGCACGACAACCGCGGGCGGACCGACGATCACCTGGTGCCGTTCGCGGGCGGCATCGACTGGGAAGCGGCGCTCACGGCCGTCCAGAAGGTCGGCTACGAAGGCACGTTCCTGCTGGAGCTGGCGAGCCGCGGCGCGCCCCGGCAGGTGCTCGAGCAGGCGCAGCAGGCCCGCGCGCGCTTCGAACGGATTCTGGGGGCCTGACGAGACCGCACCCATGACGCTTGCCTACATCCAGGACATCAGTCGCTACGAAGGCCAGCCGGTCACCATCCGCGGCTGGCTGCACAACCGCCGGTCGAGCGGCAAGATCCATTTCCTGACCGTGCGCGACGGCACCGGGTTCCTCCAGGCGGTGATGTCGAAGAAGGCGGTGGGCGACGAGATCTTCACGCGCGCCGACCACCTGGGACAGGAGACGTCGATCGTCGTCCAGGGGACCGTCCGGGCCGATTCGCGCGCGCCGGGCGGGTACGAGCTCGACGTCTCCGGCCTCGACGTCGTCGGGGCGTCGACCGACTACCCGATCACGCCGAAGGAGCACGGCGTCGACTTCCTGCTCGATCGGCGCCACCTGTGGCTCCGCGCGGAGCGGCAGCAGGCGATCCTGCGCGTCCGGCACGAAGTGATCAACGCCGTCCGGGACTATTTCAACAGCCGCGACTTCATCCTCGCCGATACCCCGATCTTCACGCCGTCGGCGTGCGAGGGGACGACGACCCTGTTTCCGGTGCAGTACTTCGAGGACACGACCGCCTACCTGACGCAGAGCGGCCAGCTCTACAACGAGGCCGACGCCATGGCGCTCGGCCGCGTCTACTGCTTCGGCCCGACGTTCCGCGCCGAGAAGTCAAAGACGCGGCGGCACCTGACCGAGTTCTGGATGGTCGAGCCCGAGGTCGCCTGGGCCAGCCTCGACGACATCATCGAGCTCGCCGAGGGGCTGGTGGCGTCGGTCGTCGCGCGGGTGCTCGACCGGCGGCAGCGGGAGCTGAAGGTGCTCGAGCGGGACACGGCGAAGCTGGAAGCGGTGAAGGCGCCGTTCCCGCGCCTGTCGTACGACGAGGCCGCGGCGCTCCTCCGGGAGAAGGGGCTGCCGTTCGAATGGGGCGGCGACCTCGGCGGCCCGGACGAAACGGCCATCTCCGGGCACTTCGATCGGCCGGTGGCGGTCCACCGCTATCCGAGCGCCGTGAAGGCGTTCTACATGAAGCCCGATCCCGTCCGGCCGGAAGTGGCGCTGTGCGTCGACATCCTGGCGCCCGAGGGCTACGGCGAGATCATCGGCGGCGGACAGCGCCTCGACGATTACGACCTGCTGCTCCAGCGGATCAAGGAACACGGCCTGCCGCAGGAAGCCTTCGAGTGGTATCTCGACCTCCGCCGCTACGGGTCGGTGCCCCACAGCGGCTTCGGCATGGGCATCGAGCGGGTCGTCGCCTGGCTGTGCGGACTCGAACACGTCCGCGAAACGATCCCGTATCCGAGGATGCTGTACCGGCTGTATCCCTGAGCGCCCGGGCGCTCGGGGCGCTCAGGGCTGCGAGTATTCATGAAAATCGGCTTTCTGTCTCTCGGGTGTCCGAAGAATCTGGTCGACTCGGAAGTCATGCTCGGGCTCGCCCGCGAGGCGGGCCACGAGCTGACGGCCGATGCCCGGGACGCCGAGGTCCTGGTCGTCAACACGTGCGCCTTCATCGACTCGGCGAAGCAGGAATCGGTCGATGCCATCCTCGAGATGGCGGAGCTGAAGAAGACCGGCGCCTGCCGCCGCCTCGTCGTCACCGGCTGCCTCGCCGAGCGGTATCGCGAGAAGCTGCTGGCCGACATGCCGGAGATCGACGCCGTGCTGGGCACCGGCGACGTCCCGCGGATTGTCGAGGCGCTCGAGGGCCGCGGCGCCCCAGCCGCCGCGCCGCTGCCGCTCTTCGACAAACAGGCGTGGCTGGCACGATCCGGAGCGTCAGCGACGCTGCCGACCTACCTCTACGACGCCGACACGCCGCGCACGCTGGCCACGCCGGGACACTACGCGTACCTGAAAATCGCGGAGGGGTGCGACTACAAGTGCGCCTTCTGCATCATCCCGACGCTGCGGGGGCACTATCGCAGCCGGCCGGCCGCCTCGATTGTCGAGGAGGCGCGGCGGCTGGCGGGCCGCGGGGTACGCGAACTGCTGCTCGTCTCCCAGGACACGACGTTCTACGGCGTCGACCGGCACGAGCGGGGCGCCCTGGCCCGCCTGCTGCGCGAGCTGAACACCATCGACGGCCTCGAATGGATCCGGCTCCTGTACCTCTACCCCACCACCATCGACGACGCGACGCTCGACGCGATGGCCGAGTGCGACAAGGTCTGCCGGTACGTCGACCTCCCGCTGCAGCACGCGGCCGACGCGGTGCTGCGGCGCATGCGCCGTCCGGGGACGCGCCGCACCTACGATCGCCTGCTGGCCCGGATCCGGGAGCGGGTGCCCGGGGTCACGCTCCGGACGACGTTCATCGTCGGGTTTCCGGGGGAGACCGAGGCCGAAGTCGGGCAGCTCCGGCAGTTCGTCCAGGACGTCCGCTTCGATCACGTCGGCGTGTTCACCTATTCCCACGAGGAGGGAACGTCGGCCTTCGGACTGGTGGACGACGTGGCGCCGGCCGTGAAGCGGCGGCGCCGGCAGGCCGTGATGGCCGCCCAGCGGCGGATCGTCCGGGCCGCCCAGACGCGCCGGGTGGGCGAACGGGTGCGGGTGCTCGTCGACGGGCGGTCGCCCGAGCACGATCTGGTGATCCGGGGGCGGCTGGAAGGGCAGGCGCCCGACATCGACCCGTGTGTCTACCTGACCGATTGCGACCCCGACCGCTGTGCGCCGGGAACGTTCGTCGAGGCGGATCTGGTCGGGGCGCGGGACTACGACCTGGTGGCCCGTCCGTTGCCGTAACCGGGTGTTTGTGCTATAGTTACAGATTCGGAGCAGAGGTTAGGCAACTGAAGTGGGCCTGTGCCCACTTTTTTGTTTTTGAGGGGCGGCGGCCGGGCGATCCCGGGTCGGCCGCCGGACGAGCAATGGCCACCGAGGAGGCGCGCGAGCGGGTCCGGGTCGCGGCGGCGCGGGTGGCGGGGACTTACGGGCTGGACATTTTCGACGTGCAGCTCCGGCGGGAGGCGATCGGCCTGGTGGTCCGGGTGTTCATCGACCGGCCGGGGCCGGCCGCGACCGCGGAGGAGAGCGTCAGCATCGAGGACTGCGCGCGCGTGAGCCGGGACCTGAGCGCGGTGCTCGACGTGGAAGACGTCCTGCCCCAGGCGTACACCCTGGAGGTGTCGTCGCCGGGACTGGATCGGCCGCTGCGGAACGCGGACGATTTCCGGCGGTTCACGGGGCGGCCGGCGAAGGTCGTGGCGACGGCCGCGGTCGACGGCCAGACGGCGTTTCGCGGCCGGATTGAGGGAGTCGAGGACGGGGCGGTGCGGCTGCGGGAGGGATCGCGGCAGCATCGGATCCCGCTCGCGCTGATCGCGCGCGCGCGGCTCGACGTGGAATTCTGACGGCGCGCCCGGCGGCGCGGGCGCGTGGGGCGACGGAGATCACAGCGGAAGTCTTGCCATGAACAACGCACTGCAGCAGACCATCGAAGCGCTCGCCAAGGAAAAGGGCATCGAGCCCGGCGTCATCATCTCGGCCATCGAGGATGCGGTGCTCACCGCGTCGCGGAAGTATTACAAGACGGCCGAGAACCTGCGGACGCGCTTCAATTCGGAGACCGGCCAGGTGGACCTGTTCGCGGTCAAGCAGATCGTCACCGAGGTGGTCGACCCGGTGACGGAGATTTCGCTGAGCGAGGCGCAGCAGCTCTACGGCGACGAGGCGGAAGTCGACATGGAGATCGAGTTCCCCAAGCCGACCGACGTGCTGGGCCGGATCGCGGCGCAGACCGCCAAACAGGTCATCTCGCAGAAGGTGCGCGAGGCGGAGCGGGAGAACATCTTCACCGAGTACAATCAGCGGATCGGCGAGGTCGCCAGCGGCACGGTGAAGCGGTTCGAGAACGGCGACCTGATCCTGGAAATCGGCCGGATCGAGGCGCTGCTGCCGCGCAAGGAGCAGTCGCGCGCCGAGAGCTACACCCAGGGCGACCGCGTCCGGGCCGTCATCAAGGGCGTCAGCCGGAGCGCCAAGGGGCCGCAGATCATCGTGTCCCGGACGGATCCGGCGCTGCTCATCAAGCTGTTCGAGCAGGAAGTGCCGGAGATCTACGACGGCACCGTGATGATCCGCGGCGCCGTCCGCGAGGCGGGCGATCGGGCCAAGGTGGCGGTCGTTTCGCGCGAGCGCGACGTCGATCCGGTCGGCGCGTGCGTCGGCATGAAGGGGACGCGCGTGCAGGCCATCATCCGGGAGCTGCGCGGCGAGAAGATCGACATCGTCGAGTGGTCGGAAGATCCCGTGAGCTTCGTCACCAACGCGCTGAGCCCCGCCAAGGTGCAGCGGGTCTCGATCGCCGACGACCGCGATCGGGTCATGGAAGTGGTGGTCGAGGACAAACAGCTGTCGCTGGCCATCGGCAAGAAGGGCCAGAACGTCCGACTGGCGGCGAAGCTGACCGGCTGGCGGATCGACATCAAGAGCGAGGAGGAGAAGCGGCGCGAGGTCGAGGCGCAGTTCGAGGGGCTCGAACTGCCCGCCGACGGCGTCGAGCCGGTGGACGCGCCGGACCTGGCCGCCGGGGACGGGCCGGCGCCGGTCGAGGCGGTCGGGAGCGGGCCGGACGCGCCACCGTCGGCCGGTGACGAGCCGGCGGATGCCGTCACGGCGGAGGGACCGGCCGAAGTCGAGCACTGAGCGCGGGCGCCGGATGATCCGGCACGGTCGCGCACTGACACGTTCACGAGCGCACAGGCAGGTCGGGGGAACCGTTGGCCACAGTTCGGATTTACAAAGTCGCGGAGCTGCTGAACACCAGCAGTCAGGAAGTGGTCACGCTGCTCAAGCGTGACCATGGCATCGAGGTCAAGAGCGCGTCGAGCACGATCGAGGAGGTCGTCGCACGCCAGTTCGTCGACCGTCTGGCCCGGCAGCGGAACATCACGCTGCCCACCGGCGACATCTTCGCGGAGGCCCCGGCCGTCAAGGGCAAGCGGGGCCCCGTCAGCAAGAAGACCGTCGAGGCCGCCAAGCCCGCGATCGTTCACACCCTGCCGCCCCCGCGTCTGGTGAAGACCGCCAAGGTGGCGCACGCCGCGCCGGCCGTGGAGGAAGCGATGCCGGCCGCCGAAGCGCCGGTCGCCGTCGAGATGTTCGAAGCCCCGGCCGCCCCGGAGCTGCCGATCGAGGAGCCGGCCGTCGCGGCGACGCCGACCGAACAGGCCGCCCTGCCGGAACCGGCGGTCGAGCCCGAGGCGGAAGAAGTCGAGGAGCCGGTCGCCAGCGAAGCGATCGCCATCGAGGAGCCAGGCGAGGCGCCGGAATCGGCGGTCCCGCCGGCAGCCGCGACTCGCGCGGGCCGGCTCGTGCCACCGCAACTCCGGCTGCGCGTCGAAGAAGCCGGGCGGAAGCCGGCGGCGCCGCTGACGCCGCGGCTCACGGCCCCGGCCGCCCGACCGCCGCTGCCGCGGCCCGCGGTTCCTGCGGTCCCTGCGGGCCGTCAGGCCCGTCCGGCCGCCCCGGGGGCGCCGGCTGGCGCGCCCGGCGCCCCGGCCCGGCCCGCGCCGCCGCGGCCGGCCTATCCGTCGTACCAGCAGCCGCCGCCCGGAGGCCCGCGCCCGCTGCCGTCGCAGCCGGTGCGCACGCAGCCGGCCGGGCCGGCCCGGCCCGCGGTCGGCCCGGCCCGCCCGGGCGCCCGGCCGCCGTTCGGACGCCCCTCGGCCCCCCGGCGCCCGGGAGGCTCGCGGCCGGCGGCGCGAATGCCGTCGGCGCCGACGCCGGCCATCGCGCCCCCGCCGATCACGAAGGCCATCACGCTGGCCGAAGGGATGACGGTCAAGGATCTGGCCGACAAGCTCGACGTCCGCGTGAAGGACGTGCTCAAGAAGCTGCTCGATCGGCACCTGATGATGACGATCAATTCGACCGTGGACGAAGAGACCGCCACGTCGGTGGCGCGCGAGTTCGGCGCCACGGTCGAGATGCGCAGCTTCGAGCAGGAGCTGCTGCAGGCCGACACCGAAGAGGCCAATCCGGCCGACCTCGTGCCGCGGGCGCCGGTTGTCACGGTCATGGGCCATGTCGACCACGGCAAGACGACGCTGCTCGACGCGATCCGCGAGACGCGGGTGGCCGAGCGCGAGGCGGGCGGCATCACCCAGCACATCGGCGCGTACCACGTGCAGGTGAACAAGCGCAACGTGGTATTCCTCGACACGCCGGGTCACGAGGCGTTCACGCTGATGCGCGCGCGCGGCGCGAAGGTGACCGACGTCGTGGTGCTCGTGGTCGCGGCCGACGACGGGGTCATGCCGCAGACGCGGGAGGCGATCGACCACGCCCGGGCGGCCAACGTGCCGATCGTCGTCGCGGTCAACAAGATCGACAAGCCGGACGCCAACCCCGAGCGGGTGAAGCGCGAGCTGTCCGATCTGGGCCTGATGCCGGAGGAATGGGGCGGCCAGACCGTGGTGGTGGACGTCTCGGCCAAGAAGCGCCAGAACCTGGACCTGCTGCTCGAGATGATCCTGCTGGTCAGCGACATCGGCGAGCTGAAGGCCAACCCGAAGCGGAACGCGTCCGGCACGGTGCTGGAAGCGAAGCTCGACCGCGGGCGCGGCCCGGTGGCCACGATCCTCGTGCAGGACGGCACGCTGCGGGTCGGGGACACGTTCATCGCCGGCCCCGTCGTCGGCCGCGTCCGGGCGCTCATCGACGACCGCGGCCGGCACGTCAAGCTGGCCGAGCCGTCGACGCCGGTGGAAGTACTCGGCCTGACGGGGCTGCCGCAGCCGGGCGACGCGTTCCAGGCGCTGGCCGACGCGCAGAAGGCGCGGCAGATCGCCACGTTCCGGCAGACGCAGGCGAAGGAGCGGGCGCTCGGCGCGAAGGGCGGCCGGCTCACCCTGGAGTCGCTGCAGCAGCAGATCGCCGAAGGCGGGATGAAGGAGCTGCCGATCATCATCAAGGCCGACGTGCAGGGGTCGGCGGAGGTGCTGGCGGACACGCTGACCAAGCTGTCGGACGAACGGGTGAAGCTGCGGATCATCCACGCCGGCGTCGGCGCCATCAACGAGTCGGACGTGCTGCTGGCCTCCGCCTCGAACGCGATCGTCATCGGGTTCAACGTGCGTCCGGATCGGAACGCCGCCGACGTCGCCGACCGCGAGAAGGTGGACATCCGCCTGCACTCGGTCATCTACAACGTGACCGAGGAGATGAAGAAGGCGATGACCGGCCTGCTCGAGCCGACCCTGAAGGAAGTGCGGCTCGGCGCGGCCGAAGTGCGCGACATCTTCAAGGTGCCCAAGGTCGGCGTCATCGCCGGCTGCATGGTGACCGACGGGCGGATCGGCCGCGGCGGCGACACCCACGTGCGGCTGCTGCGCGACAACGTCGTCGTCCACGAGGGGAAGATCGCGTCGCTGCGCCGCTTCAAGGACGACGTCAGCGAGGTCAAGGCCGGGTTCGAATGCGGCATCGGCCTGGAGCGCTTCAACGACGTGAAGGTCGGCGACATCATCGAGGCCTTCGCCGTCGAGCGGGTCGCGGCCACGGTCTGACGGCCGGCGGATCGCAGGATGGTCGTCGGACTGCTCTCGATCGAACTCCACCTCCCCGCCGCCCGGTCGCTGAAGGAGAAGCGGATGGTGGTGCAGGGCGTCAAGGGCCGCCTCCGGAAGTTCAACGTCGCGGTGGCGGAGGTCGACTACCAGGATCTCTGGCAGCGCGCCGCGCTCGGCGTGGTGACCGTCAGCCACAGCCGGACGCAGGTCGACCGCGAGCTGGCGGCGGTCGTCGACGAGATCGAGCGCTACGAGCCCGGGCTCATCGCCCGGACGCAGGTCGAGTTTCTCGCGTAGGCCGGCCCGCCGGCGCCATCTCCACCGAGGTCAGACCGCATGTCCCAGGGATCACGCCCCGATCGCATCGGCGATCAGCTCCGGGCGGAACTGAGCGATCTGCTGATGCGCGAGGTCCACGACCCGGGCGTCGGGTTCCTGACGCTGACCCGCGTCCAGGTGACCCCCGACCTCCAGCAGGCCCGCGTCTTCTACACGACCCTCGGCGACGCCGCCGCCCGGAAGAACACCCAGCGCGCGCTCGAGCGCACCGCGCCGTTCCTCCGCCGCCGGATCGGCGCCCGGGTCCGCCTGAAGCGCGTCCCGGAGCTCCACTTCATCTTCGACGAATCGATCGCGCAGCAGGACCGCATCGAGCGGCTCCTGCAGGAGATCCACGACGCCGAGGCACCTGCGCCGGCCGTCGACGAGGATCATGACGACTGACCCGCATCCGCCCCTCCTCCGCATCCGCGACGCCATCCGGCAGCGGCAGCGCTTCGTCGTCACCTCGCACGCCCGCCCCGACGGTGACGCGATCGGTTCCGAGCTCGCCATGGCGGCCGCGCTGCGCGCGCTCGGCAAGGAGGTCCGCGTCGTCAACGCCGATCCGGCGCCCGCCACGCTGGAACCGTTTCCCGGCGTGACCGCCATCGAGCAGGCGTCCGCGATCGACGGCGACCCCGAGGCGGTCATCGTGATGGAATGCAGCGACCTGGCCCGCACCGGCGTGGCCGGGCTCGACCGCTTCTTCGTCATCAACATCGACCACCACCCCGGCAACACCGGCTACGGCGCGCTGAACTGGTTCGACGGCACGGCCGCCGCCTGCGGCGAGATGGTCTTCGACCTCGTCCGCGCCCTCGACGTGCCGCTGAGCGTCGAGATCGCCACGCACCTCTACGTGGCGATCCTGACCGACACCGGCTCGTTTCACTTCTCGCACATCTCGCCGCGGACGTTCGACATCTGCCGCCAGGCGCTCGAGGCCGGTGTCGACCCGGTGTTCGTCGCACGCTGCGTGTACGACAGCAACACCATGGGCCGGCTGCGCCTGCTGGGCGCCGTGCTCAACGACATGGACATCGCCGCGGGCGGGCGCCTGGCGGTGCTGTACATGGACGCCGGGCTCACGCGCCGCACCGGCGCGACGACCGACGATGCCGAAGGGCTGATCAACCAGCCGCTCACCGTGCGGGACATCGTGGCGGTGGCGTTCCTGAAGCGCCTCGAGGGCGACGCGTTCCGCGTCAGCTTCCGGTCCAAGGGGCCGGTCGACGTCAGCGCCGTCGCGAAGCAGTTCGGCGGCGGCGGGCACCGGAACGCGGCAGGCTGCAGCATCACCATGGCGCTCGACGGCCTGAAGGCGATGCTCGTCGAACGCCTCACGGCGGCGATTGACGGGGCCGCCGGCCCCGCCGGCGGGGAACCCGGTGCGTCGATCGCCGGCTGAGCGCCGCTCGCGGCCGCACCCCGGGACCAACCCCATGGACGGCGTCCTCATCATCGACAAGCCGGCCGGCCCGACGTCGCACGACGTCGTCACCGCCGCCCGCCGGATCCTCGGCGCCGCCCGCGTCGGCCACACCGGCACGCTCGATCCGACGGCGACCGGCGTGCTGCCGCTCGTCATCGGCCGCGCCACGCGGCTCGCCCGTTTTCTGACCGCGGCGGAGAAGGAATACGTGGCGCGCGTCCAGTTCGGCTGGGCAACCGACACCTACGACGCCGCCGGCCGACCGGCGCCCGGCGTCGCCGCCGAGCCGCGCCCGGTCACCCGGGAGGCGCTCGAGGAGGCGCTCGCCGGCTTCCGCGGCCTGCTCCTGCAGCAGCCTCCCCCCTATTCCGCGAAGAAAATCGGCGGCGTCCGGGCCTACGACCTGGCCCGGCGGCAGACGCCGGTGGAGCCCAGGGCGGTGCCGGTGACGGTGCATGCGCTCGAGCTGCGGGCGTTCGATGGTTGTACGGCAGAGCTGAGGGTGGTCAGTTCGGCCGGCTTCTACGTCCGGACCCTGGCGCACGACCTGGGACGCCGGCTCGGCGTCGGCGGGCACCTGGCCGCGCTGCGCCGGACCCGGAGCGGCGACTTCGAGGAGACCGCGGCGGTGCCGCTGGAGGCGCTGGGCAGCCCGGCCGCGGCGGCGGGATTCATCCTCCTGGATCGGCTGCTGCCGAACGTGCCGGCGGCGGTGGTGCGGGCGCCGGGCCTCCGGAAAGTGGAACACGGTCAGGATCTGGACCCTGGCGACCTCGTCCGGTGGCCGGCGCTGCCATGGCCGCCCCTCATCCGGCTGCTGGACGAAGCAGGCCATCTGATCGCCGTGGCCGAGCCGCGGTCCGACTCCCGGTTTTTGCATCCGTCCGTCGTTCTGAAGTAAGATATTGAGTCTTTTGGACTAAGTCGTCCTGTCAGCAACAACGGCGGCCTGGTGCCGGGCGTCCCCGGCTCGTCGACTGGGCCGTTCGTGGAGGACCGCAGCGTGGGGCTCACGAAAGATCGCAAGACCGAGATCATCGGCAGTTATCAGACGCACGACAGTGACACCGGCTCGCCCGAAGTGCAGGTCGCCCTGCTGAGCGAGCGGATCGGCTACCTGACCGAGCACTTCAAGACGCACGCGAAGGATCACCATTCCCGCCGCGGCCTGCTCGTGCTGGTGGGTCAGCGTCGGCGCCTGCTGGACTATCTGAAGGGCAAGGACGCTCAGCGGTATGCGG
>Ga0307372_10004197_pt1 | contig 22449 bp, 20 predicted proteins | sample OX1MG_FD_202533 | JGI IMG/M metagenome (GOLD analysis project Ga0307372, IMG submission 202533) | Soil microbial communities from Risofladan, Vaasa, Finland - OX-1 | ecosystem: Environmental > Terrestrial > Soil > Coastal area > Acid sulfate soil | place: Finland: Risofladan, Vaasa | collected...
CGCGGCGCGCAACCCGCTCCTCGACGCGCCGCGATCAGCAGTGGATCACGGCCGAGCAGAGTCGGGCTTTCAGGTCCTCGAGATCGGCCTTGTGGGCCTTCAGCGCCGCCAATCCGGCCGACGGCGAAGTGGCACCCGAATAGGTGCGCAACAGCGTGACCGCCTCGCCCACGAGCGAATTGACGGTTTCGGGCGATAGGCTCTGGAGCAACTGCTCGTAGTGGCTGATCGCCTGGGGTGACAGACCCGGCGCCGGCGTGGCTTGCTCGCTCGCGGCCCGTGAAAGGCCGCTGCTGATGAGCATGGGCACCGCCGCCAGCACGAGCCCGAAAATCGGGAGTCGCATGGCCTCTTTTCCTCTTGCCTGTGCCGACGGCACGGTTTCGCCTCGCCATGCGCGTGGACGCATGTACGACCGGTCTCGGCGGAATCGACCGGCGCGGGAGAAACGCGACCGAACGGACTTTTCGTCTGCGGCTTGATGCCGCTTGGGACACACAGTGCGTCCGCAACACGTTCAGCAAGCCGCGTGCCAGCTACGGTAATGCGCGGCTTTGCCGCCGCCATGGCGGCGTGGTGCATCGGCTGTTGTAAAATCCGCCGACGCTCGCGGTCGGCGTTAAGGAGGATGGGTCGATGGCGTCGGACGACGATCGTTTTCGCGCCTACCACGAAGCGGTCGTAGGTCGGTCGCCGCGCGCGACGCTGTTGCGGGCGCTCGCCGCTTTCGATGCCGAGCGGCGCACCGGCTTCGCGGTCGATCTCGGCGCGGGCGAGGGCAGGGATGCCGCGGCGCTCCTGCAGCGCGGTTGGAGCGTGCTGGCGATCGATACCGATGCGCTGGCGTTGGCGCGCCTGCGCAGCCGCCGCGACGTGCCGGCGGGCGCGCGCCTGGTGACCCTGCACGGCTCGTTCGTCGACGCGATTTGGCCCAGCGCCGATCTGGTCAACGCCAGCTTCGCGCTGCCGCTCTGTCCGCCGGAGCGCTTTCCCGAATTGTGGGCGCGACTGCGCGCATCGCTGCGGCCGGGCGGCCGCTTCGCCGGCCAGCTCTATGGCGAGCGCGACACCTGGGCCGAACGGCCCGGCGTCACCGTGCACACGCGGGAGGCGGCGCACGCCTTGCTCGCGGGCTGGACGATCGAGATGTTCGACGAAGAGGGGACCGACGCGGTCACGCCGCGCGGCGAGGCCAAGCACTGGCACATCTTCCACATCGTCGCGCGGAAGCCGGGCTAAGCGGTGCCGGCAAGCTCAGTGGTGCCACCCGCCGTGCCAACCGTGGTCGTCCCAATCGTGGCCGCCGCCGTAATAGCCGAACGAGACCGCCGGTCCACCATAGTAGTAGCCGCCGCCGTAATAGGACGGATAACCGTAATAGCCGTACGCCGGCGGCGGCGGCGCGTAATAGCAGCCGCTCACCGCCACGGCCATGGCGGCAATCAGCAACGCGCGAACGAGCATCTTGTGGTTCATGACATCACCTCGCGTCAGTCGTCGTCGTCGTCGTGGGGCGCGTCGTATGGCGCCGCGTAGACCGGCGGCGCATAAACCGCCGGTGGCGGCGCGCAGTATGGGTCGTAGTACGGCGAGCACCCGTAGGCGGGATAAGCCGGGTAAGCCGGATAGGCGGGATAAGCTGGATAGGCCGGATAAGCCGGCGCAACCAGGGGTACGCCGATGCCGACGCTTACGCCAACGCGCGCCTGCGCTGGCGCGGCGGCACCGAGCGCCAGCGCAAGGCCGGCGGCGGAAGCCAGAGTTCGTGTCACGCGCGTCTTCATGTTCCATCCTCCTCGCGCGCTCGAATCCGCGCGTTCGGATTGAAACGTATTCAACGGGTGATATGGGGTGGTGGCTGCGCCTATCCCCGGCCAGTCACCGATTTATTGCAGCGGGCGCGTGCCGCCAAACCGCCACATTTCGCAATCGCGAGACGTGCGCTACGGCGCCGCCGCGACGAGTCCGCTCGACGCGTTAATGGCCGGAACTTGGCGGCGTGCTCTCATTCGTCGTAGCCGGCGGCGCGGTGGCGGGCTTCGCCGGCGGAGCGGCGGGTCGACATGACTTCTTTGCACCGCTCGTCGGCTGTCCGCCAAAAAAGCACGGAATGTCGTCCTGGAAAAAATGCGGAATGTCGACCGTAAACGTTTGCCGCGCGCCGTCGAAGAAATCCGCCCGCGCCGGTGTCGGCGCCAGGAAGGCCAGCGTCAACACGGCGACAGGATAGGCGAGGTGAAGAAGCGACGATGCCTTGGATGTCAATGCGATCTCTCCCGGCTCTCCATCGTGATGACCATGCTCCAACCTGTCCGACGACGCTTGCATGAATCCGCGGGGTGGACAATCGAAGTTACGTGAAATCGCTGGTGCCGGGTGAGAGGATTGAACTCCCGACCTTCGGTTTACAAAACCGCTGCTCTACCGCTGAGCTAACCCGGCACAGGATCGGCGTCGATGGCGCCTCCGACCCAGACCCTCATAACGCCCGGTCAGGGAGCCGGGCAACCTCAAACCGCGCAAATCGCTGGATCGGCCGCCGACGGCGCCTTCGAGCCGTTTCTGGTCGAAACGGTGCGACAAGATACGCGAAATCGGGACTTACCGGCGGTGTCCCGCCCGCGTTGAGATAGACCGCTTAGGAGGTTTAGCGCCGTGTCGTCGCCGCCCGAACTCTGTCATTAAGTCCGCCGGGGACAACTGTGCTCCCATCTCAACGTAGCGACCGGAATGGGTAATTCCCCATGTGCCGGCGAGATACTCAGCCAGTTGCCCTTCCGTCATGTCGCTCGTGTCGAGGTCGCGGTATATCGCGGCCGGCCCTGGAAGATGATGATGGGGGCCGCTTCCCATTTCATCTCCTCGGCGTTCAGGAACTTTGGCCTTGTGTGCTTTTTCAAGTAAGAATAAGCGGTAGGTTTGTTCTACGTCGCTTTGACACGCTGCTTTCAGAGCAGTCAAATTGAGAGCAGCCATATCTCGCCCACTGACCTTCTTTCCTTGGCCGAGATTAAGCTGCGCCATTCGGTCGAGACTGACGCGGAATCCAGTACGCTCGCTAAATATCTCGTGCAAATCGACATGCCGAAGGTTCAACGTATCGGCCATCTTTTTGTTGAGACCATAGTGTCGTCGAAGCACGAGTAGATCAAACTGCTTACCGTTGAAAGAGACTATCGTATCGGCCGCGACGAGCAGTTTAATGAGTGCGTCTGCTTGCGCCGGGAGAAAGTACCGAAACGTTCCGGTGTTGACGTTGAGCGCACACGCAACCCGCATCCGCGGAGCATGACGAAACCGGTGTGCTGGCGAAGGGGCATCCCTGAACTTCGCGGAAAAGGGCAGCGTTTCCACATCCCAGACGACAACGGACTTCATTGGGCACTCCTGCCAGCAACTACTGGTACAGCGGGTGCAGTGGCTCATCTATCTCGCAGAACTCCGCGCCCGGGAAATCTTGCCGCATGACGTATTCTTGTAGCGTGCCGCTTTCCATCACGTAGCCAACTCGCTCCAACTCTCTTCGGCGGCCATAGCCGTAAGACGCGATGGTGACGCGGTGTCGATTGTCCGTGTTTGCTGGCTTCATATCAGTCTCCTCCAGAGTCCCATCGGACGATATCTCCGTAAGTCATAATAGGGCCATGTCCATGCCTCAATGTCGGAATCAAGCTGCGCGACAAGTGCCTTGCCCAAGGTTCTATTAAGCCGTCGCCGAACTGCCCTGCGCACCATCTTGTTCGTAGTATTCTTTCGACCACAGGCCGCTGTGGCACGGTCGTAATTGTCGTTTTGCCGCCGCGATGCTAGAAAAGGCGCCGGATCATGACCCGCATGGTTCGTCCAAGTCGTCGCAGTATTTTGGCCGCCGCCGCCGCCTCACTGGCGATGCCCTGGGCGCGCGCGGCGCGCGCGGCGCCGCCGAACGGCAAGGCCGACTGGGTGATCGTGGTCAAGTCGATCCGCAACCTACAACTCTATCGCAACGGCAACGTGCTCAAGACGTATGCCTGCTCGCTCGGACGGCATCCGGAAGGACCCAAGCGTCGTGCCGGTGACGGTCGCACGCCAGAGGGCGTCTACGCGATCGACAGCCGCCTCGCGGACAGCGCCTATTTTCGTGCGCTCCACGTTTCGTATCCCGACGCCGCCGATATCGCGCGCGCGGCGGAAGCCGGCGTCAATCCCGGCGGCGCGATCTTCGTCCACGGCCTGCCCAACAAGTACGCGCATCGCGATGCCAAGTTTGTGGCGTTCCCGTACGACTGGACGGACGGCTGCATCTCTGTCGACGACATTTCCATGGCCGAGATCTGGGATGCCGTCGACGACGGCACGCCGATCGAGATCAGGGCCTGACGCTCAGCGCGTCCGGCGCTGCGTCAGCGCGTAGAGCGCCACCGCCGCCGCATTCGATACGTTGAGCGACGCCATCGCCGAACGCGTCGGCAATCGCGCCAGGAAATCGCAGTGCTCGCGCGTCATGCGGCGCAGGCCGCTGCCTTCGGCGCCGAGCACGAGGGTGACGCGCTCGGGCAGATCGAGCCCGGCGATTGTCTGCTCCGCGTGCTCGTCGAGCCCGAGCGACCAGAATCCCGCCTGCTTGAGCTTCTCCAGCGCGCGCGACAGGTTGACGACACGCAGCAGCGGCACCTCTTCGAGCGCGCCGCTTGCCGCCTTGGCGAGCGCGCCGGTAATGCTGGGCGCGCCGTGCTCGGGCACGATCATCGCGAGCGCGCCGAACGCCGCCGCCGAGCGCAGGATGGCGCCGACGTTGTGCGGATCGGTCACCTGATCGAGCGCGACGACGATCCGCGGCGCGCCGGGCGGGGCTGCGGCGGCGAGAATGGCGTCGAGATCGCCGGCCGGCAGCGGCTCGGCCGCGAGTGCCAGGCCCTGATGCACGGCGCCTTGCGGCAGGATTTTTTCCAGCGTCCGGCGGTCGACCACCTCGATGCCGGCGCGCGGCGGCCGGGCGCGCGCATTGCGCAGCAGGGTCTCGGCTTCGGCGGCGGTCTCGCGCAGCGCGAGGAGCCGTTGGCAGCGCCGCGCCGGATTTGCCAACGCAGCTTCGACGGCGTGACGACCATAAAGCCACGCCGCCGCCTTGTCCTGAATCGGTCGCTCGCGCATCGCGCCTCCGGTCGGCGGCGAGCATAGCGGGATGCCGTCGCGCCGCAAGTCGCCGGGCTCTTGCCGATTGACAGGAACAGCCCAAATCTCTAAGACCCGCAATCACTTGCCGCCGAGCCGTGGAATTTTGGAGGGGTTGCGGAGCGGTCAAACGCAGCAGACTGTAAATCTGCCCTCTTCGGAGTTCGGTGGTTCGAATCCACCCCCCTCCACCATTCCTCGGAGCGGTGGAACGAGGTGATGGAACGGCAAGACGCGCGGCATCGGCCTTTGGGCGGGTGTAGCTCAATGGTAGAGCTCCAGCCTTCCAAGCTGGCTACGTGGGTTCGATTCCCATCACCCGCTCCAACGCCGACTGGGATTATCTTCAAGCCATAGGAAGCCGGACATGTCGAAAGCGAAATTTGAACGGAAGAAGCCGCATTGCAATGTTGGGACGATCGGGCATGTGGATCACGGGAAGACGTCGCTGACGGCGGCGATCACGAAGGTTTTGGCGGAGACGGGCGGGGCGGTTTACACGGCGTACGACCAGATCGACAAGGCGCCGGAGGAGCGTGCGCGCGGCATCACGATTTCGACGGCGCATGTGGAGTACGAGACGAAGAACCGGCATTACGCGCATGTCGACTGCCCGGGCCACGCGGACTACGTGAAGAACATGATCACGGGTGCGGCGCAGATGGACGGCGCGATCCTGGTGGTGTCGGCGGCGGACGGCCCGATGCCGCAGACGCGGGAGCACATCCTGCTGGCGCGCCAGGTGGGCGTGCCGGCGATCGTCGTGTTCCTGAACAAGGTGGACATGGTGGACGACCCGGAGCTCCTCGACCTGGTGGAGCTCGAGGTGCGCGAGCTGCTGTGCTCCTACCAGTTCCCGGGGGACAAGATCCCGATCATCCGGGGCTCGGCGCTGGCGGCGTTGGAGGACAAGAACAAGGAGCTGGGCCACGACGCGATCCTGAAGCTGATGGAGGCGGTGGACAGCTATATCCCGCAGCCCAAGCGCGACCGGGACCGGCCGTTCCTGATGCCCATTGAGGACGTGTTCTCGATCTCGGGCCGCGGCACGGTGGTGACGGGCCGGGTGGAGCGCGGGATCGTCAAGGTGGGTGACGAAGTCGAGATCGTGGGCCTGAAGCCGACGACCAAGACGGTGGTGACGGGTGTCGAGATGTTCCGCAAGCTCCTGGACCAGGGCGAGGCGGGTGACAACATCGGCGCGCTCTTGCGGGGCACCAAGCGGGAGGAGGTCGAGCGCGGCCAGGTTCTGGCGGCGCCGGGGTCGATCACGCCGCACACCAACTTCCAGGCCGAGGCCTACATCCTGACCAAGGAGGAGGGCGGTCGGCACACGCCGTTCTTCTCGAACTACCGGCCGCAGTTCTACTTCCGGACGACGGACGTGACGGGCACGGTGAAGCTGCCCGAGGGGACGGAGATGGTGATGCCGGGGGACAACATCCGGATGGAGGTCGAGCTCATCGCCCCCATCGCCATGGACGAAGGCCTGCGCTTCGCCATCCGCGAGGGCGGCCACACTGTCGGCGCCGGCGTCGTCGCCAAAATCATTAAGTAACCGGCGGCGGAAACGGTATTCTTACTCGGGTCGCGAGGGTTGGCGTGGCGGCTGGCGATCCGCGGATGAATAGGAGCGTAGCTCAATTGGTAGAGCACCGGTCTCCAAAACCGGGGGTTGGGGGTTCGAGCCCCTCCGCTCCTGCCAGCCGCTGAATCCGGGCGGCGTCCGGGCGATAAGGCTGGCAAATCCCCGGACCCGACGTTATATAAGGCACCTCCCAACGGCATTTATCATGGCAAGCATCACCCCGCTGGAATTTCTGCGGCAGGTCCGCCAGGAAGTGAGCCGCGTCACCTGGCCGTCGCGCAAGGAGACCGCCGTCACGACCGCTATGGTTTTCGCCATGGTGATCGCGGCTGCGCTGTTCTTCTTCATCGGCGACCAGATCATCGGCATGGGCGTGCGCGCTGTCCTCGGGCTCGGGAGCTAAGACCATGACGGCGCGTTGGTACGTGATTCACGTCTATTCCGGCTTCGAGAAGAAGGTCGCGGAATCGATCAAGGAACAGGCGAAGCAGAAGGGCCTCGGCGAACGCTTCGAGGAAGTCCTGGTGCCGACCGAGGAAGTCGTCGAGGTCAAGCGGGGCGCCAAGGTCAGCGCCGAGCGCAAGTTCTTCCCGGGCTACGTGCTGGTGAAGATGGACCTGACCGACGAGAGCTGGCACCTCGTCAAGAATACGCCCAAGGTCACTGGCTTCCTCGGCGGCAAGGGCCGGCCCATGCCGATCACCGAGACCGAAGCCACCCGCATCATGAAGCAGGTGCAGGAAGGCATCGAGCGGCCGAAGCCGTCGATCACCTACGAGGTCGGCGAGCAGGTGCGCGTCTGCGACGGCCCGTTCACGTCGTTCAACGGCCTGGTCGAAGAGGTCGACGAGGAGAAGGCGAGACTCAAGGTGGCGGTGTCGATCTTCGGCCGCGCCACGCCCGTCGAGCTCGAATATACGCAGGTCGAGAAGATCTAACCGGATAAAAAAGAGACGCGCATGGCGAAGAAAGTTGTCGGATTCATCAAGCTGCAAGTGCCGGCGGGCAAGGCGAACCCGTCGCCGCCGATCGGCCCCGCTTTGGGCCAGCGCGGACTCAACATCATGGAGTTCTGCAAGGCGTTCAACGCCCAGACGCAGAATTTGGAGCCCGGCATGCCGGTGCCGGTGATCATCACCGCGTACCAGGACCGCAGCTTCACCTTTATTATGAAGTCGCCGCCGAATTCTTATTTCCTGCTCAAGGCCGCCGGCATCGAGAAGGGCTCGGGCACCACCGGCAAGGGGCACGCCGGCAAGGTGACAATGAAGCAGATCCGCGAGATCGCGGAAAAGAAGATGAAAGACATGAACGCCAAGGACCTCGAGGGCGCCTGCAGCATGCTGGTCGGCTCGGCGCGGTCCATGGGTCTTGAGGTCGTGGAGTAACGCATGGCTCGCGTATCGCATATGGGCAAGCGCCTGAAGAAGGCTTACGAGGGCGTCGACCGCGCCAAGACCTACAATCCGGCCGAGGCGGTGAAGCTGGTGAAATCCTGCGCCAGCACCAAGTTCGACGAGACTGTCGAGGTTGCGTTGAACCTCAACGTCGATCCGCGCAAGGCCGAGCAGAATGTGCGCGGTACCGTGGTGCTGCCGCACGGCACCGGCAAGAGCCTGCGCGTCGCCGTTTTCGCCAAGGGCGATAAGGCTGCGGCCGCGAAAGCGGCGGGTGCCGACATCGTCGGCGCCGAGGATCTGGCCGAGCAGATCCAGGCCGGCAAGATCGATTTCGACCGCTGCATCGCGACGCCCGACATGATGGGCATCGTCGGCCGGCTGGGTAAGGTGCTCGGCCCCCGCGGCCTGATGCCGAACCCCAAGGTCGGCACGGTGAGCGCCAACGTCGCGGAGGCGGTGAAGGCGGTGAAGGGCGGCCAGGTCGAGTTCAACACTGCCAAGGCGAGCCTGATCCAGGCCGGCGTCGGCAAGGCGAGCTTCTCCGAGGAGGCGCTGCTCGACAACCTCAAGGCGTTCGTGGGCGCCGTGAACCGCGCCAAGCCGCAGGGCGTCAAGGGCGCCTTCATCAAGAAGGTCAGCTTGAGCTCGACCATGGGGCCTGGCGTGAAGCTGGAGATTTCCGCCCTGACCGGCTAAAAGGTCGGGCTGTAACGATTAGCCGGGGCCTTGGCTCCGGCGGGAGCGGCCGAAAGCCGCTTCTTCCTGTCCGAGATTGCGGGTGCCTTCGGGCTTAAGGGACTCAAACGAGTCCGCCGGCATGAGACGGGAGTGAAGGCCGCGGCGCTGCCGCCGGCCGAACTTCTGGGACAGGTCCAACCGGGCGTGAAGGATCCCTCGCGGGGTCCGGCGCGCCTTTGTGCAACCGATCCGTCGGGGCCGTTCGCCTGGGCGGGTCAAAGGTCGGAGACGTACCCGTGGACCGGGCCAAGAAGAAGCAGCTGATTGATTCGCTGCATGCCGCGCTCGCCGATACCACCGTCGTGGTGGTCACGCACCAGACCGGCATGACCGTCGAGGAAGTAACCGATCTGCGCCGCCAGATGCGCGCCGCCGGCGCCAACTTCCGGGTGACCAAGAACACGTTCGCGCAGCGCGCCGTCGACGGCACCAAGTTCGAGCCGCTGAAAGCGCTGTTCAAGGGGCCGACCGCGCTCGCGTTCTCGCGCGATCCGGTCGCGGCGGCCAAGGTCGCCGTCGCCTATGCCGGCAAGAACGACAAGCTGACGCTGGTCGCCGGCGCGCTCGGCGAACGTCAGCTCGATGTCGCCGGCATCAAGGCGCTGGCGGCGATGCCATCGCTCGATCAGCTGCGCGGCAAGCTCATTGGCTTGCTGCAGGCGCCCGCGACCAAGATCGCCGGCGTGCTGCAGGCGCCGGCCGGTCAGCTCGCGCGCCTGCTGTCGGCCCACGCCGCCAAGGGCGACAAGGCCGCCTGACCCTATTCATTCCATCCATCCATCAACACCATTCACCCGAGGAGTAAGGACCATGGCTAATCTCGATACGATCGTCGAAGAGCTCTCGAAGCTCTCGGTTTTGGAAGCGGCCGATCTCGCGAAGAAGCTCGAAGAGAAGTGGGGCGTCTCGGCGGCCGCGCCGGTCGCCGTCGCTGCCGCGCCGGGTGCCGCCGCCGCACCGGGTGCCGCCGCGGCCGAGAAGACGGAATTCACCGTCGTTCTCACCGCTGCCGGCGAGAAGAAGATCAACGTCATCAAGGAAGTGCGTGCGATCACCAGCCTCGGCCTCAAGGAAGCCAAGGACCTGGTCGAGGCCGCGCCCAAGACGGTGAAGGATGGCGTCAACAAGGACGAGGCTGCGAAGCTCAAGAAGCAGCTCGAGGACGCCGGCGCCACCGTCGAGGTGAAATAAGGCCGGAAGGGCTTGACCGGCAGGGAAGATCGGGCGATATATACCGCACATGCCCAATCTTCCTGCCGGTAGTAGTGCCGGAGCGCGGGGTAGCTCGCGCTCGTCGGCGCTTGTCCTTTTGCGAAATTATATTTCGCAATGCCCCACCATTAGGAATCGGGTGTTGGCGAGTCGATCCTAACGTCTGGTCGAAAGAACTGCCGCGTCGGACGCCCCGCAAGACCGACGCGATGATGAGGAGCATCCATGGCTAAGTCGTTCACCGGCCGCAAGCGCATTCGCAGGAGTTTCGGACGCATCCCCGAGGTTGCGCCGATGCCCAATCTGATCGAGGTGCAGAAGAGCTCCTACGATCATTTCCTGCAGATGGGCGTGACGGCGGAAAACCGCGCCAGCGTCGGCCTGCAAGAGGTCTTCCGGTCGGTCTTCCCGGTGCGCGACTTCTCCGATCGGGCGCGCCTCGAGTTCGTCCGCTACGACCTCGAAGAGCCGAAATACGACGTCGAGGAGTGCCAGCAGCGCGGCATCACCTATGCCGCGCCGCTGCGCGTCACCCTTCGCCTCGTGGTCTGGGACATCGACGAAGAGACCAAGGCCCGCTCCATCCGCGATATCAAGGAGCAGGACGTATACATGGGCGACATGCCCCTGATGACGAAGAACGGCACCTTCATCATCAACGGCACCGAGCGCGTCATCGTCTCGCAGATGCATCGCTCGCCTGGCGTCTTCTTCGACCACGACAAGGGCAAGACCCACTCGTCGGGCAAGTATCTGTTTGCCGCGCGCGTCATTCCCTATCGCGGCTCGTGGCTCGATTTCGAGTTCGACGCCAAGGACCACCTCTATGTCCGCATCGACCGGCGCCGCAAGCTGCCGGTGACGACGCTGTTGCTGGCGCTCGACGGTGCCGCAACCGCGACCCTGCGCCGCGAGCGCGCCGCCGAAAGCAAGCCGCTGCTGCCGACCGAGGCGCACGGCATGTCGAAGGAAGAGATCCTCGGCTATTTCTATGCGCCGACGCCGTTCTCGCGCATCAAGCCGGGCAAGAACACCAAGGGCGGCTGGAAGGCGCCTTTTGACCCGAACCGCTATCGCGGCCACAAGCTGACGCACGACCTGATCGACGCCCGCAGCGGCAAGGTCAGGCTCGAGGCCGGCGAGAAGTTGCCGCCGCGGCTTGCCAAGAAGCTCTACGACGACGGGCTGAAGGAGGTCCAGGTCGGCTCCGAAGAGCTGATCGGCCGCTTCATTGCCGTCGACCTCATCAACGAGGAGACCGGCGAGGTCTATGCCGAAGCCGGCGACGAGATCACCGAGCAGTTGCTGCAGACCGTTGAGGGTGCGAACGTTGCCGAGCTGCCGGCGGTCGGCGTCGACCATGCCAGCGGCGGTCCGTATATCCGCAACACGCTGCTGATCGACAAGAACTCGGCGCGCGAAGAGGCGCTGATCGACATCTATCGCGTCATGCGTCCCGGCGAGCCGCCGACGCTCGAGACCGCCGAAGCGCTGTTCAAGAGTCTATTCTTCGATCCGGAGCGCTACGATCTTTCCGCGGTCGGCCGCGTGAAGATGAACTCGCGCCTCAGCCTCAAGACCGAGGACACGGTCCGCGTCCTGCGCAAGGACGACATCCTCGCCATCCTCAAGGTGCTTGTCGAGCTTAAGGACGGGCGCGGCGAGATCGACGACATCGATCATCTCGGCAATCGCCGCGTGCGCTCGGTCGGCGAGCTGATGGAAAATCAGTATCGCATCGGCCTCTTGCGCATGGAGCGCGCGATCCGCGAGCGCATGAGCTCGGTCGAGATCGATACCGTGATGCCGCACGACCTGATCAACGCCAAGCCGGCGGCGGCCGCGGTGCGCGAGTTCTTCGGCTCGTCGCAGCTCTCGCAGTTCATGGACCAAACCAATCCGCTGAGCGAGATCACGCACAAGCGCCGGCTCTCGGCGCTCGGCCCGGGCGGCCTGACGCGCGAGCGTGCCGGCTTCGAGGTGCGCGACGTGCATCCGACGCATTACGGCCGCATCTGCCCGATCGAGACCCCCGAAGGTCCGAATATCGGTCTGATCAACAGCCTTGCGACCTACGCGCGGGTGAATCAATACGGCTTCATCGAGAGCCCGTATCGCCGCGTGGTGAACGGCAAGGTCACCGAGGAGGTGGTCTATCTCTCCGCCATGGAGGAAGGCCGCTACGCGATCGCCCAGGCCAACGTCGAGATCGACGGTCACGGCCGGGTCAAGGCCGACCTGACGAATTGCCGCAAGGGCGGCGATTTCGTCATGGCGCGACCGCAGGACATCGACTTCATCGACGTGTCACCCAAGCAATTGGTCTCGGTCGCCGCGGCGCTCATCCCGTTCCTCGAGAACGACGACGCCAACCGCGCGCTGATGGGCTCGAACATGCAGCGCCAGGCGGTGCCGCTCATCCGCGCCGAGGCGCCGCTCGTCGGCACCGGCATGGAGGAGACGGTGGCGCGCGATTCCGGCGTGACCATCATCGCGCGTCGCTCGGGCGCGGTCGATCAGGTCGACGGTATGCGCATCGTCATCCGTGCCACGGAAGACACCTCGGCTGAATCGCCGGGCGTCGACATCTACAACCTGCTCAAGTTCCAGCGCTCGAACCAGAACACCTGCATCACCCAGCGGCCGCTGGTCCGCGTCGGCGACGTGGTCAAGGCCGGCGACGTGATCGCCGACGGTCCGTCGACCCAGCTCGGCGAGTTGGCGCTCGGCCGCAACGTGCTGTGCGCCTTCATGCCGTGGAACGGCTACAACTTCGAGGACTCGATCCTCATCTCCGAGCGCATCGTGTCGGACGACGTCTTCACCTCGATCCACATCGAAGAGTTCGAGGTGATGGCGCGCGACACCAAGCTCGGCCAGGAGGAGATCACTCGCGATATCCCGAACGTCGGCGAGGAAGCGCTCAAGAACCTCGACGAGGCGGGCATCGTCTATATCGGCGCCGACGTCAAACCGGGCGACATTCTCGTCGGCAAGGTGACGCCCAAGGGCGAATCGCCGATGACGCCGGAAGAAAAGCTGCTGCGCGCGATCTTTGGCGAAAAGGCCTCGGACGTGCGCGACACCTCGCTGCGCCTGCCGCCGGGCGTTTCCGGCACCATCGTGGAAGTTCGCGTATTCTCGCGCCGCGGCGTCGACAAGGACGAGCGCGCGCTGGCGATCGAGCGCGCGGAGATCGAGCGTCTCGCCAAGGACCGCGACGACGAGCGCACCATCCTCGAGCGCAGCTTCCACGCGCGTCTCAAGGAGCTGCTGGTCGGCCAGGAAGCGACCTCGGGACCCAAGGGCTTCAAGGGCGGCCGCGTCAACGAGACCGTGTTGGCGGAATTCTCGCCCCACCAGTGGAAGCAATTCGCGGTCAAGAACGACAAGCGCATGGCCGAGGTCGAAGGGCTGAAGAAGCTGATGGACGACTCCATCGGCGTCCTCCAGCGGCGCTTCGAGAACAAGGTCGAGAAGCTGCAGCGCGGCGACGAGCTGCCGCCAGGCGTCATGAAGATGGTCAAGGTGTTCGTCGCGGTGAAGCGCAAGCTCCAACCCGGCGACAAGATGGCCGGTCGCCACGGCAACAAGGGCGTGATCTCGCGCATCATGCCGGTCGAGGACATGCCGTATCTGCAGGATGGCACGCCCGTCGATATCGTGCTCAATCCGCTCGGCGTGCCGAGCCGCATGAATGTCGGCCAGATCCTCGAGACTCATCTCGGCTGGGCGTGCGCCAGCCTCGGCCGCCAGATCGGCGAGATCGTCGACAAGGCGCGCCGGCAGGGCAACCAGACCCGCGACGTGCGGCGTATCCTCAACCAGGTCTACGTCGACAAGACCGATCGCGACGACATCAAGAATATGGAGGACGGACAGATCCTCGAGCTCGCGGACAACCTCAGGCCCGGCATCCCGGTGGCGAGCCCGGTGTTCGACGGCGCGCGCGAGGACGACATCGTCGCCATGTTGAAGGAGGCCGGACTCGAGGCATCGGGGCAGGTCACCCTGGTCGACGGCCGCACCGGCGAGATGTTCGACCAGCGGGTCACCGTCGGCTTCATCTATATGCTGAAGCTGCATCACCTGGTGGACGACAAGATCCATGCCCGGTCGATCGGGCCGTACAGCCTGGTGACGCAGCAACCACTCGGTGGTAAGGCGCAGTTCGGCGGCCAGCGCTTCGGCGAAATGGAAGTGTGGGCGCTCGAAGCTTACGGCGCGGCCTATACGCTGCAGGAAATGCTGACGGTGAAGTCCGACGACGTGTCGGGCCGCACCAAGGTCTACGAGGCGATCGTCCGCGGCGACGACAACTTCGAGGCCGGCATTCCGGAATCGTTCAACGTGCTGGTCAAAGAGCTGCGTTCGCTCGGGCTCAACGTCGAGCTCGAAACGCGCACCTATTGATCGCCTGACGCAAGTATCGAGAGAAGGGATCGTTCAATGAACGAGTTGATGAACGTCTTCGGCCAGGTCACGACGCCCCAGAGCTTCGACCAGATCCGGATCTCGATCGCCAGCCCGGAGCGCATCCGCTCCTGGTCGTTCGGCGAGATCAAGAAGCCCGAGACGATCAACTACCGCACCTTCAAGCCCGAGCGCGACGGCCTGTTCTGCGCGCGCATCTTCGGGCCGATCAAGGACTACGAGTGCCTGTGCGGCAAGTACAAGCGCATGAAGTATCGCGGCATCGTCTGCGAGAAATGCGGCGTCGAGGTCACGCTGTCCAAGGTGCGGCGCGAGCGGATGGGCCACATCGAGTTGGCCTCGCCGGTCGCTCATATCTGGTTCCTCAAGTCGCTGCCGTCGCGCATCGGCCTGCTGCTCGACATGACGCTGAAGGATCTCGAGCGGGTGCTCTATTTCGAGAGCTTCGTCGTCACCGAGCCCGGTCTCACGTCGCTGAAGCTCCACCAGGTGATGAACGAGGACGAGTTCATCAAGGCTCAGGACGAGTTCGGCGAGGAGGGCTTCCAGGCGTCGATCGGCGCCGAGGCGCTCAAGAAGATGCTCGAGGCGATCAACCTCGAGACCGAGCAGGTAAGGCTCCGCGAGGAGCTGCGCGAGACCTCGTCCGAGGCCAAGCGCAAGAAGTTCGTCAAGCGGCTCAAGCTGATCGAGGCGTTCATCCAGTCGAACAGCCGCCCGGAGTGGATGATCCTCGACGTCGTCCCGGTGATTCCGCCCGAGCTGCGGCCGCTCGTGCCGCTCGACGGCGGCCGGTTCGCAACGTCGGACCTGAACGATCTCTATCGCCGCGTCATCAACCGCAACAACCGGCTGAAGCGCCTGATCGAGCTGCGCGCGCCCGACATCATCGTGCGCAACGAAAAGCGCATGCTGCAGGAAGCGGTCGACGCGTTGTTCGACAACGGCCGCCGCGGTCGCGTCATTACCGGCGCCAACAAGCGCCCATTGAAGTCGCTGTCCGACATGCTCAAGGGCAAGCAGGGCCGCTTCCGGCAGAACCTGCTCGGCAAGCGCGTCGACTATTCCGGCCGCTCGGTGATCGTGGTCGGTCCCGAACTCAAGCTGCATCAGTGCGGCCTGCCGAAGAAGATGGCGCTCGAGCTCTTCAAGCCGTTCATCTATTCAAAGCTCGAGCTCTACGGCCTCGCCAGCACGGTCAAGGCGGCGAAGCGCATGGTCGAGAAGGAACGGCCCGAGGTGTGGGACATCCTCGAGGAAGTGATCCGCGAGCATCCGGTGCTGCTGAACCGCGCGCCGACGCTGCATCGCCTGGGCATCCAGGCGTTCGAGCCGATCCTGATTGAAGGCAAGGCGATCCAGCTCCACCCGCTGGTCTGCACGGCCTTCAACGCCGACTTCGACGGCGACCAGATGGCGGTGCACGTGCCGTTGTCGCTGGAAGCCCAGCTCGAGGCGCGCGTGTTGATGATGTCGACCAACAACATCCTGTCGCCCGCGAACGGCAAGCCGATCATCGTGCCGTCGCAGGATATCGTGCTCGGCCTCTACTACATCACGCTCGAGCGCGCCGACTGGATGGGCGAAGAGGTCAAGTTCCGCACCATTGAGGAGCTGCGTCTGGCCGTCGAGGCGCACCATATCGTGCTGCTCGACCGCGAGGACCAGGTCGACCCGCTGAAGTCAGGCAAAGTCGCCAACTTCGAGCAGTTGCGGAAGAAGGACAGCGTCACGTTCCACCGCATCCCGTATTTCGCCGACGCGGCCGAGATCGAACGTGCCCTTGTGGCAAAGGCGGTGTCGCTGCACACGCGGATTCGCGCGCGCCGGCCGGTGCGGGACGCCAACGGCGAGATCGTCTTCCAGACCGTCGTGACGACGCCGGGCCGCATGCTGCTGTCGGAGATTCTGCCCGAGAATCCAAACATCAGCTTTGATCTGGTGAACCGGCTCCTCACCAAGAAGGAGATCACCAACGTCATCGACCAGGTCTATCGCCACTGCGGTCAGAAGGAGACCGTGATCTTCTGTGACCGGCTCATGGCGCTGGGTTTCACCCAGGCGTGCAAGGCCGGCATCTCGTTCGGCAAGGACGACCTGGTCGTGCCGGCCGCGAAGGAGAAGCTCGTCGCAGCGGCCCAATCCAAGGTGAAGGAATACGAGCAGCAGTATCTCGACGGCCTCATCACCCAGGGCGAGAAGTACAATAAGGTGGTCGACGTCTGGTCGAGTTGCACCGAAAAGGTCGCCGAGGAGATGATGCGCGTCATCAAGTCGGCCGATCCGGGCGGCCCGATCAACGCGGTCTGGATGATGGCCGATTCCGGCGCGCGTGGCTCGACGGCGCAGATCAAGCAGCTCGCCGGCATGCGCGGCCTGATGGCCAAGCCGTCGGGCGAGATCATCGAGACGCCGATCATCTCGAACTTCAAGGAAGGCCTCACCGTGCTCGAGTACTTCAACTCGACCCACGGCGCCCGCAAGGGCTTGGCCGATACGGCCTTGAAGACGGCGAACTCGGGTTATCTCACCCGCCGTCTGGTCGACGTCGCGCAGGACGCGATCATCACCGAGGTCGATTGCGGCACGAAGAAGGGCCTGACCATGCGCGCCGTCGTCGAAGGCGGCGAGGTGATCGCGGCCCTCTCCGAACGTATCCTCGGTCGCACCGCCGCGGTCGACGTCACCGATCCGCTGAGCGGCGAAAAGCTGGTCAAGGCCGGCGGACTCCTCGACGAGGAGGCGATCGATCGCATCGATCGCGCCGGTCTCGACTCGGTCATGATCCGCTCGGTGCTGACCTGCGAGACGCAGAGCGGCCTGTGCGGCAAGTGCTACGGCCGCGATCTGGCGCGTGGCACGGTGGTGAATATCGGCGAGGCGGTCGGCGTCATCGCGGCGCAATCGATCGGCGAGCCGGGCACCCAGCTAACGATGCGCACCTTCCATATCGGCGGTGCAGTGCAGCGTGGCGCCGAGCAGTCGTCGATCGAAGCGGCGTTCGACGCCACGGTGCGGATCAAGAACCGCAACGTCGTCGTCAACTCAGACGGCATTCCGGTGGTGATGGGCCGCAATAGCGAGCTCGCATTGCTCGACGAGGCCGGTCGCGAGAAGGCGCGGCACCGCGTGCCCTATGGCGCGAAGCTGCTGGCCGATGAAGGCAAGGTGGTGAAGAAGGGCGACCGCATGGTCGAATGGGATCCTTACACGTTGCCCGTCATCACCGAGAAGGACGGCTTCGCTCATTATCAGGATCTCACCGAAGGCGTTTCCGTGCGCGAGGTGCTCGACGAGGCGACCGGCATCTCGTCGAAGGTCGTCATTGACTGGAAGCAGCAGGCCAAGGGCGGCGATCTGCGGCCCCGCATCCTGATCAAGAACGCCAAGGGCAAGATACTCACGCTCGCCAATGGCCGCGAGGCGACGTACCTCCTCTCGCTCGATTCCATCCTGTCGATCGAGAACGGCGCCGAGGTGCGCGCCGGCGACGTGCTCGCGCGCATCCCGCGCGAATCGTCGAAGACGCGCGACATCACCGGCGGTCTGCCGCGTGTCGCCGAGTTGTTCGAGGCGCGCAAGCCGAAGGATTTCGCGATCATCAGCGAGATCGACGGCCGCGTCGAGTTTGGCAAGGACTACAAGACCAAGCGGCGCATCCTCGTCGTGCCGCAGGACAGCGAAAAAGAGCCCGTCGAGTACATGATCCCCAAGGGCAAGCACATCAGCGTGCAAGAGGGCGATTTCGTCCAGCGTGGTGACTTGCTGATGGACGGCAACCCTGTGCCGCACGACATCCTGCGCGTGCTCGGTGTCGAGGCGCTGACGAGCTATCTCGTCAACGAGATCCAGGAGGTCTATCGACTCCAGGGCGTCCGCATCAACGACAAGCACATCGAGGTGATCGTTCGCCAGATGTTGCAGAAGGTCGAGATCGAGGATCCCGGCGAGACCACATTGCTCGCCGGCGAGCAGATCGACCGGGCCGAGTTCGATGCCGAGAACGCCAAGGCGAAGGCCGAGAAGCTCAAGCCGGCGACGGCGCGGCCTGTCCTCCAAGGCATCACCAAGGCGAGCCTCCAGACGAACTCGTTCATCTCGGCGGCGTCGTTCCAGGAGACCACCCGCGTCCTCACCGAGGCGGCGGTCTCCGGCCGGACCGATACGCTGCAGGGTCTGAAGGAGAACGTCATCGTCGGCCGCCTGATCCCGGCCGGCACCGGCGCCATCATGGCCCGCTGGCGGCAGATCGCCACCGATCGCGACCGCGAGCTGGCCGCCCGGACGCCTGCCCAGGAACAACCGCCGGCGCTCGAGGAAGGCCGCAAGAGCGCCTAAGAACCGTACCGAACGCGGGAAAGGGGCTCTGGTCCGGAGCCCCTTTTTCGTTTTCGCGCGGCCGGTCGCGCGCACCGCGGACGATTCGGAAATTATCCCCAAAGCCAGGGTTTATGCGGCTTGACGGGCGTGAGTCGGATCAATAGTATCCGCGCACCCTTAAGGGGGCTGGCAGTAGGTAGCCATCCTAGACGCAGCTCGGTCGCGTGATTTCGACTGGCTCGGCACCATGCAAGACGGTGCGCCTTTCCTGGGGACTAATTTTCGGCCGTGACGGTGTGCAACGAGCACGCTTGCGCGGCTGTTGCGCTTGTAGGGAATGCGAGAGAGATGCCGACGATCAATCAGCTGGTGAACCATCGCCGTCGCGCGCAGGTCGCGCGCAACAAGGTGCCGGCGCTGGAGCGCAGCCCGCAGAAGCGTGGCGTGTGCACCCGCGTCTACACTACGACACCGAAGAAGCCGAACTCGGCGTTGCGCAAGGTCGCGCGCGTGCGGCTCACCAACGGCTTCGAGGTCACCAGCTACATTCCTGGCGAAGGCCACAATCTCCAGGAGCACTCCGTGGTGATGATCCGCGGCGGTCGCGTCAAGGACCTGCCCGGCGTTCGCTATCACATCATTCGCGGCACGCTCGATACCCAGGGCGTGAAGGACCGCAAGCAGCGCCGCTCGAAGTACGGCGCCAAGCGTCCGAAGTAGGAGCCGCCATGTCACGCCGCCGCGCTGCCGTCAAACGCGAAGTCCTGCCGGACGCCAAGTTCGGCGACGTCGTCGTCACCAAGTTCATGAACTGCCTGATGTACCAGGGCAAGAAATCGGTCGCCGAGACCATCGTCTATGGCGCGCTCGATCGCGTCGCCAAGCGTTCGGGCCAGGATCCAATTCGCATCTTCCACGACGCGCTCGGTAACGTGAAGCCGTCGGTCGAAGTGCGCTCACGCCGCGTCGGTGGCGCGACTTATCAGGTGCCGGTCGAAGTGCGGCTGGAGCGCGGCCAGGCGCTCGCCATCCGCTGGATCATCAGCTCGGCGCGCGGACGCAGCGAGCACACGATGGAAGAGCGCCTCTCGGGCGAGCTGATGGATGCCGGCAACAACCGCGGCAACGCGGTCAAGAAGCGCGAAGACACGCACCGTATGGCGGACGCGAACAAAGCCTTTTCTCATTACCGCTGGTAAGTCGGCGGATCCGGATTTTCACATGCCTCGCACCACGCCCCTCGATCGCTATCGCAACATCGGCATCATGGCTCACATTGATGCCGGCAAGACGACGACGACCGAGCGCATCCTTTATTACACCGGCCGTTCCTACAAGATCGGCGAGGTCCATGAGGGCACTGCCACCATGGACTGGATGGAGCAGGAGCAAGAGCGCGGCATCACCATCACCTCGGCCGCGACCACGTGTTTCTGGCGCGATCACCGCGTCAACATCATCGACACGCCCGGCCACGTCGATTTCACCATCGAAGTTGAGCGCTCGCTCCGCGTTCTCGACGGCGCGGTGACCGTGTTCGACGCCGTCGCCGGCGTCGAGCCGCAATCCGAGACCGTATGGCGGCAGGCCGACAAATACGGCGTGCCGCGCATCTGTTTCGTCAACAAGATGGATCGGATCGGCGCGAACTTCTTCCGCACCGTCGACATGATCGTTGACCGCCTCGGCGCCAAGCCGCTGGTTGTCATGCTGCCGATGGGGGTCGAGAGCGAATTCTCCGGCATCGTCGATCTCGTGCGCATGAAGGCGGTCAAGTGGCAGGACGAGGCGCTCGGCGCCAAGTTCGACGTCATCGACATTCCGGCCGATCTCAAGGACCAGGCCGACGAATACCGCCACAAGCTGCTCGAGATGGCGGTCGAGCAGGACGACACCGCCCTCGAGGCCTATCTCGGCGGCAAGGAGCCGGACGAGGCGACGCTCATCAAGTGCATCCGCAAGGGCACCGTCGCCTTCAATTTCGTGCCCGTGCTGTGCGGCTCGGCCTTCAAGAACAAGGGCGTGCAGCCGCTGCTCGACGCCGTGGTCGACTATCTCCCGGCGCCGACCGACATCGCCGCCATCAAAGGCGTCAAGATGGGCACCGACGAGCCGATCGAGCGCCATGCCTCGGACGATGAGCCGTTCGCCGCGCTCGCCTTCAAGATCATGACCGATCCGTTCGTCGGCTCGCTCACCTTCGTCCGCATCTATTCCGGTATCCTGGCCACGAGCTCGATGGTGCTGAATTCGGTCAAGGACAACCGCGAGCGCATCGGCCGCATGCTGCTGATGCACGCCAACCATCGCGAGGACATCAAGGAAGCGCGCGCCGGCGATATCGTCGCGCTCGCTGGCCTCAAGAACTCGACGACCGGCGATACGCTGTGCGACTCCGACAATGCGGTCGTGCTCGAGCGCATGGAATTCCCGGATCCGGTCATCGAGATCGCGGTCGAGCCCAAGACCAAGGGCGATCAGGAGAAGATGGGCCAGGCATTGGCGCGTCTTGCCACCGAGGATCCGTCGTTCCGCGTCTCGGTCGATAAGGAAAGCGGCCAGACCCGCATCAAGGGGATGGGCGAGCTTCACCTCGAGATCATCGTCGATCGCATGAAGCGCGAGTTCAAGGTCGAGGCCAATGTCGGCGCGCCGCAGGTCGCCTATCGCGAGACCATCACCCGCACCTCCGAGGTCGACTACACACACAAGAAACAGAGCGGCGGGTCGGGCCAGTTTGCGCGCGTCAAGATCCGCTTCGAGCCGATGCCGCCGGGCTCGGGCTTCGAGTTCGAGAACGATGTCGTCGGCGGCTCCGTTCCGAAGGAATACGTTCCGGGCGTCGAGAAGGGCCTCAAGGGCTCGCTCGAGAACGGCGTGATCGCCGGGTTTCCGGTGATCGACTTCAAGGCGACGCTCTATGACGGCGCCTATCACGACGTCGATTCGAGCGCGCTCGCCTTCGAGATCGCCGCGCGCGCCGCCTTCAAGGAAGGCATCCAGAAGGCTGCGCCCAAGCTGCTGGAGCCGGTGATGCGCGTCGAAGTGGTGACGCCCCGGGACTACATGGGCGACGTCATCGGCGACCTGAACAGCCGGCGCGGTCGGATCACCGGTCAGGATCAGCGCGGCAATGCCGAAGTCATCGGCGCGATGGTGCCGCTGGCCAACATGTTCGGCTACGTCAACACGTTGCGTTCGATGAGCCAGGGCCGCGCCCAGTACACCATGCACTTCGACCATTACGAACAAGTGCCCCAGGCGGTTGCGGACGAAGTCCGCGCCAAGATGGCCTGAGCGGCGGAAACGATTGAGATCGAGCGGAGACCAAAGCCATGTCGAAAGCGAAATTTGAACGGAAGAAGCCGCATTGCAATGTGGGGACGATCGGGCATGTGGATCACGGGAAGACGTCGCTGACGGCGGCGATCACGAAGGTTTTGGCGGAGACGGGCGGGGCGGTTTACACGGCGTATGACCAGATCGACAAGGCGCCGGAGGAGCGTGCGCGCGGCATCACGATTTCGACGGCGCATGTGGAGTACGAGACGAAGAACCGGCATTACGCGCATGTCGACTGCCCGGGCCACGCGGACTACGTGA
>Ga0307372_10004199_pt1 | contig 22447 bp, 21 predicted proteins | sample OX1MG_FD_202533 | JGI IMG/M metagenome (GOLD analysis project Ga0307372, IMG submission 202533) | Soil microbial communities from Risofladan, Vaasa, Finland - OX-1 | ecosystem: Environmental > Terrestrial > Soil > Coastal area > Acid sulfate soil | place: Finland: Risofladan, Vaasa | collected...
CTAGCCCGCCCTCAGCTGTGCCCGATCGTCAGGACGGCGATGAGGGCCGGGCCGAGAAGAACCAGCCACAGGGTGGGGAAGACGCAGCCGACCGTCGGCAGGAGGATCTTCAACGAGGCTTGCGATGCCTCGGTCCTGATCTTCAGCCGGCGCTTGACGCGCATCTGCGCCGAATGCGCCGTGATGGTCCGCGCGATCGGCACGCCGGTGCGCTCGGCATGCAGGATGCCCTTCACCAGTGAGGTGAAGTCTTCGATACCCGTCAGCTCGGCCATCTCCTCGAGAGCCTCGGCGCGAGGGCGCCCGAGCTCGATCTCGTGGAGCGCGCGGGCGACCAGGAGGGTGAGCGGTCCCTCCTGGTGTCGCACCAGCTGCTCGAGGGCACGATCCAGGCCGAGCCCCGCCTCCATGCTGATCGCGACCACGTCGAGGGCGTTCGGCAGGTTGGCGAGGAGCTCGGCCCGGCGGTCGTGCACCAGCTGATCCAGCCACAGGACCGGGAGGAAGTACCCGAGCACTACCCCGATCACCAGCGCCAGGCCGATCGCCACGGGCGCGCCGATGAACACCCCCAGCGCGGTGCCGGCGGCGCCGAGCGCGGCGGCTGCCGCGATCCTCAGGGTCTGGACGCCGGCCGGGTCGAGTCCGAGGGGGTTCCCGACGAAGTCGAGCTGACGGCGGAAGTGCTCCGCCTGCGCGGCGGGCAGGAAGCGGTTGATCTGCCGCTCCAGCCAGCGGCGGAGTGGGGCCATGAGGCGCTCGCTGAGCGGCCGGTCCAGCTTGAGGGCGACAGCGCTCTGGCCGAGCCCTATCTCCTGCCTGGCCAGGCGCTCGCGGGCGAGCGTGGCGGCGTCGCTCGACCTGGCCGCCACGATGCCGACCGCGAGCAGGTACACGCCGACCGCGGCCACCACCCCCAAAACGATGGGCAGTGCATTCATGAGATCGCCGTCAGGCGCCGGATCAAGAAGTTGCCGATTACGAGCAGGACGGTGGCGAGCGCGAGTAGCGCCCAGCCAAGCGCATTGGTGAACATCGGCCGGAAGTAGTCGGGCGCTACGAGGTACAGGAACGCAGCGGCAACGATGGGCAGCAGCGTCACGATGAGCGCGGAGGCGCGTGACTGCGCGGTCGCCGCCAGGACCTCGGCGCGCATCTCGGACCTCTGCCGCATGGTGTCCGACAGAGTGATCAGTACGGCCGGCAGGTCGCCTCCGAACGAGTGCTGGATCGTGATCACCATGACCATGAGTCGCAGGTCGTCGCTCCCAATTCGCTTGACCATGTTGTTGAGCGCGCTTTCGATAGAGGCGCCAAGCTCGATCTCCCGCCGCGCGAGGCCGAACTCATCAGACACGGGCGGGCCGGCGTTGTCGGTCACGGAGCTGAGCGCCTGGGTGACCGATTGCCCGGCCTTCATCGAGTTGGCGATCAGCTCCATCGCTCGGGGCAAGCCGGCATCGAACAGCTGCAGGCGGTGCCCGCGACGGTTGCGAAGGTAAAGGGCAGGAGCGACGTAGCCGATGACCGCCATGACGACGAACGGGAGGCCGACGCCGAACCTCAAAAGACCGAACACGGCGAGGACAACGGCGCTCGCCGCTTGCAGGATCCTGAACTCGTAGGGGCGCAGGTCGAGGTCCGCGCTGGCCAGATCTCGCGCCAGCGAGCTGCTCCTGTCGCTGGCCGCGATCCAGACCGGGGCTCCGCTAGGCTCGAATCGGCGCCGAAGCTGCTCGCGGATATCGGCCAACGAGCGATAGGTGACCCTGCTGCTCGACCCCAGCTCGCCGGCAACTCGTTGCGGGGTGACGAGCCCATACATGACCAGGCCTACGCCCAAGGCGGCGGCGATTGCGACCAGGAAGACGATGGTTGGCATCAGCGGCTCGAGACGCTCAGGGGGCGGTGAAGTGCCAGCGCGCGTCCACTTCCTTGGGGCCCACTCCGGTGGCCGACGTGAGCTTGGGGCATGACGGGTCCGGTTGAGACGGTGTGGCTGCATAGTCGTGGAACGACTCGAGCGTGTATTTCATCGTCGAGTTGTTCAGGAGCCAGAACAGGAACTCGGAGTCGCAGCTCGTCATGAGCAGGGTCAGGCTGCTCGTCACAGCAGCGGTCGTGGTGCTGCCGGCAGTGGCCGGGCCCACCCTCACCACGTCGAGGTCGCGAAATACCGTGCGCACCACCGGAGCGCCGGGGCTGGCGCCGAATGTGCTCGTGTTGATCGTGGCGAGCATCGTGATCCGGTCGCCAACCTGGACGTATCCGGCCACGCCGAGCTGCTCGCCGGCCGGCACCGTGACCGCCACGTAGCCGGACGGGATCGGGAGGAAGGCCACGTCGCTGTTGCTCAGGAGGTCACCGGAAGGAGCCACGATGTTGGCCGTCACGGGGTATCCCGCCGGGATGTCGACGCGAGCTCCCATGCCCGCCAGCTGCGTGATCGAGGAGAAGGCGTCAGGCGGCTCGGGGTTGTAGACCTTCAGCTCCAGGTCGGAAGCCTGGATCACCGTGCGGGCGCTGATGGCGTTCTTGGCCACCACGATCTTGGTACCGGTTGTGTTGCCCTGGATCAGCGGCAGGCTCGCCAGCAGGGCGGCGGTTCCGAACGCGATCACCGCGAGCACTGCGCCGATCACGATGTAGAGGCGCCCGCGCCTCGGCCGGCCCGCAGAAGGGCTGGTTATCGACATGAATAGGCCGCAAGCCTGCCACGATGCGCCCCCGGGCGCAACTCATTCGACAAGAACGGCCTCCACGAGCGCCGTGCTCACGCCGTAATCTCCGCCGATCGCGCTGCCGGCGCCGGCGCCGGCCGAGATGGACAGGGTCCCGCACTGCACGGTGCCTTCGATCATCGAAGAGCCGTTGACCGAGTCGGTGCAGGCACCCGCCCAGAACACCGAGCCGAGCAGCCAGCGGGTCACCGACGCTCCCTTGATCGCGATCTGGCCGGTGCTGCCGGGCGCCTCCCAGACGAGCGTGTTCCAACACGCGCGGTCTCCTGTGGGGCACCACGACGCCGCCGCGGCACAGCTGCTGTCGCCGGTGGGGGCGAGCGAGCACGGGGCCGCCAACCACGTGTAGCCGCCGCCGGAAGCAGAGTCGAAAGGCGCATTGGGGGGACAAGCTGAGATCGAGCACGGGGTCGAGCCGAAAGCGCACGCGCCCGCGCAAGCCGCGCCACCGCCGGATGCGCAGGTCCCCGACGAGAAGCTCGCCTGGTTGACGAACTCGAGCGTGACGTCCTTGCCCATCAGGCGGCTTCCGTTGAGGCAGATGCCGCCGACCCCGGGGGAGCCGGCGCCATTGAAGTAGTAGAAGCCGGGGTCCAGGACCGCCGCCGAAACTCCCGCGGAGGCAGGTTTGAAGGTCGCGATCACTGAAGCCCACGTCGTCGGAGTGCCCACGGTGACGGATTCGCTCGCGGGCGCGCCGGTGGCCGGGTTGATCCGGTATTCGGATGCGTACCCCTCGACCGACATGTCGGACACCGTGTTCGTCCATCCGGCGCCGGAGCTGTAGGTCTGGCCTGCTTGCTGTAGGGCGCCCATGTCAGTGACCACAAGCTCGCCGGCGGTCGCGATCGACCCACTGGTCGAGATCGTCGGCGCCGACTGGTTGGTGGTCTGGGTCAGGGTTCCGGTGAGGTCGAGCGGAGCGGCTCCAGGGCCGGACCACTCGCTCATCTGGCCGACGCCGTCGATCGAGTTCGGGCTCACCGCGAAGTCGGCGGTCTGGATTCCACCTGGATTGTTGGGGTAGTACCAAATCTGGGTGTGGGCGATGCCGTTCTGAAAGTTTTCGACTGCCGACAACCAGGTGGCGGACGGAGGCGTGAACGGCTTGTTGGAGGGGTTGGTGTCGGAGCGCAGCGTCACTACGAGCAGGGTGCCGGCGGTGCTCGGCGCGGGCAGCGTGACCCTGATATCGACTTTTGCCGGGACGGTTTCTAGGCCGATCTGGACGTTGGCGACGCCGCCGGTAAGGGGGCTCGGGTCGAGGTACCCGTAACAGCTTGGCTTGTAGTGGTAGACGCCGCTGGCATCCCTGGTCGGAGTTGGTCCCAAGCCTGTTGCCACCGTCGTGCCGTTGACGATGATCGGCGTCGTGTACGCACCTGCCGGTGTGCAGGGCGCGCCGAGAGATCCACCCGCGCTGTTCCTCAAAGTCGCGATCGCTGATGCGTCGGTGTCCGGTTCCGGTGGTTGCACAGTGGACACCTGTGCCGGAAGCTGCGGGGCGACACCTGCGGCGCACGGGTTCGCGTTGACCGCCGCATCTCCTGCCGAGAGGAATGCGTTGGTCCCGCTCGTCCCACATGCCGCGGGGACGACGTGTCCGGAGACCTCAGAACCGTCGGAGCAGATGGCGTTGGAGCTTCCCGAGCTTGCGCCTGCGCTGCACGAGCCTCCTGCTGCGGTCCAGCTCTGGCCGCCCGCGTACACGGAGACGTCGCCGAGGTCGGAATAGGTACCGGACGCCGCGTCGAAGCGCATGTGCGCGTACAGGGCGCAGCCTCCGCTCAAGACGATGGCGTTCTGCGACATCACGGAGCCGGCGATGTTGACCTGGCCGCCGGTGCAGGACAGCGACGTGGCGGAAAGAGCTGTCGTGGAGCCTGCGAGCTGCTGACCGACCGCACGACGCACCACGGTGGTGCTGGTCTGGCCCAGATCGGTTCCGAACGAGATGGGAAGGGCCAGCGTCAAGATCACCTCGACCTGCTGCTGGTGGGCGCGGTAGGGGTAGTGAATCGTCTCGCTCAACCCTCCGGCGAAGGTGTCGGTGCCGCTAAAGGTTGTTGCGCACGTTCCCACTGGCACCGGGACTGAGCCTGTGCGCGCGCGCTGGGTGGCGATGAAGTTGTCGGCCTCGGTGATGACGGTGGTCGCGCTCGGGGCGCTGCAGCCGATGCCGATCCTCATCGCGGAGTCCAGAGCCGCCTCGTCGGCAAGCTGCTGAAGCTGGTTCTTCTGCCATTCGACCGAGCCCGCCACCAGCACGAGGGCGGCGGTCCCGATGAGCGCGAGCAGCGCAAATGCCACCAGCACGATGACCTGGCCGGATTGGGTTCGCCCGCGCATCAGAACTCGAGCCGGTCGACGGTCTGGGAGTCGAACGTCACCGTCGCCGGGATGTCGAGAAACCGGGCCAGCACGGGCTGCCACTTGAGCTTGAGGTCGACGACCACCCTCTGGTGCCCGCCGGTGCGCACGGGGCCGCAGGGTAGGCAGCCCCAGCGGGTGACCGGGCTGGCGCTCGAGTCCAGCTCGTAGATGAAGATGTAAACGGTATTGCTCGCGTCGCCGGGAACCAGCGTGATGGTGCCGGGCTGCGTGGTGGTCGCATTGGCGACGTAAGTGCCGTAGGGGGGTGGGGTGTTGGTCGCCGGAGAGTCGAGAGGCCACACTGCAACCCCGAGCGAATCGAGGGCATGAGCGCCATTGACGATCGACGTCAGGGAGCAAGGCGTGGCCAGAGCCGTGCAGTCAGGCGGCAGCAGGTTCGAGCCGTTGTAGTAGGCGAGGGTGGCCTGGCGCGCCGTGTCGCGCGACGCCCCCTGGAGCAGCGTGTAGAGGAGCAGGCCCCGTCCGATGTCGACGGTGGCGCCGATCAGCAGCAGGACGATGGGCGCCACGAGGGCGAATTCGACCATCGCCTGGCCGGCGGACAAACCGCGGCGTCGGGAGGATCTCACCAGGACGTCGTGGCGCGGCTCGCCCCGGAGATGGTGATCCCGCCTCCGAGCAGATTCAAGTCGCTGAAGCCGTAGTAGACAGAGACGTCGACCTCTGATTGCGTGAGCGCCGTCACAGAGCCGGTGCAGTTGGCGCTGGCGCCGCAGTAGACCACGACCACCGCCTGCCCAGCCGCCGGCTTTGTGTAATCGGTGCCGGCGACGAACGGCGGAGCGTGGAGGACATGGGTCGGGCAGCTGACGTTGGCGGGAGCGGTCACCGCCGTCAGGTCCGCGATCACGAGGTCGCACATCGCGGTCAAGCCCGGGCCGTTCGTGCTGGATGTCTTGCCGGCCACATACCTCGCCGCATCGCGCGCGGCGTCGGACGTGGCCATGGCGAACGTATACCCCCGCCCCATCTCCAGGGTGCCGGCGGCGAGGAACATGAGCACGGGCAGGGCGATCGCGAGCTCGACCAGGGCCTGGCCACGCCTTGTGCGCTTGGAGTCATACATCAAGCTTCAGGCTCGCCAAGATCACGCGTGCGAGCTCGGTGGCTCCGCGTGAGACCAGCGAGGAAGGATCCCGCAGGAGGACAAGCCCGCCGGCCAGAGTCGAATCCTCCGGCCTGGAGTCGTCGAAACCGACGACCACCGCCATCTTGCGACCGAGTATCGATTCGATCGCGGCGCGATCGAGGGGCGGATGGGGCGATCGCTGGTTGAGCACGAGCACGATCCTGTTGTCGGGCACGTTCATGATGTCGCGGAACACGGCGAGCGCGCGGCGCGCATCGGTCATCGCCGCGATCTCCGGCGGCGTGATCACGACCAGGCACTCGGCCCGCTCGATGACGGCGAGGGCGGCTTCTCCGAGCGAGGTGCCCAAGTCGGCGACGACCAGCTTCTCCCAGTCCACCACGACATCCAGGACACGCCCGGTCAGGTCGCCGGTGACGGTGTCGACCTCCTCCGGCCGCAGCGTACCCGGTAGGACGCCCATTCCCGAACGGTGGTTGACGATGTTGCTTCTGAGCACGGACTCGAAATCGGCCGCCGCGGTCCGGGAGGCGCTGGCGATCGAGCCCGTGGCGATCAGGTCGGCGAACAACGCCGCGTGCCCGAACGGAGCCGCCAGGTCGACCAGGAGGACTTGGTGCGGGTACTTCTTGGCCAGGGCCGCAGTGGTGTTGATCGCCAGCGTCGTGGTCCCCGAGCCGCCCTTGGCCGAGAAGAAGGCGACGATCGGCGCCACGGAGCGCGACTTGACCTGCGCCTCGGTCGCCCGGGCGGCGGACAGCTCCTGCTCCCAAAGCTTATCCAGCGTCACAGCCACGCTCTCGACCTCGGTGCCGAGCCCCTCCAGGAGGCCGTCCCGGTCCAGCGTGAAGAGCACCGCGTCGGTGAGGCCGAAGATGCTGGTGACGTACCGGTCCCCCGTGCGCGGGGCGGGCAGGATCACCAGGTCGCCCGGCGCCGGGCGGCGGGTCAACAGCACCTTGCCGCTGCCGTCCGCGATCGACTCCTCGACCTGGCCCAAAGCCAGGAAGACGACGACGTCCCCGCTGGCGCCGCCGAGCCGGAGCGTATCGCGGGCCTTGAGGCCCAGCGACCTCATCCGGCGTGCGATCGCCCGGAGGGGGCCGTCCCCCAGCTCCGCGAACACCGATGACATTTCCAGGATCCGCACCCTGCCCTGCAGGGCGGAGGGGGTGTCGGCGGCGCCAGGTAAACTGCTGCCAGCCACTTGAAGTGGATCTTCCTCCCGCGCCCTAGGTAAGGTTTTGCGAACCTCACGGGCACTCAAAACGTCGATAATGTACCAACGTCCCCCCAGATCGACCCCCCGCATCGCACTAATGGCTCGAGTACGAGGCCCACGCCTCAGACGGCGATCCGGGTACCTGCTGTTCGCTCCAAGCTTGCCGAGCGCATTTACAAGGTGCTTAATGGGGCGCTCGACGGCGGCCCGGCGGTGATCACCAATGTCAGCGCCACCGACCTTCTTGCCGAGTCCGGCCCGGTGGCCAGAGTCATCTCGGAGGCGCTGGACCGTCCCGGCAGCGGGTTGTCGGCCCACTGGCGGGTCACTGAGGCTTTCCGGCACTCAGGCCTCGCGGAAAAGATCTTCGACGCGCTCGCGAGCGGCGACCCGGACGTCAGGGCGGCGGCCTGCCGGCTCTGTGGCGCGATGCGCCTGACCGAGGCGGTGCCGTGGATCGGCGACCTGATGGCAGACCCTGACCCACTGGTCCGGCGGACGGCCACCCGAGCCCTCGGGCAGCTCGGCGGGCGCCGCGCCGTGGAGATCCTGATGGGGATGGCCGACAAGCTGCCGCTGCACCTCCTCGCGATCACCCTTTCGCGGGCGGCTTCCGACGTCGACATCGAGGCTCTCATGAGGCAGCCGCCTTCCGAGAAGGCGGCGGTGGCGACGGTCCTGGCGTGCGGCCTGCGCAAGGACAGCCTGCGGGTGGCGCCGCTGCTGGGCATCGCGCACGACCGCCGCTGGCCCAAGGACGTGAGATTCGCGGCTTGCAAGGCCCTCGCGATGATCGGCGACGCGGCCGCCACCGACGGTTTGAGCCAGCTGGCGACCGCCGATCCCGACCCCGAGATGCAAGCGATCGCGAGGCGCGCCCATCGGCGCCTCCTGAAGATGGCCCTGCGGAAGAAGCAGTGAAGCTCTCGGAGCGGTTCGACCGCCGCTACCAGCAGGCGCCCGCGCAGGCTGCGGCCGCTCCTGTGCCGGCTGAGCCGGCCCCGGCCAACGGACCCGCGACCGTCGCGCCGGTCGAGCGCAGAACGGTCGCCCGAGAACCCGTCGCGTCTGCCGAGGTCGTCGCGCCCGACGAGGCGCCCGCCCGCGCGGACCAGGGCGGCCAGCTGAGCCCTGCTTTGTCTGCGGCCAAGACTGAGATCCACGCGCTGCTCCTGGCCCGCCATGCAGGGGCCATCGACATCAACAACCGCGCGGGAATCAGGCGCCTGCTCACGCAACTCACGGAGGATCACTTCCGCGCCAAGCCTCCCGCGGTCCTGGTCACCGCCGCCGATCGCGAAAGGCTCGTCGAAATTCTCTTCGACGACGTCATCGGGCTCGGTCCGCTCGAGTCGCTGCTTCGAGACCCGGGGGTCACTGAGATCATGGTCAACCGGCCGGAGCAGATCTTCGTCGAGCGCGCTGGGCGAATCGAGCTGACCACCCTCGCCTTCGCCGACGAGGACAGCCTTCGGCGCGTGATCGACCGCATCGTCTCGACCATCGGACGGCGCGTAGACGAATCGGAGCCGATGTGCGATGCGCGTTTGAAAGACGGCTCTCGCGTCAACGTGGTCATCCCGCCGGTGGCCATCTACGGACCCTGCCTGACCATCCGCAAATTCGGTCGCGAGGTCCTGACGCCGGAGAGGATCATCAACAGCGGCGGATCGAGCGAAGCCATGATGGAGTATCTCGACGCGGCGGTGAAGACCCGCCTGAACATCATCGTGTCGGGTGGCACCGGGTCCGGCAAGACCACGCTGCTGAACGTCCTCTCGGGATTCATCCCGGCCACCGAGCGGATCGTCACATGCGAAGACGCGGCCGAGCTTCGGCTTCGACAAGTGCACGTCGTCAGCCTGGAGTCGAAGCCCGCGAACGTGGAGGGCCGCGGCCTGATCTCGATTCGCGACCTCGTGCGCAACTCCCTGCGCATGAGGCCGGACAGGATCATCGTGGGCGAGTGTCGCGGCGGCGAGGCCCTGGACATGCTGCAGGCGATGAACACCGGGCATGACGGGTCGATGAGCACTCTTCACGCCAACAACCCCCGCGACGCGCTGAACCGCCTCGAGACCCTCGTGCTGCTCGCGGGCACGGAGCTGCCTTCGCGCGCGATTCGCAACCAGATCGCATCCGCCCTCAACGTCATCGTCCAGACGGAGCGAACCCGCGGCGGAGGCAGGAAGATCACCAGCGTGGCCGAGGTGCTCGGCATCGTCGAAGGGGAGCTGGTGCTGCAGGAGGTCTTCACGTTTCGACAGGTGGGCGTCACGCCGGACGGACGCGCGGTCGGCTATCACACCGCGACAGGGTCGCGCTCGAACTTCGACGCGCACTTCCGCTCGAACGGGGTCGTGGTGCCTGAGTCGCTGTTCGCTCCGACAGAGCAGCCACCGGCGGAGCAGCTTTACTGATGGGCGAGTTTCGAGCTGGAGACGAGACGCCGGACAAGAGCATGGTGTCGAGTTCCGGCGTGATCGGCGAGGGCGGGCGCGTGATCATCGACTCGGAGCTGATGGCGGACATCGGCCACCAGCTCCGCAACCAGCTCAATGCCGTCTTGGGGGCTGCCGGCCTGCTCTCCAGTGGCGCGGAATCCGGAGAGGAGCGTGAGCTTGCGTCGATCGTCGAGATCGGGGCCGAGCAGGTGGCCAGGCTGATCGACGACGTCCTCGACGCGGCGATCATGCAGAGCGACGAGCTGGAGCTCGCACTGCACCCCTTCGACCTGCGGTCATGCGTCGAGATGTGCCTTGCCCTGGTCGCGGACGACGCCGGCGTGAAGAGCCTCGACCTGTCGTTCGGCGCTCAGCCAGACGTGCCGGGCATCGTGGTCGGAGACTCGAGGCGGCTGGAGCAGATCCTGCTCACGCTGCTGCACGGCGCCGTCGATCGCACTTTCCGCGGCGGCGTCGGCGTCGAGCTGAGCAGCGAGGATCGTGGAGGGCTGGTTGCCCTTCATTTCACCATCCGCGACACCGGCCGGGGCGTGCCGGCCAGGATCCTGCGCGGTGGTCTTGACGGCGCGCCCGCCGCCCACGAGCACATGGAACCGGGTGACAGGCTCGCGGTGCTGAGCCTGAGCACCACCAAGCAGCTCGTAGAGATGATGGACGGCGACCTGCGCGTCGAGCAGGGCGGCGTGGAGGCGGGCCCTGACGCCGGAACCGCATTCGATTTCACAATCCTGGCCGAAGCTCTGCCGCCTACGGACCCGGCGACCCAGCTGACCCTGAACGGGATGCGGGTCTTGGTGGTGTCGGCCGACGCGACCGACAAGCGCGTGCTCGCCCTCCAGGCGGAGCAATGGGGGGCCGACGCCACGGCGGTGTCGCCCGAGGAAGCGCTGGGCATCGTCAAGGAGGGCCGGCCCTTCGATATCGCGCTGGTCGAGCACCGACAGCCGGTGATCGACGGGTTGGCGCTTTCCACCGAGATACGTGCGCTGCGGCGGCCCGACCAGCTTCCGATCGTGCTCATCTCGCTCGCGTCCCCGGGGCCCCAGGAAGCCGAGGCTGCGGACAACGGGGTGATCCAGGCCACCCTGACCAAGCCGGTCGTGCCGCGCACTCTCCACGACGTGATGATCCAGGTCGGAGCGCATGGTGTGCCGTCTCCGCCGGTTGCCATCGACGCCGTGCCCGGCGGCCTGAGCGTGCTGATCGCCGACGACAACGCCCTCAACCAGAACCTCCTGCGCCGGCTCGTGACCAAGCTCGGGCACAGTGCAAATGTCGTGTCCAACGGTCGCGAGGCCGTGGCGGCTGTGGCGCAACAGCCGTATGACGCGGTGCTGATGGACGTGTTGATGCCCGAGATGGACGGGCTAGCGGCCGCGGAAGCGATCTGCCGGCGCTGGCCCCGCGGCAACCGGCCGCGATTGATCGCCCTTACCGCACTCGCAGGCCCGGGCGACCAGGAGCGATGCATCAAAGCCGGATTCGACGACTACATGAGCAAACCGGTCCACCTCGCCGACCTGGTCGAGGCGCTCAGGGCGGCGGCGGGTTATCGCACCAACCGGGAGCGGCCGGCGCTCTGAGAGGACCTGGCTCTAGCTGCGGAGCCTGGAGTCCACGGTCGCCTCGTGGGTCGAGCGGCGTGAAGCCCGGGCTTCGAGCCAGACCACCACGATCACGAGTGTCCCGCCCAGCACCATGAGCCCGCCGAGGGCTTCGGCTGCGACACCGCGCGGCTGCACGATGATCTGGATCATGGCCGAGCCGAAGACGAGGATGTAGCTCAACCCCAACAGGCGAACCCGGGGCGCGACCTCGGTGCTGTCGCCTCCCCTCCAGGGCCGCTTACCGATGATCAGCAGGTACGCGCCCGTGATCAAGGCCAGCGCGGCAAGGACCAATGAGATGAGCTGGATCAGAGCGGTGGTCACCGGCGCCAGATATTAACCCCAATCGCCGCGCCCGCCTGAAGCGGGACGGCAAACTCGGCGGGCCGTCCGGATGGGGAAAACCCACGGTTCTTACAATCGAACACTCCAATGCCTCGCTCCGAGCCGATCAACTCAGTCCGCGGCATGCGCGACATCCTTCCGGGCGACCGTCCCTTGTGGCGCGCCGCGGAGAAGGCGGCCGTCGATGTCGCAAGACGCTACGGCTACGAGGAGATCCTCACGCCGATCATCGAGTCGGCCGAGCTCATCGAGCGCGTGGGCGAGGACACCGACGCCGTCGCCAAGGAGCTATACCGCTTCGACGACCGGGGAGGCCGCAACCTGGCTCTTCGGCCCGAGGCCACGGCGGGGGTCGTGCGTGCGTATTTCGAAGGCGGTCTCAACCAGGCGCCGCCGCCATCCCGGCTGTACCTGATCGGACCGATGTTCCGATATGACCGCCCGCAGAAGGGGCGATACCGCCAGTTCTACCAGCTCGACATCGAAGCGATCGGCAGCGCCCAGCCCGCGCTCGACGCCGAGGTGATCGAGCTTGCCCACGACTGGCTGGTCGAGGTTGGGCTGCGCCACCTACGCGTGGAGCTGAACACGATCGGCGACTCCAAGTGCCGGCCCGCGTATCTCGAGCTGCTGAAGGACTACTACCGGCCGCTGAAGTCAAAGCTGCACGGCGACTGCCAGCTCCGGCTCGAGCGTAACCCGCTGCGCCTGCTCGATTGCAAGGTGGACATCTGCCAACCGTTCAAGGCTGGCGCGCCCAAGGTGAGCGAGCACCTCTGCGACGAATGCTCGGAGCACTGGGCTGCCGTGCTTCGCCTGCTCGACGGCGCCTCCGTCGAGTACCAGCTCAGCCCGCACCTGGTCCGCGGGCTTGACTACTACACCCGGACCGTCTTCGAGTTCTACCCGGCGGGGGCTTCAGGCCAGCAGGATGCGCTCGCGTCGGGGGGCAGGTATGACGGCCTTGCCGCTGCGATGGGCCGCCCGTCGACGCCCGGGGTCGGATTCGCTGGCGGCCTCGACCGCGTCACCGAGCTGATGGCCGCGAGCGGGGAACAGGTGATCGCAAGCCCGGCCGCTGAGGTGGTCGTCCTGGCCGATGGCGACCTCGACCTGGCGGCGGCGGAAGTCGCACGCATCTGCCGCACCGTGCGCTCGGTCGCGGTCGATTACGAGGCGAAGAGCCTGAGGGCCAAGCTGCGGTCTGCCAACAGGCTCGGCGCGCGATGGGTGGTCCTGCTGTCCGCCGGGGATGCGGCGGCCCGCACGGCGCAGCTGAAAGACATGGCCAGTGGCGAGCAGGCACCGGTGGAGTGGGTGGATCTCCCGGGGCGGCTGGCGTGAGCGGCTTCGGCGCCCGTCACTGCGGGTCCCTTCGCGTTTCCGACGAGGGCGGCGAGGTGGAGTTGTACGGCTGGGTTGCCCGGCGCCGCGACCACGGCGGGCTCATATTCATCGACCTTCGCGACCGCTGGGGAGCGGTGCAGGTCGTCTTCAACCCGGCCAAGGCGCCCCTGGCTCATGGCGTGGCGTCGGAGCTGAGATCCGAGTATGTCGTGCGAATCAAGGGGATCGTCGGCCGGCGTCCGGCCGGATCGGAGAACCCCCGCATGCCGACCGGCGACGTCGAGGTCGCGGCCTCCCAGGTCGAGGTCATCAACACCTCGGACACGACGCCGTTTCCGATCGAGGATCCGGAGGAGCCGGACGAGAAGACGCGCCTCGAATACCGGTACCTGGACCTGCGCCGCCCGCGGATGACGCAGATGCTCGAGCTGCGCAGCCGCGTCAACAAGATCATCCGCGACTTCATGGACAGCAGGGAGTTCATCGAGGTCGAGACCCCCATCCTCACCCGCAGCTCGCCATCGGGCGCAAGAGACTTCCTGGTGCCGTCGCGCCTTCACCCCGGAAGCTTTTACGCGCTGCCCCAGGCGCCGCAGATGCTCAAGCAGCTGTTGATGGTCTCGGGCGTGCAGCGCTACTACCAGATCGCGCGCTGCTTTCGGGATGAGAACCTGCGCGCGGACAGGCAACCCGAGTTCACCCAGCTCGACCTCGAGATGTCCTTTTGCGACGAGGAGGACGTCTTCAGTCTGATCGAGGGGCTGTTCAGCAAGCTGTGGCGTGACGTGCTCGGGGTCGAGCTTTCGACTCCTTTTCCGCGCCTCGACATCAAGGAATCCCTGTTGCGCTACGGCTCCGACAAGCCCGATCTTCGCCACGATCTCGAGATCGCGGACCTGGGCCAGGTCCTGGCTGGGACGAAAGCGCAGATCTTCCGCGGCGCGCTCGATGCGGGCGGCGTGGTGCGTGGCATGCGAGTCCCGGGCGGCAAAGACATGCCCCGGCGCGACCTCGACGACCTGGTCACGCTCGCCAAGGGCGCGGGTGGAAAGGGAATGGCCTGGTTACCAGGAAGCTCGATCGACAAATTTCTCGGCGAGCACGAAGTCGCCGGCATCCGGCAGGCCACCGGCGCGAGCGATGACGACATCGTGCTCCTGGTGGCGGATCGAAAACGAAAGGCAGAGACCGTGATGGGCCTGATCCGCCAGGAGGTGGCGCGGCGGCGGAAGCTCATCAGGGAAGACGAGTGGAAGTTCCTCTGGATCAATCCCACCTATCTTTTCGAAGAGGATGACGAGGGCAAGCTGACGTATGCGCACCACCCGTTCACGCGGCCGTTCCAGGAGGACATGTCGTTTGTCGAGGAGCGTCCCTATGACGTGCGGGCCCACGCGTACGACATCGTCTGCAACGGCTATGAGCTCGGCGGCGGGAGCCTCAGGATCTACGACCCGGCGATGCAGGAAAGGGTCTTTCAGCTGCTCGGCATGCCGCTGGAGACCATCCGCGAGCGGTTTGGAACCCTGCTCCAGGCTTTCACCTATGGTGTGCCGCCCCACGGCGGGATCGCGCCCGGAATCGACCGGATCGTGATGATGCTCGGCGGCACCGACAACATCAGGGATGTGATCGCTTTCCCCAAGACCCAGTCCATGTCGGACCTCATGTTGGGGGCGCCTTCGGAGGTCGACGCATCGCAGCTCGACGAGCTGAACGTCGTAGTGAAACCACTCAAGAAAGCCGGCTCGTAAGATTGGCTGGCTCCCGAAGGGCTGCGGGCGATGTGCGCGTTGCCCAACTAGACAGCATTAGGGACCCCGGAGTCCGGAAAGCCGACCAAATGCCCGCTGGAAAGCCCCGCGAAGTCTTTGACTTTGCGGGGACCCCGGATACGGGACTTGGAGAGCCAAGGCAGGGGACCCACCTGAGCTCGCTCAGGACAACCCACCCCCGTGGTCCGGAGGGAGCACCTCCTCCTCACCATTGGGGCCCCCGCGCATGAAGCCAGGGGTAGGTGCCCGCAGCGCCGGTGGCGGGTGACGCGCTTGGTCACTGAGCGTTGAAGCTCATCCCGCCCGGGCTCATCGTCCAGGTCCTGGCGGTCCTCATCGTCTCGCAGCTGATCTACGCGTTCGTGCCGTTTCGTCGCCGTTCGTACCTGCCCATCCTCCTGATGACCGCGCTGGGATTCGGGCTGGGCCAGCTGTGGGATTACCTGGGACTGCCGGCCCTGCGCCTGGGCCAGGCCAACCTCGTGCCGGCGGTGATCTTCGCCTTGTTCTTGCAGCCCCTGGCGCGATTCGTCCCTCGCCCTGGCCGGGAGCCGAAAGAGCCGGGCACGAGCAACATGCCACCGCCCAACTAAGATTGCCATTGGTGTTTGCAGCCTCCGGCCGAAGGGTATTGAACCGATGAGCGGTCAGAGCTTCATGTGGATCGCTTTTGGGGTCGCCGCCCTCGTGGTGGCACTGGCCCTGGCGGCGGTGCTTTTCAGACTGCGTGGAACGCTCGGCGCTGTGGAGGAGCTCTTGGACACCACTAATGAGGAAATGAAGGAAACCCTGCCCGAGGTACGCCAGACGATCGGAAACGTCAACGACATCACGGCTGGTGTCAACGTCGGGTTGCGCACCGGCGGCCGCGGCGCCGCGGCCGTGGGTCGCGGCATCGGCGCTGCGGCGCATGGAGTGAAGGTCGCGGGTCAGAGCCTTTTCCGCTCGGTTTTGGGAGGTTAGAGATGGCAGATGAGAGAGACGGCGGCGGCGGTGGCGGTTTCGGTTGGTTCATCCTCGGCGGCCTGATCGGCCTGGCCGCGGGCGCATACATCGCATCCGGTCCGGGCCGTTCACAGGTGGACAACCTGAAGAGCAAGACGATCGAGCTCAGCGGCAGCGAGCCAGTGCAGCGGGCCAAGGAAGCCGCCCAGAAAGCGCGCGACATCGTCACCGACCCAGAGCACCCGGTGGGCAAGGCGATCCAGGACGGCGTGGCAGCGGCCAAGCGCAAGCGCGAGGAGCTCGAGGCGACCGCCACGCGCAAGGTCCGCCAGGCCACCAACGGCGAGGAGTAGGACCACAAGGACCGTGGCCAAACGAAACCTTGCGGAGCTCAAGATCCCGGCGTCGTCGGCGTTCATTCCGGTCGCCAAGCGCGTCGCCACCACGCTCGGCGGACAGCTCGGTTTGAGCCTGGTCGACCTGGATGAGCTCAACATCGCGCTCACCCAGGCGTGCGACAGCGCCATCGCCGCCGCAGACGGCATGGACACCGCCGCGGACCTCCAGCTGACCTACTTCGCCACGGACCGCGCCCTGGTCGTGGACGTGGACGTGATGCCGAGCGGAAACGTGATGCCGGTGCACAAGCACGAGGTCGCGGTCGACCCCGAGCTGCAGCGGCTCGCCTACGAGATGATCCGCTGCTTCGTCGACGACTTCCGGCCGCTCGTGGAACCGCGTACCGGTCACGTGCGCTTCCGGATGGTCAAGCACCTGGCAGGCTGATAAACCGCGAAGTACCACACTAGATAGGTAGTGGGCTCATCTCCGCGGATGCCCCGCGAGGAGCTGCGGGCGCTCCATCGCCGCTACCGGGACAGCACCGACCCCGCCGAGCGTGAGCGTATCCGCGAGCAGCTCGTCGACGCCTATCACGATTTCGTGTATTTCCTGGCGCGCAAGTTCCAGAACCGGGGCGAGCCCCTCGACGACATCGTGCAGGTCGGGTACCTCGGCCTCATCAAGGCCATCGAGCGATTCGACCCTGACCTCGGTTACGAGTTCACGACCTTCGCCACGCTGACCGTGGCCGGCGAGATCAAACGGCATTTCCGGGACAAGGGCACCGCGATCAGGTTCCCGCGCCGTCTCCAGGAGTTGCACCAGTCGGCGGTGCGGGTCAACGAGCAGATGAAGAATGAGCTGGCGCGCGAGCCGACCGTGGCCGAGCTCGCCGAACGTCTCGGGGTCACGCCGGACGACGTCACGGAGGCGATGGAGATCGGTCCCGCTTACATGCCCCTGTCGCTGGACCAGCCGATCGCGACCGGAGACGGGCAGGACAGCCGTGCGGTCTCCGAGCAGATCGGGGACCTCGACCCCGAGCTCGACCGCGTCGAGATGCGAGACGTGCTCAACCGCGCCATGGTCCACCTGACCCCCCGAGAGCGCGCCATCATGGCGATGCGGTTCTACGAGCAGATGTCGCAGTCGGAGATCGCCCGCCGGCTGGGCATCAGTCAGATGCACGTGTCGCGGCTCCAGCGTGCCGCCCTGGAGCAGCTGCGCAAGCACGTGCCAGAGGAAGCCGGCGCGTCGTGAGCGAGCAATAGCGTGCCGCTCATGGACTCAAGGGCGCCCGCCGACCCGCTGGTCCTGTTCCGGCGCTGGTTCAAAGAGGCTGAATCAGCGGGCGCCCTCCAGCCTGACGCCATGGCGCTCGCCACGACTGGCCGCTCGGGACCGTCGGCGCGCATGGTCCTCCTCAAAGGCCTCGAGGTCGGAAAGTTCATCTTCTACTCGAACTACGAAAGCCTCAAGGGCGGTGACCTGGCCGAAGACGACCGCGCCGCGATCGTCTTCCACTGGTCTGCCACCCGCCACCAGGTCCGGGTCTCGGGCACCGTGCGGCGGGTCAGCCGGCAGCGCTCGCTCGCGTATTTCAGGAGCCGGCCGCGCGGAGCCCAGCTCTCCGCGCTCGCCTCGCGGCAGAGCCGGGTCGTCGCGTCGCGAACCGTGCTCGAGAAGGCGGCGGCGGAGCTTGGTGCGCGACACCCGATCGACGTCCCGCTGCCCGCGGACTGGGGCGGATACGCGCTGCGGCCACGCTGGATCGAGTTCTGGGAAAGTCGCGAAGACCGCCTTCACGACCGGCTGAGGTACGTCCGCCAGCCAGGCGGCACTTGGCGCGTGGAGCGGCTCGCCCCCTAAACTGAGTTTCGCCCCGTGACCGGGAACGAGATCCGCAGACGTTTTCTAGAGCATTTCGCGAGTCGGGAGCATCTGGTGATCCCCAGCGCACCCCTGGTGCCGCACGGGGACCCGAGCACGCTCTTCATCTCGGCCGGAATGCAGCCGCTTCAGCCCTACTACCTGGGCTTTAGCCAACCGCCCGCGCCTCGGCTGGCATCGGTTCAGAAGTGCTTCCGGACGGTTGACATCGACGAGGTGGGGGATCGGACCCACACGACGATGTTCGAGATGATGGGTAACTTCGCCCCGACCGGGGCGTACTTCAAGGAGACCGCCATCCCGCTCGCCTGGGAGCTGGTGCACAAGACCTTCGGCCTCCCCGTGAATCGCCTGCGCATCACGGTGCACCCTCGCGATGACGAGGCATACACGTTCTGGACCGATACCGGATTTCCCCAAGACCGCATGCACAGGGTCGAGAGCAACTGGTGGGGGCTCGGACGCGGACCTTGCGGCCCCGACTCCGAAATCTTCTTCGACCTCGGCCGCGAGGTTGGTTGCGGCCAGGTCGACTGCCTGCCGGACCATTGCGAGCGCTACCTCGAGATCTGGAACCTGGTGTTTCCCCAGTACGACCAGAAGGAGGACGGCACGCTGGAACCTCTCCCCAGGCCGGCGATCGACACCGGCAGCGGGTTGGAGCGGATGTCGGCCGCGCTTCAAGGCGTGCAGGACGTTTTCGACACCGACCTGTACTCGCCGATCATCGGGTTCGTGCGAGAGCACAGCCCCACTCGCGAGCTGCGATCGGAGCGCATCGTGACCGACCACCTGCGGGCGATGACGTTTCTCATCGCCGACGGCGTCACGCCTTCGAACGAAGGGCGTGGATACGTGCTGCGGCGGGTGATCAGGCGCGCGCTCGTCCATGCCAGGAAGCTCGAGATGAAGCATCCGCTCGTGGACGCGATCCCGGTGACGGCGGCGATCTTCCAGGAGCCATACCCCGACATCAGCGCGCGACTGGGCCTGATCACCGACGTCGTGAGCGGGGAATCGGAACGCTTTCAGCGGACCCTTGACCAGGGTCTCGACGTCTTCGAGAGGATCGCGGGCAAGCACGACAAGACGATCGCCGGCGCCGACGCTTTCAAGCTTCACGACACTTACGGTTTCCCAGTCGAGCTGACCAAGGAGCTCGCGGGCGAGCGCGGCCTTGCCGTCGACGAGGAGGGTTTCAAGCACGAGATGGCCGCGCAGCGCGAGCGCTCGCGGAGCGCCATGAAGCAGCGCGGAGCGGCGGCCGGCGACCTGCCGAGGTCCGACTTCACGGGCTACCGCGAGCTCGTTTCCGAGAGCAAGGTCATCGCCCTGCGCAGAGACGGCCGGCCGATCGAGCTCGCCAAAGAGGGCGAGTCCGTGGAGGTCTTTGTCGAGCGTTCGCCGTTCTATGCGGAGTCGGGCGGGCAGGTCGGGGACACAGGCATCATCACGACGTCCGGCGGGCGGATCCGGGTGGAGGACACGCAGAAACCTGTGGAAGGCGCGATCGCCCACCTCGGCACCGTGGTGGCGGGGGAGGTGCGCGTGGGGGAGACCGCCAGTGCCAACGTGGACGCACGCCGGCGCGCGCAGATCGCGCGCCATCATTCGGCCACGCACCTGGTGCACAAAGCCCTGCGCGAGACGCTGGGCGAGAATGTGGTCCAGAAGGGTTCGTGGGTCGGTCCCGATCACACGACCTTCGACGTCCCGCTCAATCGCGCCATCACCAGGGAAGAGTTGGACAGGATCAACCGCCGCGTGATGGAGAAGGTTCGCGCGGCGCTGCCGTTCCACGAGAGCCAAAAACCTTACAAGGAGGCCGTGGCGCAGGGCGCCATGCACCTGTTCGAGGAGAAGTACGGCGACGTGGTGCGCGTGGTGTGCTTTGGCGATTGGACCTGCGAGCTGTGCGGCGGCACTCACGTCAAGAACACGGCCGACATCGGGACCGCGGTGATCGTCTCCGAATCGAGCATCGGATCGGGGCTGCGGCGGATCGATATGGTGGTGGGCGAGGCGGCGGACGAGCTCGTGCGGCGCGACCGCGAGCTGCTCTCGGAGATGGCCCGCTCGTTCAACGCAAGCCCTGACCTGCTGCCCGAGCGCCTCCAGGCGCTGCGGGCGCAGCTGAAGGAGAGCGAGCGGGAGCGTGACCGGCTGCGCGAGCAGCTGCAAAAGGCGAAGCTCGGTGGTGGCGCCGGCGTTTCGGTCAAGCACGGCAAGGTGGACTACGTGACCGAAACCGTCGATGCCTCTAACCTTGATGAGCTTGCGGGATATGCCGACCGCTATCTCGAGTTCGTCAAGTCGGGAGTCGTAACCGTTGTCGCCGGCGAGATGTTTGTTATCAAGGTGTCCAAGGACCTGACCACGCAATTCGATGCCAACCGCCTCAAAGACCTCCTCGGAAAGGGGGGCAAGCAGCCGCCGCACTTCGCGCGCGGTAAGCTCGCCGTGCCCGCGGACGAGGCATTCAGGCGACTCGGAGAAGCGCTCAGTTGACCAAGTTCAAGTTCCTGCGCAAGCGCAGCGAGTACTACCGGCACTTCACGGTGCTGGACATCGGGACCGACCTCATCAAGGTCCTTGTCGTCCGGCGCGACGGACCCGACGGTGAGGTCCTGGGCGTCGGCCGCGAGCCGCAGGGCCCGGCCGCCATGTCGGGTGGGGCGATCGCCGACCTCGAGTCGGTGATCCAGTCCTGCAACCGCGCCCTCGAAGCCGCGGAGGACATGGCGAAGACGGTCCCCGGCCAGGTGGTGGTCGGCATAGCCGGCGAGCTCATCAAGGGCTTTTCATCGACGATCGCCTACCCACGAGAGAACTCGAAGGCCCGCGTGCGGTCGAACGAGATCTCGACCATGCTGCAGATGGTTCAGAGGCGAGCGCTGCGCGAAGCTCAGCACCTCCTGGAGATGGAGCGCAGCTATGGGCAGCTCGAGGCTCGCCTCGTGCACTCCGCAATCACCAATGTCCGCGTGGACGGCTATCCGGTCACCAACCCGGTGGGCTTCACCGGCAAGAACATCGAAGTGACCGTCTTCAACACGTTTGCGCCCATGACCCACATCGACGCCATCGAGACGGTCGTGCGGGAGCTCGACCTCGAGCTGGCAGCGGCGGTCGCGCAGCCATACGCCCTCGCCCGCGCCTGCGCCAGCGAGGAGACGTGGGCCGAGGGCGGGATCTTCGTGGACGTCGGCGGAGGCACGACCGACGTCGCGCTGATTCGCGATGGCGGCGTCGAGGGCACCCGCATGTTCAACCTCGGCGGTCGCGCTTTCACGCGCAGGCTCGCCCTGGCGTTCGGCTTGAGCTATGAGGAGGCCGAAGCCCGCAAGCTGCGGCACTCCGAGGGTCTGCTCTCGGCGGACCAGCATCGCCAGGTTTCGGAGCTGTTGAGCGCCGACGCCGAGGTGCTGCTGCAGGGTTTGGCGCTGAGCGTGAAGGAGCTCTCGCGCGGCGAGCGGCTTCCGACCAACATCTTCCTGTGCGGCGGCGGGAGCCTGCTTCCGGAGCTGACGCTGGAGATGGTCAAGAACAACTGGGCGGCCGGCCTTCCGTTTCCGCGCGAGCCACGCATCCGGCATCTCGTACCGGCCGACGTGCGCAACCTTTCCGACTCCACCGGGCAGCTTTCAACGCCGCGGGACATTGCCCCGATGGGTCTTGCGAACCACGCTCTGCGGACCGAAGCCGAAGAGCGCGACACCGTCAACACCGTCATGAGACGGGTCCTAAGCGGTATAAAAGCTTGAGCAGACTCCCAGGAGCCTTCTAGACGCCATGGCAACAAACCCCATATACGTAGAGACCGAAGAAGAGATTCCGGAGCTCGTAGAGCGGCTTCGCCGCTACCAGGGTGAGGACACGATGCTGGTGCTGCCGATGCGTTCGCGCATCGGGCAGAGTCGCTTCAACTTCCAGCTGCTGCGCAACTATGCGGCCCGATTGGGCAAGCGCGTGACCGTGGTCTGCGACGACCCGGCCGTGCAGAAGATGGCTGCCGAGAGCGGTTTTCCTGTGTTCGGGGCCGTCGGCCCGCTGGGTGAGGGGATCCCTTCCGAGCCGGAGGCGCAGCCGCCGGTAAAGAAGTGGTGGCAGCGCGCTCGATCCGAGCCGACGACCCACGTCGGGATCGCCGCGCCGACCAGGCTTTTGACCAAGACCGCAACCGAGCTGAGACCTGGCCGGGTACTCCTTTACGTGACCGCCGCGACCTTGCTCGTGGTCGGGCTTTTCGCCGCCGCCGTGTTCGTGCCATCGGCCTCGGTCACG
>Ga0307372_10004200_pt1 | contig 22445 bp, 17 predicted proteins | sample OX1MG_FD_202533 | JGI IMG/M metagenome (GOLD analysis project Ga0307372, IMG submission 202533) | Soil microbial communities from Risofladan, Vaasa, Finland - OX-1 | ecosystem: Environmental > Terrestrial > Soil > Coastal area > Acid sulfate soil | place: Finland: Risofladan, Vaasa | collected...
CTAGCCCTAAGCCGACGCCCACTCATTCGCCGAGCCCGACCGGGGTTATCTGCGTCAGCGCTCAGATTGTGCGGCGCGACTCGCGGCTCGCACCGGCGGGTACGGTGACCTACTCCATGTGGGTGTGGAGCACCGTTCGCGCGGACCTAGTCACCGCGACCGCGGCGAGCACCGGTCAGGCGCTCGTGCCGAAGTTCACCCTCTGCCCCGAAGCGCACAAGACGACCTGCGTGATCGGCTCAATGCCGGCTAATCAGGCCATCGAGCTACTGCTTACCGACCACATCCGCCGGACGGCGACCTGGGGCAGCCAGATCACGCTGACGGTCAACATCCAGGGCACCGGACTGTCGCCTGCCGAGGCCACGATCACTGCGGTGGTCAGCCAGCCTGGGCCGTCGCCGGCTCCAACCTCGCCGGCGCCGACCTTGTCCGCACCGAACTTGCCGCCACCGACCTTTCCCAGCATCCCTGGGACGACAGTGACGCCGACTGGCCTGTCCAGCCTGTTCCCGGTGGTCACACCGCAAGCTAGCCCGGTTGATCAGGCAGGTAGCGCGCGCAAGCTCGGCAGCATCAAGGCCACAGCGTCCGCTTTGCCGTTCGCGCCGCAGCTTATCGGCGGCCAGCTTGTCGGGCTAGCGGTCCTGGCAGCGGCCATCACGATGGCCATCGCGCGGCTCTCCTTCCGCACGCCGCAGCCGGCCACCCCCGCACCTCCGGCCGGCAGCGCAGGCGCAGACGGACCAGGCAGCGCAGACGGACCAGGCAACGCAGACGGACCAGGCAACGGCGACCAGCCGCAGTAGTCGCCGTTTGACAGTCGCTATTTGACGACGTGCTCGACCAACGGCCGCATCTGGATCATCTCCTGGGCCAGCCCGGAAGCGTTCAAGGTGGCAGAGACGATCACGCCGAAGGTGTCGTTGTCCGCCCACGCGCATTCGGCCGGGCCGCCATTGGACCCAGGGGCGCAGGCCGCCTGACCGCCGAGCGCGCCTGGACTGGTCGTGAACGAGCCGTGCAACGCAGTGGTGAACCCATCGATGAAACTGCCGCCTGAACCACCAGAGAGGTTCCCGCCGATGAAGACGATGATCTGCGGCCCGTGACTGGTACCCGGGCCGGTGGCCTGCTCGTAGACGGCGGCGACGACGTCCTTGACTTCACCGGCTGCGCCCGACTCGATCTTGTCCTTGAGTTGCTGCGCGGTCGTGCTCGCTAGCTGCGGCTGCTTGGCGTAGTCCCCCAGCGTGGCCGGAACCGAAACCGAGTGCGCCGCCTGTGGCGCGAACAACAGGTATCCCGCTCCGCCCAGCACGGCAACCAGTGCCGATCCACCCGCGATCAGCAGGCTCTTCGGCAACCGGCCGAACGCGCCGCCGAGATTTCCGCGTGGCCGTGCCGACTTGGGCCTGGCGGCGACTCGCTGAATGGCGGCGGCTCGCTGTTTCGCGGCGGCTCGCTGTTTGACGGCCGCCCGCTGTTTGACGGCGGCCCCAGCCTTCGCCGCCTTGACTTTGCCGCTGCGAGCCTTGCTGGTGCGAACCTTACCTGCCGAGCCCGCGGACTTGCCGGTCGGGCCGATCCGGGACTTTCCACGCGCCGCGCCTGGCCGGACCTTATCCGGCTCGCGAGACGCCGCTAGCTCCCTGGTCCGGTCCGGCTCGCGAATCTGATCTGGCTGGCGCACCCGGCCGACGAGCATCTCCCTGCTGTCGTACAGCTCCCTGCTGTCGTACGGATCTCCTCGCCGGATAGCCGGATCGGCAAGCAGCTCGTACCCAGGTGGAGACAACCTCCTCTGCGGCCCGGTATCACGACGGGGATCCGAGGGCGGCGGATAGAGCGGCCGTTTGTATTCGACCGAGTCGAGCCAGGGCTCGCCTCTGGCCGACGGTGCGCCCAGGCTCTCCTGGACCGGATACAGCGGCTGCGCGTACTGGTCCTGGCGGGCCAGCGGTCCCGAGGTTGTGCCGGGCCCGCGCCCGTCGCCGGGTCGCGCATCGTCTCGCTGCCGGGGCGCGGGCCGCCTGTCGTTATCGAACGCTGGCCGCTGCCTGGACGTCATTCCCACGTCAGGCCTAAACCCTGGCTCAGGAACCGGTGCCGACCGAGGGTCAATCCCGCCCATCGCGCCAGCTGCCCCAGGACCGCCAGCCGCCCCAGGCCAGGGGTTCGGTGCCTGGACCGTTCCAGGCACCGAACGCCCGGCATCTCCGCGCGGCTCAGGGACACTTTCCGGTCGCTCACGGCGCAACCGACCGAGCGGCCTGGACGGGGCTTGAGCAGGCGAAGCGGGAGCCCGGCCCTCTCCGAGGTAGCGGATCCAGTCGTAATCCTCGTCGCCGACGCCAAGGCCGTTGCCCGCACCGGCACCCGCACCTAGACCGCCTCCGCCGAGGCCGCCCGCCGGGCCCGATCCCCGGCTCTGGCCGCGATCGCCGGACCGGCGGTCCTTATTCCTCTTCGGTTCCCGGCCCGCCGTCGGTTCCCGGCCGAGTGCCGGCTCCCGGCCGGCCATCGGCTCCCGGCCGCGAGCATCAGCACCGTCGCCAGACCAAGCGCCCTCATCGGGCCAGCCGATCTCGGCCGAACCGCGTCCGGTCCGTCTGGCTTCCGATGCTGGCGGGCCGTAGTCGCCCTGCGGCCAACCTCTGCTCATGCGATGCGATTCCCCTGACGGTGGCGACTTCCCTAGCTGTGCCGAGATTCCTACATCATGCGCCAAGATCGGCACAGCCGCTACACGATCGCGCAGCCCCGGTTACCGTCCGCGCATCCCGCTGGCCGGAGGCTGATGCCGTGCCACCGTCTCCGGCCAGCGGTTCGCGCCCGCTAGCTGATCGTCTGCGAGTACCCAGCGCTGGTGCTGCCGGCGAACCCGCCGCCTGCGGTGTCCTGCACCCAGACCGGCTGGCCCGATCCGTGGCTGGTGTTCTGGAACGCGCCGATCCAGCTGATCGAGGTCGGGGTCAGCGCGGTGATGACATGCTCGTCGTCGGTCAGGGTCCCGGTACCCATCGCGACGATGTCACCGACATGCATTCCTGCCGTCGACGCCACGGAGCACGTGGTCGCCGATGTACCGCACGAACCCGCCATCGTGGTCGACGCAGGGGACGAGGAGATCCCCGTGTTGTCGGTCAGGTCCGGCGTGTACACCGCGGTGATGGTGTGGGTCCCCGACGACAGGCCGCTCGTCGTGAAGGTAGCCTGCCCGCTGGCGTCGAGCAAGATGTTCGGGCTGACAGCCACGCCGTTGTCCTTGAACTGGACCGTGCCGGTCGGCGCCCACGACCGCGCCGCCGCGGTCACTGTCGCGGTGAAGGTCACCGGCTGGCCCGCAGCCTGCGGGTTCGCGCTTGAGGTCACCGTCGTCGTGGTTGGCGCGCACATCGGCGCCAGCTTGTTCAGCTGCGCGATGGCGTTCGCCCAGGTGAACTGGCCAGCGTCGCTGAAGTAGTAGTAGGTGGCACCGTCCGGCATCATCGCGATCGTGATGCCGCCGAAGCCGGACATGAAGGGGATCCGCAGCGCGCAGCCGGGCACCTGGCTGGTGGTCGGGTACGCCCACAGGCCGTTGCTGTACCGGAAACCCCCCGCCGATTCGGTGCCGTCACCGTTCTGCAGCGAGTTCGCCGACACGGCCGCGACGCCGGTGTCCGACGAGAGCCGCTGCATCGCGGCCAGCATCAGGTTCCGGTCGACAAGCTGGGTCCCGCCGACCGCGCCGTCGTTCTGGAAGAAGGTCGCCAGCTTGGCCACGTCGTCGACCGTCCAGAACAGCCCGTACGCCCCGAACGGACGTCCGGTCGTGGGATTGCCCGCCTCCGCCGAGGCGTTGTCGGTCCGCTCGGTCGTCAGAGTGCCCGCGTTCAGGTGCATCGGGCTGTAGACATCATTGACCATCGTGTCGAACAGGTCCGCACCCGGCCCGGCCTGCGACTGGAGATAACCGGTCTGCGCCTGGGTCAGCAGGAACTGGTCGACCGTGTGGTACACCCAGGTGTAACCCTGCTCGCTGCCGTGGTGCGGATAGCCGAGCGCGTACAGCATCTTCCCGGTCGCGGCCGTCCCGTAGGGCTCGGCGGTCAGGAAACTCGAGGTGTTGCTGCCGTTCTCGTCGCTCTCGAACAGCTCAGAATGGTAGTTCCCGGTGGCCATGTTGGCGGCGTCCTGGAAGGTCACCGGCGCGGTGTCCCAGTTGCTGCTCGATGCCATTTCCGGCATGTAGTTCTTCAGCAGCAGGTTCGGCACGGACGAGCCGTACAGCTTCGTCAGCAGCGCCATGGACAGGCTGGCAAAGGACGACTTCGCCGTGGAGTACGACGGCAGCCGCATCTCGTAGCAGTAGGCATACGTGCCGTACCTGGTCTGGCAGCCGGTGTTCGGCGAAGTCCCGTCCGCCACGTAATTAACGCCGTTGTAGACCACGCCGTAGGCCGACATGGCCGACGGGGTGATGCCGGAACCGAAGACCGACAGGTTCAGGTTCGCGCTCGGGTAGTCAGTGGCAAGAGCGGACAATGGCTTGATCGGCATCTGGTTGCCGACCTCGGCCGCCTCGGCGTTCTCCAGTGCCAGGTCGTTCTGCACCGGCTGCGGCGTGTAGCCGGCGCTGAGCTGGCCCCACATCGTGAACTGGTGGAGCTCGCAGGTCTCGTGCGTGATCTGGTACCGCACGTTGGACACTGACGTGGCGTCGAACAGGTACATCATCACACCCTGATGGGTGCAGTTCTGGTTCCGGTCGACCAGGGTGAACGGGAAGGACGCCCGCGACCAGCCGTTGTCGGAGTTCTCGGTCCAGGCCCGGCCCGGTCCGACGATGTAGTTGTAGTAGGTGTCCCCGGTGACGACCTCGCCCTGGACGGCCGGGATCAGGTAACTGCCGTTCTGCACGAAATTGATCGACACGGCGGGCAGATGCTGCCCGCAGCTCTTGCAACCGGAAACATTGGTGAACCCGCCCGATGTCGCGGTGTTCAGCAGCGTCAAGTTGCCCTCGAACGTGTAGTCCGGCATGGCCGCGTTCGCGGGCAAGGCGAACGCGCCGTCGCTGACAGGTGCGCTCGGCGACTGCGTCGTCGTGAGATCGTTATACGTGACCAGCGTCCTGCTGACGTCTCCGGTACCGGTCAGCGGATCACCAGGCACAGGGTTGGCGCCGCTCGCGAAGGCACGCTGAAGCTGAACTCCCTGGCTCATGACAAAAGCGCAGGAGAGGAGCAGCAGCGCCGCCGATATTCGGACAATACGGTGTTTCAATCTTCCCACCTCCAAAAATGGCTTGGCGTGATCAGGTCGTATCACTGACCGGACGGTTGGTCAATATCTCTGGCTGGTCTTGGCCAGCACCTCGGCTATAGTCGGGCCATGGTCAACCGAACTGCGGCAGGCAAGACCGACGCCAGGGAAGCGCGCGGTGCTGAGACGCAGCGGCGGATCATCGAGAGCGTCTGGTCGGTGATGGCGGAGAAGGGTCTGCCGGCACTGACCGTCCGTCTGGTAGCCCAACAGGCCGGCATCTCGCATGCGATGGTGCATTACCACTTCACGACCAAGGACGACCTGATCCTCGCCGTCGTCGAGCATGCCAGGCACTACTGGATCGACCCGATGGAGCAGATCGTCCGGAGTTCCGGCACGCCTGCCGAGAAACTCGAAGCCGTGATCGTCTGGATGGCCGAGCCCGCGACCAGGGAAGTCATGCGAGTTCACCGGCAGTTGCTCTCGCAGAGCGAGTGGAACGAGCGGCTGCGCCGTGCCATGGCTGCCGAATACGCCCGCTGGCGGGCCACTTACATCGAACTGTTCCGCGAACTCAAGGACGTCGGCTCGCTGGACAAGGACGCCGACCCGGATCTCGTCGGAGCCGGGTTCGCTACGCTCGCCGACCACTTGGTAGGCAAGCGTGCGCTGGACCCGACCCTCGACACCGAGGCCATCATGCGCGAGATGCTCCGGCCGTTCCTGCGCTAGCCCGGCCCGCTAGCCCGGCCCCGCCACCAGCCCGGCCGCCTACCAGCCCGGCCGCCGCACCGGCACCCCCCCACCAGCCCGGCCTGCCACCTTGCCACAGCCGCGGCCGCTGCCACAGCCGCTGCCGCGGCACCGCCCGGTCGGCACATCGCTCTATTGACCAACCGTCCGGTTAACTGGTAGAAGAATGTCTCGTCTCACACGAGCATGAGGAGGCGGCCCTTGAGCGCCCATCTACCCGCCCGGGTTCTGTCCATGGCAAGCATTCTGGCCGCCGTCGCGCTGGGCTCCTCGGCCTGCGCGGGCAGCACCGCCGCATCCGGCCAGACGCCCCAGATCTTCACTGTCGCTACCACGGCAGCGGTGACCACCTGGGATCCCGTCGCGTCGTTCTCTACCGAGGCCCTGTACATGGCCAACATGTACGAGGGCCTGCTGCGCGCCAACCCGCCAGGGTCGGCGCAGCCGTTCAGCCCAGTGCTCGCGACCAGCTGGTCAACGTCGAGCGACGGCCTGACGTGGACGTTCAACCTCCGGCACGGCGTCAAGTTCTCCGATGGCGAGCCGTTCAACGCGACGGCCGCGGTGCTGTCGATCGAGGCCGCCGCGAAGCGGGCCGGAGCCGCCTTCATCTGGGCGCCGGTCAAGAGCGTGGTGGCGACCAGCCCTTACACCTTGCAGATCAACCTGAAGTACGCGGCTCCCGTCGACCTGATCGCCTCGTCGACCTACGGTGCCTGGATGGTCGCACCGAAGGCGCTGTCGGCCTCGGCCAAGAACGCCAAGTACTTCGAGAGCGGGATCTCAGCGGGCACCGGCCCTTACCAGCTGACGTCCTACACGCCGGGCACCGAAGTAGTGCTCTCCAAAGTCCCTGGCTACTGGGGTGGCTGGAGCGGTTCGCACCCGAGCAAGATCGTCTTCAAGATCACGCCCGAGGCCGTGCAGGAGCAGGAGATGCTCCAGGGCGGACAGGTCGACCTGGCCCTGACCCTTCCCGAGACCAGCTACGCGACCTTCAAGGCCAACCCTGGCTACCAGGTCGTCGCCGACCCGAGCTGGTTCAACTACATCGCCTTCTTCAACGTGCTGCGGCCGCCGCTGAACAACGTGCTGGTCCGCCAGGCGCTCTCGTACGCGATGCCCTACCAGGAGATGATCAAGGTGGGCGCCTACGGTTACGCCACCCAGTCACGCGGCGCCGCGCCGAAGGGCGTCTACCCCTACTCCGACACCGTGCCGCAATACGGCTATGACCTGGTGAAGGCCAGGCAACTGCTCACCAAGGCCGGCCACCCTGGCGGCCACTTCACGCTGAACCTCACCTACGCGGCGGAGAACGAGCTCGAGTCGCGCATCGCCCCGGTCATCAAGGACTCGTTCGCCAAGATCGGCGTCACCGTCAACATCAAGGCGATCCTGTTCAACCAGCAGTGGGCGCAGGCCAAGTCGAACCCGAAGAGCGCGCAGGACATCTTCTTGCTGCTGTACTGGCCCACCTACGCCGACGCGGGCAACGACAACCTGCACTCTATGTTCCACAGCGCGACCCCGCCGTTCTTCAACCTGAGCTACTGGTCCGACAAGACCTACGACAGCCTGATCGACACCGCGGAGACCTACGAGGTCACCAACCCGGCGAAGGCGCAGGCGCTGTACAACCAGGCCCAGGACCGGCTGGTCAGCCAGGCTCCTGGCGCGTTCTTGATGGACGCGCAGGCCGTCTACGTGGTGCCCAAGACCGTCAAGGGCTTCTCTTACAACGAGAACTACCCGTTCTCTCTCTTCTTCTACAACATGTCCAAGTCCTGACCCGCTGGTTCGTTCGGCTGGTCCCGCCAGCCGGGACCAGCCGAACGAACCAGCCCACCCCAGCCCAGCCGAGGCTCATCGATGACCCATCGGTGTCGCTATAGCAGCATCGATGGCCCATCGGTGCGGTTGGAGCCTGGCGGCGGCGGGAGGCGGAAGGGAGGAGACGGGGCGGTAGGAGCCCGGGGCGGTGGGCGAGAAGGCGTCGTCGGGACGGCAGAGACGAGGTGATCGATGCGCAAGGCTGAGTTCCTGATCAGCCGGACAGGCAGCGCCCTGGTGGTGCTGCTCGGAGTGTCCGTGGTCACCTTCGTCCTGGCCAGGGTCATCCCGACCAATCTGGCCGCCGAGTACGTCGGGTATCACGCCAGGCCAGCTCAGATCGCCAGGGCCGCGCACCAGCTCGGCCTGGACAGGTCACTGCCCGTGCAGTACCTGCACTACATGAACGAGATCTTGCACGGCAATCTCGGCATCTCGGTGAGCACCAAGCGGCCGGTACTCGCCGACATCGCCCAGCGCCTGCCGAACACGCTGGAACTGCTCGTGCTCGGCATGATCATCGCAGTCCTGGCCGGCATCGTGCTCGGCGCGCTCAGCGCGCGCTGGCGGGGCAGGGCGGTCGACGGGCCGCTGCGCTCGGTGTCCATTCTCGGCGTCTCGTTTCCCGCGTTCTGGCTCGGCCTGATGCTCCAGATCGTTTTCTTCCGCATGCTGGACTGGCTGCCGCTGGCCGGCCAGAGCACGACAGACCTTTCGTTCACCAACCCGATCCATCCGGTGACCCATTTCCAGATCATCGACGCGGCTCTCACCGGGAACTGGATCGCCTTCCGTGACGTCGCAGCGCACCTGGTCTTGCCCGCGGTCACCCTGGCGGCGTTTCCCGCCGGGCTCATCGCCAGGATGATCAGGGCGTCGATGCTGGAGGTGCTGGAACACGACTACATCAGGACGGCGCGCGCCTATGGCCTGCCCGACCGGCTGATCACCTTCGGTTACGCGCTCAAGAACGCGATCGGACCGACCCTGGCGGTGATCGGGCTGAGCTTCGCGTACGCGCTCACCGGGAGCTTCTTCGTCGAGGTCATCTACGACTGGCCGGGCCTGGGCCAGTACACGGTCAACGCCCTGCTGGCGCTCGACTACCCGGCGATCATGGGGGTCACGCTGCTCGGCGCGGTCAGCTACATCGTGATCAACCTCGCGGTGGACGTCGCGCAGGCCTGGCTCGACCCGCGGGTGTCGCTGGCATGAGCGCGCTGCCTGCCGCCGTCGCGGCACCAGATTCCGTCGAAGTGCTGCCGCCCCTCGCCGGGCGGCGGCGGATCGCCGCGGTGCTCCGCAAGGACCCGGCCGCGCTGGCCGGACTCACGGTGATCGCGCTGTTCCTGCTGGTGGCGATCGCCGGCCCGTGGATCGCGCCGTACCCCGCGCAGGGCGCGGGAGTCGTGGACCCGAACACGCTGACCCTGCCGCCGTCGGCCGCGCACCCGTTCGGCACCGACGACCTCGGCCGTGACCTGCTCAGCAGGGTGACCATCGGCGCTCGGCCGACGGTGCTCGTCCCGTTCGCCGTGGTCATCCTCGCCGTCTCGATCGGGGCGCCGCTCGGCGCCGTCGCCGGCTACCTGGGCGGCTGGGCCGACCGGATCATCATGCGGCTGACCGACCTGTTCCTCGCGTTTCCCTCGCTGCTGCTCGCCATGGCCATCGCGGCCGCCCTCGGGCCCAGCCTGACCCACGCGGCGATCGCGCTGGTCGTGTCCTGGTGGCCCTGGTACACGCGGCTGGTCCGGGGAGTGGCGTCCAGCCTGCGCCAGCGTGACTTCGTGGAGGCAGCGAGGTCGATCGGCGTCACCAACCGGACGATCATCAGGCGGCACATCTTGCCGAACACGATCACGCCGATCCTGGTGCAGGCCAGCGTCGACCTGGGCATTGTCGTCCTGGCCATGGGCGGCCTGGCCTTTCTCGGCCTGGGCACCCAGCCGCCCGGTGCCGACTGGGGCCTCATGATCAGCGAGGGCCGGGCGTCCGTGCTGTCTTTCTGGTGGATCTCGGCCGTTCCTGGCCTGGCGATGCTGCTGCTCGTCATGTCGTTCAACCTGGTGGGTGACGCTTTGCGGGACGTCTTCGACCCGAGGCAGTACCGGTGAGCGGCGCGGTGCACGGAGCCGCACCCGGACCGGAGCCGGCGAGTGCCGCGGCTGCCCGGCCCGTCGCAGCGGCGGACCAGGGCAGCTCCGGCGAGCCGCTGCTGACGATCGACGACCTCCGGGTGGACTTCCGCTCAGGCGGCCGGACGCTCCGCGCGGTCGACGGCATCAGCTTGGAAGTCCGGCCAGGCGAGATCCTCGGGATCGTCGGCGAAAGCGGCTGCGGGAAGACCGTCACCGGTCTGTCGGTGCTGCGCCTGCTGCCCAGGACCGCCCGCGCGTCCGGCCGCATCGCCTGGCGCGGCCAGGACCTGCTCACGCTCTCCGAGCGCGAACTGCGTGCCATCCGCGGCCGCCGGATCTCGATGATCTTCCAGGACCCGTCGTCCTCGCTCAACCCCGTGTTCACCGTCCGCTCGCAACTGCGGCGGGTGATCACCGAGCACCTCGGCCTGTCCCGCCGCGAGGCGGCGGCCAAGGCGGCGCAGACGCTGACCGCGGTGGGACTCGGCGACGTGGACCGGATACTCGCCGCCTATCCGCATCAGCTCTCCGGTGGCCAGAAGCAGCGAGTCATGATCGCCATGGCGCTGAGCTGCGAGCCGGACCTGCTGATCGCCGACGAGCCGACCACCGCGCTCGATGTGACAATCCAGGCGCAGATCCTGACCCTGCTCCGTGACCTGCAGCACCGGCTGGACATCGCGGTCGTCCTGATCACCCACGACCTGGGCGTGGTGGCCCAGGTCTGCGACCGGGTCGCGGTGCTGTACGCGGGGCGCGTGGTCGAGACCGGGCCGACCAGGGTATTCGCTGCCCCGGACCACCCCTACACCCGCGGCCTGCGCGCGGCCCTGCCGGAGCCGGGCGTCCGGCGCGGCGAACTCACCCCGATCGCCGGGACTGTGCCTGCCGACCCCGGTGCCGTCACCGGCTGTGCCTTCGCGCCGCGCTGCCCGGACGCGTTCGACCGGTGCCTGGTCAGCGCACCCGCCCTGACTGCGCTCCCGGACGAGCACGGCGCCGACCACCGCAGCGCGTGTCATCTCGCGCAGACCGGAGTCGCCAGGTGAGCGGGCCAGCCGGGGGGCCAGCCGGGGGGCCAGCCGGGGCACCGCTCCTGCAGGTGCGGAACCTGGTCAAGCACTTCAGGCTGCCCGGCGGCTGGCTCAGCGGCGGCGCTCAGGTGGTGCACGCCGTGGACGACGTGTCGCTGGACGTGCGGGCCGGCGAGGTGCTGGGAATCGTCGGGGAATCGGGGTCAGGAAAGACAACGCTCGGCAGGCTGCTGCTGCGGCTCGTCGAGCCCACTTCGGGCACCGTGACCTTCGACGGGCTGCCGCTGTCCGCACTTGGCGCGCGCGACCTGCGCCGGATCAGACCGAGGCTGCAGGTGGTGTTCCAGAATCCGTTCGCCTCGCTGAGCCCGCGGCTGACGGTCCGGCAAGTGCTCGCCGAGCCCCTGCTCGCGCACCGGGTGGTCGACCGCAAGCTCGTCACCGGCCAGGTGGTCGATTTGCTCGAGCGGGTCGGGCTCGGGCCGCAGCACCTGACCAGGTATCCGCACGAACTGTCCGGTGGCCAGGCCCAGCGGGTGGCGATCGCCAGGGCGCTCGCGCTCTCGCCCAAGCTGGTGGTACTCGACGAACCGACGTCCGCGCTCGACGTGTCCGTCCAGGCGCAGATCCTCGGCGTGCTGGAAGACCTGCGCAAGCGCGAGGGCCTGACCTACGTCTTCATCTCGCACGACCTGTCGGTCGTGCATCACGTCAGCGACCGGATCGGCGTCATGTACCTCGGCAAGCTGGTCGAGCTTGGCCCGGCCGGCCAGGTCTTCAGCGAGCCGCTGCACCCCTACACCAAGGCGCTGCTCGGCGCCTTGCCCAGGCCGGACTTCGCGCATCCGCAGGGGCTGACGGTGCTCGAGGGCACAGTGCCGAGTCCGACGAGACCACCGCCAGGATGCCGCTTCCACACCAGGTGCCCGGTCGCCCAGGAGATCTGCCGGGTACGCGAACCAGCCCTGCGGGACCACGGTCCGGCCCGGCTGGCCGCGTGTCACCTGATTTCACCTCAAGTCCCGGGCAGCGGGCCCGGGCCGGTGCCGCAGCCGCGACCGGATTCGGCCAGACCCAGAGAGAAGGCATGACGTAAATGTCGCGACCATTCGGTATCGCCGGTATACAGATGGCGGTCGTCCCCTGGGACGCCGAGGCCACGGCGATCAAGATGGACGGCGCCGTGCGGTATCTCGCGCGCAGCTTTCCCTGGCTGGACCTGGTACTCGGGCACGAACTCGCGCTCTCCGGACTCGTCCAGTTCTCCGACCGGCCGGGACCGGCCACGCTGCGGCAACTCGCCACGACTATCCCCGGGCCGGTCACCGACCGGCTCTGCGAGACCGCTGCCGCGGTGGGCAAGTGGCTAGTGCCCGGGTCGATGTACGAGACCGACGGGGACCAGATCTTCAATACCGCGGTCGTGATCTCGCCGCAGGGCGAGATCGTCGCCAGGTACCGGAAGATGTTTCCCTGGCTTCCCTACGAGACTGGCGTGTCCGCGGGAGATGAGTTCTGCGTGTTCGACATCGCCGGGGCTGGCCGGTTCGGCCTGGCGATCTGTTACGACATGTGGTTCCCTGAGGTCCCCAGGACGCTCGCCTGGATGGGTGCGGATGTCATCTTGAGCCCGAGCATGACACCGACGTCTGACCGCGAGATCGAACTGACTCTGGCGCGGGCCAACGCCATCTTCAACCAGTGTTTCGTGGTCGGGGTCAACGGCGTCGGCACCTGGGGCGGCGGGCGGTCACTGATCGTCGACCCGAACGGCCGGGTACTCCAGCAGGCCGGCGAGCGGCAGATGCTGATGACCGAGGTCATCGACCTGGCCCACGTGCGCCTCACCCGCGAGTACGGCACCCTCGGGCTCAACCAGGTGTGGAAGCAGTTCCGCGGTCGCGCCGCCGGATTCCCTGTCTACGGCAACGCGGCGGACGACGGCCCGGTGTTCGCCAGCCTCGGACCGGTGGCGTTCCAGGACAGCCTTCATCGGACAACGAGCGACTCGTAGCTGGTATCACCGCAGATACTCATTAGCTATACCAAAGGAGCTTGCGGATCGACCGACATGGATGGACGATCACCATAGCGTGAACTATTAAGGAGCAGACCATGCCCGAAAGCATCAGTGCTCCGGTTATCGGGCCCTCTACGATTCTTCCGCGCGGTTACCTTTGGCTGGCGCCGCTCTGGTACACCATCGCGACAGCGGGACTGGCGCTGACCCGGTGGCTGCCGGTGTGGTTCCGGCTGGACGCGGCGGCCGGGCTGATCCTGGCGATGGTGACGTTCCTGGTGGTGATCGCCTCCGTCAGCGTCCACGGGTTCGCCGCGGACGAAAGCGGCGTCCGGCTCGGCCTGCCGTCACAGTCCCGCAGGCGCGGCCGACGGCGCCGCGAGATCAAGAACCTGCCGTGGCAGCAGATAGAAAGAGTACGCATCGCACCGAGCAGGGACGGCGCCCGGCTGCAATTCTTGCTGCGCGAGAATGCCACCTACGCGGTCCGGGGTTTCGATCACGGTTTCTACTGGCGGGCGGCCCGGTGGCTGCTGCTGCTGATCCCGGCCTGGTACCTGCTCCGGCCGACCGGGCTGACCAGCCCGCGCGCGAAGCCCTCCAGGTACGAAATCCGGGTACGCGGCGTCCGGCCGGACGAGTTGCGGCACGCGATCCGGGCGCTGGCACCAGCGGATGTTGCGGTTGCGGTACTTGTCCGCAGGGGCTGATCCGTATCATCGGCCACAGCCTGGCCGCTTGGTCCAGCCTTGCGGCACGGCGTACTCGCATGACTTACTGACCTGGCTTAGGTGCGTGGCCTGACTGGCACGGCTTACTGGAGAGGTGCGGACCGATGGCACATGAGGTGACGGGCGTGATCGCCGCAGGCAAGGGCGCCCCGGTGGAACTGGCCACCATTGTGGTGCCCGACCCGGGGCCTGGTGAGGCACTTGTCGATGTCCAGGCGTGCGGCGTTTGCCATACCGATCTGCATTACCGGGAAGGCGGCATCGGCGCGGACTTCCCCTACCTGCTCGGCCACGAGGCGGCCGGGTTGGTCGCCAGCGTGGGCGAGGGCGTGACCGGCCTGGCCGCTGGCGATTTCGTGATACTCAACTGGCGCGCCGTCTGCGGCCAGTGCCGGGCGTGCCGGCGCGGAAGGCCCTGGTACTGCTTCGCCACGCACAACGCCACTCAGCAGCTGACGCTCACCGACGGGACCGTGCTCTCCCCCGCGCTCGGGATCGGCGCCTTCGCCGCGAAGACGCTCGTCGCCGCGGGTCAGTGCACCAAGGTCAGCCCGCAAGTCAAGCCCGAGGTAGCCGGCTTGCTCGGCTGCGGCGTCATGGCCGGGCTCGGTGCGGCGCTGAACACCGGGCAGGTAGGCCGCGGTGACTCCGTCGCGGTGATCGGTTGCGGTGGCGTGGGTTGCGCGGCCGTGCTCGGCGCCGCGCTGGCCGGGGCGCGGAAGATCATCGCGGTGGACATCGACGACAGGAAGCTCGCGTGGGCGGCCGAAGTCGGCGCCACCGACGTGATCAACTCGCGGCAGACCGATCCGGTGGAGCAGATCAGGGCACTGACCGAGGGCAACGGCGCCGACGTGGTCATCGAGGCGGTCGGGCGGCCGGAAACCTATCAGCAGGCCTTCTACGCCAGGGACCTGGCCGGCACCGTGGTGCTCGTCGGCGTGCCCACTCCCGACATGCGGCTGGACCTGCCGCTGCTCGACGTGTTCGGCCGGGGTGGCACGCTCAAATCCTCCTGGTACGGCGACTGCCTGCCCAACCGCGACTTCCCCATGCTCACCGACCTGCACCTGGACGGCCGACTGCCGCTGGAGAAGTTCGTCTCGGAGACCATCGCGCTGGACGGGGTCGAAGCGGCATTCGCCAAGATGCACCGGGGCGAGGTGCTGCGCAGCGTTGTCACCTTCTGACGACGCGCGTCCGGTGGCCAGGATCGCGATGTGGTCGGGACCGCGGACCCTGTCGACGGCGCTGATGCGCTCGTTCGAGAACCGGCCGGACACCGTGGTGATCGACGAGCCGCTCTACGGCTATTACCTGGCCGCGACCGGCATCATGCATCCGGGGCGGGACGAGATACTTGCCTCGATGCCGGTCCAGTGGCCGCAGGTCGTCGGGCGACTCGTCGCCGGAGAACTCCCGCGCGGCAAGACCGTCTTCTACCAGAAGCACATGACGCACCACCTGCTGCCCGAGATCGACAGGAGCCGGCTCTCCGGCCTGCGGCACGCGTTCTTGATCCGTGATCCGAGGCGGCTGCTGGCTTCTTATGCCAAGGTCAGGGACACTCCGACGCTAGCCGACCTCGGCCTGGCGCAGCAGGTCGAAGTCTTCCGCAGGTTCGGCGGACCGGTCGTCGATGCCGCTGACCTGGCCTCCCACCCCGAGCCGACGCTGAAGGCACTGTGCGCCGCGCTGGGAATCCCGTTCGACGCGGCGATGCTCTCCTGGCCCGCCGGACCGCGCCGCACCGACGGAGTGTGGGCCAGGTACTGGTACGCCAGCGTCTGGGCATCAACCGGATTCAAGTCGGCCCGGCCCGCCACCCCCGCCACCCCCGACCCCGCAGCCGGCCCCGCCGATGGCCCCGCCGATGACGACAGCCCGCACCCTGCTACCCAGCGCCACGACAGCCCGCACCCGGCTACGGACTCGCCGGTCACCCTCCCAGCCGAGCTTGAGCCCCTCGCGGCGCGATGTCAGCCGTTCTACGACGAACTCGCTGCCCACCGACTGTCCCAATCGTGCTAACCCCGCGATCGTAACGATTTATCCGCACCCCGCCTGCCCCGAGCCAGGAACCTCATGATCGTGGTGAGTTGACCGCGCTATTCGACGGAAACTCACCACGATCGCTGAGTGGCTGCGGGAAGCGGGACTCGTCCCCATGATCGTGGTGAGTTGACGGCGCTATTCACCGGAAACTCACCACGATCACTGATCGATGGAAGGAACCGAAGTCTGGCCAAGCCGTGGGCCAGCTATCCACAGGAAGTTCTCGAACCGCAGCGAGCACGCCCAGCCATCCACAAGAGGTTCGCACGGCCTGTCGCCGCCGCAGCCGACCAGCCAGGCTTGAAGTATGCGACTCGATCTGCCAGCCGAATTCTCGTTTCTGACGGAAAGGCAGTGCGGGATCATCTCACGCCGACAGGCGCTCCAATGCGGGCTCACGCCCGATGCCATTGACTGGCTAGTACGTACCACACGCTGGCAGCCCATGCGGCGCGGCATCTACTGCGTCCATACCGGTGAACCGTCCAGAGAGGCGACGCTCTGGGCGGCCGTTCAGCGGGCAGGGACCGGCGCGGTACTCAGCCATCAGACCGCCGCAGAGTTGTTCAAGATCTCTGACCAGCAGAGTTCGCTCATTCATCTCACCGTCCCGGTGAACCGGCACGTCAGCAAGATGTCCGGTGTCGTGCTGCACCGGTCGAGCCGGGTGGAGCGGACTCGTCATCCGAGCCTGCTGCCGCCTCGGACCAAGGTCGAAGAGACAGTGCTCGACTTGGTCCACCAGGCGCGGACCTTCGATACGGCGTTCAATGCTGCCTGTGCTAGCTGCCAGCGCAGGCTGACGACCGCCGACCGGTTGGTCGACGCCATGGGCACGCGTAAGAAACTGCGCTGGCGGGCCGAGTTGACGTCCGCGCTCTCGGAGATCGGGACCGGCACCCACTCGATACTCGAATACCGATACGTCCGTCTGGTGGAACAGCCACACGGACTACCACGAGCCACACGCCAGGCCAAGATTATCCGATCTGGCAAGACCTGGTTCCTCGACAACCTCTACGAGGAGCCTGGGCTGTGCGTGGAGCTAGACGGGAAAGAGGCCCATCCTGACGACCATCGCTGGCACGATATCCGCCGTGCGAACGCGATCCTCGAGGCTGGCCTGACCATTCTGAGGTACGGCTGGAGTGACGTCGATCGCCGACCCTGCCAGACCGCGGCCCAGATAGGAGCAGTGCTAGCGAATCTGGGTTGGCCGGGCACGCTGCGAGCATGCGGCCATTCCTGTCAGCTCCGCACCCACGACCTCCGCACCCGCGACCTCCGCACCCGCGACCTCCGCACCCGCGACCTCCGCACCCGCGACCTCCGCACCCGCGACCTCCGCACCCGCGACCTCCGCACCCGCGACCTGTCATGATCGTGGTGAGTTGACCGCGCTATCCGACGGAAACTCACCATGATCATGGCGCCCCGGCACCAGCCCACCCGGCACCAGCCCGCCCAGCACCAGCTGACCTAGCATTGGCGCTGGAGAGGAGCCTGGCATGCTTCAGGTTTTCGACGAGCGAAACCGTGACATAATCGTCAACGTCGGCGGCCGCCTTACCCACCGGGACCAGGCCGCGGTCAGCCCGTTCGACTCAGCTGTCCAGGGCGGCGACGCGGTCTGGGAAGGGTTGCGGCTGCATCGGGGCCGGATCTTCCGGCTCACCGAGCACCTGTCCAGGCTGCGCCGGTCCGCGCAAGCGCTCGCGTTCGACTCGATACCGTCCGATGCGCAGATCACGAGCGAGATCCGGCGCACGCTCGCAGCCAACCAGATGACCGACGGCGTGCATATCAGGCTGACCCTCACCAGGGGCGTGAAGATCACGAGCGGCATGGACCCGCGGCTCAACCAGGCCGGGCCGACGCTCATCGTGCTGCCGGAGTACAAACCGCCGGTGTATGCGGCGACCGGCATCACGCTGGTCACCTCCAGCATCCGGCGGCCGCCGCCGGACTGCCTCGACCCCAAGATCCACCACGCCAACCTGCTGCCCTCCATCCTCGCCAAGATCGAGGCCAACGTCGCCGGCGCCGACGACGCGATCATGCTCGACCAGCGCGGATTCGTGGCGGAGACCAACGCGACGAACGTGTTCTGCGTGAGCGGCGGAGTGCTCGGAACCCCGACGTCAGCCGCCTGCCCGGAAGGAATCACCCGAGCGGTCGTCCTTGAGCTGGCCGCGGCCGCGGGAATCGAGTGCGTGGCCGGTGATTACTCGCTCACCGCTCTCTACACAGCCGACGAGGTCTTCGTCACCGGGACGATGGGGGGCATCGCTCCGGTGACCGCCATCGACGGCCGCCCCATCGGCGACGGCAAGCCAGGTCCGGTGACGGCCCGGCTGACCAGCCTGCTCGCCGAGCTGACGGCAGCCACCGGAACCCCAGTCACTGACCCGACCAGCCACTGACCCGACCAGTCACTGACCCGACCTGACTCGGCGCGGCCTCCCAGGCGCGCTAGCGCGGCAGCGTGGCCCGCAGCGCGATGACCCGTTCGGCGGCGGCCTTGAACGACCTGGCGTTGAGAGCACCGTGCTGGTAGGCATAGGCCAGCGCCCGCATAGCGTCATAGCCTTCGTGGTAGTCGCGTACGCCGCAAAGCAGCAGGTCCATTCCCGCACCTGCCGCGAGCGTGGCACGGTGGCCGATCGATCCGAACGGCCGCAGCGCGCCGGCTTCGAGCGCATCAGTGATCGTCACTCCGGCAAAACCAAGCCGCTGCCGCAACTCGCCCTGCACGATCCGGGCCGACAGGCCGGCCGGCCGGCTTCGGTCCAGGGCCGGGTATATCGCCCACGAGAGCATGACCAGCTTGGTCCTGCCCGCCACCGCCGACTTGTACGGCAACTCGTCGACGGACCTGATCGATGACAACGGCAGGCGCAGCGTAACCGGGCGCAGGTCGGTGTTCTGCGAAGTGGCCGCGGCACCGAGACCAGGGAAGTGCTTGACGGTCGCCGCCACGCCGCGCCGCTGTTCCGCGGCAGCGTAGAGCGAGCCCAGCTTGGCCACCTTGACCGCACTGTTGCTGAACGACCGCCCGTACTGGTCGATGAAATTACCTGGCTTGCGGTACACGTCGAGCACCGGCGCGAGGTTCACGTTCAGGCCGACGCCGCGCAAGTTGGCACCCGCGCCGTTGCCCGCGTCAGTGGCCGCGGCCCATGGATGGGTAGCCAGCCCGACCTGCTTGGCTGACAGCCGCGGCGCCCCTGGCAGCCGACGGACGATACCGCCTTCCTGGTCGGTCATCAGCAGCAACGGCAAGTGGACCGGGTTGCTGCGGCTCGCGTCCGCCAGGTTCAGCTCGCGCACGACCGCGCGCAGGTGCGCGGTCGTGCCTACGTTCTCGGTGAAGAAGATGACGCCAGCCGCCTGGCCGTGGCTGATCAGCCACAGCAGCTGACGCGGCGGCGTCAGCCCGGGGTAGCTATAGATTACGCGCTGGCCGGCGAGTTGCAGCGGGGTCAGCTTCGGCAGCACCGCCTCGGCAGCGGCGATGCCAGCGGCGCTAGGCGAGACAGCGCCAGGGCGCAGTCCGATCGCGGCCGACACGGACGTGACCTGGCTCGGCGACGTGCTGGGCTTGGGGCTCGACTCCTGCGTCGGACGCGATCCCGACTCCGCGGTCGTCGTCGCCGCAACCCGGTGCGGCGACGTCATCCACCGCCGCGCCGCCGCGCTCGAGGCGAAGGTCAGGACGGCGGCGACCGCGAGCAGGATGCCGGTGGCCAGGATGATCAGCTTGGTACGACGCACGGGGCACATGCCTCTCCGGGAGCCGACTGCTGGCTTCCATGCCCGCCATGCTACGAAGAGATAACACCGCTCGCACGATGAGCGGTTCCTTTGCCCGGGGCCGGGGACGCTCGCCAGGCCGATTTTCCGTAACAGACCGGGGTTTGGGCACCCAGGCCGTGACGCGGGTCACAGATGCTGCCAATATGCCGATGGCCTGACGCGGTGGCGTACCGAAGATAGGCTTCCCGCGCCAATCAAGGCACTGCGGCTAGGGATCACCGCGGCATATCAGTCACCGAGCAAACCAATTGCCTGGAGGAATTCATGGTGCAGCGCGACACGCCGTGGCCAGCCGGTACCCCCTGCTGGGTTGACCTCGGTGCCGACGACGTGGCGCGGGCTACCGCGTTCTACGCGACCTTGTTCGGCTGGGAGACGCAGGCAGGACCGCCCGAGTCTGGCGGTTACGTGATGTGTCAGGTGCACGGCAGGCCAGTGGCCGGAATCGGCCCCAAGATGGGGCCGCCCGAGGCCCCGACGGCCTGGACTACGTATATCGCGACCGACGACGCCGATCTGGCCGCGAGCAAGATAAGCGCAGCGGGCGGGCACCTGGTCGCCGAGCCGTTCGAGGTGATGGACGTCGGCAGGATGTGCGTCGCGGCCGACCCGGGCGGCGCTATCTTCGGCATCTGGCAGGCCCGCGCGCACAGCGGCTTCCAGCTGGCTAACGAACCTGGCACCGTCTGCTGGAACGAGAACATGAGCCGCGATTTCGCCGCGAACGAGAACTTCTACCGAGCCATCTTCGGCTACAGCTACAACAACCTGAGTGCCGGCGACTTCCGTTATGCCACTTTCAAGACGACAGGAAATCCGCTCGGCGGCATCGGGGACCTCGGCACCCTGGCCCCGGCGGACACGCCCGCGCACTGGCGGACCTACTTCGGGGTCAATGACACCGACGAAGCGGTGGAGATCGTGACCAAGCTGGGCGGCAACGTACTCGCCCCGGCCTGGGACAGTCCGTACGGGCGGATGGCGATCGTCAGCGACGACCAAGGCGCCGTGTTCGCGCTGATGTCGATCGCGGCAGCCGGCGGCGAATAATCCCGGGACCGGCCAGTCGCGGGACCGGCCAGCCGCCTAGCCCGAGACCGCCAGGTTGCCAAACCCGAGACCGGCCAGCTGCCTAGTCGGAGCGCGGCAGGCCGGCGCCGCGGAAGTCCGCACTCGTTGGCGCGAACTCGGCGGCGACCCGCCCGGCCGTCTGCCTGGCCCAGCCACCGGTGGTGACCAGGCCGAGCACCAGCACTGCGGCACCACACCCGGCGATCAGCCACCAGCCGATATGGCTGGCCGATACGAAGCCGGTCTTCAGTGGTCCCGCTAGCGCGGATACGACGGCTGATCCGATCACCGCCACGCCGAGCGCGGAGCCAACCTGCCGGCTTGTCGAAGCGACGGCAGCGGCGACTCCGGCCTGTGTCCGCGGCATCCCGGCCATCGCCGTATTCGTGATCGGGGCGTTGACCAGCCCGAAGCCCAGGCCGAACAGCAGGTAGCTGACTACCAGGCTCGCCGTGGACGTATCGGCCCCGAGCCTGGTCAGAGTGAGCGCGCTTACCATGAGCGCGATGCTGGCGCCGATCAGCGGCCCTCTCGGCCCGCGCGAGCCGACGATACGCCCGGAGAGCGGACTGCAGATAGCCGTCATCGCTGCCATCGGCAGCATGTACAGGCCGGCGTGCAACGCGGAGAATCCCCGGGCGTCCTGCAGGTAGATCGTGCTCAGCAGCAAGAAACCGCCCAGCGCCGCGAACGCCGAGATCGCGATCATCGTGGCACCGGAGAACGGAGCGCTCCGGAAGAACCTGGTATCGAGCAGCGGCTCGGAATGATGGGTCTCGTAGAGCGCGAAGGCAGCGGCGGCGGCCGCTGCCGCGCTGAAGCAGCTCAGGATGACCGGCGAGGTCCATCCGTCGCGAGGACCCTGGATGATCCCGTACACCAGGGTCGCCAACGTGAGCATCACCAGCAGTTGGCCCACCGGGTCGATCCTGCGCGGCCGCGGTGCCCGGGATTCGGGCACGAAGACCGCGGTCAGGGCGATCGCCGCGATGCCGACCGGGATGTTGACCCAGAAGATGCTCCGCCAGCCCACCGAACTGACGAGCAGGCCGCCGACGACCGGGCCAAGGGCCATGCTCAGGCCGATGACGCCGCCCCAGATACCGATAGCGCGGGCACGCTCGGCCGGCTCGGTGAACGTGTTGGTGATGATCGACATTGCCACCGGGTTGAGCATCGAGCCGCCGACGGCTTGCAGCATGCGGAACACCACCAGCGCACCGAGGCTCGGCGCCAGGCTGCACAGCAACGAGCCCAGGGTGAACAGTGCCAGGCCCACCTGGAACGTCCGCCGCCGGCCGACCCGGTCACCGGTCGATCCAGACAGCATCAGCAAGCTCGCCAGGACCAGCGAGTATGCGGCGACCACCCACTGCAAGCCGGAGACGGACGCATGCAGCTCGCGCTCGATCGACGGCAGCGCGACATTGACGACGGTGACGTCGAGCCCCACGATGAACAGGCTCATGCAGCAGATGGCCAGCACGAGCATCCGCCGGGCGTGGCTCAGTTCAGCCGCGTCGCTCACCGCTCAGTGCTACCTTCCACCTCCTCATTATGCCTTTCACGCCGTTTGCCCGATCAGCCAGGCTCCCGGTCCCGCGTGCTCTTCATGATCGTGGTCGTTAGGGCGCCGTCTTTTATTAACGTGCTGGTTTCGTTTTCGGGGTCAGGGTGATTCCGTGTTCGCGGGCGTATGCGGTCAGGTCGGGCAGGGTCGCGAGGCGGGTTCCGGTTG
>Ga0307372_10004202_pt1 | contig 22444 bp, 14 predicted proteins | sample OX1MG_FD_202533 | JGI IMG/M metagenome (GOLD analysis project Ga0307372, IMG submission 202533) | Soil microbial communities from Risofladan, Vaasa, Finland - OX-1 | ecosystem: Environmental > Terrestrial > Soil > Coastal area > Acid sulfate soil | place: Finland: Risofladan, Vaasa | collected...
TCGCCTGGTCTTGGACCGCCGATCCGGCGCGGCTCCTGTGGCTGCTGCGCGTTGCCTGCCTGTGGTGGCTGCTCGCGTTCCTGTGGGTCACGCTCGCGTCGGGGCGGCAGCAGCCGGCCGTGACGCTGCTCTGCGGAGTTGCGGTCCTCGTGCCCGCGTTCGTCGCGATCGCACGCCTCCAGGCGGGCTCCGGCACCGTGGCCGGCTCGCTCGCGGTCCTGTGGTTACTGCTGCTGGTGTTCGGCGCCGACATCGGCGCGTATGTCGTCGGCCGCCGGTTCGGCCGGTTGAAGCTCGCGCCGCGGGTCAGCCCGAGCAAGACCTGGGAGGGCCTGCTCGGCGGCATGCTCGCGGTCGCCCTGATCGCCTGGGGCGGCGCCGGCGCGTTCGATCTGCCGTCCGCCGCCGCGGTCGGTTTCGGCTGCGCGGTCGGGCTGGCATCGGTCGTCGGCGATCTGACCGAAAGCATGTTCAAGCGCTCGGCGGGCCTCAAGGATAGTGGCGCCCTGCTTCCCGGGCACGGCGGCATCCTCGATCGCATCGACAGCATCACCGCGGCGGCGCCGCTGTATGCACTCGGCTTGTTCGGCGCGGGCTTGTTCAAATGACCGCGATGCGCGGCCTCGCCATTCTCGGCTCGACGGGCAGCATCGGCGTGAGCACGCTCGATGTGATCGCGCGCCACCCGGACCTCTACCGCCTCCACTCGCTCGGCGCCCGCCGCGGCTGGGAGACGATCGTCGCCCAGGCGCTGCGCTTTCGCCCGGACACGGTGATCCTCACCGACCCGGCGGCGGCGGCCAAGGCGCGCGAGGCACTGCGCGCCGCGGGCTCGAGCTGCCGCGTCGAGAGCGGCGAGGCGGCGCTCGCCGAGGCGGTTCGCGCACCCGAGGTGGACAGCGTGATGGCGGCGATCGTCGGCGCCGCCGGCCTCCTGCCGACGCTCGCCGCGGTGCGTGCCGGCAAGCGCGTGCTGCTCGCGAACAAAGAGGCGCTGGTGATGGCGGGGCGATTGATGATCGACGAGGTGCGCGCCGCCGGCGCCACGTTGATCCCGATCGACAGCGAGCACAACGCGATCTTTCAGTGCATGCCGGCGAGCTATCTGCCGGGCGAGAGCGCGCGCGGCGTCGAGCGCGTGATCCTGACCGCCTCCGGCGGCCCGTTCCGCACCACCGACCCGGCCTTGCTCGCCCAGGTGACGCCGCAGCAGGCCTGCGCCCATCCGAAGTGGAAGATGGGCCGCAAGATCTCGGTGGATTCGGCCACCCTGATGAACAAGGGGCTCGAGGTGATCGAGGCGACCTGGCTGTTCGGCCTGCCCGAAGCGCGCGTCGAGATCGTCGTGCATCCGCAGAGCGTCGTGCACTCGCTGGTGCAATACGTCGACGGTTCGGTCCTCGCCCAGCTCGGCGCGCCGGACATGCGCACGCCGATCGCGCAGGCGCTCGCCTGGCCGGAGCGCATCGCTTCCGGTGTAGAATCCCTCGATCTCGCCGCGGTCGCGCGCCTGGATTTCGAAGCGCCGGATCACGCGCGCTTCCCGAGCATCGGCCTCGCCCGGGCTGCGGCGCGCGCGGGCGGCACGGCGCCGGCCGTTCTGAACGCCGCGAACGAGGTCGCCGTCCAGGCCTTTCTCGACGGGCGCTTGAACTTTACCGGCATTGCCGCGGTCATTGACGAAGTCTTACAACGCCTCGAGTCCTGCCCCGTCAGGGCTCTCGGCGACGTGCTGGACGCGGACGGCGCCGCGCGGCGGCTGGCGGAGGGGTTGATCGAGCCCGCGCGGGGAGCATCGGCATGAGAATATTGATCTTTCTGGGCGCGTTCCTCGCCGCGATCGGCATCCTCGTCACGGTTCACGAGTTCGGCCACTATTGGGTCGCGAAGCGCCTCGGTTTCAAGGTTCTGCGCTTCAGCATCGGTTTCGGCAAGCCCTTGTTGACCAAGGTCGGGAAGGGGCCGGACCACACCGAATATTGCGTCGCCGCGATCCCGCTCGGCGGCTATGTGAAGCTGCTGGACGAGCGCGAGGGCGAGGTGAGCCCGGCCGAACTGCCGCGCTCGTTCACGCGCCGGCCGATCGCCCAGCGGGTCGCGGTGCTGCTCGCGGGACCTGCGATGAATCTGCTGTTCGCCGTGCTGGTCTATGCCGTGATCGCGATGCTCGGCACCCAGGTCGTCAAGCCGGTCGTCGGCGACGTTCGCCCGGGCAGCCCCGCGGCGCTCGCCGGCCTCGAGCCCGGCGACCGGATCCTGCAGGTCGGCGACCATGCGACCCCCGACACCGGGGAGCTGCAGATCGCCCTGCTCAGCCGATTCTCGAGCGGGGCGGCGATTGCGCTGGTCGTGCGCCGCGATGGGCAGCCGCGCCTCGTGACCCTGCAATATCCCGGCGATCGCCTGCCGCTGACGGTACCCGGCCGGCTGCTGCCCGGCCTCGGCTTTGATCTGGCGAGCTGGACCGCGGCGACGGTCGTGCAATCGGTGCCGCCGGGCAGCGCGGGCGCCCGCGCCGGCCTCGAGCCGGGCGACCGGCTGCTCGCGGTCGACGGCGCCAAGCTCGCCAACGGCACCGCGTTCATCGCCGCGGTGAGCGCCGCGGCGAACCATGAGATCTCGCTCGGGATACTGCGCCACGGCGTCCGGCTGCAGTTGCGCGCGGCGGTGCCCGCCGTGCGCCAGGACGGCCGCACGATCGGCCGGCTCGGTATCCGGGTCGCCGAGGGCCCGCGCAGCTGGCCGGCCCACCTGATCGTCGAGCGCCGCTCGGGTCCGCTCGAGGCCGTGCGCAGCGGCTTCGCCGAGACCTGGGAGATGTCGGCCTTGACGGTGCAGATGCTCTGGCGCATCGGCACCGGCGCGGTGTCGGCGCGCAACATCAGCGGGCCGATCAGCATCGCCGAATTCGCCGGCATCAGCGCCTATCTCGGCGTCACGGCGTTCCTCTCCTTCCTCGCCGTGATCAGCGTGAGCCTCGGCGTGCTGAATCTCGCGCCGGTGCCCCTGCTCGACGGCGGCCAGGTGGTCTATCAATTGATCGAGGCTGTCAAGGGCAGCCCGCTTTCGGAGAGAATGCAGATCTTCGGCCAGCAGGTGGGCATCGCCTTGCTGGTCTTGTTGATGAGCCTCGCGTTCTACAACGACATTTCACGCCATTGGAACTGATGAGAACCCATGCCAAATCGTAATATCGAGGCTCGCGCGGCGCGACCGGAGCGCCGCGCCGTCATCCGGAAATTCAGACGGTTTGTTCCGCGTGCGGTTTGAACTCGGTCTCCTCGGGGCGGTGGCTCTCGCCATCCAGCCGGTAACGGCCGTGCACGCGCAGGCGGGCGGCGCCGGCAAACCGGCGGCGGATACGCCGCCCGCGTCGCTGCGGCCGTCGCCCGCGCAGGCGCCGGCGGACGCGGTGCCGATCGCGGCGGCGCCGGCGAATCCGGCGGATTTCGTCGTCGGCGACATCCGCGTCGAGGGCCTGCAGCGCATCTCCGAGGGGACGGTCTTCAACTACCTGCCGATCAACATCGGCGATCACCTGACCCCGGAGCGCATCCGCGAGGGGATGCGGGCGCTGTACGCGACCGGGTTCTTCCGCGATGTGCAGATGCGCCGCGACGGCAATACACTGGTCGTCGTCGTCATAGAGCGCCCGTCGATCGAGAAGTTCACGATCAAGGGCAACAAGGAGATCAAGACCCCGCAGCTGAAGAAGAGCCTGCGCGACGTCGGCCTCTCCGAGGGCAAGATCTTCGACCGCTCCGTGCTCGATGAGGTCAAGCAGTACTTGACCGATCAGTACTTCAGCCGCGGCAAGTACGCCGTGCGCATCGCCGCGACCGTCACCCCCCGGCCGGGCAACAAGGTCGATGTGGCGGTGACCATCGTCGAGGGCAAGCGCGCCGTGGTGCGCGAGATCAACATCGTCGGCAACACCGCATTCAAGGAAAAGGACATCCTCGACACCTTGCACCTGAAGACGCCGAACTGGTTGTCCTGGTACAAGCAGGACGACCGTTATTCGCGCGAGACCCTGCGCGGCGATCTGGAGCGGATCCGCTCCTACTTCATGGACCGCGGATACGCCAACTTCCGCATCGACTCGACGCAGGTGACGATCACCCCCGGCATGCACAACATGTTCATCACGGTGAACATCCACCAGGGCAGGGTGTTCCGCGTCTCCACGGTCAAGCTCGCCGGCACGATGGTGATCCCCGAGGCCGATCTGCGCCGGCTGCTGCTGATCAAGCCCGGCGAGATCTACAACCGCAAGCTGATCTCGAAGTCCCAGGAGGACATGCGCTACCGGCTCGGCGCCGACGGTTACGCGTTCTCGAAGATCGAGCCGGTGCCGACCGCCGACAAGAAGCTCGACACGGTGGCGCTCACGTTCTACGTCGAGCCCGGCAACCGCGTCTACGTCCGTCACATCAACTTCCGCAACGAGTCCTCGATCAATGACGTGACCCTGCGCCGGGAGATGCGCCAGCTGGAGGGCGGGTGGCTGTCGAACTCGGCGCTGGAACGCTCCAAGCAGCGCATTCAGCGCCTGCCGTTCGTCAAAAAGGTGAGCTACACCACCAAGCCGGTGCCGGGCAGCGCCGACCTCGTGGACGTCAATTACAAGATCAAAGAGGGGCTGCCGGGCCAGTTCGGCGGCGGCATCGGCTATTCGGGCGCGTACGGCATCAGCCTGAACGGCAACTTCGTGCACAGCAATTTCATGGGGACCGGCGATCGCATCTCGCTCGACATCAACGCCGGCAAGTACGCCAAGACCTACACCTTCTCCGAGACCAATCCGTACACGACGATCGACGGCGTCTCGCGCACCGCCTCGTTGACCTATCGCGACGTCACGCAGTTCGTCTCGTCCTCCTCGGTTTTCGGCACCAAGCAGCTGACCGCGGCGCTGCAGTACGCCTACCCGATCAGCGAATATCAGTACGTCGAACTCGGCCTGTCGGCGAACAAGAACTCGCTGGTCACCTCGCAGGGCTACAGCGCGCAGCAGGCGGTCAACTGGGTGAGGTCGAACGGCAACACCTTCTCGCGGGTGGTCGCCGACACCAACGGCGACGGTGTGGTCAATTCGCTCGACAGCCCGTACACGGTCTACGGCTCGGATTTCTACACCTACGAGCTCACCGCCGGCTGGTCGATGGATTCGCGCAACCGCTTCCTGTTCGCGACCCGCGGCATGCGCAACGCCTTCTCGGCGCGCCTGGCGATCCCGCCGAGCAACGTGCGCTACTACGCGCTCAGCTACCAGTTCGCCAAGTACATCCCGCTATGGGGCCGGTTCCTGATCAGCGACAACGCGCAGGTCGACTACGCCTCGGCGCTCGGGCACACCACCGCGCTGCCGCCGTACATGAACTATTACGCCGGCGGGCCGGACAGCGTCCGCGGCTACCGCGAGGCGACCCTCGGCCCGCGGGACAACATCGGCATCGGCAACCCTTACGGCGGCAACCTCCTCACCGTGAACCGCCTGGAGTTGATCCTGCCGGTGCCGGCGAAGTGGCAGAGCGCGGCCCGGGTGAGCCTGTTCTACGACATGGGCAACGTGTTCCAGACCGGCAACAAGATCCAGTTCCTGGGGGTCGACGACTCGACGCCGGTCACTTATCATTTCAGCTATAATAATCTCAAACGGTCGGCCGGCTTGGCGGTGGAGTGGCTTGCGCCGCTCGGGTTGTTCCGGTTCTCGTACGGCATTCCGTTGAATCCCAACCCGGGGAATACGGTCCAGTTCGGCGATCAGACTGAGCGGTTTCAGTTTTCCATCGGACAAGCGTTTTGATCCCACACATCATGCGAGGCCTCAGAGTCAACATGTCGACCTTTACCCGTTCGATTCCGCTGCTGGCCCTGTGCCTGTGCGGACTCGCCGTCGCCCAGGGCGCGAGCGCGCAGACCAAGATTGGCGTGGTCAATTTCCAGCAACTGCTGCAGGAAGCCCCACAGACGAAGACCGCGATGCGCTCCCTGCAGAAGGAATTCGCGCCGCGGCAGCGCGCGCTCCTCGCCATGCAGAGCGATTTGAAGGCGAAGAACGCCAACCTCGAGAAGAACGGCCAGATGATGGCCGACGCCGAGCGGATCAAGGCTGAAAGTGCTCTGCGCGACGAACAGAGCGACTTCCAGGCCAAGGCGCACTCGTTCCAGGACGACGTGTCCGCGCAGCGCAACGAGGAGCTCGGCAAGGTGCAGCACTTCCTGCTGGCGCAGATCCAGGACTACGCGCGGTCGAAGGGTCTCGACATCGTCTTCGGCGACGGCGTTTTCTTCGCCAAGGAGAGCTACGACATCACCCCCGGGGTGCTCGCGCTGCTGATGACCAAGCCGGCCACGCTGCCGGAAGCCCCTGCCGGCGCGAAGAAGCGCGGCGGCCCGCAACACTAAGCTTCGGGACCCGCTCGAACGCGGCTCGCGCGCGGCACGTGCAGACCGACGGCCACAGCCTGGGGAAGCTGGCGGTGCGTTTCGGGTTGACCTTGCGGGGCGACCCGGATCTGCAGGTGTCGCGGGTCGCGACGCTCGCCGGCGCCACCGCCGGCGCGCTCAGCTTTCTCGCCAACAGCCGCTACCGGCGCCAGCTCGCGGCGACCCGGGCGACGGCGGTCGTGCTCTGCGAGCGGGATGCCGCCGCCTGCCCGGTCGCGGCGCTGATCGACGCGAACCCCTATCTGGCGTATGCGCGGATCGCCGCGGTGCTGCACCCGGAGCCGGCCGCCGCGCCCGGCATCCATCCGAGCGCGGTGCTCGCCGCCGGCGCGCGCGTGCCGCGTTCGGCGACCGTCGCCGCGCTCGCGATCGTCGAGGACGATGTCGAACTCGGCGAGCGCTCGTTCGTCGGGCCGGGCTGCATCGTGCAGCGCGGCGCGCGGCTCGGCGCCGATTCGCGGCTGATCGCCCGGGTCACGCTCGGGCCCGGCGTGCGCCTCGGCGAGCGCTGCATCGTGCACCCGGGCGCCGTGATCGGCTCGGACGGCTTCGGCTTCGCCCGCGACGGCGAGGCCTGGTTCAAGGTGCCGCAGCAGGGCGGGGTGCGCGTCGGCGACGACGTCGAGATCGGCGCGAACACGACGGTCGATCGCGGCGCGATCGACGACACGGTGATCGAGGACGGCGTGAAGCTCGACAATCAGATCCAGGTCGGCCACAACGTGAGCATCGGCGCGCACACGGCGATCGCCGCCTGCACCGGCATCTCCGGCAGCACCTCGATCGGCAAGCGCTGCATGATCGGCGGCATGGTCGGCTTCGCCGGCCATCTGAGCATCGCCGATGACGTCGCGGTGACCGGCTGCACGCTGGTGAGCGCGTCGATCCGCGAGCCGGGCAGCTACTCGGCCGGCATCCCGGCCGTGGATACGCGCGCCTGGCGGCGCACGGTCGCGCAGCTGCGGCGCCTCGGCCGGGCCGCGCGGCCCGATTGAGCGAGAACTTTCGAAGGAGCGATCGATGAGCGAACCACCCTACATGGACATCGAGGCGATCATGCGGCAATTGCCGCACCGATATCCCTTCCTGCTCGTCGATCGCGTGCGCGAGTGCGTGCCCGGGGAACGCATCGTCGCCTTGAAGAACGTCACCTACAACGAGCCGTTCTTCACGGGCCACTTTCCCCACCGGCCGGTGATGCCGGGCGTGATCCTGATCGAGGCGCTCGCGCAGACCTGCGGCCTGCTCGCCTTCGTCACGGCGCGCGTGGTGCCGGACGAGGAGACCCGCTTCTATTTCGTCGCGATCGACAAGGCGCGCTTTCGCAAGCCCGTCGAGCCGGGCGACCAGATCGTGCTGAAGGCGACGCTGCTGCGCTCGATCAAGGGCATCTGGAAATTCCAGTGCCTCGCCGAGGTCGACGGCGTCGAAGTGGCGGCGGCGGAAATCATGGTCGCTCCCGAGACGCGCGCCCAGGACAGGAGCGGGGAGCCGAAGTGATCGATGCGCGCGCGATCGTCTCGCCGCGGGCCGAGCTCGACGCGGACGTCGAGGTCGGGCCCTACACGATCATCGGTGCCGACGTGACCATCGGCAAGGGCAGCTGGATCGGGCCGCATGCGGTGCTCAACGGCCCGACCCGGATCGGCCGCGACAACCGGGTCTTCCAGTTCGCCTCGATCGGCGATGCGCCCCAGGACAAGAAGTACCGCGGCGAACCGACGCGCCTGGAGATCGGCGATCGCAACGTGTTCCGCGAGTTCGTGAGCGTGAATCGCGGCACCACCCACGATCGCGGCGTCACGCGGATCGGCAACGACAACCTGCTGATGTCCTACGCTCACGTCGCGCACGACTGCCAGCTCGGCGACCAGATCGTGATGGCCAATTGTGCGACGCTCGGCGGCCACGTCGAGGTCGGCGACTGGGTCATCTTCGGCGGTCTGTCCGCCGTGCATCAGTACACCAAGATCGGCGCGCACTGCTTCATCGCCAACAACGCCGCGGTGACCCGCGACGTGCCGCCGTACCTGATGGCGATCGGCCAGCCGGCCGTGCCGCACAGCGTCAACAGCGAGGGGCTGAAACGCCGCGGATTCGGGCCGGAACAGATCCGCAACATCCGCCGCGCCTATCGCACGCTGTACCGCTCGGGGCTGAAGCTCGCGATCGCGCTCGCCGAACTCGAGAGGGCCGCGCTCGAACAGCCGGAAATCGCCCCGTTCGTCGCGTTCATCAAGCAAAGCTCGCGCAGCATCGTTCGCTGAAGAGCATGCCGGATCCATTGCGGGTCGCGCTGGTGGCGGGAGAGGCGTCCGGTGACACGCTCGGCGCCGCGCTCATCGAATCGCTGCGCGCGCTCGCGCCGCAGGCCCGCTTCTTCGGCATCGCCGGGCCGAAGATGCGCGCCGCCGGTTGCGAGGTCTGGGAGCCGGCCGAATCGCTCGCGGTGATGGGCCTGTTCGAGATCCTCGCCGAACTGCCGCGGCTGTTGCGCTTGCGCGCGCGCGTGCGCCGCGCGCTGCTCGCGGCGCGGCCGGATGTGTTCGTCGGCATCGATTCTCCGGAATTCAATTTGGGACTGGCGCGCCGCCTGCGCGCGGCGGGCATTCCGACCGTGCAATACGTGAGTCCCCAGGTCTGGGCCTGGCGCAGCGAGCGCGTGCGCGGCATGTGCGAGGCGGTCGACCTCGTGCTGTGCCTGCTGCCGTTCGAGAAGCGTTTCTACGACGAGCAGGGGCTGCGCGCCGAATTCGTCGGCCATCCGCTCGCCGATCAGATCCCGGTGCAGGTCGACCGCGCCGCGGCGCGTGCGGCGCTCGGGCTGCCGGGCGCGGCGCGGGTGATCGCGCTGCTGCCCGGGAGCCGGCGCGGCGAGGTGCGCCGTCTGGGGCCCGACTTCGCGGCAACCGTGCGCCACCTCGCCGCGCTGCGCCCCGATCTTGCGTTCATCGCGCCGATGGCGAGCGCGGCGACCCGCGAGATCTTCGCCGCCGCGCTCGCCGCGCGCGCCCCGGCGGTGTCCGTGCGGCTGCTCGACGGCGGTGCGCAGGCGGCCTTGATCGCGGCCGACGCCGCGCTGGTCGCCTCCGGCACCGCGAGCCTGGAGGCGGCGCTGTGCCGGCGGCCGATGGTCGTCGTCTACCGCCTCGGGCGCATGACCGCGTGGGCGCTGCGGCGCTTCAAGCTGGTCAAATCGGCGTATTTCGCCCAACCGAACCTACTTGCGCAGCGGCGCATCGTCGGCGAGTATTTCCAGGACGACATAGTCCCGGAGGCGATCGCAGCGGAGCTCTTGATGTGGCTGGACGATGCGCCGCGGCGGGCGGAACTGCTCGCGCAGTTCGCGACGATTCACGCGACCCTGCGCCGCGGAGCGAGCGCGGGCGCGGCGCGCGCGATCCTCGGCCTGCTCGGCCGGGCGGGGGCCGCGTGACCGCCTTCGTCGCCGGCATCGACGAGGCGGGACGCGGACCGCTCGCGGGACCGGTGGTCGCGGGCGCCGTGATCCTGCGCCCCGGCTCGCGCCTGCGCGGGCTCGCCGACTCCAAATCCCTGAGCGCGGCGGTGCGCCTGCGGCTCGCGGCGAGTATCCGGAGCGAGGCGGCGGCGCACGGTGTCGGCTGGGCGGACCCGGCGGAGATCGACGCGCTCGACATCCTCCAGGCGACCCATCTGGCGATGCGCCGCGCCGTGCTCGCCCTCGCGCTGCCGCCCGACCGCCTGCTGATCGACGGCAATCGAGCGCCCGCACTCGGCGGCCTCGGCCGCGCGATCGACGCGCTGTGCATCGTGCGCGGCGACGCGACCGTGGCGGTGATCGGCGCGGCCTCGATCCTGGCGAAGACCGCGCGCGACGAATACATGGAACGTGTCGACGCGCTGTATCCACAATACGGCTTCGCGCGGCACAAGGGCTATCCGACCGCCGAACACCGCCGGCTGCTGCGCCGGTTCGGCCCGTGTCCGCTGCACCGGCGTTCGTTCGCGCCGGTCGCCGAGGCGCTGCGAGGGCGGGCATGAACGCGTTCGTCCACCTGCGCGTGCACACCGAGTACTCGCTGGTCGACGGGATCGTGCGCGTGCCCGAGCTGATGAGTGCGGTCGCCGCGGCCGGGATGCCCGCGGTCGCGTTGACCGACCAGAGCAACCTGTTCGCGATGGTCAAGTTCTACAAGGAGGCCCAGCGCGCGGGCGTGAAGCCGCTGGTCGGCGTCGATGCCTGGATCCGCGAGAGCGGCGATCGAGCCGCGCCGTCGCGCATCGTCCTGCTGTGCCAGAACCTCGCCGGCTACCGCCACCTGACCGAGCTCGTGACCCGCTCCTACCTCGAGGGCCAGCGCGGCGGCGCACCGCAGCTCGAGCGCGCCTGGCTCGACGCGGAGCGCCTCGGCGGCCTCATCGTGCTCTGCGGCGCGGCGCACGGCGACATCGGGCTCGCGCTCGCGCGCGGCCGCGAGGACGAGGCGGCCCGCTGTCTCGACGCCTGGCTCGCGCTGTGCGGCGACCGCTTCTATCTCGAGGCGCAGCGCACCGGCCGCCCCGGCGAGCGTGCGCTCAGCGAGGCGATCCTCGATCTCGCCGACCTGCGCGGCGTGCCGGCGGTCGCAACCAACGACGTGCGCTTCCTCGCGCGCGCCGATTTCGAGGCGCACGAGGCGCGGGTCTGCATTCACGACGGCACGCAGCTCGCCGACGCCGCGCGGGCGCGCCGCTACACCGAGGAGCAATACCTCAAGAGCCCGGCGCAGATGGCCGAGTTGTTCGCCGACGCGCCGCAGCTGCTGCAGAACACGCTCGAAATCGCCAGGCGCTGCTCGCTCGAGATCAGGCTCGGCGCTTCGATGCTGCCCGCCTATCCGGTGCCGGCCGGCAGCAGCACCGACCAGTTCCTGCGCGAGGAATCCGCCCGCGGCCTGCAGGGGCGCCTCGCCGCGGCGGCCGTGGCGCGCGACGCCGAGGCCTATGGGCGGCGTCTCGCGCTCGAGCTCGACGTGATCTGCCAGATGGGGTTCGCCGGCTACTTCCTGATCGTCGCCGATTTCATCCGCTGGGCGCGGCACAACGGCGTGCCCGTGGGGCCCGGGCGCGGCTCCGGCGCCGGCTCGCTCGCCGCCTATGCGCTCGGCATCACCGACCTCGATCCTCTGGAACACGACCTGCTGTTCGAGCGCTTCCTCAACCCGGAGCGCGTCTCGATGCCGGATTTCGACGTCGATTTCTGCATGGAGGGACGCGACCGGGTGATCGACTACGTCGCGCACAAGTATGGCCGCGACCGCGTCTCGCAGATCATCACCTACGGCACGCTCGCGGCGAAGGCGGTCGTGCGCGACGTCGGCCGCGTGCTCGGGCACAACTATGGCTACGTCGACAAGATCGCCAAGCTGATTCCGTTCGAGATCGGCATCACGCTCGACAAGGCGCTCGCCCAGGAGGAGGAGTTTGCGCGCCTGTATGCGGGCGACGGTGAGGTGCGCGAACTGATCGACCTGGCGCGCGCGCTCGAGGGCCTGGTGCGCAACGCCGGCACCCACGCCGGCGGCGTCGTGATCGCGCCCTCGGTGCTCACCGACTTCACGCCGCTTTACTGCGAGGAAGGCGGCGGCGCGCCGGTGACGCAATTCGACAAGGACGACGTCGAGGCAGCCGGCCTCGTCAAGTTCGACTTCCTCGGCCTGCGCACGCTCACGATCATCGACTGGGCCGTGCGCGACATCAACGCCGAGCGCGCGCGCGCGGGCTCGCCGCCGCTCGCGATCGAGGCCTTGCCGATGGACGATGCGCCGACCTACCAGCTGCTGAAGAGCTGCCGCACGACCGCGGTGTTCCAGCTCGAGTCGCGCGGCATGAAGGACCTGATCCGCAGGCTCCAGCCCGACCGCTTCGGCGACATCGTCGCGCTGGTCGCGCTGTTCCGGCCAGGGCCGCTGCAGTCGGGCATGGTCGAGGATTTCATCGCGCGCAAGCACGACACCAGCGGCGCGACGATCGATTACCTGCATCCGGACCTCGAGCCCGTTCTCGCGGCGACCTACGGCGTGATCCTGTATCAGGAACAGGTCATGCAGATCGCGCAGATCCTCGCCGGCTACACCCTGGGAGGCGCCGACCTGCTGCGGCGCGCGATGGGCAAGAAAAAGGCCGAGGAGATGGCCAAACAGCGCGCGGTGTTCGTCGACGGCGCCGTCGCGCGCGGCGTGCGCGAGAGCCGGGCGACGCACATTTTCGATCTGATGGAGAAGTTCGCCGGCTACGGCTTCAACAAGTCGCACTCGGCGGCGTATGCGCTGCTGTCCTACCAGACCGCGTGGTTGAAGGCGCATCACCCGGCGGCGTTCATGGCGGCCGTGCTCTCGGCCGACATGGACAAGACCGACAAAGTGGTGACCTTGATCGACGAGTGCGCGAGCATGGACCTCGAGGTGCTGGCGCCGGACGTCAACGAATCCGTCTACAAGTTCACGGTCGCCGGGCCGGCGCGCATCCGCTACGGACTCGGCGCGGTCAAGGGCGCCGGCGCCTCGGCCGTCGAGGCGATCGTCGAGGAGCGCACGCGCGGCGGTGCGTATCGCGATCTGCCGGATTTGTGCCGGCGCATCGACCTGCAGCGCGTCAACCGACGGGTCCTCGAGGCGCTGATCCGCTCCGGCTGTCTCGACACGCTCGGGGCAAACCGCGCGACCCTCGCCGCGCAGCTCGATCGGGCGATGCACCTCGGCGAACAGAATTCGCGCGCGCAGAGCACCGGCCAGGTGGATCTGTTCGGCCTCGCCGCGACCGAGGACGCGGCGCTGCCCGAATGGAGCGACTCGGTGCGCCTCGCCGGCGAGCGCGAGACCCTCGGGCTCTTCCTGAGCGGGCACCCGATCACGCCGTACGAGCCGGACCTGAAGTTTCTGGTCGGCGCGCGACTCGCCGACGTCGGCGGCCCGAAACCGGCGCCGGTCGAGGGCGGCCGCGCCTGGAGCGCCGGCAAACCGACGTCCGTCGCCGGGCTGGTGCTGGAGGTGCGGCGGCGCCCGAACCGCGTCACACTGATCCTCGACGATCGCAGCGGACGACTCGAGGTGAGCCTTTACGAGGAGATCTACCAGAAACATCGCGACATCATCGTCAAGGACGCGATCCTGTTGATCGACGGCACGTTGCGCTTCGATGACTTCATCGAGGACTGGCGGCTGCAGGCGAAATCCGTGATCGACATCGACCGGGCGCGCGAGCGCCATGCCCGCCGACTATGGATCCGCTGGCCGGAGCAATTCGACGGTCCGGCCGGAATGAGCCGCCTCGAGGAACTGCTCCGGCCGTATCTGCGCGGCACCTGTGGGATCGGCGTGTTCATTCAGCGCCCGGGCTATTCGGGGCGGGTGACGTTCGCCGAGGCCTGGTCGGTCCGGCCGGCACGCGAACTGCTCGACCAGCTGACGGCTCTGCTCGGGCGCAGCGCCTGGCATTTGACCTACGGTCCGCGGATCGAGATTCAGGATGAGGAAACTTCAACATGGAAATGAATTTCTTAGATTTTGAACAGCCAATTGCCGAGCTGGAGGCGAAGATCGAGGAGTTGAAGTTTCTCGGCACCGACGCGAGCGCCAACATCACCGAGGAGATCAAGCGGCTGCAGGCGAAGAGCCGCGCGCTCACCGTCGGCATCTTCCAGAACCTCACGCCCTGGCAGATCACGCAGCTCGCGCGCCATCCGCAGCGGCCGTACACCCTGGACTACGTGTCGATGATCTTCACCGACTGGCACGAATTGCACGGTGACCGCATGTACGGCGATGACCTGGCGATCGTCGGTGGCCTCGCCCGCATCGGCGGCATCCCGGTCGTCGTGATCGGCCATCAGAAGGGGCGCGACACCAAGGAGCGCGTACGCCGCAACTACGGCATGCCGAAGCCGGAAGGGTATCGCAAGGCGCTCCGGCTGATGATGATGGCCGAGCGCTTCCGGCTGCCGGTGATCACCTTGATCGACACACCGGGCGCGTATCCGGGGATCGGCTCGGAGGAGCGCGGCCAGAGTGAGGCGATCGCCCGCAACCTGTTCGAGATGTCGGCGCTCGCCGCTCCGGTGCTCTCGATCGTGATCGGCGAAGGCGGCTCGGGCGGCGCGCTCGCGATTGGCGTCTGCGATCGGCTGGTGATGCTGCAGTTTGCCGTCTATTCGGTGATCTCACCCGAGAGTTGTGCGTCGATCCTGTGGAAGAGCACCGACAAGAAGGAGATCGCGGCCGACGCGATGGGCGGCACCGCGGATCGGCTGAAGAAGCTCGGCCTGGTCGACGAGGTGCTCAAGGAGCCTTGCGGCGCGGCCCATCGGGATCCGCAGGCGATGGGCGAATCGCTGCAGGCGTGCATTCTGCGGCACTTGAACGAGCTGCGGGCGATGCCGGTCACGCAGCTGCTCGATGCGCGCCAGGCGCGGCTGCGTTCCTTCGGCGCATTCCACGAAGCCTGAAGCCGCGATGGAGCCGTGCGCGGCCGCGCTCGCGGCGTTGCTCGAGAGGCAGCTGCCGCCGCGGACCACCGCGGTCGTCGTCGCCGTGAGCGGCGGGACCGATTCGGCCTGCCTGCTCGCCGCCGCGGCGTGCCTCGCCGGTGCCGGCCGGACCGTGCGCGCGGTGCACGTGGATCACGGCCTGCAGCCGGCGGCCGCGGACTTCCGCCGCGTGTGCGCCGAGCTCTGCGCGCGCCTCGGCGTGCCCTTGTCGATTGTCGCGGTGCCGGTGCGCGCCGCGCGCGGCGCATCGCTCGAGGCGGTCGCGCGCGAGGCGCGCTACGCCGCGCTCGGCGCGCAGCTCGCCGCCGGTGAGTGCCTGCTGACCGCGCACCACGCCGAGGATCAGGCCGAGACCGTGCTGCTGCAGGCGCTGCGCGGCGCGGGTCCCGCAGGACTCGCCGGCATGCCCCGTGTCCGTCCGCTCGGCCGCGGCTCGCACCTGCGGCCGTTGCTCGAGCGCTCGCGCGGCGACCTCGCGCGCTGCGCGGCGGCGCTCGGGCTCGCGACGATCGCCGATCCGATGAATTGCGATCCACGCTTCGACCGGGTCCATCTGCGGCTGTGCGTCTGGCCGGCGATCGAGGATCGCTGGCCCGGCGCGGCCGGCGCGCTCGGCCGCGCCGCGCGGTACGCGGGCGAGGCGCTCGAGGTGCTGAACGCGGTCGCGGATGCCGATCTTGCCTCGTTGCGCGACGGCGAGGCGCTGTCGATCGCGCGCCTGCGCCCGCTCGCCCACGCCCGGCGCGGCAACGCGCTGCGCCGCTGGATCGGCGAGCGCGCGCTGCCGCCGCCGAGCGCACGCCTCGCCGAGGCCTTGCGCCAGTGCCTGGAGGCGCGCGCGGACCATTTGCCGGTCGTCGCCTGGGGCGAGCACGCGCTGCGCCGCTACCGCGGCCGCATCCATCTGACGGCGGCCGCACCGCCGCGCATCGCCGGCACCCTGCACTGGGAGCCGCGCGCGCAGCCGACGCTCGAGCTCGGCGCGGGGCTCGGCCGCTTGCGCTGGGTCGAGCGCACGGGCGGCTTCGACGCCGCTCGCCTGCCGCCGCTGCTCAGCGTGACGGCGCGCCGCGGCGGCGAGTCGCTCAAGCCCGCGCCGCGCGCCGCGACCCGCAGCGTACAACATCTATGCCAGGCGGACGGCATCCTGCCGTGGATGCGCGGCGCGCTGCCGTTCGTTCACGCCGACGGCCGCCTGATCGCGGTCGGCGATCTGTGGGCCGACGCGCGCGATCGCGTGCCGCCCGCCGGGACCGGCGCCGGCATCGCCTGGGAGGGCGCGCCGACGCTCGTCTGACGTGTTGCCGTCGCGCCTTGCGTCGCGCTTTGCGTCGGGCCTTGCGTCGCATCTTGCGTCGGGCGAGGCGGGCGGCACCTCATTGCCACTCACAGCGATAAACAGGCATATACTCGAACCGATCTATGCGTCATCACGGCACACTCCGTCGCATCGCGAAATGGGCGCTGATCGGTCTGACGCCGGCCGTGTTGATTTGCCCCGCCGCGGCGCATGGCGCGTCTGCTGCCGCCGACCCGCACGTGCGCTTCGAGTTTCTGACGCCCTCACTCGTGCGCCTGGAATACTCCTCCGCGGGCGAGTTCGTCGATGCGCCGACCGCGGTCGTGCACCAACGGCACTGGCCGGCGGTCGCGGTGCGCGTGAGGCAGCGGGACGGCTGGCTGATCGAGGCGACGAACGCGGCGACGCTGCGCTACCGGCTGCGCTCCGGACGGTTTACCGCGAAGAATCTGCAGGTGACCTGGACCGATCGCGCCGGGCGCGTGCACCGCTGGCATCCCGGCGAGGTCGACCGGCGCAATCTCGGCGGACTGACCTATTCGCTCGACAACATCGCCGCGGCCAATCTGCCGGCGGGACACGGCGATCGCGAGAGTCCGGTCGGCGACATCATCCCGGGGATCGACGTGCTGCTCGCGCCCGCCGAGCCGGGGCTATTGAGCCGCAGTGGCTTTGCGTTCATCGACGATAGTGAGACACCGGTATGGAACGCGCAGCACACCTGGATCGAGCCGCGGACCGATCGGCACGGCCAGGATTGGTATCTGTTCACCTATGCGCATGACTACCGCAAGGCATTGACCGAGTACGCGCGGCTCTGCGGACCGATCCCGATGATCCCGCGCTACGTCCTCGGCCCCTGGATCACGGACCTCAATTTCGAGTACCAGCCCGGTGCGGCGCAGTGGGCGCAACCGGCCTTCGAGCGCTATGACCAGCGGCATCTCGAGCGCGAAGTCGCGAGGTTCGCACGCGAGCACATTCCGCTGCGCACCCTGGTGCTCGATTTCGGGTGGCATAATTATGGCTGGCAGGGCGGTTACGACTGGAGTCCGCTGATCCCGCATCCCCGGCAACTCGCGAACTGGTTGCACGAGCGCGGCATCGAGCTCGGCCTCAACGACCATCCGGGCTATGCCAACACCGACGAGAGCATTCTTTCCTACCACGACAGCCACGCCCCGGCCGTGTTGCGCGACCTCGGCCGTGCGCCCGCGGTGAAGCCCTCGTTCGATGTGGACCTCTCGAAGCGGTGGCGGGTCTCGAACCACGGAGGGACCGCGTGGTATCGGGCTTCCGTCCGGCTGCCGGCGCGGCCCCCGGGCCGGCTGTACCTGGTCGTGGGCGCGGTCGATGGGAGCTATGGGCTGTTCGTCAACGGCCGGGAAGCGGCGCACAGCCAGGCGCACTGGCCGCGACGCACGACGCATGCCGATATTTCCTCCTACGTCGAAGCGGGCCGGAAAAACGACATCGTGCTGCGCGTGACGCCCGCCGCGCGCGGCGGCGGCAAGGAACGCGGCGGCGCAGCGCCGCGTGTCGGCGCCTCGATCCGCGACGCTCTGCCGCCGCAGCCGATCCGCTTCGATCTGTCGAACCGGCGGCAGGCAGAAATTTTCATGCGCGATCTGCACGCGCCGCTCGTACGCCAGGGCGTGAACGTCTGGTGGGTCGACGGCGGCAGCGGCGCGGTGCGCATGCCCGGCCTCGACGAACAACTGTGGACCAACCGGATCTACTACGATTACATGCAGCGGCTCACCGGCCGGCGCGCTTTCATTCTCGGCCGCTATGGCGGCTGGGGGAGCGAACGGTATCCGGGGTTCTTTACCGGCGATACGTATTCCGAGTGGCCGGTGCTCGCCTATGAGGTCGCGTTTTCGGCGCGCGGCGGCAATGTGCTGATGCCGTACATCAGCCACGACATCGGCGGCTTTCACGGCGGCAAGATCCCATTTGAGCTCTACGCCCGCTGGGTGGAGTTCGGCGCCTTCAGCCCGATCCTGCGCCTGCACAGCGCGCACGAGAATCCGCGCGAGGGCAACCTGCGCATGCCGTGGGTGTACGGTGCCCGCGGCATCGCGCTCGCCAGGAAATACTTCACGCTGCATGCGCGCCTGATCCCCTATCTGTATACCGACGCGTGGCTCGCGCACACGCAATCCTTGCCGATCCTGCGGCCGCTGTACCTGCGCTATCCCGATCTCCCGGCGGCCTACCGGCATCCTTACGAGTACCTGCTTGGCGCGCAAATGCTGGTCGCCCCCGTGCTCGCCGCCGGCGGCGAACGCCGCGTTTACCTGCCGCCCGGCCACTGGATCGATTTCTTCACCGGCAAACGCTACGACGGTGGCCGCGCATTCACCGCCCATTTTGCGACCGATGCGACGCCGGTCTTCGTCCGCGACGGCGCGTTGATCCCGGAGCGATCCGCGCAGGACCACTCGATGCAGGCCCACTCGATGAGTAAGGCGCCGGACCCGCTCATCGTCGATGTCTTCGGCTCGCGCACCGGCCGCTTCGATCTATACGAGGACGACGGCGTCTCGCTCGCCTATGCCAGGGGCCGTTACGCGTTGACGCCGATGGGCTATGCGACCAATCGCGAGGGTTTGCACCGTCTGGTCATCGGCCCGACCAAGGGCGCGTATCGCGGGCAGTTGCCGAGCCGCTCGTACGAGCTGCGCATCCACGCGCGCCGCGCACCGTCTTCGGTGTCGCTCGGCGGGCTGCGCGTCGGGCGTCCGATTTGGGATGCGCGGCGAGCCGTGGCAACCGTCGTGCTGCCCGCGCGGGCGATCCGCGACCGGCTCCGCGTGACCTGGCAATGAATGCAACCCGCACGGCGGACGCCGGCTGCGGGCGGCGTCCGCCCGCGTGTATCATGACGGCGGGGCATTGACTTCGGCCAAAGTGGGGGCACGGATGAAGAACAAACCAAGCTGGGCTCAGCTTCTGCTGCTCGCCGCGTTCGTCGCTACGGCCGCGCGGGCGGCGACCGCCAAGCCGGATCCGGCGAGAACCCTCGCCTATATCCACCACGCCTGGGCCACATTGACCCGATCGATGGGCGATTGCGCCTCGCTCGCCGATCAGAAGGTGGCCACCCGGCCGATACTCTATCTGCCGGCGCAGTTGCCGGAGTCGCCGGCAATCGCGTCGGTGGCGACGCGCTGCCACGTCGACGTGCGCCGCTTGCCGCGCGTGATCCATCGCCTCGGCGATCTGGATCCGCGGCAATTGCCCGCGCAGGGTTTGCTGTACCTGCCGCACCCCTACATCGTGCCGGGTGGTTTTTTCAACGAGATGTACGGCTGGGACAGCTATTTCATCGTCCTCGGCCTGGTCGCCGATCACCGTGGTGCGCTCGCGCTCGGCATGGTCGATAACGCGCTGTTCGAGGTCCAGTACTACGGCGGGGTACTGAATGCGAACCGCAGCTATTATCTGAGCCGCTCGCAGCCGCCGTTTCTGACCGCGATGATGGTTGCCGTGCTCGACGATCCCGGCATCTTTCACGATCCGGCGCAAAAGCGCGCGTGGCTCGCACGAGCGTATCCGCTCGCCGTGCGCAATCATGCGATCTGGATGCGCCCGGCACACCGCGCCGGTGCCACCGGCCTCGCCCGCTACTTCGATCTGGGGAGCGGTCCGGTGCTGGAGGCGCAGAACAGCGATTATTATCGCGGCGTGATCAAGTGGCTGCTCGCGCACCGAGCCGAGAATCCCGGTTATCTGCTCAAGGGGCCGGAGCATCCGGACAAGCTCGAGGCCACGCGTCTCGCCGCGACCAGCTGCGACGTGCGCAGCTCGCCGGTTTGCGCGGGCGCGTGGCTGGACGGCTACCGGCTGACCGCCGCTTTCTACCGTGGCGATCGCGCGATGCGCGAATCGGGCTTCGACATCAATTTCCATTTCGGCCCGTTTGGCGGTTCCACGCAGCATTACGCGCCCGTGAGCTTGAACAGTCTGCTCTACCGCTCCGAGCTCGACCTGCGGGATTTCGCCCGCCAGCTCGGCAAGACGGCGGCCGCCGCGCGCTGGGCGCGGACCGCGGCAGCCCGCAAGGCGGCGATCGATCGCTATCTGTGGCGTCCCGCGGCCGGCCTGTACGAGGATTTCGATTTCGTCACCGGCAAACCGTCGCCGGAACCCTATCTCTCGACGTTCTATCCTTTGTGGGCCGGCGTCGCCTCTGCGCGCCAGGCTGCCGCGGTGCGCGCACACCTGCCGATCTTCGAGCGTCTGGGCGGACTGATGATGGACGATCGGCCGAGCGGCGCGCAGTGGGATGCGCCGTATGGCTGGGCGCCGACCAACTGGCTCGCGATATCGGGCCTCTACGCCTATGGCTTTCACGCCGACGCCCGGCGTCTCGCCCGCAAGTTCCTCGCGACGGTCGATCGCAGCTTCGCCGCGGACGGGACGATTCGCGAGAAGTACAACATGGTGCTCGGCAACTCCGACGTGAACATCAGCGCGGGCTACACGCAGAACGTCGTCGGTTTCGGTTGGACCAACGGCGTGTACCTGAAACTGCATCAGCTGCTGGTCAGCGGAGCCGCCGGGCGGTCCGATCACGGCGATCGACGGGCAGCCGCCGCGGGACGCTGAGGGCGTGAAGCATCGCGGCGCAGCGATCTTCCGGCTCGTCGTGCTGGTCCTCTGCGGCGCCGCCTCGTTCGCGCGGGCCGCGACCGACCGGAGCTTTCTCTTGACCGCGACCGCGAAGGACCTCGCCGCGTACTTTCCGGGCGAGCTCGGCAACGGCTATTTCTCGACCCTGACCGCGCCGCGCGGTACCGAGGGCAATCTATCCTACCTGGTCGCCTTCATGGACTATGGTAAGGGCGACGTGTCGCGGCCGGCGGCGATTCCCGGCTGGACCGAGATCGATTACAGCACCGGCCGCTCGGCGGCGGGCCACGACTGGATGAACGATGTCGGCCTGAACGCCGCGACGTTCCAGGATTACCGTCAAGTGCTCAACCTGCACGACGGGACGCTGACGACCCGGTATCGCTACCTCGACCACGGCAACGCGACGCGGATCAAGGTCATCACTTTGATCAGCGAGGCATCGCCCCACCTGGCCGCGAGTCGCATCTCGATCACGCCGGCGTTCGACGGCGTCGTGCAGCTGTCCTTTGCGCTCAATCTGTGGGCGCCGCATCAGCCGCGACTGCCGCTCGCCCGCTTGACCGGCGCCGAAATGAGGATCGCGGTCGCCGCGAACAACCTGACGCTGACCGCGATTGCGCCGGCGACCCCCGATCGTGCCGCCCTGTGGTATCACGGCGACACACACGTGCTCGCGGCTGCCGGCAGCCGCAGGCAACTGACGCTGCGGATCGACGGCCGCGCCGAACGCGGACTGCGGATGGCCGAAGCAGCCGCGATCGGCCTGCCGCGCGGGCTCCGGCCCGCTGCGGTCGCTCTGTACAAGAGCGCCTACCGCTTGTCGCTCGACCTGCGCATCCGGGTGCGCAAAGGCGCGACCTACACCTTTACCAAGTACGTCGCCGTGTCGCGTGCGAACTGGGGCGGCGACGGCGCGGCCGACACCGCGCTCGCTGCGGCCGCGCGCACGCGCGGTTTCGCGGCGCTGCTCGGCGCGCAGCGCTTGGCGTGGGGCCGCCTGTGGAAGCGGGATATCCGCATCGCCGGCGATCCGCGGGTGCAGCGGGTCGTGCATTCGGACCTGTATTATCTGCTGTCCAATACGACGCCCGACACCGCCTGGGCCGTCGGGGCCTGCGGCTTGACGACCGGCTATTTCGGCCACATCTTCTGGGACAGCGACAGCTGGATGTTCCCGGCGCTGTTGCTGCTGCATCCGCAGCGCGCGCGGTCCTTGGTGATGTTTCGCGATCGCACCCTGCCTGCGGCGCGGCAGATTGCGCACGCGGGGGGCTTGCGCGGCGCGAAGTATCCGTGGGAATCCGACCCGCAGTACGGCACCGAACAGGTGCTGCATGCCGCGTGGGTGCTCGGGCAGCGCGAGATCCACGTCAACGCGGACATCGCGATCGCCCAGTGGCAGTACTACCTCGCGACTGGCGATCGTGCATGGCTCGAGCGGGACGGTTGGCCGGTGATCCGCGATGTCGCCCGCTTCTGGACGAGCCGTGCGATCTACGACCCCGGAAAACATCGTTTCGAAATACGCCACGTCACCTCGGTCG
>Ga0307372_10004203_pt1 | contig 22444 bp, 22 predicted proteins | sample OX1MG_FD_202533 | JGI IMG/M metagenome (GOLD analysis project Ga0307372, IMG submission 202533) | Soil microbial communities from Risofladan, Vaasa, Finland - OX-1 | ecosystem: Environmental > Terrestrial > Soil > Coastal area > Acid sulfate soil | place: Finland: Risofladan, Vaasa | collected...
GGCGATTGGCGTTGAGGCTGGTGCGGAGCAATATTTTGGCAAGAATGTCCAGCAGCTGGATTTGGCCCAGAGTGCTTTTTTGGCCGGTTTGCCGCAGGGGCCGACGCTTTATTCACCGTTCAGCGGGACGAAATATTATCTCACGAGAACGCAGGAAGTGCTTCATGCGATGGTATCCAATGGGTATATCACACAAAAACAAGCTGATGATTCATATAAAGAAATTGCCGATTATAAGTTTTCTCCGAATAATACGCATATCAAGGCGCCATATTTTGTGATGTATGTGAGAAAACTCTTAGTTGATAAATTCGGTGAGCAAATGGTTGCCAATGGTGGGCTGCAAATTACCACGTCACTTGATTATTCTATCCAGCAAAAAGCGCAGGATATTGTAAATTCTGAGATCGATGGATTGACTGCCTATCATGTCGGCAACGGCGCTGCGATTGTGACCGATCCTAAAACCGGTGAAATCCTGGCTTTCGTGGGCGGAAAAAATTATTTCGGAGATTCGACACCAAAAGGCTGTACACCTGGCAAAGATTGTACGTTTGAGCCAAATGTCGATGCAGCACTTTCTCTCAGACAACCCGGTTCTTCACTCAAGCCGGTTATTTATTCAGTCGGGTTTGAACATGGATACACTCCCGCGACCATGGTAATGGATGTCTCAACAAATTTTAAAGCGCAAAATTCAGATCCCGATTATACCCCGGTAAATTATGACGGCAAGTTCCATGGTCCGATCCAATTGCGCTTTGCTCTTGGGAATTCGATGAATATTCCCGCGGTAAAGACGTTGGCCCGTGTCGGTATCAAACCAGTCATGCAGCAGGCATATGATATGGGGATAACTAACTGGCAACCGACTCCCGAAAATCTTGCCAGTGTTGGTTTGTCTCTCGTGTTGGGCGGACGGGAAACAACATTGTTGGATGAGACAACAGCGTATGGTGTTTTTGCCAATGAAGGAATTCGGCAGGATCCGGTCGCGATTCTCAAGGTTACCGACAGTAAAGGAAATGTTCTCTATCAAAATCAGCCGACACAAGGACAGCGAGTTCTTCCTGCCGATGTGAGTTTTCTTATCTCACATATTCTTTCGGATAATAACGCTCGTTCAATGGAATTCGGACCGAATTCGTGGCTGGTTGTTCCCGGGCATACCGTGTCCGTCAAGACCGGAACGACAGATGAGAAACGGGATAATTGGACAATTGGCTATACTCCTCATTATGTTGTCGGTGTTTGGGTCGGTAATGATGATAATTCCGTTATGAATCAGGCGATCTCATCGGGAGAAACAGGTGCCTCACCGATTTGGAATAAGATTATGACCGCTGTCTTGAAAGGAAAAACTGATGAAGAAGAACCAAAGCCCGATGATGTGGACGCGATACAAATTGACGCATTTGCTGGTGGACTTCCTCATCCGGGACAACCGACCCGATCCGAGTATTTCATAAAGGGAACCGAGCCGACCACAGAGTCGCCGGTATATCAAAATAAAGATGGGAAAGATTATCTGGTCTTCAGGGAAGATGATCCAGTGTCACAAGATGGCGTTAATCGGTGGCAGCAAGGGATAGATGCATGGATTGAACAAAATCATAAAGATGATCAGATGTATCATCCTCCTGTTGAAGTAGTCAGGCAAGCAACCGGCGATCATTCTGTGGATTCTTCATCTCCGACGGCGACGCCGACACCGACTCCGTGAGAAAGAGCTATATTTTTAACCGGGCGTTGTATTTGTCTTTGAGGACCTTGAGAATATTATTTCGTATCTCCCCTACTTCCTTATCACTCAAATTTTTATCATAACTTTGATACACGATATGGAATGTTCTCGTTTCCTGATATTTATCAAGGAGTGAGACTTCGCGGATGAGTTTGCTTTGTTGTTTTATGGCTTCCATCAGATCACCGGTTTGAACCGTTGCCGGGGCGATAATAGCAAGGTCTTCGACGATCGGAGGATATTTGCTGATCGGTTTGTAGATTTTTTTCAGCGTCGCATGGTTGCGTATAAGACCAAAATCGAGTTCAAATGTTATGGTAGTGTCATCAAATACTTCGATAACGCCGAGTTCATGGGCTGCAATAATTATTTGTGCTCCGTATCTGTCGGTAAGCTTTTTGAATGTAACATCTGTAATTTCCAAATCGTTGAGTAATTGCTCGATAATGCCTTTGGCATCCAAAAAAGATGCCTTATGCTGCTTGATGAGTCCTGCGAGTTTTAGTTCTTGCTTGGGCAGATCTTTGCCGTTCTTTTCATAGATATTTGCAAGTTCAAAGAGCCGGATTCTTTCATAGTCCTGATTATCTTTTGCGACTTGGAGAAGGCTTGGCACGAGGGTCCGTCGCATATGGACCATGTCATCCGAGAGCGGATTTTGGATCGTAACTGCCTGTTCAAGCGGACCTTCATAAAGCGTCTCTGATACCATCGGATAGGTATAGACTTCAGTAAATCCCCAATATTTCAACGCATCCTTCACGCGGTCTTCCCAATAAAATTCATTTTTGTCCAAATGAAAGTACACCGGAGTTTGTGTTGCCGGCAGCGTATCAGGAATATTGTCATAGCCATAGACGCGGGCAATTTCTTCAATGATATCCTCAGGGATCAGCATATCATTACCGCTCATTCTCGCCGGTACGGTAACCATAAGCGTCTCTCCTTGTCTCGCTACGCCCAATCCAAGACTGGTAAGAATATCTATTGATCTTTGGAGAGGTATTTTTACGCCGACAACCGTGTTTATTTTTTCTTCGGTCAATGTTATCTCGGTTTCTTTTGGTTGATGGGGATACATGTCGATAATTTCAGAAACTATTTCTCCTGCTGCAAGAGTCTGGAATAATTCGATGCCTCGGGCAAGTGCTTCGGTTGCGAGTTCGGGGTTGATCCCTTTTTCATTGAGAATGACCGCCTCAGTCCTGATACCATGCTCCATGGATGTTTTGCGCAGATGCGTCGGCTCAACATTGTCAATAAAAAAGAGAATACGCTTGGTGCTATTGGTGACTACACTGTTGGCTGTTCCCATGATACTGATCAGATCGACAATTTCCCCCTGTCCATTGTCGGCGACAATATCTCCGCCAGACAGCGTGTATTCTTTCTCATCCAATGTCCGTATCTTTTCTCCTTTTTTGGATTCTCTGATGATGAGGGTATGGTTTGAAAGCCTATCATAATCAAAGACATGGGTCGGATGGCCGGTTTCCCGCATGACGTAGTTGGTAATATCGATAACGTTGTTAAGACTTCTGATGCCAGATGCGTCAAGCCGATCTTTCACATAATCGGGAGACTCTTTAATTTTTACTTCCATGATGACCGCGCTGATGCGGTTCACAAGTTTGTCATCAAATTTCAGAGTAAGCTCCGGGCTGTTTTTCGGATGTACATCAGGAATTTTAAAAACAGGTTCTTTAAAATCCGCGTCTACTCCAGAATGTGTAAGAACAGTTGCCGCTTCCCGCGCGATTCCGATAACGGACATTAGGTCTGGACGGTTGGTGGTAACTTCAATATCATAGACAAAATCGTCTTTGTAATTCTCGATCCGTTCGACAGACACACTTGTTAGTGATAATTTCTCTGCAATTTTTTTCGGCGTCGCGGATGTCTTAAGATATTCTCTCAGCCAAGAGTCTAAGATTTTAATATTCATATAACGTTTCACTCGGGGTCCTGTCCCGACTTCCCTCTCAAAATGCTCGTTCTAGTGAAGCTATTATAGAGTTTATAATTTAGATTTGCTTCAACGAACTCCGCCTTTTGAGAGCTCTTCCAGTCGTGCCGCCCTCGCTTTAAAACTGTTTCAAAAAATCCAAATCATTACTATACAAGATTCGTAAATCATCGATCTTGATACCATCTTTCATCATCAGAACTCGCTCGACCCCCCAGCCGAAAGCAAAGCCTGTGTACTTTTCCGGATCCACATTTCCTGCCTTCAGCACATTGGGATGTACCATTCCAGCGCCGCCAAGTTCAAGCCACCCACCTTTGCAGAGTCTACACCCTTTGCCGAGGCAGACGCCACAGCTGATATCAACTTCAAAGGACGGCTCGGTAAATTGAAAATGATACGGGCGGATACGGCTTACTCTGTTCTCTCCGAAATATGATTTTACAAAATAATTCAGTGTGCCTTTCAGATCTGAGATAGCAATATTTTCTCCGACGACGAGTCCTTCAAATTGATGGAAAATCGGCGTATGTGAGACATCAGATTGCCTTCTATATGTTTTTGCAATATTTAACATCTTGATCGGCAGTTTGCCTTTTTCCATTTCTCTTACCTGTCCCGATGAGGTATGCGGTGTTAAAAGGACCGGACCTTTTTTGGGATCTGGATCTTGTTTGATGAAAAAGGTTTCCCAGTCATCACGTGCCGGGTGATTTTGCGGAAAGTTTAATGCTGTAAAAGCATACCAATCCCATTCAATTTCAGGATAGCGGACGCGGGTAAAACCGATTTGCGTAAATATCGCGGTAATCTCCCGGATTGCCTGTGTAATCAGATGCAAATGTCCGAGCTGTGGACGGATGCCTGGTTCTGTTACATCCAGGTGAGGAATGGATTGGGATTTGGTTTCTTTGAGCGCTGATTCTTTCCGTTTGATAGCATCTTCAATAATTGTTTTTGTTTCGTTAGCCAGGACTCCGATTTTTGGTCGCTCTTCTTTGGAAATTTTTGGAAGATCTTTCAAGAGTTGTGTGACTTCTCCATTGCGTCCGAGGAATTGTATCCTGATTTCTTCAAGTTCACTTGCGGATTTGGTATCAAGGATAAGTGAGATAGCGTTATTTTTGATTGTCAGTAACTTCTCTTCCATAAGATTATTATACTATAGTTCCGTAGTATCTTCTTACCAGCAAAAAGCTCGTATAATTTTCTTTTAGATCCTGCAAATTATCTTCGACGATTTTTAGATCATATATTGATGCAAGTATTTTACTCCCCATAACTGCAATATGTTTGGGGAGTTTTCCTTCACTCAGATGTTTGGCAACCAATGCATGATCGATTAACTCTCCTTCACCGGATGTTTTTTTCAAATTTGGATATTTTTGTTCCAATGTTTTTTTGCACTGCGCAAAACTTTGTGGATGGGACATGATCGTTGTAATATCTTTAAGTTCCACGTCTTTTCGAATCATCAATGCATGAGAGATGATGATCGCAAATTCCTCAATGATGGTAAATTTATATTTCGCCATTGCTTCAATTGATTCCATAACAATGCCTCCAGTTGAATTGTGCATTGCGAAGAGTCCCTGATCGATCACTCCTTCATGCAGCTCCTTAAGGACGTTTTGTGACGTATGGAGGTATTCAATCTTATAGTCTTCAATAGAGTTTCTTTTTAGATAATACTGTATCGCCTCTTCATTAAAGCTTCCTTTTCCTCCTTGGATGCCTATGGTGAGATATTCTTCCGTCTTTTGTTTGGGGATAAGCTTGTTATATAACTTATCATATGCTACGCCGAGATTAATACGCATGTCTCTTGTATATGGATTGTAGTGCTGAAGATTCATAAATAGTTCCCATGTATCATTACATGTCTGTTCTTTTACTTCCAGAAGTTTGGTAGCACCGATCGTATCAATTGGTGTTTTTTTCAGCCCGATTTCATCCAGCAGTCTGCCGATAAAATGTGTAAGACCTTGAGAATTTGCAGCAAGTCTGTCATGTTCATCTGCGGTCATTTCGATAACTGCGAGGTGTCTATCCGTGAAATAATTTTTCCAGAAATTATATGTTTCGTCCGTTGTCAAAAATTGATCCAGAACAATTGGAAGATTTTCAAATCCGTTCTTGCTGCTGTCCGGTCCGAACATCGGATGGGTCAAAAGCGCTTGTGTTTTCGTCCCCTCAAGCTGTTTTTTAAATACGTTTGCAGGATACGTTTTGACCGAAAGAACATCTATAAGGACTTGATCGGGGCGGAAAAAAGGTTTGTGATCTGCTATAACCGATTCAATTTGTTCTATGGGCACTGCATAAAATATAGTTTCACTCTCATATGCTTTTTTTAAATCATTTGTTGCCGGAAGAGATGAACGCTCTTTTATATTTCGTTGGTAAATGGTGATTGCGAAGTCGTCTTTCAGTAATTCGTAGAGTGTTTTGCCAAATCTTCCAAAACCAATTATCGTAACTGTTTTTTTATTCATAACTTTTTTCTATCGAGAGGGCAGATTTGTGAATCTCATCAAAGATTTTTTCTATGAGTTCTGTCGGCAGGTTATGCTCCTTTGCTTTTTTTGTTATCTTCTGCATAACTTCCTGCCAGCGTTTTTCATCGAGCGGCGCAATTTGTTTTTGCTGTTTGAGTTTTCCTATTTCATGGACAATACCAATACGCTTTGCGAGTGCTTGTAAAAGTTCTTCATCAGCTGCATCAATATTTTTCCGCAAGTCATCAAGTGATTTATTCATATTTTAACCTCCAAATTCTGCGCTTTGTGTCTCAGATAGTGATCCATGATGACAAGTGCTGCCATCGCATCGACGATCGGTACCGCTCTTGGCAGGACGCAGGGATCATGACGACCGACAGCTTCAAGTTCTGTCTCTTTTTTATCTTTGGTTACTGTTTGCTGTTTTTTCTTGATGGTTGAGACTGGTTTGAAAGCGACCCGGAAGTAAATTGTCTGGCCATTGCTTATGCCGCCGAGCGTTCCGCCGGCGTAATTTGTCCGAGTTTGTACCGTTTCATTGTCATCAATGTAGAAGGTGTCATTGTGCTCACTCCCTCGCATTTTGACGCCTTCAAATCCTGAGCCGAATTCAAATCCTTTCGTCGCGTTGATACTCATCATCGCTTTTGCCAGATCCGCGGGAAGCTTATCAAACACTGGTTCTCCGAGACCTGCCGGAATATGTTTGATAACACCTCGTATGACACCGCCGATTGAATCGCCATTATCACGGACTTCTTCAATCAACTTGATCATGTTGTTTGCAATTTCCTGATCTGGACAACGCACGATGTTTGATTCGATCTGCTCCGTCGTCACTGTTTCAAAATTTATATCTGTCTTAATATCACCGACCTGCTGTACATAACTGAGAAATTCAATGCCGAGTTTTTCTTTCAGATATTTTTTGGCGATCGCACCGGCTGCGACTCGAGCTAGCGTTTCCCTTGCTGATGCGCGGCCACTTCCTTTATAGTCCCTGATGCCGTATTTTGTTTGGAACGTATAATCAGCATGCCCGGGACGGAAGAGGTCTTTCATGTTGCCATAATCCTCCGACCGCACGTCTTTGTTGTAGGCGATCAACAGAATCGGTGTTCCGGTCGTTTTTCCATCAACGATTCCAGAGAGAATATGAATAACATCCTGCTCTTTTCGGGGAGATGTGATCTCGCTTTGTCCGGGTTTTCTTCTATCCAGATCTTTTTGTATTTCTTCTTCGGTGATTGCGATATTTGGTGGGCAGCCGTCAACAACCACTCCCACAGCACCGCCGTGTGATTCACCAAATGTTGTTATCCGAAATAATTGTCCAAATGTGTTACCAGCCATAGTATTAAAAGATTTAAGATTTAAGATTTAAGATTTAAGATTTAAGATCTTAAGTATTGTTTCCAATTCTTCTTTTGTTAGTTGTCCGGGGGCGGATGACTCTTGTTTGGTTTCAGGTGCATAGATCAACTCATTGCCCCACAGTGTCCCGAAAACTCTTGTTATTGTACCAAATTCACCCATGCCGAGTACAATATGCCGTTTGTTCTGCAATTTGAGATTTTGTTGCAGCAATAATAATTTCAATGCATCTGTTTCATTGTTGCACATCGTCGCTATTTTATAGATATCAGGATTGTGTTTGTCCATTTGTTTGATAATATCTTCCAAATCAACTGGTGTTTCTTTATAATTATGGTATGAAATGATCGTCTTCACTTTTAAACTTTTTCTTTTTAGATATGCCAGTTCTTCCGATTCGGCAATATCTAAATCAAGATACGAATCCGAACCATCCATTACGGCAATGATTTCACTCTTTTTTTCATGAGTCATCTGTGTCTTGATTTTGTTTCCTCTGCTGAATAATACAATTAATTTATCCTGCAGCATGTAGGTCAGTCTGTCAATAAATTGCGTATCCAGATCTTTTATCGGGTCGAGCCAGATCTCCAGATATTGATATTCGTTTCTATTTTTTTCTATTACATCCAAAACTTCTTGTTTGGATTTTTTTATAATTGGTAAACAATAATTTATTTGCATATATGAGAGATTGCTTCGTCGCTACACTCCTCGCAATGACGCGACCATTTTTTCAGCTGGTGCTTCATAACCCGTAAAAAGGATAAACTGCGCAAAACCCTGATGAAATAACATCTCTATTCCCGGTATGATTTGTGCGCCTTGTTTTTTTGCGTCTTTGATAAGCTGAGTTTCTGAAATGCCGTATACGGCATCAAAAATAACATGTTTATCGGTAATATATTTTTTGGGAATGAGTGTTTCGTTTGTTTCATCAAGTCCGATTGGTGTGGTGTTTATGATAATATCTGCCGATTTCACATTCTCAATTTCTGACAATGAAAATGCTTCACCGGTAAATTCTTTTGCCAGCTTTTCTGCTTTTTCTGCTGTGCGGTTATAAACTGTCAGTTTTGCGTCTTTAGAGACAACGGCAAATGCTGCTGCGCGTGCAGCTCCTCCCGCGCCGATCAGTGCCACCGTTTTACCTTTCAGCGTTGTCCTTTGTTCCAGTGGGTTAAGCACGCCCAGCCAGTCGGTGTTGTATCCGATTAATTTACCTTTCTCATTAACGATCGTATTTACTGCCCCGATCTTTTTTGCTATCGATTCAACTTCATCAAGCAGCGGCATGACAGCTATCTTATGAGGGATGGTGCAACTGATTCCATGAATCCGCATCGCACGTACTCCAATGATAAAATCGTCTATTTTTTTCACATCGACATGACAGGCTACATAGACATATTGATCATCAATACCAAGTGCGGCGTATCCTGCATTGTGCATTTGCGGTGAGAGAGAATGCTCAACCGGATCACCGATTACCATACAAATTTTTGTTCGTGCAGTTATGTTCATATAATTAGCGTCTAGCGTCTAGACTTTAGTAATTTTATAATTTCTTCCGATATATCTTCTCGTGTTCTGTTATCGGTTAGGACTGTAATATCTGCCGCTTGTTCGTACAGAGATTTTCGTTCTTTCCATATCTGTTCTATCTCTTGGCCGAGCGTTTTTTTATTTGTAAGAGCAGGACGATTTTTATCCTGGTAAATTAGTCTTTTTAACAATGTTTCTACAGAAGTTTCTAAATATACAAATTTTCCATTTTTTTTCAGAGATTCAATATTATATTTTCTTAAAATTACTCCTCCGCCTGTTGAAATAATAGTATCTGTTATAGAAGAAATTTCATTCGCAACTTCTGATTCTTTATTTCGAAACGCTTCCCAACCATAAGCTTTTACGAATTTCAAGAGAGACATTTCTACTTTATTTGCGATTAAATTATCCATATCAAGAAAGTTTTTATTCAATTTTTTTGCAAGGAGTTTGGCAACGGTTGATTTACCACTTCCTCTCATGCCAATGAGAACAATATTTGGTTTTGTCTTTTTAACTTTTATACCAAGCTCTTCAAGTTTATCCCAAAAGACCGGAAAAGTCTTGTTCACGACATCAGGATCATTGATCTTTATTCCTGAAAGTTTGCATCCAGCAACTGCAAAGGACATCGCGGTTCGTTGGTCACCGTATGTGTCGATGACAGCCGGTTGAGGATCGCCGCCGTAAATGGTCAGTGTGTCGTATGTTGCTTCTGTTTTCACCTGCATTTTTGTGAGTTCGTTCATTGTTGCTTGCAGTCTGTCTGTCTCTTTGACATGCAGTGACTGTAGGCCGGTAAGTACTGTTTTGCCTTTTGCAAAAGCGGCAAGGACTGCCAGTGTCTGCGCTTGATCGGGGAAATCGATCATATCGACAGTCACCGGCGTTATTTGTGTACCAATAATTGTGATTTCATCTGCGCCATATGTTATCGTATTTCCCATTTGCTCAAGAACGGTAAGTATCTTTTTGTCTGCTTGCTTGGAGTCGGGATTAAGATTTTTTAACGTAATTGTTGATTTTGTTAACGCTGCAATTGCGAAGAAATATCCAGCACTTGAGAAGTCTCCTTCGACAGTGTATGTTTCACAAGTATATTTTTGTCCGGCTGGGATGTGATAGGTTTGATAATTATTATTTTCGACAATAATGCCGAATTGTTTCAAGCTGTCAATTGTCATATCGATATAGGGTTTGGAGATTTGTATCCCGTCAACATGAATAGTTAATCCTCCGATGACCGGTGCGATCATAAATAGCGCAGAAAAAAATTGACTGCTGACATCGCCTTTCATTTGTATCTGTTTTGTTAGTAACTTGGAAGAAGTAATCTTGAGCGGCGGGAGTCCTTCATTTTCCAGATATGCAATCTCAGCGCCAAGCGTTCTCAGGCTCTCGACTAGCCCGCCAATCGGGCGTTTGTTCAACCCCGCTTCGCCAGTTAAACTTTTTGTTCCTGGTATAATGCAAAGCAACGGTAATAAAAATCTAAGTGCTGTTGCGGCCAAGTCAGCATTAAGCTCATAGGTTTTATCGGTCACGTCTTTGTAAGATCCTTTGACAATAATTTCGTTTTTCTTTGTTTCAATTGAAATACCAAGTTTTGTAAGGCAGTCGATCATTGCCTTTGTATCATCGCTGAATAACGGGTTTTTGATCGTGACTGGATTTTCGGTCAAAGATGCCATCAAAAGTGCCCGGTTGGTATAACTTTTTGAGCCGGGAATTTCGATCGTTTTTGTGACAGGATTAAGTAACGGAGATAGAAAAAGTTGGTTCATGGCTGTTTTAATGATTCTATGATAATGTCATCCGCAACAGTCTGATTGATAACCCCTTTACCAATTTCTCTCAGAAGCGTAAAATTTATTTTGCCGCCGACATTTTTTTTATCGGATTTCATTTTTTTTAAAATATCTTCTGATTGGTATTCAGGAATAGCTGTCGGCAAACCCGCGGCTTCAAGTAGTTCTTTAACACGTTTTACATCTGCACTCGGCAGTAAACCAATTTTTTCAGCAAGTATAGCTTCCTCAACCATGCCGATACTCACTGCTTCTCCGTGGAGAAGAGGATTTTCTGTTTCCAATGATAATGCTTCAACTGCATGGCCGATGGTATGCCCGAAGTTAATCAATTTGCGCAGTCCACTTTCCGTTTCATCATTTTGGACGATTTCAGCTTTTATCTCGCAGGATCCTTTGATAATATCAATCAATTCCGACTCCGTAAAATCCTGCGGTTTTTTGCTCGTCACAAATTCTAGATATGTCCTGTCTTTAATGAGTCCGTGTTTGATAATCTCGGCAAAACTTGAAATGAACTCTCTTTTCGGCAGAGTCCGCAGCGTATCAATATCAATAATAATTGTTGACGGCTGGTAAAACGTCCCGACAATATTTTTGATGCCATGAAAATCAATCATTGTCTTGCCACCGACACTTTCATCAACCTGTGCAAGAAGTGTTGTCGGGATATTGATAAATTCAATGCCGCGCATATAGGTTGAGGCTGCAAATCCACCGATATCGCCGATCACACCGCCTCCGAAATTAATGATAAGTGAATTCCGATCCATATGGGCATCGATCATCGCCTTCCAGATTTTGGTCAGATATTTTATATCTTTTGCCTGTTCGCCCGGAGGTAGCGAGATAAAGGGTGCTTTTTCTGGTAAATTTTTCTGGAGTTTTTCCAAAAAAAGCCCCTCGATAATTTGATCGGTAATAATAAATAGTTTGGAATATTTTTCTACATTTATTAACGTGGCAATTTTTGCAATAAGATCCGTACCGATATAAATCGGATACTCACGCTGCTCGGCAGGAGGTAGTGTGATGGTGATTTTTTTCATAATGCATATTGGTAGGAAGGGAATGTATCAGGAGACCGGAGAACTCTGAAGGAACTTAAGTCTTTGACAAGTTCTTTCAATTCAGCAAGTGTTACATGTTCTCCGAGATCAACTGGTGACGAACTTCCCGCCTCCATTAGTATACCATCATAGAGGTATTCGTTGCCGGATCTTAACTGCATAGCACTTATGATTTCATCAATGATCTTGTGACGCATAACCGGTCCGATGCTGTGTGTCGGATCGAAGTATAATCTATTGCTTTTTGGAATTTTCTTTTTGATTCTTTTCATTATCTCATGGGTAATTGCATTGCGGTAATCACCACGTCCCGGAACATCAACACCACGATGAATAATAATAAGTTCTTCCTTCATTTCGGGTACATAACTTGTCAAACCAACAAGTACCTTTTCCATGGAAGTTTCGCCTTTATATTCAGGATGATTGGCAACTTCCAATGGATCTTTTCCAAGAAATTTTCCATGTTTGATACCGATATTCCAGTCATTTCGTTGAGCAAACTCACCCATTTCATAGATATTCCAGCCCAACTGATTCACTGCTGGATTCCATACCATAAGTTTTCCTTGAAATAGTTTTTTCGATTCCCAGTATGGAAGCTGAATATGAGGTATCATAATTTCCGTTGTGATCACCATGCCGGTTTCTTTAACTATTTTTTCTGCTAACTCAACACTTGGTATTTTTATTTGCATCCTTTCATGAGGAGGCAAAATCATAGCCTTCTGGATAGCTTGTGAATCAATACCCATGCCTTCGCCTTCAAGGTCCAATGCCGTTCTTGATTTTAGTCCGACAACCCGTGTGCCGAAAATTGCTCGATTGCCGTTGGGTGTCCGTATAGCCGCGATATCATCGATAATTTCCTCCGTATTTTTGGGTGTGATTGAACACGGTCCTGCAATAATTTCTAAGTCGTATGTGTTATTTGCTTTATTCATAAAAAAAAACCTCCCTTTAAGGGAGGTGTTCGTTTTGGTTTTTTTTTAGTTTTACACTAAACCATTACGCAACCTCCCGGGTTGGGAAGTAAAGTATGTAAACCAAAAATAATTCCTCTGGATAGTCATAGTATTTATTTATTGTATTATATACTCTTAACTTTGTCAACAATCTGTTTGAATGTTCCCGGATCCTCGACGATCAGATTGCTTAATATTTTGCGATCCAGACCAATATTTGCCTTCTTCAGCTTGTCGATAAAGACACTGTAGGACAGGTCTTCTTGTTTCACTGCTTCACCGATACGGGTGATCCACAGTGTTCGGAAATCCCGTTTTCGGAGTTTGCGTCCGTGATATGCATATTGACCGGCATGAAGCGCTGCTTCCTGCGCGACTTTCACCAATTTACTTTTGGTTCCGCGGAAGCCTTTGGTCTGACCCAAGAGCTTGTTATGTTTTCTTCGTGATACGGTTCCCCGTTTGATACGTGCCATAGTTTGTTAATTTTAGGCGAAGCCTAACATTCGCTTTATCTTTTTACCGAACTTTCCTTTCAGGACTGCCGGTTCTTTTTGCCGGCGCAATCTCTTTTTTGATTTATGCAGTTTTAAATGACTGCCATATTGATGCCCAAACATTACTTTTCCGGTTTTGGTAACCTTAAAGCGTTTGGCAGCTGATTTTCTAACTTTTTGTTTCGACTTCGGCATGGTTATTTTTTCCTTTCATTTTTTTTCATCCGCAAGTGGCGGATCTATCTTTTTTTCTGGATCCCCGGTCGGAGCCTGGGATGACGGAGAGGAAGGAGTTTCTAGTTTCTTTCCTTTCTCTACAGATAACATTGCGACCAGTTGTCTTCCTTCGAAATGCGGATCGCGATCTATTTTTGATATATCCGCAAGCGCCTCAACAACTTTGTTAATAACTCCTTTTCCAAATTCAGACCTGGTTATTTGTCTTCCTCGGAACCGGACAACCAATCGTATTTTATCTCCGTCTTCTAAGAATTCCCTTCCTCGTCTGATCATCACTTGCAAGTCATTATCAGACATAAAAGGACCAAGGCGGATTTCCTTGGTCTCGGAACTCTTTGCTTTTTTCTTTTCTTCCTGTTTTTTCTTTGCCTGCTGATACAAGAATTTATTGAAATCGATAAGCTTCGCAACAGGTGGTTTGGCAGTTGGCGCTATTTCAACCAAATCCAGCTCTTGTTCCTGGGCAAGTCTCAACGCTTCGTCTTTGCTGATAACGCCTACCTGTTTGCCTTCGTTGTCTAACACTCGAAGGGGCGATGCAAAGATTCGGCTGTTAATTCTGTACCGTTTTTCTTGCTGTTTGAATTTAGCTCTTTTTATCAATGTCTTGTAACAATTGTTTTAAAAATGAAGCGATCTTGATTTGACCAAGATCCTCTCCATCCCGTTTTCGGACAGAAATTGCGTCCTCTGCAATTTCTTTGTCCCCTATTATACCCATAAAGGGTACTTTTTGTAAAGTAGCGTTGCGAATTTTCGCTTGGAGACGCTCAGAACGGGTATCTGCTTCCGCTCTAATTCCTGCATCAGTGAGCTCTTTGGCGACCTTTTGTGCAAATTCAGCATGCCGGTCAGCGATCGGAAGCAGCACCACCTGCACCGGCGCAAGCCACAGAGGGAACGCTCCTGCATAGTGTTCGATAAGAACTCCTAAAAACCGTTCAAGTGATCCGTAAATTGCCCGATGAAACGTGACAGGCTGTACTTCCTTTCCTTGGTTATCGATATATTTGAGTCCGAAATTCTTCGGCTGCTGAAAATCAAGCTGGATTGTCCCGGTCTGCCATTCCCGACCGAGAGAATCTTTCATCAGGATATCAATTTTTGGTCCGTAGAATGCTCCTTCGCCTTCTGCAGTAAAATATTCTTTGCTTGATTCATCAAGCGCTTCTTTCAACGCCGATTCCGCGATGTCCCATTCTTTCGGATCACCCATAAATTTTTCTCCTCTTGTTCCAAAGCGGAGCCGGTATGTTAGATCAAACGGTGCGTACATTTCAGCAACCATTTGCAGCATACTTTCAAATTCTGGTTTGATCTGATCCAATGTGATAAAGATGTGCGCATCATCCTGCCGGAATTGCCTCGTCCTGAATAAACCGTTGAGTGTTCCCGAAAGTTCAAAACGGTGGAGCATGCTTGTTTCCGCAAGTCGCATCGGGAGGTCATTGTAAGAGCGGAGTTTTTGTTTGAAGATAGTCATTGCATTGGGGCAATTCATTGGTTTGACGCCAAAAACCTCAGTGCCTTCCAGCGGTTTTTCCGATTCTTCCCGCAGAAAACTCATCGGCGAGATGAACATATCATCCCGATAATGGTACCAATGGCCGGATGTTTCAAATAACTCTTTTTTGTTGAGCTGTGGTGTCATGACTTCTTGGTAGCCATATTTTTGATACATTTGCCGGGTAAATTCATACAATGTGTTATAGACGATAAATCCTTTTGGCATCCAATAGGTCATTCCCGGTGCTGTTTCCTCAAAGAAAAAAAGATCCAGTTCGCGACCCAATTTTTTGTGATCCCGTTTCTTTGCTTCTTCCATCATTTCTAGATACTCGTTTATTTCTTTCTCAGTCTGGAAAGCGGTGCCATAAATGCGCGTCAGCATCTTGTTCTTTTCGTCTCCCCGCCAGTAGGCACCGGCTATCGAGAGGAGTTTGAAATGGCGCATCTCTTTTTGCGGATACTCGGCATGGCCTCCTTTGCACAGGTCTAAAAAGTTACCAGGATTGTTTTCGGTTATTGTTTTGCCTTGTTTGCCGAATTCTTCGATTAGTTCTAATTTATATGGATTATCTGCAAAATCTTTTTTCGCCTGGTCAACCGATACTTCTTTTACTTCAAACGCTTTCCATTCTTTGAGAATCTCCCGCATTTTCTCTTCTATTTTTCCGAGATCTTCATCGGAAACTTTTACATCTCCCATATCAAAGTCCTGATAAAAGCCGTTTTCGATCGCTGGACCGATAGCATTTTTTGCGTGAGGCCACAACTGTTTAACGGCAGCAGCGAGGAGGTGGGCTGTTGAATGTCGTACGTTTTGTAATTTGTCTTGATTGCTCATGTAGGCATTATAGTAAAAATGAGCGTAAAATTAAAGGTGTCAGAAGTTTTAGCCTTGAGGTATCAGGAGTATCAAGCGTATCAGGGGTATCAAGGGCTTTTATATTGTTTTTTTATTTGTGAAAATTGGGATTGGTGGCAAGGATGAAGTTTATTACCTTTGAAACAAATGATCCGACGACCGGGACAAGATTGACTTCTTTTGCCAGAATCCCAAGAAGAATGAAGATAAAAGAAAGTCCTACAGTCGCACCGAGTGCCCAGGCAACGCCGCCAAAAAAGTTATTGAAAATAATTTCTTTTTTTGACAGTTTGCTGGCTTTTTCGAATGGCTGTGGATCGGACATAGTTGGTATACGTTTAGAATAACATATTCAGGGACTAGAGGCCAAGGTCGTTGCTGATTTCCTGCATTGCGGTAAGTGTTATTTCTACAAAGTCTTTGAGCGGGATGTCGAGTTTGGTTTCACAAAGCATGATTGATTCTCTATTTGCGCCTGCGGCAAATGCTTTCTGACCAAATTTTTTCAGGACCGATTCAGCTGTCACCGACGCCAATTTTTTGTCCGGTCTGACAAGTGCACAAGCTGTGATAAGTCCTGTCAGCTGGTCACATGCGGTGATGGCCCAGTCCATGCTGCTTTCGGGATCGGTCCCTGTCATTGTGTAGTTATGGGATCGGATAGCGTGTTCGATGTCTTCGGGGAGTTTGACTTCGCCATTTTCAAATAACAATTTGCCGTGTTTATCAAGCTGATTGGATTCCTGGGCAACTTCATAATCGATATCATGCAGAAGCCCTGTTATCCCCCATGTTTCTTCATCAATGGGGTTTTGGGCCTCTTTTGGTGTAAGATGCTTGTAGATGCCTCTCATGGCCGCCTCCGCGGCAAGAGAATGTTTGATGAGGTTCTTATTTTTGAGATACGTAATGAGGAGCTGATATGCTTCTATTCTGGACATAGGGTAATTATACATGTTATTTTCTTGCAGGTAAATTGGAGAGGATTCTCTTTGCGGCTCTCATTCCGATTCCCGGGATTCGGCGTATTCTGACGGAAGATATGCCCTGTTTCAACACCCTTTTTTCGTTTTCTTCTCCCGGACCGAGCATAGAACTCAGAAGATGCATTTCGCTCAGTTTTTTCAGATTCTTACTTCTCCAGTCATGAACAAGTTCAGGGCTTTTCAGTTCACTTTTTACTAACGGTCCGCTTGAAACAGCGATTTGATCCATTACTTTTATGGTGAGTATTCCTAATTCAGGATCTTGTCTGTGTGCCTGAAGCAGATCGGCAAAATACGGTCTTTTATCCTCAGCGTCAGGATAAATAGGGTGTTTGTTTGTCTGGTGACTTAATGCATCTATTCCCCGATAGATCCTCTGACTTGTTAAAGCGATAATATCATCTCTTGATAATGCCGTATTTTCGTCAAGATCATGCCCGAGGGCTGTCAATAACGTATCGTGCTGTAGATCCGGACCGAGAAACTGTGCTGTAAGAAGAGCGACCTGATAAGCATGATTTATTTCTGCTTCGTCTATAAGTTTTCTTCTTATTCCATCATATTTTGTTTCTATTGTGTGGACAACGGTAGTAAATTTTTCCTCATCATAACCTAGTGTTCTTTTTGCAACACTTATTACACGATCACGAAGATTTTTTGTATTATGTTCCTGAAGAATTTCGAAAGCAGCTGTCCAAAAAGGAATATCTTCACCTGCTTCTTCTGTTGCTTCTGTTGGGTGATAACTCCCAGCTTCAGTTGTACAAGGCATTTGACTGGAGAATAAGGTCATTTTATTCTCTTGTGTGGGCCCAAGAGGAGTCGAACCTCTGACCTTTGCAATGTCAATGCAACGCTCTAACCAACTGAGCTATGAGCCCTCTTTAGCTTTAAGTCGTTGGCTATTTGTCATTAGCTAACGCACTTTTGTAGCCTAAATTATACCATATTATTCTATTCTATCGAGAGGAGGAATTGTTTGAGGATAAGAAAATAATCTTCAAGACTTTTTATATCAACCCACTCATTATCCCCATGCTGATTTTCACCAATTGGGCCAAATTCTACGCCATCACACCCTACAGCGGTAAATCTGACTAAGTCTGATGTAGCATGTGCCGTTTGAAAAGAAATGTCTTGTTTGAGAATTTTTTTACCAATCTCCCGGAGTGATTGGACATGAGCATTATTTGGATCAGTGTTGAGAGAAACAAACGAATAATCGGGATCTTCTTCAATCGCAACATCCTGTGGCAATAATTTTTTTAGATCAGAAAGAATATGCTTATCTTCAGGCATATACCTGATATCCATATATGCTTCGGCATGATCGGGTGTTTTGTTCCATGTCTCGTTATCAGATCGGATTTGCGTTATATTAATTGTTGTCTTATATGATTCTTCTTTCGGTAAAGGATAGGTATCCGTAATAACAGCAATCGCTTTTTGTAATTTTACTATGGCATTATCACCTCGCCAGGGATAGGCACTGTGTGAGAGCATACCTTGTGCGGTTACTTTTATCTTATAAACGCCTTTTGCCTTGTTGGTTATTCTGAAATTACTACCGCATTCTCCTGTAATAATAAATTCACCTCGGTATCCTTCATCCACTTGCTTTTTTGCTCCGAGCGTGCCTGTTTCTTCATCAGTCGTGATTTGTAATGCCAGAGGGTATGGAAGTTGATTTGTAATTTCTTTGAAGAGCATAAGCATTACTGCAGCAGCAGCTTTCATATCATATGCTCCTCTGCCATATAGTCTGCCATCTACAATTTTCGGCTGAAATTGAAAATCATTGCCTTGCACAACATCGAGATGAGCATTCAGGATGATTTTGAAATGTTTGATACCAGGAGTGGCGTTATGGATCAGCAAACTTGGCTTCCCGTCAGAACTAAAGCGATTAATTTCGTACTGTTTTAGTTCTTTCTCGACCAGCAAGACAGCTTCGTTAAGTGCGGTTATATTGTCAGCAGTTGAATGGGTCCTTATTAAGTGCTGTGCAAATTTCAGAATGTCGTCCATCATAGGAAGAAAGTTCGTACTTATTATATTGCCTCTGAATCTCAAAGGCAAACGATAATCAATGAGTGGAACCCTTTGTTGTGCTGTATAATATCTTGTATGAACTATTGTTATCTTAATGATAAAATCGTTCCGCTGGACAAGGCGTTTGTTCATATTGAAGACATTGGGCTGCTTCGTGGATACAGTGTGTTTGATCTCTTGAGAACATTTCATGGCAAACCTTTTTTGCTGCAAGAGCACGTGCAGCGGCTTAGGAATTCGGCAAAAGCATTGTCACTTCTCGTACCGTATACTAATAAAGAGATTGCAGAAATAGTGGACAAGCTTCTAAAGAAAAATGAAGCAAAAGACGTGAAGATACGGATTCTTCTCACCGGTGGGAACGCAATAAACGGGATAGGTTTTGATCCTCATAAACCGACTTTTGCCATATTGATTGAACCAATACATCCTTTTCCAGAAGATTTATATACAAAGGGCGGCAAACTGATAACGACTATCCACCTCCGCCATGAATTTGCCTCAAAGACAACAAATTATATCAACGCGATTGCCCTTGCCAGTGAACGGAAAAAAAGGAAGGCAGTTGAAGTATTGTATGTGTATGATAATCATGCACTGGAATGTTCTACAAGCAATTTTTTTATTTTTAAACACAATACACTAATAACTCCCAAAAATAATATTCTTATCGGTACCACGAGAAATTTTGTTCTTCACCTCGTCTCAAAAGATTTTACTATAGAAGAACGGGATATTGAGTTGAATGAGTTGCAGGTAGCGGATGAAGCGTTTATTACGTCGACCACAAAAAATGTATTACCGATAGTTCAGATAGATGAGATGCGGATTGGGAACGGAATGGTTGGGCCAAATACAAAAGAGATTATGAAAAAATTTGCGGATTATGTGAAGAAGCTTTAACCGACCTGAGTAGCAACAGAGCGTTCACCTGAAAGTCCAAATGTTGTACCGTGCTTCTTGAACATACCCCAGTAATTTTTCTTTGCGCCTTTTCCTTTGATCGTGCCGATCCACGATTGTGAATCTTCTACCTTTTGTCTTGCCGATCTGACTACAGCAAGCATCCATTCAAAAAAGTTAAGGTGGTATTGACCGACAGTATTGGTTGATTGTTCAACAGAAACAGAAGCAAATTCCATTTTCAGGACTTGTGATGACGCTACCAACTTTGTAAGTTCTACTTTAATCTGCTCGATATTGCGTTGCATTTCTCTCATTTCTGTTTTTGAGGCTTTTTCCCGATTTTTAACAACTTCCCGGTGATAGTCAAGAGCTGCTTCGATGGGCCGGCGGGGAGTTTTTTCCGTATGTGATTTGGGTTTTTCAGAGGAGGGTTGATGTTTTGCTAGATCAAAAATTTCGCCACTATTGGTATTTGTTTGTACTACTTCTTGTGTACTTGCGGATTTTGCGGCTGGAGCATTATCAGCTTGCGTATCTAAATCGATACCTAACAACTGAGAGAGAAAGACTTTCGCGTCTTTTTGTGCCTCTTTTACTGTCTCATTTTTGACAGTATGAACGGCTTCCCTTCCCAATTCAAATGGGTCTACAAACGATTGTCTTGATTTACTTTTTGTTCCAGACATAACTTATAGGACTCTATCACAAATGGCTCAATAAATCAAGTTATACGCAAATCATTATAGATTCATCAATAAATCTAATGTTTTTTGCTGCCGTAAAATTCCAGCTAGTACATATTTGTTCGCTGCAAGATTTTGCCTTTCTGCTGGATCTTTTGCTTTTTGGATGGCTTCTTCGATTTCTTTATCATCAACGGTTATTTTTTCGAGTTCCGCTATTTTTTGGAGAACAAATTCAAGTTTTATGTCATCTTCTGCTCGTTTGGTATATTCTGCACGCAGGTCTTCAGGTTTGCGTCCTGTTGAACCGAGATATTGATCCAGACTCAGTCCGAGCTTTTTAATATCATTCAACAACTGAGAGAGTAATCTATCAGCTTCCTGTTCGACAAGAACCTGTGGGATCTGTACTTTTGCATCAGTTAAAATTGCTTTCATAATTTCATCAAGCGTAGGCTTCTTCCCCTCGGTCTCTTTTCCAGGAATTATAATAGTACTTTTTGCAGTTAGTTTCTTGACATTTTCCTTATAATTTCCAAGAGATATTTCTGGCAATTCGCATGTCAGCGCATAGAACACCCAGTCTTGCCCTTCTTCAATTTTTTCAATATGCATTTTGGGGTTCATTATTGGATTCAGTTTGTGTTCCTGGACTGCTTCGATATACGCTTGTGGGAGTAATCGTTTGAGAATTTCTTCACGTACTTGTTCCGGGTTGAGTTTGTTGGTGGCCATTTCTTTAGGAGCTTTGCCTTTACGGAAGCCTGCGATATCGGTTTGTTTGACAAGATCGTCAACGACAACATTTGCTGTTTCTGCGATTTTATCCTGCGGTAATGTTATGGTAATTTTGATCGTTCCGTCAGGTTGTCGTTCTAGTAGTGTTTTTGCCATATATAAAATTCGCGTCGAGTGGTGCGGACGAAGGGACTTGAACCCCCACAGCCTTGCAGCTACAAGGTCCTAAACCTTGCGTGTCTACCGTTTCACCACGTCCGCAAGTATCCCTATTATACCCTTTTTATAGTGAAATAGAAAGAGTTGGTTTGTCAAAACGATTTGCGTATTGGTCAATATCGTCCATATTCCCTTGTACTCGCGCAGCCCAGGTAGGACTTGCCGCATAGGAAGAACCGATTTGGTAAACCGTTGTTTCTCCGCGTCCGTCCATATAGTCGTGACGAAGTGATGTACTGACGACCGTAATTCCATCATCCCATGATGTAAATCTACGTACGTTTGAACCATATACTCCAAATCCCCACGCGTTATACGAGTAAGGAGGAATAGCATTACCAAAGCCTGATTCTACTCCGGAAATAGCCACAACCATTTTCCAGTCAAGATGGTTTGCGTCATCTTCCTTAATAAAGGTTTCAGCATGGTCCGCAAGCGGTGAATTATGCTGTTCTAGATATGAGCGTAAAATTTGCGCACGATTATCCTGCTCCATATGATATGAAGTTGAAACAAGCGGTTCTGCAAGTCGTGCAGAAGGGTCGGAGGATAAAACGTTTGCTTGGGCTTTTGCTGGAGAAATCGCAGTGAAGAGTGTTAGTACTGCGAGAAGAAGAACAATTCTTCTTTTCATAGATTTTTACTATGACATATATATTGCCGATAATAACTCAGCAATAATTTTTGCCATTAAAAAATCCTCACGTAAGTGTTTTGGGCACATACCTGAGGATCTAAAAAGCATTATACATCATAACTATAGGATTGTCAAGTCCCTA
>Ga0307372_10004206_pt1 | contig 22431 bp, 22 predicted proteins | sample OX1MG_FD_202533 | JGI IMG/M metagenome (GOLD analysis project Ga0307372, IMG submission 202533) | Soil microbial communities from Risofladan, Vaasa, Finland - OX-1 | ecosystem: Environmental > Terrestrial > Soil > Coastal area > Acid sulfate soil | place: Finland: Risofladan, Vaasa | collected...
CGTCGGCGGTGATGCCAGAGACAGAGTCCTTGAACTCGCGCATGCCCGTACCGAGAGAACGTCCGATCTCGGGCAGCCGCTTGGCGCCGAAGAGCAGCAGCGCCACCACGAGCAGCAAGACGATCTCCATCGGCCCGATGTCGCCCATGGCTGGACCGTAGCACCGACCGCGAGCTCGTGCCGGGTTCGGCTCAGGCGCCTGCGACGACGCTGCGGTAGTCCGCCCAGGTGTCGACGTCGCGCGGGATCCGTCCGCCGACCGGGACGTCGACGAAGTCGCCCGCCTGAACCACGGCACGCTCGAGCCCGCCCGCGCCGGCCGCGACACGTGCGCCGGTTGCAGCGCCGAACTCCCACCACTGCCGATGCGCCGCCGCCTGAGCGAGCTCCTGCCCGAGCTCGCCGGCTCACCGCCGGACCTGTGCTCGGCCTGCGGCGCGCGGCACCGGGCATATGATCGTTCATCTGCGCTTTCCGAAAGGAGCAACTGAGTTGTCAGAGGCAAGGACCGAGCTGATCGACGGGCTCGCAGCGCACGTTGGAGTCCCTGCTTTGACCCCAGCGGAGATCGAATCGGTCTTGGCGCTGGCCGCGGTCGCAGCTCACGGCACGGGCGACCGGACGAGCGCACCCCTCGCCTCGTTCCTCGCGGGCATCGCGGCTGCGAAGACAGGTGATCGGGTCGCGGCCCTCGACGACGCGCGCCGCACGACCGCCGAGCTCGCCCCCGTTCCCGAAGCCGGCAGCTAGACGAGCGCCGCGTGCCCACCCGCACGCCGGGTGCGCAACGGGGTCACTCGTGCCGGAGCGCCGCGATCGGCGCGAGCCTCACGGCGCGCCACGTCGGATAGAGCGCACCGAAGACCGCAACCCCGAGGGCGAAGACGAGCCCCCAGACGAATGTCCCGACCGAGTAGACCGGGCTGATCAGCCCGGAGAGCTGGCTCCTCGAGACGAACTGCTCGGCGGCGAGCACGCCCAGCCCGCAGCCGACGGCGAGCGCGATCAGGCAGATGCCGACCGCCTCCGACAGCACCATCGCCGCCACACGCGCAGCCGACCAGCCGACGGCGCGCAGCACACCGATCTCGCGGGTGCGCTCGAACACCGACATCGCCATCGTGTTCATGACGCCGATCCCTCCCACGATGAGCGCGAGAATCGAGACGATCCAGCCCGTCGAGATGATCAGGCGGCTCGACGTGTCGACCTTGATCGCCTGCCCGGGCTCGGTGATCGCCGCGATGCCGGGATAGAGGCGCTGCAGCCGCCCCGCCACGGCCTTCACGTTCTGCCCGAGCTTCACCGTCACGCCGAGCGAGGTGATCTCGCCCGGCCGCTGCGCGAGCGACTCGACGGTGCGAAGCGGCAGGACGATGCCGAGATCCTCGAACCGGTCACCCGAGTGGTAGAGACCGGAGATCGTGAACGGGCGTCCCGCGACCCGGATCACCTGCCCGACGTGTTTCCCGGAGTGGTCGCCGGCGAGCACCGGCCCACGCTCCCCGGCGACGACCACGAGCCGGCGGGCGGCGAATTCGGTGGAGTCGAGCCCGAAGACGAGCATCCCGCCGTCGACGAGCAGCTTGATCTTCGCCACGGCCGCCACTCCCGGGTCGCTCGCAACCTTCGCCGCGAGCGACTCAGGGAGGAGCGAGCGCGTGAAGTCGGAGACCTCTGCCTGATAGAGGCCGAAGTCGGCGCGCCCGACGTGCATCAGGTCGCCTGCTGTCCGGTGAACGCCGTTCGTGATCGCGAGGAGCGCGACGATCAGGCCCACCCCCAGCCCGACGCCGACGGCGGTGAACGCCGTGCGCGCCGGGCGCCGCCGCAGGTTCTTCCAGATCAGTGACGGCCACGTCATTTTCGGTCACGCACTCGATCAGATTCTGCCCCGGACCACAAAAAATTCGTCGAGCCGGTGTCGCTTTCGTCCTCCAGACCAGGGAACCTTCGGCTTCGGCCTTGCGGCTTACTTCCTACCGTCTCCCGGCTTGGACTCGCCCTAGTCGCGATCCGTGCTCGACGCTCATCGATCGTCACACACGAACCTGCCGCGTTCATCCGGGGATTCCCCGATTGTCGCCGCTGATGAAGGATCGTAGATTACCGGTATGGCAGTCTCCGCACCGTTGCTGGCAGTGGTCGCGGCAAGCAGCCTCCTCACGGCAGGAACGCTGAAGGTGTCGGTGTCCGGCCCGACGCACACGCCGAAGATCAACACGCACTGGAACTACGTCGTGCACGCGACCGAGAACGGCAAGCCGGTCGCGGGCAGGCTGACCGAGCAGATCCAGGACCCGATCGGGGGTCTCCACCCGGTTCAGTTCGGCGTCGGCACGAAGAACATCACCCGCGTCCGGTTCACGGGCACGTTCAAGGACTTCATCATCTGGCCGGCCAGTGCGACGGGCATCTCGCTCAAGCTTCGCGTGACCGTCGTCGTCGGCAAGACGAAGAAGATCGCGACCTACTCGGTGACGCCGCGAGCGTGATCGAGCAGGGCGCCGCGATCGCCGTGGACGGCGTCCGCAAGTCCTTCGAGCATGGGCGGGTTCCTGCGCTGCGCGATGTGTCGTTCCGGGTCGAGCCGGGCGAGCTCGTCGCCCTGGTCGGCGCCTCCGGTTCAGGGAAGAGCACGATCCTGAACCTGATCGGCGCGCTCGACGTGCCGGACGAGGGCTCGATCGTGGTCGCCGGCCAGGACGTCGGTGCGCTCAGGCACCCGGCCGCCTTCCGCGCCGAGACGGTCGGCTTCGTCTTCCAGTCGCACAACCTGCTGCCGACGTTGACCGCCGCGGAGAACGTGCAGATGGCGATGATGGGCCGGCGACCTCGGCGGCTGCGCGAGTCGCGCTCACGGGAGCTCCTTGCGGAGGTCGGCCTCGAAGATCGCGCCGACACCCGCCCGGTCGTGCTGTCGGGCGGCGAACGCCAGCGCGTCGCGATCGCCCGCGCCCTCGCGAACGGGCCGAGGGTGCTGCTCGCCGACGAACCGACCGGCGCGCTCGACTCGGTCACGGGCGCCCAGGTGCTCGACCTGTTGCGGCAGCTGCGCGAGCAGCACGGCACCACGATCCTGCTCGTCACCAACGATGACACCGTGGCACACCGCGCGGAGCGGATCCTGCGGCTCCGCGACGGCCTGGTCAGCGCCGAGGCGCCGACCATCTAGAACGCGCCGTGGCGGCCGTCGCCGCCTGCAAAGCGCTCTGCACCGCGGCGCGCCTCGCCGAGCAGCTGCGAGCCGCGCTCGAACTCGCGCCGCAGCGCGTCGTCGGGCGGCCGGCCGAGGTTCTCGTAGACCGACAGCCGGTCCGCGCGCATCGTCGCCTGCGGGAACTCGGCCAGCTCGAGCGCCAGCTCCTCCGCGGCGGCGCGCGCGGCGCCGTCGGGCACGAGCCGGTCGGCGAGACCGATGGCGTGCGCCTCGGCGGCGTGCACCGGGCGGCCGGTGAGGATCAGGTCGAGCGCCCGGCCGAGGCCGATGATCTGCGGCAGGCGAACCGTGCCCCCGTCGATCAGCGGTACGCCGAAGCGGCGGCAGTAGACACCGAGCACCGCACTCTCCTCGACGACGCGCAGGTCGCACCAGCAGGCGAGCTCGAGCCCGCCCGCGACTGCGTGCCCCGCAATCGCCGCGATCACCGGCTTTCGAAGCTGCAGGCGCGACGGCCCCATCGGCCCGTCACCGTCCGGCTCGACGCGGTTGTCCATCGCCTTCAGGTCGGCCCCGGCGCAAAACGTCCCCCCCGCTCCGAAGAGCACGGCCACCGACGCGTCGTCGTCGGCGTCGAAGGCGCGAAACGCCTCCGCGAGCGCGTCGGCCGTGGTGCGATCGACGGCGTTTCGCGCCTCGGGACGGTCGAGCACCACGGTCGTGACCGGGCCGCGGCGTTCAGATCGGACGCTCATGGCCCTCCCACAGCGGATCGCGCACGGCCCGGCGCAACAGCTTCCCGACCGGGCTCTTCGGAATCTCGGCCACGAAGCGCACGCTCTTCGGGGCCTTGTACGCGGCAAGCCGTGCGCGGCAGTGCGCCACCAGTTCGTCCTCGGTCACCCCGTCGGCGACGACAAAGGCGGTCACGGCCTCCACCCATTTCTCGTCGGGCGCGCCGACGACCACAGCCTCGCGAACGGCCGGGTGCGCAGCGAGCACGTCCTCGACCTCGCGCGGATAGACGTTGTAGCCACCGGTCACGATCATGTCGGACGTCCGGTCGACGAGATAGAGGTAGCCCTCATCGTCGAAGCGCCCGACGTCGCGGGTGCGAAGCCAGCCGTCCGCCCCGAATGTCTCGCGGTGCAACTCGTCGTCGCCGTAGTACCCGGCGGCCACGAACGGCGCGCGCACCATGATCTCGCCGGTTTCCTCGTCGAGCGCGACTTCGGCCTCGACCGCGGGATGCCCGCACGACGCGATCCGGTCTCCCACGTGATCCTCGGGACGCAACACACTGATGCAGAGCGGGGCTTCGGTCTGCCCGTAGTACTGGACGAGCACCGGCCCGAAGCGGTCGATGCACCGCTCGACGAGCGCCCGCGGCGCGGGCGACGCCCCGTAGACGATCGTGCGCAGCGTCGGCAACTCGCGCGAAGGTTCGTGCAGCAGGGCGCCGAGCATCGTCGGCACCGCGTTCGTCGCCGTGACGCCGTGGCGCTCGATCGCGTCGAGAAAGGCGGCCGGGGCGAACCCTTCGAGCACGGCCGATGCGGCGCCGCGCAGCCAGTAGGGCAGCACGAACGTCCCGCTCGCGTGGATCAGGCTCGCGGCGTGCAGCATCACGTCGTCGCGACGGGGGTCGAGGAGGTTCGCAAGGATGTTCGCGACGACCGCCGCGTACGTGCCCTGCGTGTGTCGCACGAGCTTGAGCTTCCCCGTGGTACCGCTCGTCGCGAGCAGGAGCAGCGTCGTCTCGGCGCCCACCGCCACGAGCGGGTCCGCGGTGCCGGCGCGGGCAGCCTGCTCGAGCAGGTCTGCGAGCGGGAGCAGCTCGCCGTCGAGCCGCGACTCGCGGTCGGCGATCACGAGCTCGGTGCCGGCCGTCTCGAGGATCGCCTGCATCTCCGCATCCGCCAGCCGCGGGTTGAGCGGCACCCGGGCGATGCCGGCCTTCACGCACGCGAAGTCGAGCGAGATCGAGTGCAGACCGTTGCCGGCGAGCAACCCCACCCGGTCGACGCGCCGCTCGAGCAGTACGTTGGCGATGCGATTGGCGAGCTCGTCGACCTCGGAGAAGGTCAGCGACGCGTCGCCGCAGATCACCGCCGTGCGGCCGGGGAAGCGGCGTGCCCCCCGGCGGATCAGCTCGGCAGTCGTCACCGCTCGATCATACGAGGCCCGAAAAGCCTCGTGGAACCCGCTGGTAGCGTGGGTTTCATGAGCAGGCGCTCCCTCTCCGTCGATCCTCCCGACCTCACGCTCTGGCCGACGGTGAAGGGTCTTGCCGGTCTGTGGCGCGAACAATGGCGGCTCGTGGCATATGGCCTCGTGTGCGCGTTCGTCTACTCCGGCCTCGCACTCGCGATCCCGATCATCATCCAGCACGCGATCGACAAATCGATCGCGCCTGCGAGCGGGCACCGCACCGCGCTGTGGCCGTACCTCCTGGCGGTCGTCGCGCTCGCGGTTCTCCGATTTGCCTTTAACTTCATGCGGCGCTATGCGACCGCCCGTACCGGCATCCGCGTCGAGGCTCGCATGCGTGAGCTGCTCTACCAGTCGTACCTGCGCTATCCGCGGGCGTTCTACGACCGGCATGCGACCGGCCAGGTCGTCTCGCGTGCGACGAACGACCTCTACCCGGTGCGCTACTTCATCGGCTGGGGCATGACCCAGGGTCTCCAGTCGCTGATGATGATCGGCGGGATCGCGGTCGTCCTGTTTCTCGTCAACGTGAAACTCGCCGCGTTCGCTCTCGTCTCGATGCCCGCCGTGTTCGTGCTCGCGTTCACGTTCGCGCGGAAGGTGATGCCGATCTCGCGCGAGGTGCAGCAGCTGAAGGCCGACGTGACGGAGGCGGCCGACGAAGCCGTGGTCGGCATCGAAATGGTGCAGGCGTTCGGTCGCGAGAACGACGTGCAGGCGCGCTTCGCCGGCAAGGCGGAGCTCGTGCGCGACGGTGTGTTGCGCCAGGCGCGCGTCGAGGCGGCGTTCCTGCCGGGCCTGCTCTTCCTGCCGACCTTGTCGATCGCAGCCGTGGTGCTCTTCGGCGGTCACGACGTGATCGGCGGCGCGCTCACCTACGGCCAGTTCTTCCTCTTCTACCAGCTGCTCCTGCAACTCGTGTGGCCGCTCGAGGCGCTCGGCTGGATCCTGTCGCTCGCCCAGCGTGCGTCCGCCTCGGCCTCGCGCAGCTTCGCCTGGCTCCAGGGCATCGAGACGATTCCCGAGCCGACGCACCCGACGTCGCTGCCGGCGGACGCGCTCGGCGTTCGCTTCGAGGACGTGCGCTTCTCGTACGGCACCGGCTCCGAGGTGCTCTCGGGCGTCGACCTCGAGATCGAGCCCGGCGAGGTGATCGCCGTCTGCGGGCCGACCGGCGCCGGCAAGACATCGCTCCTGAACCTGCTGCCGCGTTTCTACGACCCCACCGAAGGGCGCGTGCTCGTCGGCGGGGTCGACGTGCGAGACGTGCACCTCGACGAGTTGCGCAGCGCGGTCGCGATCGTCACGCAGAAGCCCATCCTGTTCTCGATCCCGCTGCGCGACAACCTCACGGCGGCGCGGCCCGACGCGACGTGGGACGAGGTCGTCGCAGCCGCAGAGGCCGCGGGCGTCGCCCACTTCGCGGCCGACCTGCCGGACGGCTACGACACGCTGATCGGCGAGCGCGGCATCAACCTGTCGGGCGGCCAGCGCCAGCGCGTGGCGCTCGCCCGCGCGCTCGTTGCAGGCGCCCGGGTCGTCGTACTCGACGACCCGATGTCGGCCGTCGACACCGAGACCGAGCGCCACCTCGTCGAGAGCCTCCGCCCCGCCCTCGCCGGTCGCACGGTGCTGATCGCCACGCAGCGCCTGTCGACCGTCGAGGTCGCCGACCGGGCCGTCGTGCTCGACGACGGGGTGATCGTCGAAGCCGGGACGCCCACCGAGCTGCTCGCGCTTCGCGGCCTCTTCTGGTCGCTCTTCGGAGAGGAAGTCGGTGCCGCAGCCTAGGTCTAAGCGCACCGGCCTCACGCGCCTCGGCCGCTACCTTCGCGGCCACGGCGTACGGGTCGCGCTCCTCTCCCTGCTCGGCGTCTTCTCGGCGGCCGCGCCGGTGACCGCGCTCATCGTCGTGCAGGATGCGATCGACAACGGCATGCGCGCGCACGACCGCAGCCGGCTCGGCCGCGACGTCGCGATCTACCTGGCGATCAACGCCCTCGCGTGGGTCATGCAGACGACCCTCGTGCGAGGCCTCGCTCTCGTCGGCCAGGACATCGTGCTGGGGCTGCGCGAGGATCTCTTCGACCACCTGACGACGCTGTCGCTGCGCTACTTCTCGCAGCAGAAGGCGGGCTGGATCATCGCGCGGCTCACGTCGGACGTCGACGCGCTCTCCGACGTGCTCTCGCAAGGACTGACGACGCTCGTCGTCAACACGCTCACGCTGCTCGCCGCCATCGTCGGGCTGTTCGTGCTCGACTGGCGGCTCGGGCTCGTCGCCCTCGTCATCCTGCCGCCGACGCTCGTTCTGACCCGCTGGTTCCAGGTTCGCTCGCATGCCGCGTTCCTGCGGGTGCGCGAGACGATCTCGTCGATGACGGCCCAGATCGCCGAGTCGGTCTCGGGGATGGCGGTGATCCAGGCGTACAACCGCGAGCGCACATTCCTGGCAGAGTTCGACGCCGCGAACGAGGCCAACAGGCGCACGAACACCTATGCACAGTGGCTGAACTCGCTCTTCTTCCCGGGGATCGAATTTCTCGGGATCGTGGCGATGACATCGGTGCTCTGGGTCGGCGGTCACATGCTCGCGGGCGGTTCGCTCATGATCGGCACGCTCGTCTCGTCGGTCTTCATGCTGAACCTCGTCTTCCAGCCGCTGCAGGAGCTCTCGGACCTCTACGGACAGGTGCAGTCGGCCGGCGCGGCGATGGAGAAGATCACGACGGTGCTCGACACCAAGGCGGAGATCAAGGACGAGCCCGGCTCGCAGCCCGCCGGCCGGATCGACGGCGACCTGCACATCGACGGCGTCACGTTTGCCTACGGCCGCGAGCCCGTGCTTCATGCAGTCGACATCCACGTGCCGGCCGGTGGGTGCCTGGCGCTCGTCGGGGAGTCCGGCGGCGGCAAGTCGACCACCGCCAAGCTCGTCGGCCGCTTCTACGACCCCGACGAGGGAGCGATCCGCGTCGACGGACGCGACCTGCGTGAGCTCGAGCTGCGCTCGTATCGACGCCAACTCGGCGTCGTGCTGCAGGACCCGTTCCTGTTCGCGGGAACGATCGCGGACAACATCCGCTTCGCCCGGCCGGAGGCGACCGACCAGATGGTCGCCGACGTTGCGCAGGCAGTCGGCGTCGACCGCGTCGCCCGCCGCTTCGACGCCGGGCTGGCGCACAGCGTGCGCGAAGGCGGTGCGGGCCTCTCGGCCGGCGAGCGCCAGCTGATCTCGATCGCCCGAGCGCTGCTCGCAGACCCCCGCATCCTGATCCTCGACGAAGCGACGTCGAACATCGACCGCCCCACGGAGATCCTGATCGAACGTGCACTCGATCGCCTGCTCCACGGCCGGACCTCGATCATCATCGCCCACCGCCTGGCGACCGTGCGGCGCGCCGACGAGATCCTCGTGCTCGAGCACGGCCGCATCGCACAACGCGGGCGGTTCGAGGCGCTGCTCGAGGTGGACGGCCCGTTCCGCCGGCTCGCGCACGAGCTGAAGGGGTCGGACGCTCAGCTACAGGGCGTGGTTGCAGCCGACTTGCAGTCGGCCCCGGTCACCGGCAGCCGGGCTAGCAGCTCCGCGAGCGTCGTGAGCTCCGACCCGGAGTAGCGGCCGAGAAAGAGCTCGTCGATCCCGCGCAGGTGTGTCTCGGCTGCAGCTTCGAGCTTTGCCGTACCGGCCTCGGTCAGCTTCGCGTACGAGACACGAGCATCCGACGAACAGGTCTGCTTGCAGACGTACCCCGACCGCTCGAGCCCTTCGAGAAGACGCGTGATGCCGGATGCGGTCAGCAGGATCCGCTCCGCCAGGTCGACGCGGCGCATCAGCCCGCCCTCGGCATGCCGCAGGTGCAGCAGCACCTCGTAGTCGTTCAGCGTCAGCCCGTGCTCGCGCTGGAGCTGCGCGGAGAGCTCGCGCGTGATCGCGGCGTGCGCGCGCAGAAACGACACCCAGCCCTCGAGCTGCGGCGGCGCGAAGGTCGTGGTCGTGGTGGTGGTCGGAGTGGTCGTGATCATAGTTGTGCCCTCAAGCGTAGCGGCCCCGAGGGGTGCTGTCGAGCCGCTAGAGACGACCGACGATCGTGACGTGGGAACGCAGCTGCGTCCGCCGCAGCACCCGGTCGCCCGCGTTTCCCTCCACCGTCTCGATGCGCTCGCCGTCGAGCGGCCGCACGACGATGCCGACGTGATCGGGCAGGCCGCCGTCCCAGTCGAAGACGACGAGGTCGCCCGGGCGCGGTTCGTCGACCACCCGGCCCGTCGCCTTCAGCCACGCTGCGAGGGTCGGCACATAGGCGACGCCGCGGGGGCCGACACCCGCGCCGTGCCAGCCGCGGCAGAGGACGACACCGGCACCGACGTCGAAGCAGTACGAGGCGAAGATCGCGCACCAGGGCACGCCGTCCGCCCCGAACCAGCGCCCGAACATGGTGCGATTGGAGCCCGGCGGGGACTCGCGCACACCCACGTGCCGCAGCGCCTCGGCCAGCGCGCGCCGGCCCGCTGAAGCGCCCATGGCCGCGAGGCTACCGCATGCGCGGACCCGTCAACAAGGGGAAGGGCGCGGTCGAATCTCCGCTCCCGCGAAAACCGAATACCGCCCGCCGGCGTAGAAGAGGAAATGGCACACGTCGTCTTGATGCCTAGGATTGCGTGCGTGTGCTCAGATGGAGAGCTGATCGAGCGGACGGGGGCCGGCGACCGCTCCGCCTTCGACAAGCTCTACCGGCGCTACGCTCGCCCGGTCTTCGGGCTTGCGCTGAGCCGTCTCGGCGACCGCGGTCGAGCGGAGGACGCCGTCCAGGAGACATTCGCCTCCGTGTGGCGCTCGGCGCGGACCTACAAGGCAGAGCGTGGCCCAGGGGCTCCGTGGCTGTACACCATCGCGCGGAATGCGATCGTCGATCGCAGCCGCGCGCGCACCGAGCTTCCCGTCGAGGTCCCCGACGAGCCGTCCCTCGAGCTCGGCCCCGACGAGCGGGCAGAACAGGCCTGGACACGGTGGCACGTCCACGGGGCGCTCGAGCGGCTGCCCGAGCGGGAGCGCGAGCTGATCTCGCTCGCCTACTGGAGCGAGTTGTCGCAAACGGAGATCGCCGCCCAGCTCGGGATCCCGCTCGGCACCGTCAAGACACGAACACGAAGCGCCCTCCTGCGCCTCGCGGACATCCTCGAGGGCGAGCTCGAGTGAACCGCGATTTCGAGCATCTGGTCGCAAGCGACGGTCTCGCGCCCGAGGAGGACGCGCGGCTGCGGCGCGTCCACGAGCTGCTCCTCGCGGCCGGGGCTCCGCCCGAACTGCCCGCGACGCTCGAAAACCAACCTCGGGCTCCGAGCGCGAACGAGAACGTCGTCACCCTCCCGGCGAAGCGCCGCAGCCCGGTGCTTGTAGCGCTGCTTGCCGCAACGATCGCTGTCGCATGCTTCGCCGGCGGCTACTTCGTCGCCAACCAGAGCCGCGGCGCCGGAAACCACGATGTTCGCGTCGTCTCGCTTCAGGGAGCCGGCCAACAGAAGTCTCTCGCATCACTCCACATCGGGCCGGCCGACTCGAATGGAAACCGGCCGATCCGGCTCACCGTCACCGGGCTTCCTCCGCTTGCGCGCGAATACGCCTCGTACTACTTGATGCTCTGGCAGAACCACAAAGCAACGCTGCTCTGCGGCATCTTCGAGGTCGGAGCAGACGGCCCGACCACCGTCAGCTTCAGCGTGCCCTATGCAATTACGAATGGCACCCGCTGGGTCGTGACCGAGGTCAACCCGGGCGTTCGGTTCCCAGGTCGCGTCGTCATGACGACGATCTAGCCGAATTGCCAATCCGCTTTCGCTGCCTTCCCGTATCTCCTTCGACGACCTCGAACGAAAGGAGCAAGATGCACGGTCGCATGATCCGCTGGGTCCTACCGTTCGCCCTCATCGCGGTCACGGTCACCGGGGCGGCGATGGCAACGAGTGGCGCCACCAAGGCGCGCGGCGGCACGGTGAAGACCGCCAAGAGCACGGCGTACGGGGTCGTGCTCGTCGGCGCAAACGGCCACACCCTCTACCGCTACACCCCCGACAGGAAAGGCGTCAGCGTCTGCGACAGCTCCTGCCGAACAATCTGGCCGCCGCTGCTCGTGAAGGCAACCGCAAAGCCGACCGCCGCCGCCGGCGTCAAGGCAGCTCTCCTCGGAACGATCAAGGGGCCCCGCGGCATGCGCCAGGTCACGTACGCAGGCTTTCCTCTGTACTTCTTTGCCAACGACAAGAGGGCGGGCCAGATGAACGGCCAAGGCTATGGCGGGATCTGGTTCGTCGTGAACACCAACGGTGCCCTCGTCAAGAAGACGGCATCCGCCGCCACCCCGACCACCACGTCACCGACCACCACGTCGTCGGGCGGCAGTTGGGGATAGCGCCTCTTTTCCAGCGACGGCGACCGCTCACTCGACGGTCGCCGTCGCAACCTCGCCCAGCCCGCTTCCTCGTCGTTCAGCGCGGGCGGCTGGCAAACCGGTCGAGCAGGATCCGGATCTCGCAGACCTCGCGGAAGCCGAGCTTGGCGAGGATCGGCCGCGACATCGGGCTCGCCTGCGTGACGAGCGCCGGTGTGCCGCGGGCGACCGCGTCCTCCCAGCGCGCCGCCACAAGGGCCCTGTACGCGCCGCGCCCGCGCGCCTCGGGCAGCGTCGAGCCGCCAAAGAGCGACACGGCGTGCTCACCGAACGAGGCTGACGCGCGTGCCACCGGTCGCCCGTCGAGGTACGCCAGGTAGACGACGTTCCTCGGGTCGTTCTCCGGACGCGCCTCCGTCGGCTCGGGCATCCCGAAGGCGATCGCGGCGATCCTCGCCGAGGCGAGGTGCTCGTCAGGCGTCCCGGCGCGGCGCACCTCGACCCCGGCGGGCGCGCTCGCCGGCGGGTGGGTCGCCACCATCCCGATCGCGAGCGGTGTCGGCTGGTCGTCGACGAGCCCGGCGCCGAGCAGACGCTCGGTCAGATCGGCCGGGGTCGCGTGTGTGCCGACCTCCCAGGTGAGCCCCGTCCGTCCGCGCGCACGCAGGATCTCGTGCAGCTCCTTGCGCACCTCGTCGACCTCGTCGCCACGGAGCCGAAAGCGCTGCGCGACGTTCCACCGGGCTCGTCGCCGCGTCCCAGCCAGAGGACGTAGCGATCGTTCGCGATGCGCTCGTCCGTCGGGCCGAGCGGCGTGTAGGTGTTCGCGTTCTCGGCCAGCTCGACGAGCAGTTCCTCGTTCATCCGTAGCCGAGGTCCTTCGCCCACGCCTTGCGGTAGATGATCTTCAGGTGCTCGACCCGCGCAACGTACGCGCGCGTCTCGGCAAACTGGACCGGCAGCCCCTGTGCCCGCCACCTGTCCACGTTGCCCTGGCCCGCGTTGTACGCAGCCAGCACGAGCTTCTCGCTGCCGTACTTCTGAAACAGGTTGTGCAGGTACCACGCGCCGTAGCGGATGTTGATCTCCGGGTTGTAGAGATCGCTCGTGTGGAACGCGCTCCCGTGGGTGCGGATCGCGATTCCGTTGGCGGTCGCCGGCGTGATCTGCATCAGCCCGATCGCACCTGACGACGACTCCGCGTCCGACTGAAACTTCGACTCCTGGTAGATGACCGCCGCGACGAGCGCGGGATCGAGCCCTTGCTCGTGTGCGTGGACTCGAACGTACTCGGAGTAGCGAAGCGGATAACGGAGGCGCTCGTACCATGACGGGCCCGTCTTGTTCACGTACGCGAACGCCCCGACCGCGGCCGCGACGACGACCAGGAGGATGAACACCTTCCTCACGAGGAGAGCTCGTGCATGACCGAGGCCACGAAGCTGTCCAGCTCTTCCAGCGAGCCGGTGTTCCTGAACGCGTAGTCGGCACGCTCCACCTTCTCGGCGTCCGGGATCAGCCGGATCTCGCGATCCTCGGTGGCGACGGCAGAGCGGGCGCGGCGCAGCTTGGTCGGCGCCGTGATCACAACAACCTTGTCGAAGCGGGCATCGCCTCCGGTCTCGTACAGGAGCGGCACTTCGGTGACACAGACCGCGGGTGCGTGCTCGAGGCCCGCGAGCTGCTCGCGCCACCGCAGGTACTCGCCCGAGACAAGCGGATGCAGCAGGGCCTCGAGGAAGTCCAGGGCGTCGCGGTCGTTGAAGACGACGGTCGCAAGCGCGCGACGGTCGATCTCGCCGTCCGGCGCCACCACGCCGTTTCCCATCCGCCCGACGACGGCCTCGCGCACCTCGGGGCGGCGCAGCAGATGATGGACGATCTCGTCACTCGAGACAGTCGCTGCACCGTGCCGCGCAAACGCCTGTAGCGCCTCGCTCTTCCCTGCGCCGATGCCGCCGGTGATCGCGACGGCTACGGGGCGGTTCACTCCTCGACGCTGGGGGCTTCCGGCGTGACGGCGGGCTCGACGACAGCCCCATCCGCCTCCGCCGCGCTGTCGACTTCGACCACGGCTTCGGCTTCGACCTCGGCTTCGGCCTCGACTTCGGTTTCGGCTTCGGCTTCGGCTTCGACCTCTGCCCCGGCCTCCGGCTCCGTCTCCGCGAGCTCGGCCTCGTCGACCGCCGCCCCCTCGGCGAAGACGTCCTCCGAGAGGTCGATCGCGGGGCGCGTATGCACCGACTCGGCGCCGTCGGCGCGCGGCTGCACAGGATCCGCGTCCTCGACGCGCTTCAGCGACAGAGAGAGCCGGCGGCGCTCGCCGTCGACCTCGATGATCTTGACGTTCACGGGCTGGCCCTGAGAGACGACCTCGCGCGGGTTCTCGACGTGATGCTGCGCGAGCTCCGAGATGTGCACCAGACCTTCGACGCCGGGCAGGATCTCGACAAAGGCGCCGAAGGTGACGACCTTCGTGACCCGCCCTTCGACGACGTCGTTCTCGTGGTAGCTGTCCATCACCTGCTGCCACGGGTCGTTCTGCGTCTGCTTCAGGCCGAGCGAGATCCGCTGGCGGTCGCGATCGATGTCGAGCACCTTCACCTCGACCGTCTGGCCGATATCCAGGATCTCCGACGGGTGGTTGACGTGCGACCACGAGAGCTCCGAGATGTGGATCAGGCCGTCCATGCCGTCGAGGTCGACGAATGCGCCGAAGTCGACGATGTTCGAGATCTGGCCCTCCACCACATCGCCCGGCTGCAGCTTGTCGAGGATCTTCTGCCGCTGATCCTTGCGCTCCTCTTCGAGCACGGCACGGCGCGAAAGCACGACGTTGTTGCGCGAGCGGTTGAGCTCGATCACCTTCGCGCGCAGCTCCTGGCCGAGGAACTCGTCCAGGTCCTGAACGCGGCGAATGTCGACGAGCGATGCCGGCAGGAAACCGCGTACGCCGAGGTCGAGGATCAGGCCGCCCTTGACGACCTCGATCACGCGGCCGTTGACGGGCTCACCCGACTCGGCGGCCTGCTCGATCGCCTTCCATGCGAGCTCGAACCGTGCGCGCTTCTTCGAAAGGATCAACCGCCCTTCGGCGTCCTCCTTCGTGAGCACGAGCGCATCGATCTCGTCGCCGAGCGTGACCTCGTCGGCGGGGTTGACCGACCGGCGAATCGAGAGCTCGGAGACAGGGATGACCCCTTCGGACTTGTAGCCGATGTCGACGAGAACCTCGTCCTTGTCGACGCGGACGACCGTCCCGTGGACGACCTGCCCCTCGTTGATTTCGGGGAACGTGGATTCGTAGTCCGGGACGAGCTCGCCGTCCGGTCCTTCGACCCAAACGCCGGGTTCGAGCTGCATGAGATCGTTGGAAGCCAAAGCGGCCGCGAAGTATAGCCAGGTTGCGATTCCGCCCCGTGGAGGGCCCGTAACGGTGCCCGGCACCACGCCGCCAGGAGCCGCTTGATTAGAGCTTCGCCGCCGCCCAGTTGTCGCCGACGCCGGCGTCGACGGCAAGTGGCGGGTCGAGGTCGTAGGCCCCGCACATCTCCGCCGAGACGAGCTCGCGCACCTTCGAGACCTCGTGCTCCGGCACTTCGAGCAGGAGCTCGTCGTGCACCTGGAGGACGAGCCGGGCGCCCCGCCCCTCCTCGCGCAGGCGCCGGGCGATCCGGATCATCGCCACCTTGATGATGTCGGCGTTCGATCCTTGCATGACGAAGTTGACCGCTATCCGCTCGCCGAAACCGCGCGTCTGCCGGTTCGACGCGCGGATCTCCATCACGGGCCGGCGGCGCCCATAGAGCGATGTCACATAGCCGTCGGCGGCCGCCTGCTCGATCGTGCGCGCGATGAAGTCCTGCACGTGCGGGAACCGCGCGAAGTAGGCGTCGATGTAGCGCTGCGCCTCGTCGCGCGGGATCTCCAGGTTCTCCGCGAGGCCGTAGGCCGAGATGCCGTAGACGATCCCGAAGTTGATCATCTTCGCAATCGAGCGCTGCCCCGGCGTGAGCTTCGCCGGATCGACGCCGAGCACCTCGGCCGCCGTCCGGGTGTGGATGTCCTCGCCGCGTTCGAACGCTTCGCGCAGCTTCGGCTCGCCGGAGACGTGGGCGAGGATGCGCAGCTCGATCTGCGAGTAGTCGGCCGAGAGCAGGCGATGGCCCTCTTCCGCGATGAAGGCGCTCCGGATCTCACGCCCGAGCTCGGTGCGCACCGGGATCGACTGCAGGTTGGGGTCGGAGGTCGACAGGCGCCCGGTCGCGGCGACGGTCTGGTTGAAGGTCGTGTGCAGGCGCCCGTCGGCCTCCGAGAGCAGCGACGGCAGCGGGCCGAGGTAGGTGTTCAGGAGCTTCGAGAGCTCCCGCCACTCCTCGAGCACCGCAACGACGGCATGCTCGTGGCGGATCGAGCGCAGCACCTTGGCGTCGGTCGAGTACCCCGTCTTGCCCTTGCGGCCCGCCGTCAACCCGAGCTTCTCGAACAGGAGCTTCCCGACCTGCTGGGTCGAGCCGAGCATGAACTCCTCGCCCGCGAGCTCGTACGCCTGCATTTCGAGCTCCTCGACCCGGTCCGAAAGCCGCGCAGTGATCTCGCCCATCCGGTACGTGTCGATCTTGACGCCCGCGTCCTCCATTCCGGCGAGCACGCTCGTCAGCGGCAGCTCGACGTCGCGATAGAGGTCCGTGACGCCGCGCTCTTCGAGCCGCTCGAGCAGCGGCCCGATCAGCCGGCGAGGCGTTTCTGCGCGCCGAACGAGTGCGGCGGTCTCCTCCTCGGCCTCGGGCGTCGGGACGAGCTCGACCCCGTACTCGGCAGCGAGGTCGTCGAGCTCGTAGCCCGCGCGCCCCGGGTCGATCAGGTACGCGGCGAGCAGCGTGTCGTCGCGGGCGTCGACGCGCAGCGTCTTGGCGTCATGCACGATCAATTGCGCTTTGCGCAATTGATCCAGAGAGACGTTTCCGATGATCACCTCGTTCCCTGTTGCCACGGCTGCTCGGTCTGCGATCGCGGCGTAGCCGACGACACCGCGGAAGTCGAGCTCGCCTTCCCGCCACGACACCTCGGCCCCCTTCAGCTCTGGCGCTGCCGCAGGCACCGCTTCGTTCAGCGTGTCCACCCGCGTCAGCAGCGCCCGGAACTCGAAGCGCCGGAAGATCTCCTTCAGCTGGGCGCGATCGGGAGGGTCGAGCACGAGCTGCGCCGGATCGCAGTCGATGTCGAGGTCTCGCCGCATCGTGGCGAGCTCCTTGGAGGTCCGTGCGATGCCGGCATGCTCCGTGATGTTCCGCGCCCGCGCAGGCGAGAGCTCCGCGGCATGCTCGATCACCGACTCGAGCGAGCCGTACTGTGCGATCAACTGGCCGGCGGTCTTGTCGCCGATCCCGGGAACGCCGGGGATGTTGTCGGACGTGTCGCCCTTCAAACCGATGAAGTCGGGCACCTGCTGGGGCGTCACCCCGTAACGGGCCTCGACCCGGGCCGGGGTGTAGACGTTGACGTCGGCGACCCCGCGTGGGGTCATCATCAGCGAGATGTTCGCGCTACAGAGCTGAAAGGCGTCGCGGTCCGTTGAGACGACGCACGTCTTGATGCCCGCCGCGTCGGCCCTCGTCGCAAGCGTCGCGATCACATCGTCGGCCTCCCACCCCTCGAATTCGAGGTTGCGATAGCCGAACGCCTCCACGATCGGCCGGAAGTGCGGAAACTGCTCGCGCAGGAGGTCCGGCATCGGGCGCCGGCCCTCCTTGTAGACGACGTCCGCCGCCTCGGCGACCGCCGCGCGGTGCACGGGGCGCGAGTCCCAGGCGACGGCGACCCCCTTCGGGCGGTAGTCGGCGAGCAGCTTGAAGAGCATGTTGGTGAAGCCGAGCAGGGCGTTCGTCGGCTGCCCGTCGGTCGTCGCGAGCTCCTCGGGGAGCGCGAAGAACGCACGGTAGGCGAGGTTGTTGCCGTCGACGATAAAGAGCTCGGACTCGCGCGCGGGTCCGTCGTCCAGCTCCAGCTCGGCTCCCGTGAGGGTCTTCGGCATCAGTGCGAGGGTATCGTCCGGGCGCGATGCCGAGCCACGAGACTCACGCGGTGCCGTGATGCCGTCGCTGTCGACGCTCGCTCTCTTTGGCCTGGCGTCGCTGGCCCTTGCCGTCGTGCCGGGCCCGGCGGTGACCTACATCGTCGCGCAGTCGATCGACAAGGGTCGCAGGGCCGGGCTCATCTCCGTGCTCGGCGTCGTGAGCGGCGGGCTCGTGCATGTCACGGCGGCGACCGTTGGGCTCTCGGCGCTGATCGCCTCGTCGGCAACCGCCTTCACGACGATCAAGCTCGTCGGCGCCGCTTATCTCGTCGCGATCGGCGTCCGCCGCATCCTCGGCCACGAGGAGGCGGGCGGTGACGTCCAGGCGCCGCCTGCACGTCACCGCCGGCTCTACGCCCAGGGTGTGGTCGTCAACGTGCTGAATCCGAAGACCGCGCTGTTCTTCCTCGCGTTTCTGCCGCAGTTCGTCAACACGCATCGTGGATCGGTACCGGTGCAGGTCGCAGCGCTCGGGCTGCTGTTTCTTGCGATCGCGTCGGTGTCCGATTCGATGTACGCGCTGCTCGCCGACCTGCTCGCCGGCAAGCTCAGGCGCACCGGCAGAGGCGCGCGGGTCCGGCGCTACGCCACGGGAGGCATCTTCATCGTGCTGGGCGTGACCGCGGCGACCGCACATCGCGTCTCGTGACACGCGTCCCGCTGCTCGCGGACACGCGCATCGTCGTCGTCGACGCCGGTGACGACCTCGTTCTGCGCCCACCGCTCCAGAGCGAGTCGCTCGAGGACGTCGGCCGCGCGGTGCGCGATGCGTTCGCCTTCCCGCTCGCCGGCGAGCCGCTGGATCGCCTGGTGCGGCCCGGTAGCTCGGCGACGATCGTCATCGAGCAACCCTCGCTGCCCATCCCGGGGGTGCAGTCGGGCCCGCGGCACGTCGCGACCGCGGCGGTCGCGGACGAGCTCGAGCAGCTCGGCGCCACGCGAATCACGATCCTCGTCGCGGGCGGCCTGCTCCGCCGGACGACGCCGCGCGAGATCGGGCTGCTCGTCCCGCCCGACTTCCGCCGCCGGTTCAAAGGCCGGGTGATCGTCCACGACGCGGAGGCCGACGACCTGGTCGAGATCGGCCAGAGCGGCAGCATGCCGTTGCGCGTCAACCCCGCGCTCGTCGAGACCGACCTGGTCGTCACGGTCACGGCGGCCGAATCGGTTCTGCATGGCGGCCCGGCGGCGCTGCTTGCCGCCAGTGGCCGCGAAACACTGCGTGCGGCGGGCGCGCGCTCGCTGCTCGAGACGACCGGATCGCAGGGCTGGCGTCTCGCCGTCGAGATCGAGCGGCTGATCGCCGGGCGCGTGCCGGTCACCGGCGTCTCGATCGCGCTGAATGCACCGCGTGTCGCGGGCCCGTTCTCCGGCTATCCCCACGACCAGGTTGCGATCGAAAGGATGCTGGGCTCGCGAACTCGACGAGTGTTCCAGGTGGCGCCCGGGCGCGTACGCCAGCGCATCCTGGAGCGGCTGCCGCGCGAGCTCACGGCTGCCGCCGCCTACGCGGGCACTCCGTCCGTCGCGCACACCGAGGCGCTGCTGCGCGCAACGGTCCTGAAGGGCGTCGTACTCGACGAGCCCGTCGACGCGCTCGTGATCGGCATTCCGCCGACCACCCCGTGGATGCCGCGCGAGCGGCCGAACCCGGTCACCGCGGCCTATCTCGGCCTCGGGCTGGCGCTGCGCCTCTGGCGCAACGCCCCGCCGATTCGCGAGGGCGGCACCGCGATCCTCGTCCATCCGTTTACACGCCGGTTTCCGCGGCCGACCCAGACGCCCTACCGCGCGCTCTTCCACGACGCACGCACGGCGCGCGACGTCGAGGCGATGCGCGACGCGGAGCAGGCCGCGGTTCGCGACGAGGGCGCACTCGCCGACTACCGCGCCGGCCGCGCCTGCCACCCGCTGCAACCGTTCGTCGAGTGGAGCGCATGCGATGCCGTGACGCACCGGCTCGGTGCGGTGCTGATCGCCGGCTGCCGCGACGCACTCGCCGCGCGGCAGTTGGGCTTCGTGCCGGTGCATGGTCTCGGCGCCGCGCTCGAGATGGCACGGGGTCGTGGCGCCGAGCGTGTCGGCTACCTGCTCGCGCCGCCGTACTTTCCGATCGTCGCATCGTCGTAGGCGCAGGAGTAGCGTCCGCGCATGGAGACAGTGATCGAGACCACGGCGCTGACGAAGCGCTTCGGTGACCGCGCAGCGATCGACGGCGTCGATCTGACCGTTCCCGCAGGGGTGGCCTTCGGCTTCCTCGGCCCGAACGGCGCGGGGAAGACGACGCTGATCCGGACGCTCCTCGGGCTCACGCGGGCCACCTCCGGCGAGATCTCACTCCTCGGCCTGCCGCAGCCGGCGAAACGCGCCGAAGCGCTGGCGCGGGTCGGCGCCATCGTGGAGGAACCGAAGTTCCACCCCCACCTGACGGGACGCGAGAACCTGAAGATCGTCGCCGCCGCCCGCGACCGCGCCGCCGAGAGCCGCATCCCCGACGCGCTCGAGCGCGTCGGGCTCGGCCAGCGCGCGAACGACCGCGTCAAGACCTATTCGCTCGGGATGCGTCAACGGCTCGGCATCGCGCGGTGCCTGATCGCAGATCCGGCGCTTCTGATCCTCGACGAGCCGATGAACGGGCTCGACCCGGCCGGCATCCTCGAGATGCGCCACCTGATTCGCGCTTTCGTCGCCGAGGGCCGGACCGTGTTTCTCTCCTCGCATCTGCTGGACGAGGTCGAGAGGACGTGCGACCACGTCGCAATCGTCGACCGCGGCCGCATCATCGTGCAGGGTGGCGTCGAGGAGATTGCCGCGCGCGGTGACCCGACGCTCCTCGTAGAGGTCGACAACGCGGAGGCTGCCCGGCGGGCGCTCGCAAGCGACTCGCGGGTCGAGAAGATCGAGGAGGAGGGCAGCGGGCTGCGACTGACGCTCGGCGACGGGCTCCCCATTGCGGAAGTCAACCGCACGCTCGTCCAGGCGGGCGTTGCCGTCTCCCGGCTCGAACCGGCTCGTGCGACGCTCGAGGAGACGTTCCTCGCGATCACGTCGAGGTTGGAGGGCAACGAATGAGGCTCGTCCGCGCTGAGGCACTGAAGCTCGTCAGGCGCCGCGGGCTCATGGTGTGGTCGTTCCTGCTCACGGTGGGCGCGGTGCTGATCGCCGAGATCGTGCTCGTGACCCTCCATGCCGTGAACCCGGCGAAGCACGGCCCCGCGGGCGGCGCGTCCAACCTCGAGCACTTCGCATTCCTGCTCGCCGGGCTCGGCAACGTCGCGGCGATCATCATCGGCGCCACGGCAGGCACGCAGGACGTCTCGAACGGCGTCTTCCGCGACCTCGTCGTCACGGGGCGCAAGCGTGCCGCCCTCTTCAACGCACGCGTTCTCGGCGCGCTCCTCGTCTTCTTGCCGCTGCTCGCGCTCGGGTTCGCGGTCGCGGTCGGCGGCTCGTTCCTGTTTGCCGGCAACCTCCCGCACCCAACCGCGGCGGACATCGCGAAGTACATCGAGTACGCAGTGGCGATTTGCGGAGTCGACATCGTGCTCGCGGTCGGGCTCGCCGCGTTCGCAAGCTCGCGTGTGGTCGTGGGCGTGCTGATCGCGTGGAACGCGATCGTCTCGCACCTGCTGATTGCGATCGGAAGCCTTGGCGGCTCCCGCAAGCTGATCGATGTGGCGGCCGCAGAGCATTTCGCTCCGAGGCACGCGGTCGGCAGCACGATTGCGATGTCGACTGCGGCCGCGCTGCTCGTGCTCGCCGGCTGGACGGTCGTCTTCCTGCAGGCCGGCCGCTTCTGGACGAACCGCATGGACGCCTGACCCCCGGCGCGCGCACCTCGCAACGCGCTGAGCTCACCTGACGGTCCGCACCAGACCTGCCCGGGGTCGACCTTGCCCGGGGTCACACCCCGGCCGTGTCCCTTGCAGGCGAGCCCTGCGGGCTGGTTGAAGGGAATTGCCGCGGGCGGCTGCTGCGCGGTTGCGGGGCTGTGACACCTGACGCGTCCGGATGCGACACGTCCGGGGTCAGACCCCGTCGTGGCCCCTGCAGACGCGTCCGCGACGAACGATGAGGACGGAGGTGCGGGCTTTGCCCGAGCCTCCGCCACAGCGCGCACAGCTGAGCCGTCCACGCCACGTGTCACCCCGGGAGAGGGCGACCCGCTACAGAAAGAAGGGGGTCAACGGGGGAAACATGGTTTCCCCCGTTATGACTCGCCGAGGTAGGTCTTGCGCACCTGCTCGTTCGTCTTCAGCGCAGCGGCCTCGTCGGCGAGGACGATGTGGCCGGTCTCGAGGACGTAGCCGCGATGCGCGTGGTCGAGCGCCATCAGGGCGTTCTGCTCGACGAGCAGGATCGACGTTCCCTGCTCGTTGATCTGCTTGATGATGTCGAAGATTCGCTCGACGAAGATCGGTGCGAGCCCGAGCGACGGCTCGTCCAGCAGCAGGAGCTTCGGACGCGCCATCAGCGCCCGCCCGATCGCGCACATCTGCTGCTCGCCGCCCGACAACGTTCCCGCCTTCTGATGCCGGCGCTCGTGCAGGCGCGGGAAGAGCTCGAAGACCCGATCCATGTCGCCGTGGATCTCG
>Ga0307372_10004207_pt1 | contig 22429 bp, 19 predicted proteins | sample OX1MG_FD_202533 | JGI IMG/M metagenome (GOLD analysis project Ga0307372, IMG submission 202533) | Soil microbial communities from Risofladan, Vaasa, Finland - OX-1 | ecosystem: Environmental > Terrestrial > Soil > Coastal area > Acid sulfate soil | place: Finland: Risofladan, Vaasa | collected...
GCAGTGCGCGACTCCCTGGCCGTCCTGTGCGACGGCAACCCACTGGCCCTGATCCAGGTGGCCGAGATGCTCACACCCGGCCAACTGGCCGGTATCGAGCCGCTGCCCGTGCCACTGCCCGTAGGACCGAGATTGGGAGAGGTCTTCGAGCACGGGTTCGCCGGGCTGACGCACGAGGCGATCCGGTCGCTGGGCATTGCCGCGCTCTGGCAGGGTCAGGTCTCCGAACTGACGCGGACCGGCGTTGCCGGGTTCGACTCGGACGCCCTGCAGGAGGCAGTCGACGCCGGGCTGATCACCGTGTCCATGGACCAGGTCGTCTTCCGCCATGGCCTGGCCCGCGCCTTCGCCGTCCACTCCGTCCCCGAAGTGGAGCGCCGGGCGATCCACACCGAGCTCGCCGAGCTCGTCGCCGGCGATCCGGAACGCCGTGCCTGGCACCTGGCGGAGGCCGCCGACGGTCCCGATCTGGCCACCTCCGAGGCCCTGGCCCTCGCGGCTCGTCTCGCCGCCGGTCGGGGTGGCCTGACCGCGGCAGCCGATCTGTTCGAGCGTGCGGCATCGCTCGCTCCGGCCGGGACGGGTCAGGACTTCCTCGTCGACGCCGTGGTCGCCGCCCGCAATTCGGGTGCCGCCAAGCGCGCCGCCCATCTCTGTGCCCAGGGAGACTCCCTGGTCACCGACCCCGTTGCCCGCGGCCGGCTGGTGCACCAGCGGGGCCGCTTGGCGTTGGACGGCACCATCCCCATCGCCGAGGGCATGGCACTCCTCGAGGCGGAGTTCGACCGGATGGTGCTGCTCGATACCGAGCTCGCAGTTCGGATCGGTGTCGACGCCTGCATGATGGCGGTGGTGACCGGGAAGCGGAGCGCCGTGCGCAGGCTCGGCAACCAGTGCAGCGACGTGGCCGCCGGATGCGGGCCGGGCATCCAGAGGCTGGCGGAATTCGTGCAGCGGGCGGCACTGGCGTTCGACGACGAGGCCACCGAGGATCGCTTCCTCGTGGACGGTCATGCCGACCTGATGGCCGTTCACCCGCACCTGGACGACGTGAAGACCGCCACCGAACTGGCGATGACGGCGCTCGGGGTGATGGAGCGATATGGGGCCGCACGGCAGCTGGGCGATCGGTTCTGCTCATGGGCCAGGACGCGGGGCGCAGTGGGGGCGCTCCCTCTGAGCCTGGCACTCGCCGCCAAGTCCGCTCTGTACTGCGACGACTGGGTGTCGGCCCGGACACTCGGTACCGAGGCGGTCCAGCTGGCCGACGAGAGCGGCCAGGTGTTCGCCGGACACTATGCCGCTACCTGGCTGACGGTGCTCGCCGCGCTCCGCGGGGAGGAAGGCGAGGTGGCGAGGCAGGCTGCCGGGTGCATGGCCCGGAACACCCAGCTCGGCACGTCGCCGGGAGGTTCGGTGGTCTCGCACGCCTTCGGCCTGCTGGCACTCGGTCACCAGCGGTACGGCGAGGCCGTGGCCCACTTCACGGAGGTCGCCCGCCTGCGCCAGGCCCAGGGGGCGACGAGCAACGGACTGCTCCACTGGGAGGCCGACTACGCCGAGGCACTGATCCGGGAGGGTCATCCCGACCTGGCCGAACCTCTCGTGCGCCGGATCGAGGACCGGGCGGCCGACAGCCGCAGTCCGTGGTCCTCGGTCGTGTCCGAGCGTTGCCGGGGCCTGATGGCCTCGCCTGCAGACCTCGATCGCCACTTCGCCCGCTCCGTCGAGGCCTGCACCCCCGGGACCCTCCCCTTCGAGCGCCTGCGCACCGAGTGGTGCTGGGGTGAGCGGCTCCTGGCGGTGGGACGGCGCGACGATGCCGTCGCCCACCTCCGCCTGACGGCAGCCGGGTTCCGCGGGTTCGGCGCAGCCCCGTGGGCCGCAGGAGCCGAGGACGCGCTCGAGCGGGCCGGGTCCCCTGCAGTGCGCCCGGGCACCGCCACGTCCGTCCACCCCGTCCCGGACCTCGACCTCGAACTCCGCGGACCGGCGACCACCCCCGACCCCGCGGTTCCCGGACGGAAGGATCCGGCATCCTGCACCGTGGTGACGCTCGGGGACTTCGCAGTCCGGTCGCCTGACGGCGAGGTGCGACTCAGCGGACACATCGGTCGTGCCCTCGGCTTCGTCATATCGCGGGGACCCTCGGTGCACGTGGAAGAACTGGTGGATGCGCTCTGGCCGGACACCACGGCCGATATCAGCCGGGCACGTCTCCGCAACATCCTCAGCCGCTCCCGCAGGATGGTCGGCCCGATCCTCCTCCGCGAAGGGGACTGCATCCGGCTGTCGCACCAGGTACACCTGGACGTCGCGAACTTCGAGGAACAGGCCGACATCGCCCTGGGGCTGTCGTCGGGCGACCTGACGGCGGCAGCCGACGCGGCGCACCTGGCGCTCGCCCAGTACGGCGGCGAGTACCTCCCCACCAACAGGTACGACGACTGGGCCGCGGCACCGCGCGAGCGGATCGAGCGACAGCGGCTGGCCCTGCTCGAGCTGCTGGCCTCCGATGCCGAGCAGCGGGGCGAGACCGACGAGATGCTCGCCTATCTCGAGCGGGCCATCCGCGCCGATCCCTACGACGAGGAGCGCTATCTCCGCGGCGCCAAGGCGCTGGTCGCCCTCGGACGCCACGCCCGCGCCGTCCTGATGATCGAGCGGGCGGATGCCATCGCCGAGGAACTCGGGGTAGCGCTCGCCCCCGATACCGTGGGACTCAAGCAGCAGCTCCTCTCGTCCATGGCTCCGGACGCTCCCTCGACCTGATCGACGCCGTCGTGTCGGCCCCTCCGGTCAGCCGGAGGCCATGCCCACGATGGGCTTGTTGAGGGACAGCGCCCCGGTGGAGCCGTAGAACGAGGCGTCGCCGAAGGCGAAGATCCCACCGTCACTGGCCACCAGCCAGTAGCCCTTGCCGTCGGGGGTGGAGGCCATGCCCACGATGGGCTTGTTGAGGGACAGCGCCCCGGTGGAGCCGTAGAACGAGGCGTCCCCGAAGGCGAAGATGCCGCCGTCGGAGGCCACCAGCCAGTAGCCCTTCTTGTCCGCGGTGGCGGCCATGCCCACGATGGGCTCGTTCAGGTGCTGGGCTCCGGTCGAGCCGTGGAAGGCGGCGTCCCCGAAGGCGAAGATGCCGCCGTCGGAGGCCACCAGCCAGTAGCCCTTGCCGCTCGGGCCGGGCAGGTTCACCGCGGCGATCGGCGTGCCGGTCAGGTCGGCGATGGTGGGTGTGGTGCCGGTGGCGTCCACCGTGACCGAGACGCAGCCCGTGGCGGGGTCGTAGTGCTGGGCGCTCAGCGGGGCGAACGCCACCCACCTGGTGCCGTTCCAGTAGTCGAGCTGGTAGTTGGCCGACACGCCGCAGATGCGGACGGTCACGGACCGGAACGAGCTCCCGGTGCCCACAGCCACGTCCTCGAACTGCGTGGACGTGGCGCCGGCCACCGAGATGCTGCCGGTGGTCGGGTTGCCGGTATAGGCACCCACGGTGAGTGAGCCCGCTCCCGTGGCCGAGGCGCTCACCGGACCGGTGGTCGCCGAGGCCGTGCCCGTCGACGTGTCCGACGAGCCGCTCTGCGAGGACGTGGTCCCCGGGACGGGTGCCGGAGGTGGCACCTGCACCACCAGCGTGGTCGTCCCCGACGAGCCGGCCACCGCCGCGTCGCCCGCATAGGCGGCGGTCACGGTGTCGGTACCGGCGGGTGCGTCGGTCGCGGTGCAGCTGGCCGCACCCGCGGCGAGGGTGGCGGTGCACAGTGTGGTGGCGCCGACGGTGAAGGTCACGGTGCCCGTCGGGGTGACCGGCGACGAGGCCACCGCGGCGCCGTAGGTGACCGAGGTCCCGAAGTCGGTCGGGCTCGGGGACGCGGTGGCCGTCGTCATCGACAGGGTCTTCACCGTCAGCGGGGTCGTGCCGGTCGAGGCGGCGAAGTCGGTGTCACCGTTGTAGGTGGCGGTCACGGTGTCGGCACCCACCGGGGCGTTCGTGGCCGTACAGCTGGCCGCACCTGACGCGAGGGTGGCCGTGCACAGGGTGGTGGCCCCGATGGTGAAGGCCACCGGACCCGTCGGGGTGCCGGCGGGAGACGCGACCGTCGACGAGTACGTGACGGTGGCCCCGGAGTCCACGGTGGCCGCGGACACCGATCCCGTGGTGGTGGTAGGCGCCCGGTTCAGCGTCAACGACGTCGTGCCCGTGCCGGGAAGCGAGGTGGTGTCGCCCGAGTAGGTGGCGGTCACGGTGTCGGTACCCACGGGGGCGTCGGCGGCCGTGCAGCTGCCCGTGCCAGCCGACAGGTTGGCCGTGCACAGGGCGGTCGCCCCGGTGGTGAAGGCGACCGTGCCCGTCGGGGTGCCCGACGTGGACGTCACGGTGGCCCCGTAGGTCACGCTCGTGGCGAAGGCCGTCGGGCTCGGGCTGGCGGTCGGCGTGGTGGTCGTGACGTAGCCGACCCGCAGCGGGGTCGTCGCGGTGGCGGTCGAGTAGTTGGTGTCGCCCGGATACGACCCGGTCACGGTGTCGGTTCCGGCTGGTGCATTCGAGGCCGTGCAGCTGCCCGTGCCGGCCGACAGGGTGGCCGTGCACAGGGTGGTGGCCCCGATGGTGAAGGCCACCGGACCCGTCGGGGTGCCGGCGGGGCCGGACGCGGTCGCCGTGTAGGTCACGGTGGACCCGGCCGCGGCCGTCGGCGTCGGGTTGGTGGCGACGGAGAGGGACGGCGTGGGCGGTCCGGTGGGCGTAACCGGGCCCGAGGCCGTCGAAGGCGTGCCGCCGCCGACGGCGTTCACCGCCTGGACCTCGAACGTGTACGCGGTCCCGTTGGTCAGGCCGGGCACCGTGAAGGAGGTCGCCGTCAAGCCGGTGTCGACCACCGGCTGCGCGATGGTGCCGATGAACGGGACGACCTTGTAGTCGGTGACCGTGCTCCCGCCGTCGCCGACCGGTGCCGACCAGGTGAGGGCCACCCTCCCGTTGCCGGGTGTGCCCGACACGCCGGTCGGCGGATCCGGGACGATGGGTGCGACGGTGATGGAGAGCGGCTGGGTCGCGCTCTTCGCCGGGGAGCTCGAATCGGTGGCCTTCACCGTGAAGTCGAAGGTCCCGGCCGCGGTGGGAACGCCGCTGATGGCGCCGCTCGACGGGTCCAGCGTCACCCCACCCGGCAGGGCGCCGGCCGAGATCGACCAGGTGTAGGGCGTCGAGCCGCCGGTGGCACCGACGCCGGAGGTGTAGGCCGCACCGTAGGTCGCACCCGGGAGCGAGGTGGTCGTGATGACGACCGGCGGGCTGAACCCGAGCCCGAGGATGTAGGCACCGCCCTGGGTGCCATTGCTGCCGCCGGCGAAGCAGTAGGACGCCGTCACGCACGACAGCGAGATCAGGCCGGCGGTGGCCGCCGATGCCGGGGTGCTGACGTTCGCCCAGGTGGTGCCGCCGTCCGTGGTGGTGAGGGCGGTGCCGAGGCCGACGACCTGGCAGTTCGAGGCGTCGACACAATCGACCGCGAAGGCGAGGTCACTCCAGAAGGCGGGGTCGACGGTCAGGGCCGTCCAGGCCACGCCACCGTTGGTGGAGGTGAGCACCCCGAAGTTGGCCTGGTTGTCCTCGCCGACGGCCATGCAGAAGGTGGTCGACGGGCACGAGATGGAGCTGATTCGCGGCGCCGGGGCGCCCGGGTTCGTGGTCGCCCAGCCCGACGGCAGGGTCGACGCGTGCCAATCCCCGCTGCTGATCGACGAGACGACGGCTGGGAGACCGGTGGAGGGATCGGTCAGAACGGCCGTGCAGTCGGTGCCGGCACAAGCCAGCGTCGTCGGGGGGGCCGCGTTGGCCGGTGCCGGGACCTGAGTGGCCCATATTGCCCACGTGGCCCCGCCGTCCGTGCTCGCCCACGCCCAGGGCACCAAGTTGGACCCGCCGTTCCCCACGATCACGCAGTAGCCGGTGGAGGTGCACGACAGGGCTGACAGGTCCGTATGCCACCACATCAGAGGCACGTCCGACCAGCTCGAACCGCCGTCGGTCGAGCGGATGACGGCGCTCCCGGCCATCCAGTCTCCCTTTGCGATGGCGACGCAGTCGGTCGTCGACGGGCAGGCGATCCCGGTGTACCCGCCCGCCATCGCCACGGTCTGGTTCTCGACCCGCCACGAGTCGCCCCCGTCGGTCGAACCGAGGATCTGGTTGCCGGCGATGGCCAGGCACAGCGTGGTCGACGGGCAGGCTGTCTCCGAGATGGCGTTGGTGCCGGCGGGGAGGGTCTGGGCCGACCAGTTCGCCCCGCTGTCGGTCGTCCCCACGATCTGCCCGAAGTAGGCCGACCCGTTCGGCGTCGGATATGTCTCCGTGGCCACGGCCTCGCACGTCGTGGCCGAGCCGCAGGCGACGCCGCCCACGGGCGCCGTGCCGCCGGGGAACCCGCCACTCCCGAACGTCTGGCCCCCGTTGGTCGAGGTCAGGACCTGCCCCTCGTAGTCCGTGGTCCCGGGCATGTTCTGGTACGTCTCGGCAAGGTAGCAGTTGGCGGTCGACGGGCAGGTGACCGCGGGGTACGTGTCCCCGGCGGTCAGGGCCGCCACCGCAGACCACGTGGACCCGTCGGTGGTCACCGACGTCTCCGGGTTGAAGGTGCCGGTGTCGTACCCCTCGACGACGCAGTGGGTGGCGTCACCGCAGCCGACGATCTGGGGGTACAGGCCCGACGGTAGCGCCTCAGCCCCCCACGACGAGCCGCCGTTCGTGGTGTGCAGCAGGAACCCGCCCGTGGACACCGAGAAGCAGGTGGTCGTCGTCGGGCAGTCGACACCGGCGAGCGCGCTACCGTTGTAGGAGGTCGAAAGGGCATCGGTCGTCCAGGTGGTGCCGCCGTCGGTGGTCACCGCGAACCCGTAGGTGGGAGCGGTCGAGATCTCCTCGGGCACGACGCAGGTCGACGCGGTCGGACACGAGATCGCCGGCCCGTACTGGCCCGTGATGGGGTTGGGTGCCGAAGCGGCCACCCAGTTGGCGCCGCCGTCGGTGGTCTCGATGAGGAGCGAATGGTTGATCGCGTTGGTGCCGGTGACGAAGCACACCGAGGTCGACGGGCACGAGATGGCCGTGAGCGTGTTGACCCCGAGCCCGCCCGGCAGCGTCGTGTCCGTCCAGGTGGTGCCGCCGTTCACCGTCTGGGCGATGAACCTCGTCGCCGACGGGGAGCCCCCCTGGTTCACGTCTCCGATGGCGAAGCACACCGAGGCACTGGGGCACGCCACCGTGGCGGCACCGTTGGCGGGGTGGGCAACGGGCGCGAACGCCGGGACCCGGTCCAGGCTGACCTGCCAACCGGCGGTCGTGGCCCCGGCGGGTTGTGCCTGCAGGCCGAGTGCACCGGCCACCACGCCCAGGAATAGCAGGACGGCCGAGGCCGCGACCGCGCTCCGTCGCCCGGTGCGGGCCCGACTGGAGAATTCCGGCCCCTGCCGGTGGTGCACGGTGCTGGCTGCTGCGCGGTGATTCGACATGTGCTCTCCTGCTGTCTCGCCCCGGCTGCGCCGGGTTGGCACGCTCCCCATCGGATTGCGGGGACCGGCCCTCGGCGCCACGGTACGGACGGTCCGTACCGCCCGCGTACCGCCGGCGTACCGCGCCGGAGCCCGGTCGGTGCGGTGGTCGACGTGGGACGCTCACGGGACGGTCGGTGTCCATGGTGGGACGGTGCTCGTCTCGTTCATGATCCGACTGGTGCCGTCCGAGCTCGAGCGCGGCCAGCTGGTCGGCCAGGTCGTCGACATCGACTCCGGCGTCGACGCGCCCATCCGGAATGCCGACGAACTCGTGGAGTTCTGCCGACTCCACCGAGCGGATCCGGCTTCCCCGCTCGACGACTGATCCACTCCCCGTCCCGCGGCAGGGGCCCCCGCCCGCGTCGGTCCGCCGGGCGGCGTTCCGTCTGCGGTCCTCCGCCTCTGGGCGGACCCCGGCTGGGCAGACCCCGGGATGTCACTCCCGAAGACCGACACCGTCGGCGAGGTTCGTTGACCGCGTGCTCCTGGGCTCGACTGCCGGCAGCGAGCGCAGCGGCCGGTCAGCTACCGCAGTCGACGGCGACCTCCGGCGCTGCGCAGTCGTCGCTCATCCGCACCTCCGCGAGGTGTCCGATTCGCTCCACCAGAACGGCGATGGTGACGCCTTCCACGGAATCGAGGTTCACGACGCCCCCGCAGCCTCACGGAAGGCGGCCAGATCTCCCCACTCGTCGTGCTCGGCCAGCGGGTGCTCGTCATAGGCCCAATAGGCCGCGTCGACCTGGGCGGAACGATGGCGTGCGAGCAGTGCGGCCAGTGCGTCATCGATGACGACCGAATCCGGCTTGCCCTCGTGGATCTGCCGGGCGCCTTCGAGTAGTTGCTCGTCGACCGTGGTGCTGAGTCGTACCCGGGTCATGCCACAAAGAACCTACGATGATGCTACGCCTGTGCGCCCTGCTGACCGAGGTGCAGGACACCGTTCATGCCCGGCGCTGGTCCGGTCTCGCCTGACGTGGCGTCCCCAGCCTGCACGGCTGCGCACATCCGCCACGCGAGACGACGCTGATGCGCGGGTCGCCGCGGCCACAGTCCGAGGTCGGTCATCCCCCCGGGGTGGTCAACCCACGGAGCCTCTCCACGCGTCCGTCGTCCTCACCGACGAAGCGGACCAACATTCCGATGGGCGTGGCTGGCGCAAGGGTGGCGGAGGCGGCGAGTGGCAGGGAGAGCCGCTGCCGGGGGGCATTGGGGAGTTGGCCAGGAGCTTTGCGCACAGGGGTGCCACGCCTGCGCATTGGCGGGCATTCTATCCGCTCGGTTCGAGCGGTTTACATTCGTGATACGAGAAGATAGACTACTCGCATGAACTTCCAGCTCGCTGCCTTGGAGGAGGCTCTCCGGACCCTTGGCTCCGTCCTGGAAGAGCGCAGGACCCCTTACAGCCTGCTCATCGTGGGCGGGAGCGGGCTGCTCCTCCTCCGACTGATCGATCGCCCCACCGGTGACCTCGATGTCATCGGATTGTCGGACAATGGCCGCTACGTCAAGATCGAGTCGCTGCCAAAGCCATTGGCTGAAGCGGCCGTCCAAGTGGCCCAGGCACTCGAACTCTCGGAGGACTGGCTCAACACGGGTCCGGCATCGCTCATGGACTTCGGCCTTCCTCGAGGCTGGGAGGAGCGGATCGAAGTTCGCCGCTACGGCGGGCTGGAGATTCATGTCCCTTCGCGTTTCGATCAGATCTGCTTCAAGCTCTACGCAGCAGTTGACCGAGGTCCCGACGACAAGCACTGCAGAGACCTCCAGATGCTCCAGCCTGCAGCAGACGAACTGGAGAAGGCGGCCCGGTGGACCGTGACTCACGATCCGTCGGAGGCCTTTCGTCAAGAACTGATCAAGTGTCTCGGCAGCATGAATGTGGCGATGACCGATGCCGACTTCTAAGAACACCACGGAACTCGTGACGGACCTCTGCTGGGGCGCATGGTCGGAACTTGGAGTCTCGGGGTGGGGACGAACGCACAACGAATGGGCCATCGATCCTGAGCCCCTCATCGTATTCACGTCTTCGATCGGCAAAGCTGAGCCGCGCCTCCGAGACGAGGCCATGGACTGGTGCATCAGAAATTGGCGACACATTTCTCAGACGCGCCTGCGGAACATCCTTCGCGGTGAGCCCTTCCTGGCCACAGACTCGTGGGGAACGTTCGCTGCGACCGTGAATGCCCGTGCCGGGGTCAATTGGCCTGGAGCAACGACTGAGCGTTCGACGTACAGAGCGACCGGACGTTCGACCCTCCGATCACTCTCGGAACCCTCGCTCGTATACCTGAGAATGCGCGCGATGTTCGGGGTGACCGCACGCACAGAGATCCTCAGATATTTGCTGTTCCATCAGCGATTCACGGTGCCTGCCAACGCGCTCGCAGAAGACACCCGCTACACCAAGCGCAGCATCGCGGAGGCTTGTGAATCGCTTGTTCAGGCAGGCGTCCTGACAGCCAAGACCGTGGCCAATCGCTTCTACTACTCGCTGACTGATCCCGGCGCACTTGAAGGCTTCGTGGGATCAGTCCCAGCAATTGCGCCCGATTGGAGTGCACTCTTTCGTGTCGTAGGCATGATCCGGGAAGTCGGTGAGGCCGACGAGAATCGCTCGGCGGAAGCACTGGCCGTCGAGGTTCACCAGGCAGTCCTCACCATCGGTGATGACCTCGTCGATCTGGGCATCCATGGGCCGCGACGGACGCGAGGCGTTGGAATCCTGAGCGAGTGGGACCAGTGGTCGTCGGAGTTGATGACCGACCTCGCATCAGGCGACTGGCCAGCCGGAGAACCCTCGCTACCGGTCTCGGCTGACTCCGACCGTAGGGTCAGGATGTAACGGCCCACTTCTGCAGCGGCACGGTGGCACTGTCTCCTCGCGTTCAGCCCACCTGGCGGAACCCTCGATCGCAGACCCCTCCTTGGTCAGCTCAAGTCGACGTGCACTTCGTCAATCGGCCTTCCTGCCCGGTCCTCCGATGCGCAGCATGTAGTCACCGAACATCGGCACGGTGAAGTCGATGCGTCCCCGCTCGGGCACGAAGCACAGTGAGCGTCTGAGCAGCGACTCACGGATGGGCGTGACCCCCGACGGCTCGCGTCCGAGGGTCCTCGCCACCTCTGCGGTCCGCACCGGCCCGGGTCCGATCTGGGCCATCGCCAACATGTACCTCCGTTCGGCGGCGGTCGAGGCGCCGGCGCGCACCCGGAAGAACCCGTCGTCGAGTTCGGCCAGGGCGAGGGGGATGCTCCGCCGCACGTCGTCCGCCGTGATCGTGTCCGGCCCGTCCGCGACGTCCCATGCCTGGAGCCCGAATTGCTGGATGAAGTACGGGTAGCACTGCGTGACCTGGAGGATCTCCTCCAGCGCTCCGGCGGTCCACGTGACGCCTTCGTCGGTCGCCGGCTGCTGCAGTGCCTCTGTGGCCTGGCTCTCGCTGAGTGACCCGATGGTCGGGAACATGAAGAGACGTTCCGCGTAGGCCTTGGCCTGCCCCGTCGTCGCCGCCAGGGTCGGCAGCCCCGCTCCTGCGACCACCACGGGGAGGGCGAGCTGGGCGGCCCGGTGGAGTCCGATGATCAGTGACTCCAGCGTGGTCCGGTCCACGTAGTGCAGTTCGTCGATGGTCAGGAGAATGCCGGTCTGGTGCTCCTTGGCCGCGGTCCCGAGTTCGACGAACAGGCCGGCCAGGTCGGGGCCGAGGTTGCCCGAGTCTGCCGGCCCGGAGATGGCCTCCACGTCGATGCTGAGCTCCGTGCCGTCGGGTATGCGCAGGCTGAACGCCTTGAGCACGCCGAACGCGCGACGGAGGGTGTCGCCGGCACGCTTCTTGGCGTCCATGGCCAACAGGATCCGACGCAGCGCCGCCGCCAGGTCGGGCGCGAGGAGTCCGTCCTCGGTGACCTCGATGTGGGCGTGGAAGTAGCCGTGGGCCTCGGCCAGCTCCTGGAACTCGACGAGCAGGACGGTCTTTCCCACGCCCCGCAGCCCGGTGAGGATCTGGCTCCGCGCGTTCGAACCCAGGAGCAGGCGTTGCAGCGCCACGCTCATGTCGTCGATCTGTTCGTCCCGCCCGACGAGCGCCGGGGGTCGGCTACCCGCCCCGGGCGAGTACGGATTGAGCACGGGGTCCACGGACGGCTCCTCCCAGTTCTATGTCATTCTATAGAAGTCTCTCTATAGAACCACGACCTCCTCGTTCGCAGTCCATCTATAGCTCAAGGCTCATACACGGCAGGCCGGGAGTGGGCAGGATCGGAGCGGACACGTCCGCTGGCCGTGCATCTATGTTCTTCTATGCGCGAGTCCCTATAGATCTCCCACAGCCGGGCGACACAGGCCGAACGGCAGCGGCACCCGCATAGCCCACCCGTACGGGTGCCCCCGGCCACTACCGTTCCGGACATGTGCCTCCTCGTGGTCGCCTGGCGGTCCGTCGACGGATGGCCCCTCGTCGTCGGGGCCAACCGCGACGAGTGGCTGGACCGGCCGGCCACGGCGGTGACCGTGCTGAGGGAGGCGGCACCGAGGATCCTGGGGGGACGGGACGAGCGGGCCGGCGGCACGTGGCTGGCCGTCAACGAGCACGGAGTCGTCTGCGGGCTGACCAACCGGCCCCTGCCCGACGGCCCCGACCCGACCCGGCGGTCGCGTGGCCGACTGCCCCTGCTGGCCGCCGGGTGCCGGACGGCCGAGGAGGCCGTCGAGGTCCTGGTCGACGAGGTGGCCGCGGGCTCGTACAACCCGGCGTGGCTCCTCGTCGGCGACCGGCGCTCCCTCCACCACCTGGCCGTCCACCCGGACGGGCCCGCCGAGGTCGAGCGGCTCGGCCCCGGGCTCCACGTCCTGGAGAACGCCCCGCTCGGGGACCCGTCCCCCAAGGTCGACCACGTCCGGGCGGCACTGGACCGCGCCACATCGGCCGGGACCCCGCTGTGGGAGGCCCTGCCCGAGCTCCTCCGGGACCACACCGTCGTGGAGGCGCCGGACGGCGTCCACCGGTTCGCCGACGGGCGGGAACGCCGGGCCGCCACCCTCGCCCCCTGCGTGCACAGCGACGGCTACGCCACCCGCTCCTCGGCCCTCGTGCGGATGGGCGACGACCCCGACGGGCTCCCCCAGCTGCTCGTGGCCGACGGCCCACCCTGTCGCGCGCCGTACCTCGACGCCGGCGGCCTGTGGGCACGGGGTCCGTCGGGGGCGTGACCCCCACGTGGGACGTCCGGCCCCGATCCCGGGGGGGCGGTCGGCGTAGGTTCGGGCCATGGGCACCGGAGCCGGTGATGTCCCAGGACATCGCGGACAGTTGAACCTGGCCCCGGCGTTGCTCGGTGCCGGCACGATCTTCCAGGCCAAGGTGCGCGCCGACGACCACTGGTCGACCAGTCCGAAGATCGCCATGGTCTGCGAGGTCGACTCGGGAACATCCGGCGCTCCGGGTCCGCCGGACTGACGGACCCGGCGCCGAGATCCGCGGCACCTCCGGCACACCGGACGACCACAGCGAGTCCGGCCGGCACCCGGATCGTCGCCCGGATCGGGCGACGACGCGTCAGCCGAGAAGCTTCGCCTTCTGCGCCTGGTACTCCGCGTCCGTCAGCACACCCTGCTCCTTGAGGTCCGCCAACTTCGCCAGCTCGTCCACTTGGCTGGCGCCGGCTACCTCACGGACGTGCGAATTGAACGCCTGCTTCTGCCGGGCGGCGTCCTTGACCGCGTGCTCCTGCATCTTCCCTCCACGGGCGATGAGGTAGACGAGGATCCCCAGGAAGGGGAGGACGATCACGAAGATGACCCAGAGGGCCTTCGCCCAGCCACCCATGTCATGGCTCCGGAAGATGTCGCCGAAGATCGCGATCAGGATCCAGATCCAGATCACGAACAGGAAGAACTCGAGCATGGTCCAGAACAGACTCTGCTGTGGGTAGTAGTAGGCAAGCATCGGTCACTCTCCTCTTGTCGTGATCATTCGAACAGCACCCGCTTCGTCATGGACGCGGCCCTCCCCCGTCCGTCGGCTCGTCCAGTGTCGGCACGTCGCGGGGTTTCGCGAGCACCGGCCGCAAGATCGGGACGTCCGACCACTCCTTGCAGCACGTACGGCACCGCCAGCTCAATCCGCTCGAATCGAGCGTGCCGAGCCTCACGATCAGGTGCGGTACATCGGTCTCGCCGCAATGGGGGCACTCGCGACCCGCCTGCGTGTCGTCATCGAGGGGATCCATCAGCCCCTATCCGGCGTCACCCTTGGCATCGGCCTCGATCGCCTTCTGATCGGCCTTCATCTCCTTGGCCTGGACCTTCTGGGCGTGCGTCATGGCCGCCTCGACCTTGGCCTCCATGTCGGAGACGGCCACGACCACCAGCCCGGCCTGACCGTTGTCGAGTCCCTCCCCCAATTCCTTCAGGTCACCGCGGCTCATCCCTGCCGCCGCGTGTCCCGCCAGGGATCCCAGCAGTGCGCCACCGCCCCCGGCGGCGACCAGGAGTCCGCCGCCGATGGCCGCGGCAGGGAACAACGCGATCACCAGCCCGGTGGCCAGACCCACGCCGCCGCCGAGCACCCCTCCGACGCGGGTGGGCGTCTCGTGCTTCTTGACGATCTTGACCTTGCCATCGGCCTTGCGTTCCACCACGGCGGCGTCATAGGCATCGATCAGACCGGCCTCGGTGTGGAGGGCATGGACGGCGTCGTAATCGGCGAGCGCATCCTCGACGTCGCCGTACACGCCGGAGTAGACGAACAGGGTGTCGACGGGCATGGAGTCCTCCATCTTGTTGCCGGGTCGGGTGGTGCGCCTCCTACCACGTTGAGTCTGCCGTCGCACCCGCCGCGCATCCAGGGGCGAAAGTCCCGAAGCGATCCGCCTCGAGCGTCTGCTGGAGCTACTCGACCTCCCCCCGGGGTGATCCCGGCAATCAGGTGCGATCGTTCCGCCGGGGAGTGTGCTCCCCTGCGAGCCGGACCACACGACGGGCCCGGAAGGGCCCGCTGGATGGATCAGGGGGTCGCCTGCGTCGCCTGCATCGGGAGCCCACCGCCCACGGACAGCTGCTGAGCGCCCGGTTCAGAGCCGCCAGTCCAACGAGCGCCCATGGGGGTGGACGAAGGCGAGCACCTCGGCTTCGTGGGCGTCGCCGTCGAAGGTGACGAGGCCGAGCACGCTGGTCTCGGTTCCGAGGTCGTCCCGGGGAGCCGTCACGGCCCCCAGCACGCTCACCACCCCGGCGCCCTCTCCGCTGACCCAGGCGATCGGTCGCCCGGCAGCCGCGACCTGGAGCGCCTCGACGAACTCGGCGCGCCGGTCCGGTGACAGGTAGGCCAGGGCCCAGGTGGTCACGACGACGGGTAGGCACCCGCGCGGAACTCCTGCGAGCAGACCGGGCAGTGCATCGACGGCATCCCCCCGGGTGATGTGGAGTTCCGCGTCACGGGCCAGTTCGAGGGAGGCCCGGGTACGTGCGAGCCGGCCCGTGTCGGGCCAGACGCAGGCCAGTTGCCAGCGCACGGCGTCGTCGTCCTCCAGGTCGACAGGATCCCGGTCGAGTCCGTACCGGGCGACGATGGGTGGGAGCCGGGGGGCGATGGGCGGAGCGCCCCCGGTCACCTCGCACGTCAGCCGGACCTGCGCGTCCGGTGGACCGGTCGTTCCGGCGGTCCCGTAGTCCAACAGGTAGCGATCGCACACGAGGTTCAGCCCGGCGCTGCAGCCCACATCGACGAGACCGATCGGCTGACCCGTTCGGGAGGCGATCTCCGTCAGCGCCGGCCCGAGCAACGCCGATCGCCCCACCTCGTTGGTGTTCGTGTGCCGGGTCGCCAGCAACTCGCCGATGGCCTCGCCGTGGGTCAGACACACATCCACGAAGAGCGGACCGGGGTCCTGGTCCGAGTTGCCGGCGTAGACGTCCGCGAGGGGGTGCTCGAGGCCCGACAGGATCAGGTGGTGCACCGCCGCCAGGAGGACGGTGGGCAGGTGCGCCTCCGGCGGGGCATCGCGCACGATGGCGAGCACGTCGTCGGATCCGGCGACCTGTCGGCACACCCGGTCGTACAGAGGCGAGTACCCCCGACACTGGGTGTCCGCGAACCAGTTCCACAGATCGGACAGGTCGCTGCTCATGCAGCGCCGATCATCTCACGGTGCTCCTCCCCCGGGACGGGACCGCGGCGACCCGGCCTCTCCCCGTCATCCTGCCGGACGGGCCGGTGGCGCCACCACGGCCACGACGGGTGCCGCCGGGTGGCTCGAGGCGGGCGCCCCGGCGAAGGCGGCGTCCCCGTAGGCGAAGATGCCGCCGTCGGCCGCCGCCAGCCAGTAGCCCCTGCCGTCCGGTGTGGCCGCCATGCCCACGATCGGGGCGTTGAGGGGCGAGCCGCCGTGGGAGCCGGCGAAGGCGGCGTCCCCGTAGGCGAACACGCCGCCGTCGGCCGCCGCCAGCCAGTAGCCCTTGCCGTCCGGTGTGGCCGCCATCCCCACGATCGGGGCGTTGAGGGGCGAGCCGCCGTGGGAGCCGGCGAATGCGGCGTCCCCGTAGGCGAAGATGCCGCCGTCGGCCGCCGCCAGCCAGTAGCCCTTGCCGTCCGGTGTGGCCGCCATCCCCACGATCGGGGCGTTGAGGGGCGAGCCGCCGTGGGAGCCGGCGAATGCGGCGTCCCCGTAGGCGAAGACCCCGCCGTCGGCCGCCGCAGCCCAGTAGTTGCCGTTCCCCGGGACGTCCAGCGTGGTGGACCCCGAGGACACCCCCGTGGCGTCCCCCCCGGTGAACACGGCGAGCACCGGGTCCGCTCCCGGTGGCAGGGAACCCGTCGAGGAGCAGCTCGCCGCGCCGGCGATCACCGGAGCGGAGCAGACGGCGGTGCCGCCGACCTCGAAGGTGACGTCACCGTCCGGTGTGGCGCCGGGGGAGGTGACGGAGGCCGAGAACGTGACCGGCTGGCTGGCCGGCACCACGGACGGGGAGACCGATGCGGTGGTCGTGGTCGAGGCGAAGGGCACGACCACCCCGGCCAGCGCGGGAACGGCCTGGTAGGTGGCGAACAGGTCGGGACCCGGGAGTCCCGGGAAGGTGAAGGCGCCGGCGTCCGAGCCCGTGGTCAGCTGGAAGGCGAGCAGCGTCGAGATCGGGGTCGCCGTGCCCCGCACCACGGCCGGTCCCGTCGGGGACTGCCCGAGCGCCAACAGGGCCTGGACGACCAGGGACGTCGAGTTCGGGTCCGACGAGTCGGGCGACACCGTCGTGTGCGGCTCGAATCCCCAGCCGGCGTCCCCGTCCTCGGAAGCCTCCAGGAAGCCCAGCGGGTTTCCGTTGACGACGGTGCCCAGCGCGCCCTGCGCTCCGAGGCCGAGGACGGCCAAGGCCGTCGAGTTCGTGTCCGGACCCAGGTAGTTGGTCGGATCCACCGTGCACGTCAGCGCCGGCTGGTAGCTCGCCCAGCCGGCGTCGGGGCACTGCTGGCCGGTCAGCCAGGCCTCGGCGTGCTGGACGGCGGCGGTGCCGGTGACACCCGCGGCGGCCAGGGCGGCCAGTGCGAGTCCCTGCCGGTAGGCACCGTCGTAGGTGGGGTCCTGGGTCCCGAACAGTCCGGCGTCGGCGCCGGTGGTCTGCTGGGTGGCCAGGAGGCGGCCCACCAGATCGGTCCCGCCGAAGGAATGGGGGTCGACACCCAGTGCGTGGGCGTCGAGGATCAGGAGGGCCAGCGGCCCCGCCGCGTCGACGCCGGAGACCTGCACGGTGGCGTCGACGTTCGCCTCTAGGTAGGCGAGTCCCGCCTGCGCGACCGTGGGCCCACCCGGTGCCGAGGGACCCTGGGCGCTGGCCAGTGCGAGGACGGCGTTGGACGTGGCCGCGAGGTCGGCCGAACCGGGTGTCTGGACCGACGGGATGTAGCCGGCCGGGGTGAACTGCGATTCCAGCCACGCAGCGCCGCGGAGCGCGGCGGCCGCCTGGTCCGGCGACGCTGCGGCGAGGGTACGGGGGGCGGCGGAAGGGGTGGCCGGGACTGCGGCGGTCGACGGTGCCGCGTCGACAGCCACCAGGAGGCACGCCCCGAGGGCTGCCGACGCCAGACGGCGGGTGAGGGACATGGTCGCTTCTCGTTTCCGGGCAACGACCCGGGACACCGGAAGGGCACGGGGCACCCCGACGACCGAGCCCTTGCCGCTGATCTCGACGGACGGGGACTCCACCAAGCGGTAGGCCGGTACCCCGACTCGTGGGCACTCCACACGGACGTGCGGAGGCACCACCTACGGTTGCGGACCAGCGCCGGAATTCGACCGGCTTCCCCGACCTACTGCCTGTCACTACAACGGCCGACCGTAGCAGGCGGGCCACCAGGAGCGGGCCGGGAGTCCACCTCGACGCCCGTCCGGCGGTCGCCGGCCCCGCCCGGGACCCCCTGGTCGGAGGGGGCGCTGTTGCGCGCGGCACGCCCACGTGGTTTGCTATTAGCACTCGACACCTACGAGTGCCAACGATCACGGAGGAACACCTGATGGCCAAGCTCATCACGTTCGACGAAGAGGCCCGCCGGGCCCTGGAGAGCGGCATGAACAAGCTCGCCGACGCCGTCCGCGTCACCCTCGGCCCGAAGGGCCGCAACGTCGTCCTGGACAAGAAGTGGGGCGCTCCCACCATCACCAACGACGGTGTGTCCATCGCCAAGGACATCGACCTGGAGGACCCGTTCGAGAGGATCGGCGCCGAGCTCGTCAAGGAGGTCGCCAAGAAGACCGACGACGTAGCCGGTGACGGCACCACGACGGCCACCGTCCTGGCCTGGGCCATGGTCCACGAGGGCCTGCGCAACGTGGCCGCCGGCGCCAACCCGATGTCGCTGAAGAAGGGCATCGAGGCCGGCGTCGAGTCCGCCGTCGCATCGCTGCGGGGCATCGCCAAGGAGACCGACTCCAAGGGCCAGATCGCCCAGGTGGCATCGATCTCCGCGGCCGACGCCGAGATCGGCGAGATGATCTCCGAGGCCATCGACAAGGTGGGCAAGGACGGGGTCATCACGGTCGAGGAGTCGCAGACCTTCGGCATGGACATGGACCTGGTCGAGGGCATGCGGTTCGACAAGGGCTACATCTCGCCGTACTTCGTGACCGACCCCGAGCGCATGGAGGCCGTCCTCGAGGACACCTACGTGCTGCTCGTCGGCTCGAAGATCACCGCCGTCCGCGACCTGCTGCCCGTGCTCGAGAAGGTCATGCAGTCGGGCAAGCCGCTCGTGATCGTCGCCGAGGACCTCGAGGGCGAGGCCCTGGCCACGCTCGTCGTGAACAAGATCCGCGGCACGTTCCGCAGCGTCTCGGTCAAGGCCCCCGGATTCGGTGAGCGCCGCAAGGCCATGCTGCAGGACATCGCCATCCTCACCGGCGGCCAGGTCGTCACCGAGGAGGTCGGTCTCAAGCTCGAGAACATCGGGCTCGAGCTGCTCGGCACGGCCCGCAAGGTCGTGGTGACCAAGGACGAGACGACCATCGTCGAGGGCGGCGGCAGCCACGACGAGGTCAAGGGCCGGATCGCCCAGATCAAGGCCGAGATCGACAACACGGACTCCGACTACGACCGGGAGAAGCTCCAGGAGCGCCTGGCCAAGCTGTCGGGCGGTGTGGCCGTGATCAAGGTCGGAGCCGCCACCGAGGTGGAGCTCAAGGAGAAGAAGCACCGCATCGAGGACGCCGTCTCCACCACCAAGGCCGCCATCGAGGAGGGCGTGGTGCCCGGTGGTGGCGTGGCCCTGCTGCGCTCGCAGGCCGCCGTGCTCGACACCGCCGACAAGCTCGAGGGTGACGAGGCCACCGGTGCCCGCATCGTGGCCCGGGCCGTCGAGGAGCCCCTCAAGCAGATCGCCGTCAACGCCGGTCTCGAGGGTGGCGTCATCGTCGACAAGGTGCGCAACCTGAAGAAGCCCACCGAGGGCCTGAACGCCGCCACCGGCGAGTACGTGGACATGTTCAAGGAGGGTGTGATCGACGCCGTCAAGGTGACCCGCTCCGCACTGCAGAACGCCGCGTCGATCGCCGCGCTGTTCCTCACCACCGAGGCGGTCATCGTGGACAAGCCCGAAGAGGGCGGGTCCGCCATGCCCGGCGGAATGGACGACTTCTAGGCCGTCCGGGACGGAGTGGACGGCGGCGACGTCGTCCGGTCCGACAGGAGTTGTGACGAAGGGCGCCCCCGGGTGGGGCGCCCTTCGTCCTGTCCCTAGACTGGCGACCGTGACCGATCCGCTCGTCCCCTCCGTCGGCTGGGGTGTGCTCCACCTCTTCTGCAGGCTGCCCGACGCCCCGGCTCCGGGCATGGCCGCCCGCTGCGACACCGAGGCGGTGGTCCAGGCCGTCAAGGATGCCCAGGCCGACGACGTCCAGGTCGTGACGGTGGCCATGCTCGGCCACAAGTCCGACCTCGGCGTGATGGCGCTCGGTGCCGATCTGTGGCGCCTGCGTCGGCTCCAGTCCGAGTTCCAGGCCGCCGGCCTCCTGGTCGTCGACTCCTACGTGTCACTGACCGAGGTGTCGGAGTACGCGGCCGGGGTCCCCGACGAGATGAAGCAGATGCGCCTCTACCCCCAGCTGCCGCCGGAGGGGAAGACGGCCTTCTGCTTCTACCCGATGTCCAAGCGCCGGGGCGACGCCGCCGGGTCCAACTGGTTCCTGCTCCCCTTCGACGAGCGCAAGGAGATGATGTACGGGCACGGGGCGGCCGGCCGGAAGTTCGCCGGCCGCATCGTCCAGGTCATCACCGGGTCCACCGGCATCGACGACTGGGAGTGGGGGGTCACCCTGTTCGGGGTCCATCCCGACGACCTGAAGGAGTGCGTCTACACGATGCGCTTCGACGAGGGGTCGGCACGGTTCGCCGAGTTCGGCCCGTTCCTGACCGGCATGGTGGCCCCGGTCGAGGACGTACTGGCCCAGCTCGTCACCGAGCGGTGAGCGCGGCGACGGACGGGTGGTGGGGCGGGGGGACCGCCGTCGACACCGCGGCGGGCCGGCGGGCCGGCGGGTCCGCCGAACCCGACGACCGCGATCCACATGCCGACCTCGACACACTGCGTGCCGGCCTGCGGGAGCTCGGCGACATCGTGGTCGCCTTCAGCGGGGGCGCCGACTCCGCCTTCGTGGCCCGGGTCGCCACCGACACCCTCGGACCCGGACGGGTCCGGTGCGTGACCGCCGTCTCGCCGTCCCTGGCACCCGAGGAGCTCGAGGACTGCCGGGCCCTGGCCGCCGAGTGGGACCTCCGGTACGAGGAGGTGCGGACCGACGAGCTGGCAGATCCGGCCTACGCGGCCAACGACGGCAGCCGGTGCTACCACTGCAAGGCCTCGTTGATGACCGCCCTCGGCCCGGTGTCCGATGCGGCAGGGCCGTCGGCGACGGTGGTGCTCGGCGTCAACCTCGACGACCTGGCCGACCACCGACCCGGACAGGTGGCCGCCGCCGAGCGGGGTGCCGTCTTCCCCCTGGTGACGGCCGGATTCACCAAGTCCGACGTCCGGACCTGGTCCCGCCGGTTGGGCCTCCGGACCTGGGACAAGCCGGCGGCCGCCTGCCTCGCCTCACGCGTGCCCTACGGTACGCCTGTGACCTTCACCACCCTCGACACCGTGGCCCGGGCCGAGTCCGGACTGCGCGCCCTCGGATTCCGGCAGCTGCGGGTCCGCCACTACGGGGACCTCGCCCGCATCGAGGTCCCCGCCGACGAGCTGGTCCGGGTGGTCGGGGCCCGCGAGGCGGTCAGTGCCGCCGTCCACGCAGCCGGCTACCGGTACGTGACCCTCGACCTGGACGGCTTCCGGTCGGGAAACCTCAACGACTCGCTCCCCACCGCAACGGAGGCATCCCCATGATCGGCGTCCGGGTACGGCTGACCTTCCCCGAGGAACTGGTGCGCGAGCCGGTGATCGCCCGGATGACGTCCGAGTTCGCCGTGGTCCCCAACATCCGGAAGGCCGACGTCGGCGAGCAGGGCGGGTGGATCGTGTGCGAGCTGGACGGGGACGCCGCCGTCGTCGACGGGGCGCTGGCCTGGCTGCGGGCCGAGGGGGTCCGGGTGGACCTGCTCGGCGACGTCGTCGAGAGCTGACCACGGCCCTGGCCGACACCGGGCCCACCGTCGTCCACACCTGCGTCGAGGAGCCCACCCCGTACCGAGACACCGGGACCGGCTCCTACGGCGGCCCCGCCGCGACCGGGGCTGCGGCGGGCGGAACCCGGCTCAGGCCGGTGGCTCGTCCGGGTTGCGGATCGTCCAGCCCGCTCCCGACACCTTGCGGGGTTCGTAGAAGAGGCAGCCGTCGGGGCACGCGAAGGGCAGTTGCTCGTTGGCGCCCACGCGGCACTTCTCGAGCTTGTCCTCGCGAGCCGTGGTCTGCATGATGTAGTGACGACAGTCATCGAGAACGGCCACACCCCATTGTGGCGCGTTCCCGGACGGTCCGTGGGGAGGGTGCGGTAGCGTCGGTCCCGTGGATCCCACTCCTTCCACCGACGGAACCCCCGACGACACCCCCACCGTGAAGCAGCTGCTGCGCTGGAGCGAGGCACTGGCCGGGATCGCGCGCACCGGGCTCGGGTTCACCGAGTCGCTGTACGAGCAGGAGCGCTTCGAGGAGGTCCTCCACGTGGCCGCCGACATCCGCGCCGCCATCGAGGGCAACGGCGACGCCGTGGACGTGGACGGGATCGTCCACGACTGGCTCGAGTCGGTGGGCGAGGGCGTCCCCGGTTACGTGACCCCGAAGGTGGCCGTCGGCGCCGCGGTCGGCAACGACCAGGGCGAGATCCTCCTCGTCCAGCGGGCCGACTCGGGCATCTGGCTCTACCCGACCGGGTGGGCCGACGTCGGCTACTCGGC
>Ga0307372_10004212_pt1 | contig 22410 bp, 22 predicted proteins | sample OX1MG_FD_202533 | JGI IMG/M metagenome (GOLD analysis project Ga0307372, IMG submission 202533) | Soil microbial communities from Risofladan, Vaasa, Finland - OX-1 | ecosystem: Environmental > Terrestrial > Soil > Coastal area > Acid sulfate soil | place: Finland: Risofladan, Vaasa | collected...
GTTTCGTGGATACCCATGAACGCGCCACGGATCGCTATCCTGCTAATCCGAACGGTTCACCCCTCGGCATTGCCGGCATCAGTAATACGGATGGCCGTTATACCCTGCTCATGCCTCACCCCGAGCGCGTGTTTCGCTCAGTGCAAATGTCCTGGCACCCATGGGACTGGGATGGGGATTCACCCTGGCTGCGCTTGTTCCAAAACGTGCGGGCATGGGTGGGGTAACGCTACAGCCGTCGCTCAATAGCCGTATAGTCCCGCTTCTTGGGAATCAATATTGAGGTATTAGTCCGGCAGCGCCCAGCTGCTCAAAATCGTTTTCTATCTGCTGTCGGTGTTCTTCCGGATATGCCCGTGGGCACCCATTCGAGTCTGGTTGGCAGAAGATTGATCTTTGCTCCGCCGTATTTGCCAACCGCAACGCCACATTCCCATCCGAATGATATCCACTACCGGATAGTGTGGTTGCATCGACGACAGCGGGGTTTGCATCCCGGGTAAGGAAGCTTTGGATCGATACCTGATACCAATGGCAAACGTGGCTACCGGTAAGCTCTATGCAACGTCCGTCAGGTTTGTGACCGGAGTCCGGTATAAAGGTGAAACGCACGCTAAGCTGGGGCGATATAATTATCTTTTTGAATTGTACCGGCTCAAACTTCCAGGCGGAGATGGCAGCACGTACCGCGCCAGCCAAAGCCATCGGTCCATTGACTATTTCGGTATTGATGTTCTCGACCTGCCCGGTTTCATTGATGCGGAATGAAGCCTGTACCGTGCCGCCCAAGCCATAGCGCCAAACCTGGTAGGGATAGGCAGGCTGCGGCAGCGGCTGCGCAGCGATAATTTCCAGCTTGGAAGCGGGTGGATTTCCTGACGCATATTGAGTGACCGGACTCAAGAGCGGCGTCGGTGCCGGCGGAATCGGCGACAGGATCACAGGAACGGCTCGCGGGGATTCAAACCGGGGCCGCGCCATGGCCGGTGTTCGCGCAAAATGCGTGGCAGCAAGTTTTATCCGTAGACCTGAAGCAGGGCGTTCCGCACGCGGCCGCGGTTTATCTGTCGCTGGAGACCAGGTCTGGATTGGCGTTATGGCCATTGCCTGTGCAGACTGAAAAGTATGGCCAGTTGCATGGCTATGCATCAGTCCAGCGACGGCGATGAATGCTGATAACCCGAACAGCATCAGGGCCCATCCGGACAAACGCTGCCTGGGCTCGGAATGATGAGCGAGGCGGTAAGCACGGTGCAGCAGTGAGCCACCGTTTGCGGCCATGTTGAAGGCTGCATGCAGGCGCCCATCTTCAAGCTCCGCAAGAGCCTTGAGATAGCCCACGCGATCGCCGCAGGTTTTCATTACCGCATCATCACAGCAAAATTCGCGCTGGTAGCGCGCATCTCGGGATATCCAATGCACCACCGGGTGATAGAACAGCAGTGTTTCCACCACCAGCTGTAAGAGGTTGAAGAGGTAATCATGACGACGGATATGTGCGAGCTCATGGGCAAGAATCATCTCCGCCTGCCGCCAGCTGAGTCCGCACACGGCGCTGGCTGGTATCAGGATCACCGGTTTGAGCCAACCCACGACCATGGGTGCATGTGCGCGTGCCGAGGCAATCAGATGCACCGTGGCTTTAACCTGCATTTTCACAGCCAGCGCATCCAGCAGAGGTTGCCAGGGGTGGGCAGACGGGAACAACAAGGGGCGTCGCAGGCTGGCGGCCAGGCGCCAGCCCCAGAGTGCGCGTCCCCCCATCAGTACTACCCCGCCGAGCCAGATAATCACAACCCAGGGGGTGAAGGGGGTGAGCCTGTCGGTCAGCGTCTGAGAAAGGGTGGCATGCAGCGCGCTACCTGTGGCGGCCATAAATTCGATTCGCACCGACGGTGGCAACTGCAGGGATTCGGTATTCCGGCAGGCCAAATAAAAGAAGGTGATCAAGGGCAGCAGCATGAGCGTGAAGAGCGCCGCCAATGCCAGACTGTAACGCGTTTGCGGAGCGGCATGGCGCAACATTCGGCTCAAGCAGACGTAGAGCATACCCACGAGTGTGCCCTGCCACAGGAAATGGATCAGCGTCCAGCCCAGATGCACTATCAAGGTGGTTTGGGCGAGATCGTTCACTGCGGTTCCTGTTCCAGCTCATTGATGAGTTCGCGGATGCGCGTCAGTTCAGCGCTGCTGGCCGGCCGGCCGGAACCCAGCGCTTGCAGCACCAGCTCCACAACGGAGCCTTCAAAAGCGCGTTGCATTAATTTGCCTAACAATTGCTGTTGTGTATCCGTGCGGCTGAAGGCCGCGTTGTAGATGTGGGCGCGTGCCGAATCATCCCGCTCCACCAGACCCTTGGCGTGCATGATTTGCAGCAGTTTGAGTACGGTGGTGTAGCCCACCGGGTTATGTTGTTTCACCACCTCGTGGACCGTATGCACGGTACTCGGTCCCTGCTTCCAGAGCACATTGAGGATTTCCAGCTCGGCATCCGTGGGGTGGGTGGACCGAGCTCGGCGTGGCGACATGGCGTTCTCCGGACCAAGATTTCAGAACCGCAGGCTAAGGCCGATAGCCGATAGGTTGCCTAGTATAGACAAAAATGCGAGATATTTCGTATGTGGTGGATTCAGGCCGAGATGGCGGGGGCTAGTCGCGGGGGTACTTTGAGGGGGCGATTCAAACTAGGTCAGCTGCATAAACGGCTGGCGCGCATGCTCCGCAAGCTCTTGGTATCAAGATTTGGTATTCAGTTGGCGGAACACACGTGGTAGCCCATGGGGATTTTGCATGCTCTACTGTTCGCAGCGGGGGCGTGCAGCCGAAAGACGAATTCCTCGAGCATGCGTTGCGCCACCGGTACGCCTGCTATCGTCGCAGGTTCTATTTTCCATTGACGCAGCGCATCCATCGCCGCCTGTCCGAACAGGCGTGAACCGGTTACGCGGGTTACGTGCATAGCGGTGATGCTGCCCTCCGGTGTCAGGGTAAATTCCACCGTTGCGGAGCCTTCGACACCGCGCTCCAAAGCGATGGATGGATAGACGGGCGAATGCTGCGCAATGACGGTGCCACCCGCATGGCTGGGCGCAGAAAGGCTCTGCATAATCGGTGCCGCTGTGTCCACGGCCATTACAGCGGGATGAACAGGTGCCGCTAACCCAGGTATGGCATTGAATACAATTCTCGGGGGCTTATTATGAATACGGACTGGTTTGAGAGCTGCGGGGTGCGTCGCCGGTGCGTTTATTCCGGTTGGAGATAGTCTGGCTGCGGAAGTTTTTTTGGCTGCAGGCATATGCGATGCTAGGTTGCCCAGCAGGGTGTATTTTGCAGTCAAGACCGATTGTTGGAATGCGGACTTTTGGTGGGTGAATTGCATGCTGCTGGCCGTGAATAATAATCCCGCGGTCAGCAGCAGCGGTACCCATGAAGCGGCTGCGTTGGAAGCCGGTATTCCCAATAGGCGGTGAATCCGGTCCAGCACCGCGCCGCCGTTGGCACCGAGCACTAATGCGGAACGCGGCTGGCGCAGGCTTTCAAGTTCTGTCAGTGCGCGTGCGTACTCCACGGCATTGCCATGCAACCCTACCACCATGTCATCGCAGCATTGCTCGCGTTCAAGGCGCGCTTGCTGAGATACCCAGCGTACCACTGGGTGATAGAACAATAGGGTTTCCACGGCTACCTGCAGCAGATTCCACAAATAGTCTTGGCGGCGGATGTGGGCCAGTTCATGGGCCAATATTAGCTCCATCTGCAGGGGAGTCAGACCTGCCATGACGCTGGGAGGGATCAGGATGATGGGTTTGAGCCAGCCTATAACGGAGGGCACGGCGATGCCGGTGGAGACCGCCAAACGCACCAGTTTTTTTATGCCCAGCAGTGTGCGTACGGATTCGACCACCGCCTGCCATTCCGGTAAGGACATGAACGCGGCGGTCTCTCGCAATTGATACGCGTGGCGCCAGCCGCGCCAGGCACGCAGCGTCATGGCGAGCACGCCCAGCAGCCACAGAGGCACTGCCCAGGGAACCAGTGGTTGCAGCCAGAGTCTTATATGGTCGAGTACGGAAAATGCTGTGGCAGCACTCTGGTTTAGACTGATCGTGGATACAGTTGCGAGGGTTTTTAACGGTGCATGCGCGGTGCTACCCATCGTCGCGTGCGCCAGATGAATAAAGGTGATGATGGGCAAAGCGGCCATGACGGCCAGTGCGCCCATGGCCAAGTGATAACGGGCGGCTGGTGATTGCCCTTGCAGCAGTTGCTGCATTCCAACATAGACCGCGCCGACTGCAACGCCTTGCCAGAGAAAATGCACCAGAGTCCAACCCAGGCAATGGATCAGCGACGAATGGAGGAGTGTCTCAATGGCGTTCATTGATCATGGGCCTCTAGTTCATCGAGACGGGCGCGGATTTTACTGATTTCCTCCGCGCTGGCGGGTTTGGCAGAACCCAGAGCCTGCATAACGAGTTCCGTGGCGGAGCCCTCGAATACCCGGTGTAGCAATTTACCCAGGATTTGGCGCTGAGTTTGATGTTTGCTCAGGGCCGGTTTGTACACATGGGCACGTTCCGAGTCATCCCGGCTGACCAGGCCTTTCTGATACATGATCTGCAGCATGCTAAGCACCGTGGTATACGCGAGGCCGTGGCGTTCCAGCGTCTCATGCACTTGGCGTACGGTGCTGGGACCCAACTGCCAAAGGACGCTCAGAATTTCCAACTCAGTTTCGGTGGGTTCGGGCAGGGCGGGTGCGGGAGATGCTTTCCTGATGGTCATCGCTAATTGCTGTCCAGGTGCGTGCTAGCCAAACCAGATTACTATGCAGTATAGTACAGTCTACTAGTGTTCTAGTATAATGTTTTCTGGCCTTGCGGGGCCGAACTTTCTGGTTATAATACTGTTTACTTAGTACTTCTGATATAGTATTTACATTGAACCCTTGAGGAGCAGGACTCATGAGCAAATGGATATTTTCCCTGGGATTAGCCCTCGTGATGACGGCCTGTGCCACACCCCAGCAACCACCTGCCCAGGCGTCTGCCGCCCCGACAGCCCGTGGGCAGCCGCAGATGGTGGTTTCCACGGGTACCCAGCCCGCGGGCCAGAAACTCATCTGCAGCGAGAGCTATCCCATGGGCTCGCATATCCCGCAGCGCATCTGCGTGACCCCGGAACAGGCGGCTGCCCGTAAAAAAGCCGCCCAGGAGGCCATGCAAAATGTCCAGATGCAGGGCACTCAGTCTCAAGGGTCCGGCAATAATCCTCCCTGAGTATCGGTTTCTACTCACTGACATCGCTTGAGATCGTCGGGGGTCTTCGGGACGGCCGGTTACAATACCGGCCATCTTTATTTGGAGATTCCGGCCGTGCCCACCCGTTTCCGTAATGTCGAACTCCACGCGCCAACCGGTTCCAGGTTGTCCTGCAAAGGCTGGCAGCAGGAAGCAGCTCTCAGGATGCTGCACAACAACCTGGACCCGGCCGTGGGGGAGAACCCTGCAGAACTGGTGGTTTATGGAGGCATCGGACGGGCGGCTCGTAACTGGGAATGCTTTGACAAAATCGTCGAGACGCTTAAGCGCCTGGAGAATGACGAAACGCTGCTGATTCAATCCGGCAAGCCGGTGGGAGTGTTCAAGACTCACGAAGCGGCGCCGCGGGTACTCATCGCTAACTCCAACCTGGTGGGCAAGTGGGCAAACTGGGAGCACTTCTTCGAATTGGATAAGAAAGGACTCATGATGTTTGGGCAGATGACGGCCGGTTCCTGGATCTATATCGGCTCTCAGGGCATCGTGCAGGGCACCTATGAAACTTTTGCCGAAGCGGTACGCCAGCACTATCAGGGTAATGCGCACCGCAAATGGCTGCTCACGGGCGGGTTGGGCGGCATGGGCGGCGCCCAGCCGCTGGCAGCCGTGTTCGCGGGTTTGTGCTGTCTGGCTGTGGAAGTGGATGAGCAGCGTATCGATAAGCGACTGAATACGGGTTATCTGGATTACAAGGCGAAATCCCTTCAGGAGGCGTTCACCATCCTGCACAAGGCCTTGGCGAACGGAGAGGCGGTGTCCGTAGGTCTGCTCGGGAATGCGGCGGACATATTCCAGGAAATCCTGAAAGCAGATTTTTATCCCCACCTGGTTACCGACCAGACATCGGCTCATGATCCGCTGAATGGCTATATCCCAGTGGGTTACTCGCTGGCGAAAGCCGCAGAGCTGCGCAAAAGCGATCCACAGAAATACGTGGAACTGGCTAAACAGTCCATGGCGCAGCAGGTGCGCGCCATGCTGGGTTTCCATGCCAAGGGTATTCCCACATTTGATTACGGTAACAATATTCGTGCCATGGCCCAGGACGCGGGTGTCGTCAACGCTTTTGACTTCAAGGGCTTCGTGCCGCTCTATATCCGGCCGCTGTTTTGCGAGGGTATGGGACCGTTCCGTTGGGTGGCGTTATCCGGCGATCCGGAAGACATCTACAAGACCGATGCCAAGGCCAAAGAACTTTTTCCCGACAAACCACGTCTGCATCGCTGGCTGGATCTGGCGCGGCAACGCATCCATTTCCAGGGCCTGCCGGCGCGCATCTGCTGGCTGGGGTATAAGGAGCGCCACAAGCTGGGTCTGGCCTTCAACCACATGGTGCGCGCGGGCCAACTGAAGGCACCCATCGTCATCGGACGCGACCACATGGATGCGGGTTCCGTGGCTTCTCCCAATCGCGAGACCGAGGGCATGCAGGATGGTTCCGACGCCGTGGCCGATTGGCCGATTTTGAATGCGCTTTTAAATACCGCCAGTGGCGCCTCCTGGGTAAGTTTTCATCACGGCGGCGGCGTGGGCATGGGTTACGCGTTGCATGCGGGCGTAGTGATCGTCGCCGATGGCAGCGAACGCGCTGAAAAGGCGCTGGAACGCGTACTCATCAATGATCCCGGCACCGGTGTCATGCGTCACGCAGATGCCGGCTATGAAAAAGCCATGCAGGTGGCGAAAGAGCGCGGCTTGGACCTGCCCATGTCCGGTATTCACTGAGGACCAGCCGCCGTGTAAATTAGCAGCATGCACATGGACCTGAATGCGGACGTGGGCGAGGGTTGCGGCGATGATGCGGCGCTCATGCCGCTCATCACTAGCGCCAGCATTGCCTGCGGCGCACACGCTGGGGATGCCACCAGCATGCGGCGCACCGTTGAAGTCGCGGTGAGCCGGGGCGTCAGCATCGGTGCGCATGTTGCCTACCCTGACCGGGAAGGTTTCGGCCGGCGCGAGTTATCGCTGCCGCCAGCTAACATCACAGCTGAAGTGCTTGGGCAGGTGCGGGCACTGGATGCCGTTACCCGCGCGGCGGGCACCCGGGTTTGCTATCTGAAAGCCCACGGTGCGCTCTATAACCGCATGGCCGATGATGCCGATACCGCCGATGCCGTGATTGCCGCTATAAGGACATTTGATGCATCTCTGGCATTGCTCACTCTGCCCGACAGCGTAGCCATGGAGCGTGCACGGGCACGCGGCCTCAAGGTTTTTGGCGAGGCCTTTGCAGATCGTGCTTATACGGCGGGCGCCCGGTTGGTGCCGCGCTCCCGGGCTGATGCGGTTATTACCGATGTCGCTGCCGTCACCCGCCGGGCCATCAGCCTGGCCACCACCGGAAAAATCGTGAGTTTTGATGGTTCAGTCATATCCATTCAGGCGCGCTCGCTGTGCATACATGGCGATACGCCGGGCGCTGTTAACTTGGCAAGAGTGGTGCGTGCGGCGCTTGAAGAGTCCGGTGTGAGCGTGCGCGCATTCGCATGAATACGCGTTTTGTCGGTGACAGTGCTCTGCTGATGGATACGGAAAACGCCCAAGCCGCCCAGCAGCTGCGTGCAGCCATCCATCGGCAATCGTTGAAGGGCCTGCGTGAATTGGTGCCGGCCTGTAACACACTGCTGGTGGAATTTGATCCGCTTGAGTTTGACGTGATGCAATTTATCCGTCGTCTGCCCCAATTCCTAAAGACACCTCCGCTGCGTGACTTGGTGCGCGAGCACGACATTGAAGTGACTTACAACGGTGAGGATTTGAAAGAGGTGGCGCGGGTGACCGGCCTGAGTGTCATAGAGGTGATCCAATGTCATAGTGCCGCCACGTATACGGTGGCGTTTTTGGGTTTTGCACCGGGGTTTCCCTATTTGGCCGGGCTGGACCCGAAACTGCAGATGCCGCGTCTGAAATCGCCCCGTACCCAAGTACCAGCCGGCGCCGTGGCGATTGCTGACGAGTTCAGCGGCGTATATCCACAGGCCACTCCCGGCGGTTGGCGCATACTAGGACATACGAATACCGTGTTGTTCGATGTTTCACGACCTACACCGGCTCTGCTTATGCCGGGCGATATAGTGCATTTTCGGCCGCTAGCATGATTACCGTACTCGAACCCGGATGGTTCACCAGCTTCCAGGACAGGGGTCGCAACGGCTTTGCCCATCTAGGTGTACCGCAAGCAGGTGCGGCCGATAGCCTGAGCCTGAGACATGCCAACCTGCTGGTGGGAAATACCGGCAACGCCGGGGCATTGGAGATAACCCTGGGTGGGCCGATACTGCGTTTCGAAATCAATACTGTGATTGCGTTGGCAGGCGGTCGTCTTGAGGCGCATCTCGATGATTCGCCTCTGCCCATGTATCAAAGCATACCGGTACGCGCCGGCCAGGTATTGACGTGCGGCCGCCTATTGACGGGACTGCGTTGTTATCTCGCGGTGGCCGGCGGATTTTCCGCAGAACCGGTGCTTGCCAGCATTTCCACCGATACTTTTGCGGGTTTTGGACCTCCCCCTTTGCGGGCCGGTGACTCTCTATCCGTGCAGATCCATACTCTCAATCACGGCTGGTACCTGCGGGCACCGCCTCAATTTCCGGATAATGTGATGCTAAGGGTGATCGCGGGACCCCATGAGAAATGGTTTACCTCAAGTGCCCTGGCAGATTTTCTGGAAAGCGAATATGAGGTGCGTACCCACAGCGACCGGACCGGCCTGCGTCTGGCGGGCCGGCAAATTCCACGCAGTAACCCGGGCGAGTTGCGAACACAGGGTATGGTGAGCGGCGCAATACAGGTGCCTGGCGATGGGCAGCCCATCCTGCTATTGCCCAATCACGGCACCACCGGCGGTTACCCGGTGATTGCGGTAGTCATCCACGCCGACCAGCCACGACTTGGCCAGTTGCGGCCCGGTGCAAGGCTGCGTTTCGAGTCGGTGACACGCGCGCAAGCGCTGGCAGCTCTTGAATCCGGCGAAACCGATTTACGTACTGCGCTTGTGCCTGCCGATCCTGGGTTGTTGGCGGCTCGCAGCCTGATGCAACTGGCCAAATCCCATCCTTTCCTGCAGGAGGCCAGTGTGCAGATGGGTCAACGCAAGCTCCGCCTACGCCGCTGATCACCCCAAGTATTGGCAATAGTTTGATTTTCATGCGGAAAATCCACAGTCAAATCAGTGTACTTATTTTCATGGGTGTGGTGGGTGGCGCACTCGCGGCCTGCGCGCCTTGGCCGGAGAGGCCGGGAGTCCGGCCGTATAGTACGGCACGGGCAAAGAACGCTGCCGAAATCGTGCGACTCGTCCGTCAGGAACTGGGCGTACCCTACGTTTATGGTGGCGATACTCCGCGCGGATTCGATTGTAGCGGGCTGGTGTATTATGTTTTCAGACGTGCTGGTCTGGCGGTGCCGCGTACCGCCAATGCACAGCTGTATGCCTCGCATCCCGTAAATTTTCAGGATCTGCACCCCGGGGACTTGGTGTTTTTTGAGATTGCCGGCAATGTGCAGATGCACGTGGGAATTTATGTGGGCAACGGCGAATTCATCCATGCGCCGGAAACCGGGCAGCCTGTATCCTATGCGTTTTTGGATAGTCCTTATTGGAAAACGCGTTTCGTGGGCGGCGGCCGGTTCTGAGGCAAGGCTTCACCGAAAACTGGCTCGCGGCATTTTTACCCGGCAACGCCGGCAATATTCCTGAACTTACCAGACTGTCTTCCATGATTTTTCAGCATCGCCCCGGGTTCCTTTCGTGCTGGTCTGTACACTCTAATTGATGTTTTAAGGTCGCGCACATGTGGCTGGCGTTGAATGAACTGCATCCCACCACCCGGCGCTTGCTGGCATCGCGCGCAGTGCGCAGCGTGGCTCAGGGCGCGCTGGTGGCGGACTTGTCCCTGTATCTGCATGCCCTGCACTGGAGTGGCCTGGGGATCGGCCTGACATTGACCGCCGGGGGTTTGATTGCCGCAGTCTTGAGTTTATTCATCGGCATTGTCAGTGACAGCTCCAAACGCAAGCCGTTCCTGCTTTACAACGAAGGTCTCACGGTTGTGTGCGGTTTGGCACCGTTAGTAAGCGCCAGTCCGGCAGTACTGCTGCTCGCCATCATCATCGGCGGCTTTGGCCGCGGCAGCAACGGTTCCGCCGGTCCGTTTGCACCCGCGGAACAGGCTTGGCTTGCGGAAGCCGCGCCGCCCGTGAATCGCGGTTGGATATACAGTTTGAATACCGCCGCGGGTTTTTTCGGAATGACCTTGGGTGCGCTGCTGGCTATATTACCGGCCTTTTGGGTGCATTCCCTGGGTCCGCGGTTGGCATACAGCCCAATATTCATGATCGTGGCGCTGGGAGGTTGCGTGAATCTCTGGCTGCTGAGTGGTGCACGTGAACTGCGCGCCCAGCCGGGGTCGCGCCAGAGCGCGGACGCGTTCAAGAAAACCCCTGCCCATCGTTTCGAGAATCACATCCTGTGGCGACTGTTTCAGCTTAATACTATTAACGGCCTTTCCATCGGTCTGACGGGAACCTTGATTGCATACTGGTTTGCTCTTAAATTCCATATCGGTCCTGGCGCGATTGCACCGATGATGGCGATTACTTTCGCGCTCACCGGCATAACCTCCATTTTTGCCGGCCGGCTCACGCAGCGGCATGGCCTGGTAAGCTCGGTGCTGTGGTCACGGGGTATCGGCGTGCTGTTGTTGATGCTTCTGCCGCTCATGCCCTGGTTCTGGTTGGCGGCGATCATTTATATGTTGCGGCTCGCATCCAGTGGGGCATCCCTGGGTGCACGCCAGGCGCAAGTGGTGTCGCTGGTGCGTGACGAACGCCGAGGCTTGGCAACCAGCGTGAATGCGGCGGCATTCCAGGTGCCGCAATCCATCGGGCCGGGAATTGCAGGACCCATGATTGCCGCCGGCATGTTTGTTACGCCCTTTTATCTGGCTGCGGGGTTGCAGGTGCTGTACGTCATCGGTTATGGACGCGTATTCCGTCGTTACGAGCGGGTTGGAATGGCGACGCCGGAAAACAAATCACCCCCTTGAGCGGGATGTGCTCCGATAGGCGTCCGATTAAATTATGGTGAATTGTTTAGTACCGTGCTGACAGTCTGTTGCGAAATGACGGGTAGGTTGCCGGTGTATGTAAAAACGATATTGTCGGCGGTGGCAGGGTTGTCCTGGGCGGCCTGGCAGGTGAATGCCAGGGTGTATTCGCCAGCCGGCAGGTAGGCGGCGGTGAACTCATACTCGCCGGTCGTATTGTTGAGCTGCACGGCGCTTTCGGTGACCGGTTGACCGGCCGGCGGCGCGCTGTCGTTGATGTCGGTGGGTGCGGCATTGGCGCCGGCAAACACATAGACCGCCGGCGTGCAGCCGGGGGTGATGAGCGTATTCGGCACCACCCCGATAATGTTGCCGGCATCCATGACGTTCACCAAGCGGCCGATGGGTGACAGTTGGTAGGCGGTGGAACCCACGGCCGGCGGGAGCACGGATTTGCGCGCATCGAAGTCTATGAAATAGTCACCCGCCATGCTGTTGTTGATGGCAAACGGTGTGTTGATATTCAGGTAGGTGAATTCAGAACATGGCAAGCCACAGGGATAGGGAGGCGGGACAATCAAGGCATGCTGACTGCCGTCGTTGAGAATGATGTACGAATCCGTGCCACTGCCATTGGCGCTGATAGCCAGTACCAATCCCTTGTACTGGCCGGCAGGCAGGATCCAGTTGCCGATGAGCGGCGTGCTTATGCCCTGTTGCAGTTGCAGCAGGTCAATTTGCTGGGGTTGCGGGAAATTGAAATTAATAGGATTGCTGTTCACAGGTATTGCCTGCACGCTGACGATATCCACCACCACGCTGGTGGCGTTGTCCGCGGGTGCATCGGTAATCGAGAGCTGCATCTGGCCATTGCCGCTGCTAACGCAGCCGGCAAACGCAGCAAGGATCAGGGACAGAACCAGGAACCTGTAGGTATGCCGACGCATAGACACCTCCCAGACCGCGAGTATCAGCCGGAACTTCAAGCCGGCCGGCGCTGAATTTTACCCTGATTTAAACGCCTGAGCCTGGCAACGGTTTACCCCTTGCTGGCGCTGCCAGCCCTCAATTCAAGCTGACGAAGGTGGTTTGCCCGGCGTTTACAGTGGCGGTGGTCACGGACGTGAAGCTGATATTGTTGGCGGTGGTCGGATCGTCCTGGGCAGCCTGGCAGGTGAAGGCCGCGGTATACAGTCCCGGCGGCAGCCAGCCAACGGTGAAATTGTATTGTGCCGTGGTGCCGTTGATACCCACCAGAGCACTGCTGATAGGCTGCACTGTGCCCGAAGGCGCATTGATATTTACATCCGTGGGCGTCACCTTGCCGCTGTATACATAGATGGCGGGGAAGCAGCCTGAGGTCACCCGTGTATTTGCCACCATACCCGTGAGACTGCCGGCCTCAGCATTGTCTATCGCCCGCAGCGATGGTTGCAGGATGTATTGTCCCGGATTGTTGGGGTCCTGGAATATAGATCTGCGCAAGTCCAGATCCACGGTGTAATTGGCGCTGATGTTCCGAAAGACGATGAAATTCACCGGCACCGTGATCTTGGTCGGTGCGCCGGCCGGAATGACCAACGGATAGACGTTACCATTACCAATCAGCGTGATACTTGAATCCAGCGTGCCCGGGGCTGCTTCGAAGTACAGGGTGATGGAGGTGTAATGGCCTGTCGGCAAAGGTTGGCTGATCAGGAATTGCGAGAGACCGCCTTGTAGTTGGTAAAAATTGAACGTCACTGGGCCTGGAAACGGAAAGTACAGCGTGCCGGCGTCTCCCGTTACATCCAATTCGGTCAATGTAATGTTGATGCCGTTTGCCCCATCAATGGGCGCATCGGCCATGTAAAGGTTGAGGGATGGTGAGGTGCTGTTGCCGCCGCCACAACTGGTAGTGAACAGCAGCACGCACAGCACAGCGGCGCACCGGGTGATCAGTCTGAGCATGGGGACTCCGATCAGGATGTGTGATACAGCCGGGAGATTGACTCTATCTGGCTGACCGCAAGTTTACCGCGTACCGCTCCCGGCTCCTAGAGGTACGGCACATTAAGCGGGAGGCATGCTATAAAAAAAGAGGGGCCTCTCGTCAAAGGGGGAAAACAAGAGGCCCCAGACTTCCCCACGTTGCGTGAGGTCGTCATAAACAGATATACACCACGGCGCGATATTACATCCGCCGATCGAGAGTCTGGTCAAGACACAGCTTGATTATAGCCAAAATCCCAAAACATGTCGCCGGCATGACATAAATTCAGAAACCGGCGATTTTGCTGGAATTCCCGCAAAATTACCTGAATTCTGGACGCCGGTTTAGCTCGATAATAAATCGCCGGCGACATTCCCGTTCAGGCATCCAGCCAGTAGGCCATTGTTGAGTTGCGTGGCAATCTGGCGGATGTCGCCATCCAGCCGCCGGTCGCCGTCATGGGTTGCCGCGTGCCGGCGCAGCAGCGCGTGGACGGCTTCCAATTGAACTGTGGTTTTCAGCGGCCGTTGGGCATCGATGGCCGCCGCCGCCGCCAGTGCCTCGATCGCCAGAATGTAGCGCACGTTTTCCAGGATCTGCAGCAGCTTCAAACCCGCCCACGGCGCCATGCTGACGTGGTCTTCCTGACCTGCGGAGGTGGGGATAGTATCGGCGGAGGCGGGGTGGGCAAGGGTCTTGTTTTCGGAGGCCAGGGCCGCAGCCACCACATGCGCGATCATGAAGCCCGATTCAACACCTGGTTCCCTGGCCAAGAACATTTCCAGCCGCGGGTTGATTTTCTTGAGCAATAGGTCGGTTCGCCGTTCGGAGATGTTGCCCAGCTCGGTGGCGGCGATGGCCATAAAGTCCGCCACAAAGGCCAGGGGTTCCGCATGGAAATTGCCGCCCGAGAGCACCTCGTCGCCGAAGATCAGCGGATTGTCTGAAACGCTGTTGCATTCCTTGCCCAATATCTTGGCAGCATGCGCAAGCGTGTCCCACACGGCACCGCATACCTGCGGCATGCAGCGTAAAGCGTACGGATCTTGCACTCGGTCGCAGCCTTGATGGGATCGCCAGATTTCGCTGCCGGTCAGGAGGCTGCGGAACAATTCCGCCACCTGAATTTGTCCCGGCAGGTTGCGTACCGCGTGGATGCGTGCATCAAAGGGGCTGTAGCTGCCTGCCAAGGCCTCCACCGTCAGCGCGCCAATCACGATGGACGACAGCAAGGCATTGCGGGCTTGAAACAGACCCTCCATGGCGAGCGCCGCACTTACTTGGGTGCCGTTGAGCAAGGCCAGCCCTTCCTTGGCTCCGAGCTGCACCGGTTTCGTATCCGCAGCGGCGAGTAATGCCGCGCCGTGCAGCAATTTTCCCTGGTGCAGGGCCTCACCCTCGCCGATGAGCGCCAAGGCCATGTGGGCGAGTGGTGCCAGATCACCGGATGCGCCTACGGATCCTTTCGCGGGAATCACCGGTAGCACGTCGTGATTGAGCAGTGCCAGCAGCGTGTCAACCACCAGCGATCGAATGCCGGAGTTGCCGATGGCGAGGCTATTGGCCTTGAGCAGCAGAATGCGGCGAGTGATCGCGGGCGAAAGCGGGTCGCCAAGGCCGCAAGCATGGCTGCGCACCAGGTTGTACTGCAACTGAATGAGTTGATCGCGGGAAATATGTTCGCGGGCCAAGGCACCGAATCCGGTATTGATGCCATAGCACACCCGTCCCGTTTCGATGACACGGCGGACTGTGTCCACGCTCATCTGCATTTGCAGGCGCGCATTGTCGGCGAGCATGGCCTGCGGCCGACTCGCATCGAATTCAGCCAGCATCTTGAGCGTCAGATCAGCGCCGGTGAGTGACAACTGGGTCATATTCTGTTTCCCTTGAAGAATATTGCATCGGGCCTCAGTCCGCCCAACTGGTAAAGCAGGAATTCCGGAGCCGGCAGGTCCCAAACGCTGAAATCCGCATGTCGTCCCGGCGTCAAACTGCCGATTTTATCCGACCGGCCCAGGGCCTGAGCGGCATTGCGAGTCACCCCCAGTAGGATTTCTGCGGGCGTGAGCCCGAAAGTGATGGCGCTCATGTGCATCACCGTGAGCAGGCTGACGATTGGCGAGGAGCCGGGATTCAGATCCGTGGCCACCGCCATGGGAACCTGGTGACGGCGCAACAGCGCTATCGGCGGTTTGCGGCTTTCACGCAGGAAATAAAATGCCCCAGGCAGCAGGACCGCAACGCTTCCGGAACGATGCATCGCCAGAACATCCTCTTCGGTTGCATATTCCAGGTGATCACAGGACAAGGCACCGTGGGCTGCGGCCGCTGTGGTAGCGCCCATGTTGGAAAGCTGGTCGCTATGGGCACGGGTTTTCAACCCGGCTTTGGTGGCCCGCATGAATAGCTGGCGCAGATCCTCTGTTGTGAAAGCCACGGTTTCAGCAAAGATATCCACGCTCTCCGCCAGTTTCTCCCGCACTACCGCCGGCAGCATGTTATTGATGACATCGGACAGATAATCTTCGCGCGTGCGCCCGCTTGGCACCGCATGCGCACCCAGGAAAGTCGGTACGATATCCATATCCAGTTGCCGGCGCAGCTGGCGGATGGCGCGCAGCATTTTGAGTTCATTCTCCATATCCAGGCCATAGCCGCTTTTGATTTCAACGGTGGTCACGCCCTCGGCATGCAATGCCTTCAGGCGCGGCAGGCTTTCCCTCACCAGCTGTTCTTCACTCGCGGCACGCACTGCGTTTACGGTGGCCTGGATACCGCCGCCGGCGCGCGCCAGGTCCTCGTAAGTCGCGCCCTGGAGTTTAAGCGCATGTTCCGCCAGGCGATTGCCGGCATACAGCGCATGGGTATGGCAATCCACAAAACCCGGCAGCACCACGCGATTGGCCGCATCAAAGGTTTCCGTGGCGGGCGCATCCGCGGGTACGCCGAGGGCGGCAATGCGGCCGGCGCTGACCGCCAGGGTCCGCGCGGGTGCTTCGGCTGCCCCCTCATGCATGGGATAAAGGCGGGCATTCTTGACAAGCAGGTCGTACATGGATCGTCCCTAGTCGCTGGCGCGCGAATCTGAGAGCATAAGGGTATGCAGACGCGCCTTACTTTTAAATACGTGCTGACACCGGAAGGTTTGCGTCCTGACCAGACACTGGTGATCGGTGCCACCGGCCTGATCGAGGCGCTGGAACCGGCCAGCGGTCCCACTGATGGTTTTTTCGCCATTCCCGGCATGCCCAATGCCCATAGCCATGCATTCCAGCGCGCGCTTTCCGGTTTTGGAGAAATGCCCCACGGCGAGGATTCCTTCTGGAGTTGGCGCGAGGCCATGTACCGCCTTGCCAATCGAGTGACGCCGGCCGATATGTTCGTGATTGCTCGCGAGGCGTTTCTCGACATGTTGCGCGGTGGATTTACCAGTGTGGCTGAATTTCATTATGTGCATCATATGCCGGATGACTGTCCCGGTCCGGAAATGGCACAGGCCATCGTGCAGGCGGCGCACGCGGCGGGCATCCACCTGCTGCTGTTGCCGGTGTTTTATCAGACCGGCGGCTTCAACACGCCGCCGACGGATGGGCAGCGGCGTTTCGTGCACGCCAGTATAGAGGACTACTGCCGTCTGCTGCAGGAACTGCACGGCGTACGGCTCGGTATCGCGCCCCATTCCCTGCGCGCGGTAGCCCCTGAAATGCTGGTAGGGCTCATCAATGCAGTGGAAAGCTTGTCCGGCGGCAAGTGGCCGATCCATATCCATGTGAGTGAGCAGCGGCGAGAAGTCGAGGAATGCCGAGCGCTGTACCACGCCGCACCGATTGAGCTGCTGGCACGCACGCTGGCGTTGAATCACCGCTGGAACCTGGTGCATGCCACCCACGCCACGCCAGCGGAACTCCAGCTGATCATCAAGCAGGATGCCACGGTAGTGCTGTGCCCGATCACCGAAGCCTACTTGGGCGATGGATTGTTTGCGGCGCAAGAGTTCGTGCGTGCGGGAGGCCGTTTTGCGATTGGCTCCGACAGCAACTGCCGCATTGACGCAATCGAGGAACTGCGCTGGCTGGAATATGGTCAGCGCCTGCGAAAACAGCAACGCGCCCAACTTGCCGGCGCCTCGGGCCTCGGCGCAACCCTCTGGCAGCAGGCTTGCGCCGGCGGCGCGGCAGCCTTGGCGGAACCGGTGGGTGAAATCGCGGTGGGTAAGCGCGCCGATCTGGTGGTATTGGACGAACAGGGTTCACCCTGGCTCGGACACGATATCAACACCTTGCTGGATGCCCTGATCATCGGCGGCAGCCGGCATGATATCGCGGCGGTGTATGTGGGCGGCAAACGCCTGGTGGATCATGGCATGGCGACGGGTGCGGAAATCAGTGCCCGCGAGTTTGCGCGGGTCGTCGCAGGTCTCAATGAGCAATGAACGTGCAGCTCAGGCCCTATGAAATACGTGAACCGTCGGCACCTGAAATACCGCTGCTGGTGAGCATTCCGCATACTGGCACCTGCGTTCCTGACGCCATCGCCGCGGATTTCGCCTCCGATTACATCCGCAGCCTGCCCATGACCGATTGGCACCTGCATCATTTATATGATTTTCTGCCGGCGCTGGGCGTCACGACTATTTATGCGACCTATAGCCGCTTTGTGGCGGATCTGAACCGTCCGCCGGATAACGCACCATTGTATCCGGGCCGCTTTGAAACCGGGTTTGTGGCGCTCCGGACTTTTCAGGGCGAGGAGATTTACCGTGTGCCACCGTCAGCGGAAGAAATTACCCGGCGCCGCACTCTGGTGCACATTCCCTATCATGCCAAACTGCTGGAGCTAATCCAATCCAAGATCATGCGATTTGGCCGGGTGGTGCTGATTGATGCCCATAGCGTTGCGTCTCGCGCCAACCTGCTGCATGGCGAGCTCAAGGAACATATTTATCTGGGTGACCGCGACGGCCGAAGCTGTGCACCCTGGTTGGTGGATGCTGCCGAGCGCGGATTACTGGAATCCCATTACACGCTGACGCGCAACCATCCCTACAAGGGCGGCTATATCACCGAACATTACGGCCAGCTGGAGCAGGTTGAGGCTTTGCAGATCGAGATGTGCCAACGGGTCTATATGGATGAGGACGATCCGGCGAGGGGCCTGGGTCATCCCAATTTTACCCAAGCCAAAGCCCGCATCCGGGCCGTGCTGGAAACTGTGCGTGCCGAGACGCTCAGACAGCGGGCAGGATGGTAAAGCCGGGTTGATTTTTCTGAAAGTGCCCACATGGTGTTTCGTTGATGCCTCCAGGAGGAGCAAACCCATGACCAGCCAGGCGCGCAGCGTAGCGACAGTCATCGAACCCCAGCGGGTTTCCGACGGTGCGGGGGTCAAACTCAAACGCAGTATTGCCACTGCCACCTTGGATTACCTGGATCCGTTTCTGCTGTTTGATCATTTCGGTTCCGATAATCCCGACGACTACATTGCCGGTTTTCCCATGCATCCGCACCGTGGCATCGAGACCGTGACCTACATGCATTCGGGCGTGGTGGAGCACAGGGATTCCCTCGGGCACGCGGGCAGCATCGCGGCAGGCGACGTGCAGTGGATGACGGCGGGCCACGGCATCCTGCACGAGGAAATGCCGCAGCTGCGCGGCGGTCATCTGTCCGGTTTCCAGTTGTGGGTAAATCTGCCGGCGAAACTCAAACTGATAAAACCCCGCTACCAGGAAGTCGCCGCCAAACAGATTCCCGAAGTCGGGCGCGAGAACGGTGTGCGCATGCGCGTCATCGCCGGTAGCGTGGATGGAGCCCGGGGGGCGGTGAAGGAAATCGCTGCCGATCCCACGTATCTGGATGTGTCCGTGCCGGCAGACGCAGTCTTCAAGCAGGCGATCCCGCGTGGGCATACGGCCTTCGCTTATGTTTATGAAGGCGAGGGGCAATTCGGCGTGAACGCCAAGTCCGTCGGCACGAATGTGCGTGGACCGAAACTCGTGGTGTTTACCGACGGCGATACCGTGGAGATCGGGGCTGCACCAGCGGGCGTTAAATTCCTGCTGGTTTCCGGTCAACCGTTGCATGAGCCGGTGGCGCGTTACGGCCCGTTCGTGATGAACACTGCGGAGGAAATCCAGCAGGCCCTGATGGATTTACGCAATGGAACCTTCGTGTGAAGCGCAGATAATAAAATCAAAAAAACGGGCGCCGTGCACAAGTCACAGCACCCGTGATTTTTGAGAATAGCGAATTTCAGGGTTTCACAAATTTGAGGGTCATGCGGTCGGATTCGCCGATGGCCAGCATTTTTGCGCGCAGGTTTTTGGGTCCTGCGAGATCCGGCGGCAGCCAGTGCACCATGATGTCCTCCGGATCCTTGGGATTGGCATTGATTTCCGAAACTCCCGCCAACTGGAAGCCGGCCTTGAGCCCCGCCTCGATCATGTAATCCTCGGGAATGCGGTGTAATTCTCTGGAGCTTTCCACGGCGTCGGCAAAGGGTCTTGCGCGGTGCTCCACCACCCCAAATACACCTCCGGGTTTGAGCACGTTATAGGCGGCTTTGAATACTCCCGCCAGCGTCTCCGGACTGTGATTCAACCAGTTGTGGGCGTTGCGGAAGGTCAGCACCAGGTCGGCGGAATTAGCCGGCCCCAGATTCACCTGCTCCGGTGGTGCGAAGGGGATGACTTTCTCGATGTGCCCGTACACCGCCGGGTCAGCCTTGAGTTTCGCATCATAGGCTTCCGCCATGCGGTGCATGAATGAACTGGTGCTGTCCACGGGCGCAGAGGCCTCGATGAGGTGGCCGTGCTCGTAGAGAAAGGGCGCAAGAACTTCTGTGTACCAGCCGGCGCCGGGTTCCAGTTCTATCACGGTCATATCCGGACGGATACCGAAGAATTCCAGGGTTTCGACCGGGTGGCGGTACTGATCGCGCGCCTTGTGGGCGGCTGAACGCCAACTGCCGCTAAGGGCCTCTTTGAGCAGCGTCGTGGTGTTGCCGGAAGGCGCGATCGGACCTGCGCTTGCGGTGGACGCGATCAACAATGCGCCGATAACCAGGAAAGAAAATCTGCAGAAGCGAAGAAACATGGCTGGATCCTCCTGATGAAGGGTTTAACTATAGCTCCTAGACTCGGAATATGATGCAAGATATGGTAAAAAGTGCGCCTTTCCTGCGGGTTATTGCAGTCAAATGCCCTGGTTATCGGATTACCGCACATGAGCCACGACCGATTCACCTTTGTTCTGCAATCAAGCCGCATGGCTACGCCGCGCGTCCGCCAGCTCAATTTTCGGCGCGAAGACGGCGCCCCCTTCAGTTATACACCGGGGCAATTTATCACCCTGCATATGCCCTGGCAGGATATGGAGCTGCGCCGCAGCTACAGCGTGGCCACCATTCCAGGCAGCGAGGATGAAGTGCAGATCGCGGTTACTTATGTGGAAGACGGGCGTGCCACGAAACTGCTTTACGGGATGTCAGCTGGCGCGCGGGTGGAGGCTACCGGGCCATTTGGGCGCTTCGTGCTGCGCGACGATCCACCCGGGCGCTATTTGCTGGTGGCCACCGGAACCGGCATTTCGCCTTACCGCGCCATGCTGCCGCAGTTGCGTGCGCGGCTCGACGGCAAGCAGCACCAAGCGGTGCTGCTGCTGGGGGTGCGCGGTCCGGATGAATTGCTGTTTGGCGAGGATTTTCTGAGCTTCGCCCGTGAAAATCCCGCGTTCGGTTTTATCGCAAGCTACAGCCGGCGCATGCCCGGGACGCCGCTGGCGCACGCGCGCCAAGGCTACGTGCAGGACCACCTGATGGAACTCAAACCTGACCCTCAGCGCGACATCGTGTATTTGTGCGGCAATCCGGACATGATTGACACGGCCGTGGAGCGCCTCAAGGCCGCCGGTTTCGACAACCACAACCTGCGTCGCGAGAAATATGTATCTTCTAATTAGCCGCGGCTGTGTGCTCTGTATTGGCTATCCGTTTGATCGCACAGGTCTTGCGGCGATTATTCTGCAGCTTTCAGCTTTGCCCTGAGCAGCATCACGGCTCTATCCAGGACCGGGTCATCACCGTGCTTGAAATCAGCGGGTGTGGCGGCGACTGCCACTTCGGGCTTTATCCCGTTCCATTCGATCACCCGGCCACGGGCAGTCGTGTCATAGCAAATCGGCACGCTGTAGTCCCAACCCTTACCAAGGCTGAAAGTACGCGGACAGCCGGAAGCGCCACCGGTGGTGGCCCCGACGGTGGTTACCTGCGGGAGTGTCCGCATGGCAGCGATGAAGTTCTCGGTGCTACTGAAACTGTCGGGACCGATCAGCAGCATCACCGGCCCGGTATAGCGCGCACCCAGGGAAGGGTCCAGGTACCTGGGCACCGCATGACCAAGATCACTGGGCGACGGACCGTTGCGGTAGCGGTAATATTCACTTAGATGTGGCCTGGAGGTGAAATGTCCAGCCACCTTGTAAGCCAGTGCCTCGTCACCGCCTTCATTCATGCGCACATCCAAGATCAGGCCGGTATTGGATGGGAACTGCGATAACACCGCATCGAAATCCTCCAGGGAAAGTGCCCGCTTATTCCAGTCGTCAATAAAGATATAGCCGAAACCGTGCACATGGCCAAACCCCCAGTCGGCACCGCCGAAATACTCCAAATCCGTTACATACTTCTTGCCGAGTATCGCAGCGTTCCAATTGGGATCAGTAGCCCGAGCCGGGTTATAAGTATTTATGTATTTGCCCGCGGGGGATCTCAGCCATACATGGACATCTTTAAGCATGGCTCCCATGCTTGCCAGTAACGTTACCAGTTGCTGTTCGTTTGTTACCTTGTATGCCAGCGGCCGGTAATGAGCATAGATTGCCTGCCAATCCACATGCTTGTAATCAAAATAGGGATATAGGCGGTCAAATTTGTACGGCGGATTCAAGTCTGAAGTGCAACTTCAACTGACGAGCTGAGTGGGCAAGCTGCGGTAGTATCGCTGCTTTTCCGACCGGCAAGTCGAAGGAGCACAGATGAATGGCTACACGCAGCTCACCCG
>Ga0307372_10004213_pt1 | contig 22409 bp, 22 predicted proteins | sample OX1MG_FD_202533 | JGI IMG/M metagenome (GOLD analysis project Ga0307372, IMG submission 202533) | Soil microbial communities from Risofladan, Vaasa, Finland - OX-1 | ecosystem: Environmental > Terrestrial > Soil > Coastal area > Acid sulfate soil | place: Finland: Risofladan, Vaasa | collected...
TCATCGGTCAACGTGCCAACCCTCATGGATCCAGCATTGAGGTCAGGTTGGGCATCGGCCAGGGCCGGAAGTCCCTTTTGGCCCTGGGGGTGAAGGTCCGGCCGCCTCAGGCGCCGCACACCACGGCGGGACCCGCGACAGCCGGCGAATTGGCGGCATCCAGGTTCCGTTTGGTGCAGTACTGCAGCCAGGCGAGGGCGGACGGAGAGAGGCGGTCGCACACCCAGTCCCAGTGGAGCGACACGATGTCCCCGGGTCGTAGGTCCCCGACGAAGCCCACGCCGTCGAGGCTCCGGCGGGCCTGCTCGACCCGGGCGGGACCGAGCATCAGGCGGGATCCAGCGAAGGTCAGGGCCCGGCCGGTCACCGCCACCAGATCCCCGGACACCGCCTCGACCTGTCCCCATCGGATGCGGCATCGGTCGAGGACCTCCATGGGTGGCCCGTCCACCCCGGATCGAAGAAGTCCGAGCCAGGGGTAGACCGCGAAGACATGGAAGCTGTGCTGAGGGACACCGCCCCCGGGAACCGCGGCCGTCAACGAGTCGAACCGCCGGCCGGCCCGGCGCTCGAACCGGTCGCTCAGCGAGGCCATCAGGGCCGACGCCGGCACCCGGGCCAGCAGGGAATTCCCCACCCAATAGGCCTCGACGACGCGCCGGTCCAGAGGGTCCCGGATACCGTTGCATGCCGCCAGCAGCTGGAGGTAGGGCCACGCGCCCTCGAAGCGGGCCGCCAGGTGTCCGAGGCCGACGACGTCGGTTCCCTCGGCGGCTGCGCCGAGCAGAGCGGACGGGTCCCCGGGACCGCAGTAGCCGAGGGAGTTGGGGGGGTAGGCATACCGGGCGAAAAGGACCGGGCCCGGGGCCGAAGCCTCGGTCCACCGGTCCCCGCCGCGATCGGGGGCGGCGTGGCCGTGCTCGCCGTCGGTGGCCGAGGGGATCATTCCCCGAACTGCTCGCTCCGCCGGAAAGGCGGCCGGCGCAGGCCCATCCAGACGACGGTACCGGCCCCGATCGTGACCAGCGTCAGTCCGACGGCCCGGGGCGCCAAGGAACTGGTGCCGGCGGCCGCCTGGAGGAGGGCGGTCACCAACGCGCTGCCCACCAGGATGGAGGTCACGTCGAGGCCTCGGGCCCGGGCCAGTGCGGTCATCCAGGTGCCGACATAGGCGGCGAGCAGCAACCCGGTGAGGATGGCCCAGCCGACCTGCGTGGCGTCCAGCGAGGGCAGGGCGCGCAGCGAGCCGGATGCGGCCAGGTAGCCGAGCAGTGCGATGGCACCCACGCCCATGCGGATCAGCGAAAGGCTGGCTGGCGCCACCTGGCGAAGGAGGAGCTTGGCCACGACGACCTCGAGCGCCCAGAGCGCGGAGGCCGATAGGACGAGCAGCTGCCCGCGGGAAGGGGCGAGGTGGCCGACGCCGCCGGCCACCACCACCTCGCCCCCCACCAGCAGGGCGATGGCGGCCCAGTTCCACCAGTGCATTCGCTCGTGCAGGAAGGGAACGGCCAGGATCGCGACCCAGATGACCAGGGTGTCCCGCCCGAAGGCCGCCGGCGTCGCGGTGGTGTCGGCGAGTCCGTCGAAGAACAGCACGAAGGCGAGGCCGCCGCCCACGGTGCCGACATAGGCAAGGCCGAGCCAGGGCAGCACTCGCCGCGGTCCCCGCGCCCGCCGCCTCGCCACCGGGACGGCATCTTCCCGCTCGACGGACACGAATCGGGCGGCCGCGGAGCTCGGCCACCGCCGCCGGACCCGCCACGCTCCGAGAGCGCACCCGGCCAGTACCACGGTGGCTACCAGGTTCTTGGCCGTGGTGTACACGGCAGGTGCCCGAATGGCATGCACGCCGTAGCTGTTGACGAAGACCGACAGCCCGCTGATCAGCGCGGTGATGCCGGCCACGAGCACACCGGGGATCCCGGACCTTCCCGCGGTCGGCCGCCCGGCGCGACCCTCGATTTCCTCTGCCGTGGCCCGGTGGCCGGTCATGTTCCGACCACCCCTGTCCGTCGTAGCTCAGCCGTCACCGCTTCCGCCTCCGTGGCGTCGACCCGGTCGATGGCATACCCGCTGTGGACCACGAGCCAGTCTCCGGTGGTGGGCGGCGGTCCGTCGAGGGCGAGCAGCGAGACGCGGTGGACGGCCCCGTCCACGTCCTCCACGTCGACGGCATCATCGCCCTCGGCCACCACTCGGTGTAAACGGCTCACGCACATGTTCGGACCTCGCTGATCAACTCGACGACGCGCTGGACGGCTCCCGGCAAGGCGGCCCCGACCGCCGGACTCAAACCCACGCCCCGGCCGAAGTCTTCGCCTTCGATGCCCACGACCACCACCCGGACTGGGGCGTGGCCAACCGCCCGGGCCAGGCGGAGCACGCCGGCCAGCCCGATCCCGTGGGTGCTGGTTCCACCGGCGCGATGGCCGGGTCCGACGACATCGATGCCGGCCGCCAGATCGACGACGCGCAACGTGCCCGGAGCTTCCCCGGAGCGGACCGCATCGACGACGATGGCCAGATCGGCGCCGTCCCAGGCCCCGAGGAGATCAAGCGGGTCGGTCAGCGGCCCGATGTCGTTGCCCACTCCGGCCTCTTCGACGGCCTGCGCGACGATCAGGGGCCCGGCGCCGTCGTCGCGGCGGTGCTCGCTCCCGAGGCCGGCCACCACCACCCGGGGACTCTGGCCGGTCATGCGGTCAGCACCGAGACGTCGAGGAAGTGGGCAGCACAGGAGATGCAGGGGTCGTGATTGCGGACCGCCTGCTCGCAACGCCACTGGAGGTCGTCGTCTCCCAGGTCGAGGCCGTCTTGAACGACCCGGCGGAGGTCGGCCTCGATGGTGAGTTGGTTTTGCGAGGTGGGCGGCATGATTCGAGCCTGGAGGATGGTGCCATCCTCGTCGATCTCGTAGCGGTGGAGGAGGAGGCCCCGAGGCGCCTCGGTCACGCCGGTGCCCGCTCCCCGGCGAGGCACGACGTCGACGGCGGGGGGATCGGGGGGAGCGTAGGCCTCGACCAATGCCAGCGCCTCGTCACAGGCGAACACCAGCTCCACCGAACGCACCACGATGCTCTGGAACGGATTGGAGCACACCGGGCCAAGCCCGGCTTCGGCCGCGGCCTGGGCGGCGATCGGGGGAAGCGTGGCGGAGTTGAGGGCGTAGCGCGCCAGGGGCCCGGTGAGATACGGGTCACGGCCACCCAGTCGGGCATGGAGCGCGGTGGACCGGGCCACCTGCTCTTCGACCGCCAGATCGCCGAATTCGGCCGGGCTCACGTCCAGACCCTCCGAGGAGCACGGCCGGCCCCGTTCGATCGGGTACCGGCCGTCGTCGCGCAGGGCCACGAAGCGGTAGGTGCCGGGCACGTCAGGGATATCGAACCCGGAGACCCAGGCAACGGTGGCCAATGCGGCGTCGCGGGCCCGACGCAGAGGCTCAGCCAGGGCGGCCACTGCGTCGGGGGCTGGGGCCCGGTAGAAGCCGCCCACCCGGACATTGACCGGGTGGATGGCTCGACCCCCGACGGTCGCCATGATCAGGTTGCCGATGCGCTTCAGGTCGAGGCCCCGTTCCACCGCGCCGCGGTCCCGTTCGGCGAGCTCCACCGCGTCGGCGCAGCCGAGGAAGTCCGGCGCGTGGAGGAGGTAGACATGGAGGGCGTGGCTCTGGATCCATTCGCCGCAGTAGAGGAGCCGCCGCAGGGACGCAACCCGTTCATCGACGGTGACGCCGCAGGCGTCCTCCATTGCTGCGCAGGCGCTCATCTGATAGGCAACCGGACAGATGCCACAGATGCGCGCGGTGATGTCCGGCGCCTCGGTGAAGTGTCGTCCCACCAACAGGGCCTCGAAGTAGCGGGGTGGTTCGAAGATCTCGAGGGCCACGTCGGTGACCGTGCCGTCGTGCACGACGACCCGGAGCGAGCCTTCTCCCTCCACCCTGGACAGACCCTCGACGCCGATGGTGCGGCGTGAACCGGATCCATGGCTCATCGCGGTGCCTCGTGGTTTCGAGACCGAGGGGTGCGGCCGAAGGCAACCTGGACCGCACCGCCCTGCGCCGAGACCTCGTCCCGGAAGGCGGGGGCGCCGGCATTGAAGGTGGCGAAGAGTCGCGCCATCTCGATGGGAGCCATGCCCTGGCGACGCAGCTGTGTGGCCAGCGACGCCGTATTGGCGGTGTCGGCCGGTCCGAAGCAGCCGAAGCACCCGCGGCCGACGGCCGGGCACAGGGCACCACAGCCCGATCGGGTCACCGGGCCGAGGCACGGGGTGGCCCCGGCCACCAGCAGGCAGACCGTGCCCCGCCCCTTGCACTCCTGGCACACGGAATGCCCAGGGACGACCGGCGCCCGCCCCGCCAAGCTGGCGGCGATCACCTCGAGGAGCTGCCGCCGGTCGACGGGACAGCCGTGGAGCTCGTAGTCCACCTCCACGTGGGCGGAGATGGGGGTGGACGTGTCCAGCGAGGCGAGGTACTCGGGGTGGGCGTACACCGTCTCGGCATACGTGCCGGAGGCCGCGAAGTTGCGCAGTCCCTGGATGCCTCCGGCGGTGGCGCAGGCCCCGATGGTGACGAGCCGACGCGAATTGGCCCGTATGGCCACGATTCGGTCGGCGTCCGCTGGGGTGGAGATGGAGCCCTCCACCAGGGACAGATCGTAGGGACCGGCGACCGTGGCCCGTGACATCTCGGTGAAATGGGCGATCTGGACGGCGGCGGCCAGGGTGAGGAGCTCGTCCTCGCAGTCGAGCAGGGTCAACTGGCAACCGTCGCACGAGGCGAACTTCCACACAGCCAGCGATGGCCGCGGCTCGGCCATGGAATCTCCGGGCACGCTCATCGCTCGCGCTCGGTGAGGAGTCGAGCAACAGCCCCAGCGTAAGGGAGGACCGGCCCGTCCCGGCACAGCAGGAACGGGCCGAGTTGGCAGTGCCCGCACCACCCCAACCCGCACTGCATATTCCTCTCGAGTGAGACCCGGATCCGCCGGGGGTCGACACCCCGGTCGACCAGGGCCCGAGCGGTGAAGCGCATCATGATCTCGGGGCCGCAGACCAGGGCACTCGACGAGGCCGGGTCGAACGCGGCCTCGTTCAGCAATGAGGTGACGAGGCCCACGTGGTGGGGCCAGCCCGGCGCGGCCACGTCGACGGTGAGGGCGACCACCGCTCCGTCCCGTTCCCAGGCCTCGAGGTCCTCGCCGAAGATGACCTGCCCGGGCTGGCGAGCGCCGGCGATGACGAAGACGCGGCCATCGTGGGGGTCGGGTCGATGGACCAATTCGTCGATGGCCCCTCGCAAAGGGGCAAGCCCGATGCCCCCGGCCACCACCACCACATCGCCGGTGGCGGTCACGGGATCGTCCACCCCCCAGGGGTTGCCAAACGGTCCGCGTACTCCGACAACGTCGCCGATGCCAGCTCGGCACAGGGCTCGGGTCACCGGTCCGACGTCGCGCACCGTGTGTTGGAGGGAGCCCCGCTCCCGCCGGGAGCTGCTGACCGAGATGGCCGCCTCACCCACGCCGAACGCGGTAAGCATGTTGAACTGTCCGGGCAGGAAGTCCATGGGGCCGGCCGATTCGGGAGCCAGGGACAACGTCGTGACGTCATCGGTGTCGGCTCGACGATCGACGACGCGGTGGAGGATGGGCATCATGGCCACCGGGGCTGCCGCACCACGACCGACGGGCGGGTCGGCGGTCGAGCCGGCCGGGGATGCCCTTATCTCAGCGGCCATCATCGGCTCCATAGAGATCGAGAAGTCGGATCCGGGTCGCCTGCAGGCGTTCGAGGAGCACGCCGGCGACCCTGGACACCAGCTGGTGGCCCAGGGCGTCGTCGGTATCGGCCTTGGCCCGCAGGCAGGCTCCGTCGACCGCGACGGCGCCGACCGGGCCCACGGCTCTGGCGTCGAACTGCCAACGGAACGGCGGAAAGAGCCAGCTCCATCCAATTGTCCCGCCCGGGCCGACGGTTTCGATGACGATCGGTCCCCGGTTCGGCGCATGGATCTCGACGGCCACCCGCCCCCGGCGCACGAGGAAGAACGTGTCCGCGGGACCGCCCTCGGCCAGCAGCAACTCACCGGGTGCGAAGGCGACATTCCGGGCGCAACCGGCGACCTGGGCCACGGCATCCCCGGGTAGCCCGGAAAGCAGCGGATGGGAGGCGACCAGTTCGGCGATCTTGGCGGTCATGGAGCCAGGCCCGGTGACATGGACGAGGTCCGAACCGCGCCATCGCTGTCCCGGATCGCCGCGGCTTCCTCAGTCAGATCGATGCCGACGGGGCACCAGGCAATACAGCGACCGCAGCCGACACAGCCCGAGGTGTCGAACTGGTCCCACCACGTCGACAGCTTGTGGGTCAGCCATTGGCGGTAGCGGGACGAGGTGGAGGACCGCACCGGTCCACCGTGAAGGTAGGAGTGGTCGAGATCGAAGCACGACGACCAGGTGCGCTGGCGATACGAATCGCCGGTCAAATCGGTGGTGTCGGACACATCGCTGCAGAAGCAAGTCGGGCAGACCAGGGTGCAGTTCCCGCAGGCAAGGCAGCGGTCGGCGACCTGGTCCCATCGAGGGTGCTCGAGGTTGCGGGCCAGGAGGTCGGCCAATCCGTCGGTATCGAGCCGGCGGTCGATGGCAGCGCGGGCCGAAGCCAGGACCCGTTCGCGGGCGGCGAGATCGGTCGCGGTCGGGTCAGAAGCGGGCACACCGGCGAGCACCTCTGCCCCGCGATCGCTGCCGACCCGGACCAGAAAGCGGTGGCCGTCGTCGTCGTCAATCTCGGTCAGCCCCAGGTCGAAGCCGGAGTCGACCCCGGGCCCCGTGGCCATCGACGTGCAGAAGCAGGTGTCGGCCGGAGAGCCGCATTCAGCCGCGATGACGAAGGCGCCGAGGCGCCGGGCCGCGTAACGAGGATCGGCGACGGCTCCCTCGAGCAGCACCCGGTCCAGCACGTCGAGGGCGGCGAGCTCGCATGGGCGGGCGCCGACGATGGCCAGCGGAGGCATCTCGAGGTCGGGCGCGGTCGTCGTGACTCGCCCGCTGTCGATACTGGACCGCCACAGCTCCTGGGACGGGGGGAAGAACTCGGCCTTCCAGGACCCGGGTCCGACGGCCCAGCCGAAAACGGTTTCGTCATCGCCCTGCTCCAGACGGTATCGGCCCGGGGCCTGAACGTCGTGGGTGCCGACAGGCAGATCGGACACCTTGCGGACTGGTCCGGGAACGACCGCCCCATCCCGGACCACCGGGCCCCTGGTGTCCCATCCGAGGTCGACCAGGGTCGTGAGCAGCGCATCGAGGCCCCCGGCACTGATGACCACGGAATCGCCGGTACGCATAGTGGCAGGCTAGGTCGAGATTCCGGCTGGCGGAAGGGCCGGAAGTCACACCCAGATGCAGAGGTTTCTGCCGGCCACCCCCGGGCCCGTGACGGTTCAGTGCGCCGCCGCCGCCGCCGCCGCCGCCCGCCGCCCGCCCCTCCGGCCGTCGCCGGCAACGGAGGCGACAGGCTGTAGGGGATAGGGATCGAGCGGTCAGCCCGCCCGTCGGTGCCAGCCGGATCGTCGACCTCGTTCTCGGTGCTCAGCCGGCGGGACCATCGACGAAGTGGTCGGTGCGGCAGATGTAGTTCCCCTGCAGACGTCGCACGTCCGAGTCCCCTCGACGAGACGGGTCACCCGTGCCAATCCGCAGACTTGACACTTTCGACCGATGTACACCTGTGGTACCGGTGGCGGAGTTGTCGACAGCTCTCCGAGCCGCTGCTGGACGTCCTCTCGAAGCACGAACCCGCCCCCATCGTCGCGGTAGACGAGGTCACGGGAGACGAGTTCATGGATGAGGGGCGCAAGTCGCTCGAGTCGCCGATTGGGTGGTTCGACACTCATCGAGACTGATGGCGGGCCGGATTCTGATTGCGCGAGGGCCATCGAGCCTCCTTGTCGAGCGGCGCGCCCGGCGCCAGCAGCGGGTTGATCCTCATCGTGCCGAAGTTTGGGCGGCGGAAACAGGGCCATAGGTCACTGCCGCGAGTTCAAGCGTTTGACGAGCAGGTCGGCCGAACCCTCCGGCTCGCCGGTCTTTGGGACCTTTGGCACTTTCGAACGCCTCGATCCGGCCCGACAATGACCATAGTGAAGGGTGAAAGGAGGAGATGATGTGGTCGCCGTTAGATAGATCGAGGAATCGCCACCTCAGCATTCAAGGCCGACAGCTGGTCAGGGAGTGCGAGAGTTTCCTGAGCGGTCAGTATCCATCCTTTCTCCAAACTCGAGGGCTCCCGGTCCCGGAATGGGCATGGCTGAGCTTGCTGGTGCACGCGCCCACCGACGCGCTGGTGGACCAAGTGGCCGGAGGGCCGGCGAGGCAATACCGCGACCACCTCAACGTGCTTTGGCGGGGAGCGGTGGCCCTCTTGGCTCAAGAACTGGTCATCGTTGCCGAACGCGCCGGCTGTAGCGTCGGGGAGCTCCAGCGGGATGTCCTCCTGCGTGTGGAGCTCGGATGGGATCGAACGCCGTCCGGCGCCCCGGGAACAGGTCCGAGCCGGGTTGTCGAAGAGGTTCGCCAGGCGCTCAGTCGATATCGGGGAAGCTCTCATCCTCGGTGACCGTTGAAGACACCGTCGGGCGGACCGGTTGGTCCGGCCGCATTGCTCCGGAGGCAGGGAGGCAGTGCCGGGGGCCGAGCGATTGACCTGAGGGCCTGCCCCGGTGGATGGGGTGCAAGAGTATGGCGGTGCGCCATTCGGGCGCACGAGGAGGGCTGATAATGAAGTTGGATCTGTCGGACATGCTGGTGGAGGAGCTCCACGACACGCTTGGCGAAGTGCTCCGGGATATGAGCAGCGAGATTGCCGACACCGACAATCCAACCTACCGGGGGGTCTTGGAGGCCCGGCGCGACCGGCTCAGGGCGATCGACTCCCAACTTGAGGTCTCAAAGGGGCCATAAGGCTCAGAGACCCCATCATGGATGCGATTGCGATGAGCCGAGATTGCCTGGATGACGGACACCAGGAGTGTGGCGTTCTCCGGCCCGAGGAAGGGCGATCGTCGGGAGACCGTCCCGGTGGTGATCGGCCGTGACTAAGAAGGTCATGACCCCGTCGACGCCCGAGAAGGGTACTCCGACCGCCCCTCCACCCCCACCGGGGTGGCGCCATCTCCTCTGGCCGGTGGCGATGCTGATGGTCCTCGCACTGTTCTTTCTCCTCCCGATCGCCCAGAGCCCGAAGCCGGTCACCCTCAACTATTCGCAGTTCTTGAGCGATGTCTCCGCCCACAAGGTCAAGGCCGTCACTATCCAGACGAACGGAAGTGCAAAGGGGACCTTGTCCGACGGCAACGCCTACACCACGGCGATTCCACCTCAGGCCGGGCAGTCGTTTCTCGACAATCTGCAAAAGGACAAAGTGCAGATCACCGCAGAGACCAGTGGCACTTCATTCGGGACAGAAGTGTTGTCATGGTTGATCCTGCTTCTCCCCGTTCTGTTGATTGGCTACCTGTGGTGGCGCCTCTCGAAGGGCTCGGGTCGCATGGCCGGAGCCTTCGGAGCCGGTCGATCGAAGGCCAAGATATTCGATGAGGAGCGCCCGAAGACGACCTTTGCCGATGTTGCTGGCTACGAGGGTGCAAAGCTTGAGATCCGCGAGGTTGTCGACTTTCTCGAGCACCCCGAGCGCTACGCCCGGGCTGGTGCCACACCACCCCGGGGAATTCTGATGATCGGGCCCCCCGGCACCGGGAAGACCCTGCTCGCCCGGGCGGTGGCGGGCGAGGCGGCGGTGCCCTTCTTCTCGGTGACCGGCTCAAGCTTCGTCGAAATGTTCGTCGGCGTCGGGGCAGCCCGGGTCCGGGACCTCTTCGACGAGGCCCGCAAGCGGGCCCCGGCGATCATCTTCCTCGACGAGATCGATGCCATCGGTCAGCGTCGTTCCGGGACAGGCGCGATCGTCTCGAACGACGAGCGAGAGCAGACCCTCAACCAGCTGTTGGCGGAGATGGATGGGTTTGACCCGGCGACCGGCATCGTCGTTCTCGCCGCCACCAACAGGCCCGAGGTCCTCGACCCCGCGCTGCTCCGCCCTGGCCGGTTCGACCGCCAGGTCACGATCCCCCTCCCCACCCTCCTCGAGCGTCTGGCCATCCTTCAGGTCCACTGCCAGGGAAAACGGCTCGGTCCCGGTGCGAACCTCGAGGTGGTGGCACGAGGGACGCCCGGCTTTTCGGGGGCCGACCTCGCCAACCTCGTCAACGAGGCGGCAATCGTCGCGGTGCGGGGGGATCGCGAGGTGCTCGACGCGTCGGACTTCGAGGAGGCCCGCGACCGCATCATCCTCGGGCGGCGCGAGGGTTCCAACGTGCTGTTGCCCGAAGAGAAGCACGCGGTCGCCGTTCACGAAGCCGGCCATGCGCTCGTGGCGGTATACGCAGACAAGGCGGATCCAATTGCCAAGGTCACCATCCTCCCGGCCGGGCAGACGCTTGGCGTCACGGAGCAACTCCCCCTGGTCGAGCGCCACCTGTACGGCGAGGACTATCTCTACGACACGCTGGCGGTGTGGCTCGGCGGCCGGGCCAGCGAGCTCGTCATGTTCGGCCAGGGTTCAACCGGTGCGGCCAACGATCTGGCCAAGGCGACCGAGCTGGCGATCAAGATGGTTCGGGAGTTCGGCCTTTCATCAGCCATCGGGCCGGTTGGGTATCCCGTGGGTGGATCCGCCTTCCTCGGTGTCGGGGGAAGTGAATTCTCGAGCCGGCCCTTCGCCGAACAGACCCAGGCGGCCATCGATGCCGAAGTGTCTCGGTTGCTCAGCGAGGCCGAGCAACGGGCTGTCGGGGTCATCAAGCAGCACCTCGATGTGCTCAACCAGGTAGTGGATCTGCTGCTCGCCAACGAGACGGTCGACGGGTCGGACATCTACGCGCTAGCTGGGCGGACCGAGCCCGTCGGGGGGGCGGGAATGACGCTCGCGCCCGACCGCGCCGCCTCCGTCGTCAAAGGATCCGGACCCACCCCCTCGGTGGAAGTGGGAAAGAAGGCTCGACGGCCAGCCGACATGCCTCCGACCGGAAGTGACGGGAACTGATCGGCCCGGCCTGGGTGGCGGACCTTTCTGTAGAGCCTGGCCGCCGCACGTTCGGGCCCACCGGGGCGGGTCCAGCCCTCAGGCGACCGGAACGGTTGAGACCGGCGCCTCGTGTTCCCCGATGATGGTGCCGTCACGCATTCTGATGATGCGGCCGGCATGGGCGGCGACGTCGGGTGCGTGCGTGACCATCACGATGGTCATTCCGGTTCGACCGAGCCGATCGAGCAGATCCAGGAAGCGGGCTGTGGACGCCGAATCGAGGCTGCCGGTGGGCTCGTCGGCCAGCAAGATCTTCGGCTCGTTGGCGAGGGCCCGCGCGATGGCCACACGCTGACGCTCACCGCCGGAGAGTTCTGTCGGGAGGCGGTGCTCGCAGTCGCCGAGGTCGAAATCGGCCAGCAGCTCACGGGCTCGCGCAACCCTCCGGCGTGCGGTCATGTGAGTCCCGAACATGGGGATCTCGACATTGGCGAGGGCGGACAGTTGGGGAAGGAGGTTGTGGAACTGAAAGACGAGGCCGATTTCCTTCCGGCGGTGCCCGCTCAGATCGCGCACATGGGCCAGGTCATGCCCGGCCACCGTCACCGAGCCCGAAGTGGGGGAGTCGATGGCTGCCAGCAGATGCAACAGGGTCGATTTCCCACAACCTGACGGGCCGGTGATGGCCACGGTCTCCCCGTAGGCAACGGTGAGATCGATGCCGGCCAGGGCGGTGACCTGGCCGGGAAAGACGCGGGTCGCTCCTCGCACTTCGAGCGCGAACTCGTCGCCCGCGGGACTACTCATAGCTGAGCGCCTTGAGCGGCGACAGGAGCGCGGCTCTGATCGTCGGGTACAGCGCACCCACCAGCGTCATGACCAGGGCGGTGAACAGTGCTCTCCAAAATGCGCCTTCGGTGAAATTGGGATGGAGGATCCCTTTGAGCGCCGGGAGTTCGGACAGGATGGCCGCGATCACGAAGGAGAATGCCACGCCGATGGCGGCACCCAGCACCGCCAGCAGCACGCTCTCGCTGAGCAGGAGGCTGACCGTCCGACGGCGGGTCCAGCCGATAGCCCGCAGCAGCCCGAACTCCCGAGTCCGTTCGAACAGGGACAGGAGCATGGTGTTGCCCACGATGACGGCACCGATGAGGATGGCGAGCACCGTGCTGCCATTGACCGCCGCCTGGAGGTACACCAGATTGCGATCAGCCCGGCCGAACTGGCTGGCGGTTCGGATCGTCGTCAGCTGCGGCTGTTCGTAGTCGACCCGGGCCGCGACCGCGGCCGCCGAAGCACCGGGGGTCACCTTGACGAAGGCCATGGTGACGATCCCCGGGACCCGGTTGTACCCCTGAACCGCGGGGAGCGGGAACATCGCGGCCGCATCTCCAAAGGAGTTCCCGGTCGAATACGTGCCCACCACGGTGTTCGTTGTCCCGTTGGCCTTGAACCGGTCCCCGACACGCAGGCCCAGGTTGCTCGCCGCCCTCCAGCCCAGCATGACCTGGTTGGTCGCCGTGGGTGCGTAGGGCTGTCCATCGACCACGGTGACGCCGAATGCGGCGAGATCGCCGGGGTCGATACCGATCTCGATGAAGACGGGGTTGTCGGCATTGATGCGTTCCGTCTCGACCAGCACACCGACCGCGTTGGCCACGCCCGGGGTCTGGCCGAGGCGAACCAGCTCCTGGTGATCGATGGTGCTGCTCAACAGGTCAGAAGTGCCTTTCTGTGCCACGGTGAAATCAGCTTTGCCCACCGACATGATGGCCGCCGCCGATTGCTCGAGACCGCTACTGGTGACGTCCAGGGTGACGACCGCCATCACCGCGATGGCGACGGCGAATGCCAACCCGAGGGACCGGGCCTTCTTCCTCCACAAGTTGCGGAGGATGAGATCGAAGAAGGTCATCTGATCTGTCCCGGGGGGTCCGCGGTGGCGCGATGCTCGCGCCCTTCATCGTCGGCTTCGCGTTCGGGGGAATTCACAAGAGAAACCACACTTCATTGTCACCTGGTCTCTCACCAGGTTATAGGGTCCTTGGACCCCATTTCGGAGGTGGATGCCCGCAGGCCGGCTGACCGCCCCTCACAACGTCATTTTCCGCTCCTCGCCGGGATGGAGCTCAATCACCTCACCATCCAGCCTTATGCGCACCGTTCCTTCTCCCCAGTCCGAGACCCCGACGGTGAACTCGCCATCGGCGACGGTGAGGTTCATCCATCGCTGGCGGTAGCGGATGGCGAGGGTCAGACTCTGCACCTCTGTGGGAAGGAGAGGATTGAACCAGATCACGTCGTTACGGGTCTCGAGTCCCAGATAACCGCGCTGCAGAAGGTCGACGGTGCCGGCCATCGCACCCAGATGGACTCCCTCGGGGGTGGTGCCACCCTGGGCGTCGTCCAGGTCACTCCGTAGCGCGTCTTGGAAGAAGTCCCACGAACGCTCGCGATCGGATCGGGCCAGAACCCAGCTGTGTACCACCCGGCTGAGGGTGGATCCGTGCGAAGTCCGCTTCAGGTAGTAGTCGATGTTCCGGCGAATGGTGTTGGGCCCGTAGTCATAGTGGAGCCGTTCGAAGATCGATCCCAGCTCGTCCGCCGAGAGCAGGTAGAAGAGCATGAGGACGTCGGCCTGCTTGGAGGCCCTGTAGGCATTGGCTGTGTCGTTCTCCTCCTCCAGGATGCGATCGAGCCGGGAGATGTCGCCATAGCGCTCCCGGTACGCCTCCCAGTTCAGCTCGGCCAGGTCCTCGTAGCCCTCGAATTGACTGATGATGCCGTCGGCGTGGAACACCACGCGCATCTTGCGGCTGATGTCATCCCAGCGGGCGAGCTCCGTGTCGTCCAGCGACAGGCGTTCGCGGAGCTCGCTGCGCCGAGGCTCGGGAAGAAGATCGATCAACTCTCGCGCCCGACACAAGACCCACACAACCATCACGTTGGTATAGGCATTGTTCTTGAGGCCCGGGACCTCGGCGCCGACGTAACCATCGTGGTACTCGTCGGGGCCCATCACGCCCACGATCTCGTAGCGGTCCCGCCCCGGATCGTACTGGGCGATACTGGCCCAGAAGCGACTGATCTCGAAGATCATCTCGGCCCCGTAGTTGGCCAGGAACTCGATATCTCCGGTCACTTGGTAGTACTGCCAGAGGCTGTAGGCGATGGCCACATTGATGTGCCGTTGGAGATGCGATGAGTCGGAGAGCCAACGGCCGGAACGGGGGTTGAGGTGCACGACCTGTGCCTCCTCCCGTCCGTTGCTGCCGCTCTGCCAGGGATACATCGCCCCGTTGAAGCCTTCATGCTGAGCTGCCCAGCGGGCCTCGGGTAGCCGCCGGTACCGGTACAGGAGCAACGATCGCACCAGTTCCGGAAGGTGCAGGTTGAGGTAGGGGAAGATGAAGAGCTCGTCCCAAAAGACATGGCCGCGATAGGCCTCACCATGGAGGCCGCGGGCAGGCACGCCGACATCAAGATCAATGGTATTGCGGGACGTGGTCTGCAGCAGATGAAAGATGTGGAGATGGAGGACCAGACGGGTCGCGCGGCCGTCTTCGAGCTCGAGTGAGAAGCGTTTCCACAGACCGTCCCATTCGCTGATGTGAGCGTTGAGCAGCTCATCGAAGTCGCCGATACGCCGGCTCCGTGCGCACGCGTCGGTCAACGGTTCGCTGACCGAACGGTCCCTCGACGTGAACAGTGTGGCGATCTTCTCGATGGTGATCGATTCCCGGGCCGTGACGTCGATAGTGATTTCGTGAGCGATGAATCCGGGCTCTTCAATCACCCCGCGTTGGGGGCGCCCAGCGAGGTTCGGACCAACGAGACGGGTTCTTACCGTCTCGGCGATATCTACGCCTGACTGGTTGGTACGAGCGGTCAGGGCCACAGTCTCGCCGTCGAGCCCGTGCGTGGTCACGTCGGACAGGTGGTGTCCGTCGAACTGGCTGTAGCGGCGGACACCGGAATTGGCGATCCGCCCGTCGATGCCAGACCGGATGGTCAGACGGCCTGACCAATTCTCGGCACTCACACGGGTCTCGAGCCCGGCGACATGTGGGTCGGCCATGCTCACGAAGCGGCGCTGTTCCACACGGGTGACCCGGCCGCTCGTGTCCTGCACCCGGAGTGTTCGACTCAGGGTTGCCTCCCGGAGATTCAGCGCCTGGGAATATTCGAGGGGTTCGACGTCGCCCAGGCCGAACCAGGGGTCCTCGTCGATGCGAAAGCTGAGAGAGAGCCAGTTGGGAGCATTGACGATGCTCTCATTCTCGACGTTACGCCCATCCAGGCTGGTGTCTCGCCGGTTGTACAGGCCGGCAACGTAGGTTCCGGGATAGTGAATGCTGTCGGCGACCGCCTCAGGGGCGGCGCCCCGAGTGGCGAAGTAGCCGTTTCCCAGCGTGCACAATGCCTCGCGCAGCCCCTCCTGACCGGGATCGAACTGGTCGTACCTGAGGGTCCATTCGTCGGCGAGCACCGGCCCCAACTCGGAAATGCCTGCCGGCGGCACCCTCACGTCGTTCCCGCCGTGTCGATCTGCAATTCGAGGTCGGCCAGATCCGTGACCACGACATCGGCCCCGTGCCGACGCAGCTCCTCAGGGTGCGACCGACGATCGATCCCGATGACGAAGGAGAACGCTCCCCGGTGACCTGCCTCGACCCCGGCGAGGGCGTCCTCCACCACCGCGGCACGGGACGGGACAACGCCGAGTTGGTGTGCCGCAGCGAGGAAGATGGCGGGGTCGGGCTTGCCTCGCAATTCCAGGGCCTCGGCGTCGGCTCCGTCCACGATGACATCGAAGAGATCCGTGATTGCGGCTCCAGCCAGTATCGCCCGGGCGTGCCGGCTCGATGAGATCAGAGCGGTGCTGACTCCGAGTGAGCGCAGAGAGCGGAGGAACGCGAGAGTCGACTCGAATACGGTGACCCCTTCTTCCTTCACCGCACGTTCGAACTCTTGATCCTTGAGGTTCCCGAGGGCGCAAACGGTGTCGTACCCGGGGGGATCGGACGGAGCGCCGTGCTCGAGCGTGATCTGGCGCGAGGAGAGAAAGCTCTCCACCCCGTCGTAGCGGGGCTTACCGTCGACATAGCGGAGATAATCCTCCTCCTCGAACGACCGGAAGGTCTCCCCGGTCCCTTCCGAACGGGCGCGAAGGTAGTTGTCGAAGACACGCTTCCAGCACCGGGCATGGACTCGCGCGGTGTCGGTGACGACACCGTCCATATCGAAGATGACCCCATCGAGGCGATCGACAGGAACAGCAATCTTCCCTGCCGCCTCATCATGCACCCGCGTGCGACCGGAATTCATGTTGCTGAATTGCCCCGCCGACACTGCTGAAGGCGGAGGTGATCAAGGTGGCCTCGGTCGTTCGCCGCCAAGTCGGCCCGAGGGGATGAGGCTAAGCGTGATGGTGGCAATGAAGGATCCTTTCCGGTGTCTTGATCACCCGCCCTGGCCGGTGCCGACCCGACCGAAACCTCTCTCCAGGCGGTGCCCGATATCGCCATCCTCTTCTCCTCCGGCCAGCAACACTAGGGCCGTTGGTCATGACCGGTCCCAAGAGAAGTCAGGGCGGTGCAACCAGGCCACATGCTCCGAGGACGGATGAAAGCGGGTCTTTCGGCTCTGTCGCCCGTCGCCCGGACGGGTGATCGTAAACCTATGAGGATCGACGAGGTGGCAGCAGGGTTGGAAGTAGCCAAGTTGAGGGGGTTGTTCGATGGTTCCGAGCCGACGGCCATTTCTTGTCCGCCGGCCACGCCGGATGTTGGTTCCTCTCGTCAGCAATGATCATGGCCGTGGATCGATGATGGAGGGAACGGGTTCCCAAGATCTCGGTTCTGATTCCGAGCCTTCCGGAGCGCCCGGGGTGGAGGGCACGTGGACCGGAGGGGAGGCTGGGTCGGGTTCGGCCCTGGCGCCAGCTGGGATGGTGGAGACCCACGCCTCGATCCTCTTCTTCGTCGGCGAGCGCGTCTACAAGTTGCGCAAGCCGGTGCAATTCGGATTCCTCGACTTCCGACAGCGAGCCATCCGACAAGCAGACTGCCAGCGTGAGCTGGAGCTCAACCGGCGCCTGGCTCCCGATGTCTACGTGGGCGTCGCCGATCTCCTGATGGGCGGGGAGCCGATCGATCACCTGGTGGTCATGCGGCGGATGCCCGAGGAACGGCGACTCGCGGCCTTGGCCCTTGAGGGGGGCGATCTCGGACCCTGCCTGCACCGGGTGGCTGAAAGGCTGGTGACCTTCCACGGCATGGCCGAGCGCTCGTCCGCCATCTCGGCCAGCGCAACCGACGAAGCGATCCGCTCGATTTGGGAAGACAACTTTGCCGAGACCCAGCCTTTCGTGGGGACCATCCTCGATGACGTCGTCGAGGCCGAAATCCGTCAGCTCGCCTTTCGTTGGATCGAAGGACGCAAGCCGTTGCTCGACGCACGGATCGCCTTGGGTTGCGTGCGGGATGGGCACGGAGACCTTCAGGCCGAGGACATCTTCTGCCTCGACGATGGGGTCCGGATCCTCGACTGTCTCCAGTTCTCTGACCGGCTGCGCCACGGGGATGTCTGTGCCGACGTCTCCTTTCTGGTCATGGACCTCGAACGGCTGGGCCACGCCGAAGCGGCAGTCCGGTTCCTTCATGACTACGAGGAACTTGGAGGTGACCGGTTCCCCGACACCCTCGTCAATCACTACTGCGCATCCCGGGCCTATGTGCGGGCCAAGGTGTCCTGCCTCCGCTCGGTACAAGGGGCCGGCGCCGCCGCCATCGAAGCCGCGCGGTTTCAGTCACTTGCGCTTGATCATCTCCGAAAGGCCCGAGTGAGGATGGTGCTGGTCGGCGGCCTTCCCGGTAGCGGCAAGACGACCCTCGCGACTGGAGTGGCCGCCGCCCGAGGGTGGACGGTCCTTCGCTCTGATCAGATCCGCCAGGACCTGGCGGCAACATCCGGCCACCCCGGGGCTCCCGGCCGCCTCGAGGATCGCTACCGCCCGGCGGTGACAGCGGCAGTCTACGAGGAGCTCATCCGAAGGGCCGAACGGGCACTCGGGTTGGGAGACTCGGTGGTTCTCGACGCCTCCTGGATCGACGCCTCCTGGCGAGAAGTCGCGAGGTCGGTCGCCGAGCGGACGTCAAGCGATCTCATCGAACTGTGTTGCGACACCAGTTTCGAAGTGGCAGAGGCCCGAATCACTCGGCGAAATGCTGAGCACGCCGACATCTCCGAGGCGACACCTCAGGTGCGACGAGCGATGAGCCGAGTGATCGATCCCTGGCCATCAGCAGACGTCATTGACACCTCGGCGATGGCCCCAGACGAGATGGTGCAGCGCGCATTGGATGGGGTCCTCCGGTGATCGAAAGAGTGAGTACTACATAACCGTGGGCCACGAAGTGTTGAGCGGGTCGGTTCGGGACTTTCGGCCCTACTGTCCCACGACTCCCTCGCCGTACGGTCGTAGCAGGAGGTGGTCGAGGTGGATGTTGAGCTTGCACTCGCGGGGTCTGTGTGGGATTGGACCAGGCAGCAGTGTCCTGGCGACCGGAGGGTTGCGGATAGGGCGGTGACGCTGGCATTGCACAGCTACGCGGGCGGCGCATCGGTGGCCGAGGCTTGTGAGCAGGTTCGTGCGTTTGTTTCCAGTTGGGTCCACCACCCGTCGCACTTGGGGCTTGGGCAGAGTCGCCAGCTTCGGGTGGCATCGTGAATCCCGACCCGTCGGGTGGACTGATGAAGCACATTGATGAGCTCGAGCGGCGGGTGGAGTTTTTGGAGCACTCCCTAGTCACCCGCACGGTACTGGACGATGAGATCCGAAGCCTTGAGCACCGGCTGCAAGAGGTCAGGGAACTCACAGAAGGTTAGGCCGAGCGCCCGGGGATTACCCCGTTGGTCGCCGCTTTCTATTTCGCCCCCCTCACGACCAGCACCGGGCAGGCGGCGTGGGTCACACAGTGTTCGCTCACCGACCCCAGCAGCATGCCGGAGAATTCGCCGTGACCGCGGCTGCCCACCACCAGTAAGTCGGCCCCCTGGGAGGAGTTCACCAGCAGGGGGGCCGGGCGGCCTTCGGTGACGATTGGCTGGATGGAAACGTTGGGGCGTGTGCCCCGGAGGTGCTTGAGAAGCTCGTGCAGCCGCTTCTCGTTCTCGTGCCCCGGGTCATGGTGGGTGCGAACGGGCGACCATCCGTAGCCATATGGCCTGTGCCAGGTCATCAGGACATCGAGCACGGCTCCGGTGAGCTGCGCCTGGGTGATGGCCCAATCCAGGGCGGCCAGCGACGAGGGAGAACCGTCGACGCCGACGACGATCCGATGGGTGGAAGATGGTGGTCTCGTGCCCGTCTCTTTTGGCTCCACGAGGTGGGTGTGCTGGCCGACGATGAGCACTGGGCATTGCGCTCGATGCACGCAATTGCGGCCCACCGAGCCGAGCAAGAGGCCTGCGAACCCGCCTCGACCCCGCGATCCCAGGACGAGGAGATCGGCTCCCGCGCTCTCCTCGAGCAGCACCGCTTCGGGCGAGCCCGCGTAGGTTCTGCTCGAGATCGCGACTTCGGGTGCAATGGTCTTCACCCGCACCGTGGCGTCGTCGATGTCCGTATCCATGACCCTGTTGACCTCGCTCGGGGTAAGGAAGACATAGTCTCGGCCGAACGCCGTGACAATCTCGAGGACGGCACCGGTCCGCTGAGCCTGGGTCGCAGCCCACTCCAGGGCGACCATCGCGTTCGCGGATCCGTCGACACCAGCCACGATCCACCTCGCGCCGGCGTCAGGTCTCTTGTCAACCTCTGCTTTCGTCGCCATGGTGTGCCCCTGTCCTCGTGCATCGCTTGCCGCGGGTCCCTGTGACGTTCCGGAACCTCACCCACCCGGGCTGTTCTGTTCAGCCAGCGCCACGGTCGTGCCCCGTGTGCCCTCCAGGAGTTCGTCGGCGTCGTCGAGTAGACCGATCACCGCCCGATTCCCGGTTGCCTCCACGAAGCGACAGGCGGCTTCGACCTTTGGGCCCATGGAGCCTGCGGGGAAGGACACCGCCCGAAGGACGGCCGGGGTGGCTGTTCGGATCGCGTGAGCGTCTCTGGTACCGGAGCCAGCTTCGACATTGGGCACGTCCGTGAGCAGCAAGAGTGCATCAGCGCGGAGTTCACGCGCTAGCAGTGTCGCGGTGAGATCTTTGTCGACTACCGCCTCGACGCCGTGCAGCAGCCCGTCGCCACTCCGGCACACCGGTATCCCGCCACCGCCGGCACAGATGACCACGGCCCCGTCGGCCAACAGCATGCGAATGGTCGCCATCTCCACCAGAGCCTGTGGTTCGGGTGAGGCGACCACCCGCCGCCAGGCGACTCCGTCCTGGCGGATCTGCCATCCGCGCCGGCTGGCCAGGCGTTGGCCCTCCGCTTGGCTGTAGATCGGCCCGACGAACTTGGTCGGCCGGTCGAAGGCGGGATCGTCCGAAGCCACCAGCGTCTGGCAGATGAGGCTCACCACCTCTTGGCCAGGGAGGGCGTTCTCGAACGCCTGGAGGAGGAAGTAGCCGATCATTCCCTGGGTCTGTGCCCCCAGGACGTCGAATGGGTATGGATGCGGAAGATCGGGGTCGCTCGCGCTCTCGAGCGCGAGCAACCCCACCTGCGGTCCATTCCCGTGGGTGATGACCAGGTCGTGGTTGCGGGCCAACGGGGCCAGTGCCTCCACCGCGGCCAGGACGTGCTTCTCCTGAATCTCGGCGAGGGGAGTCTCCCCGCGTTCGAGGAGAGCATTGCCCCCCAAGGCCACCACGATGCGCATCTCAGTCCCCGACCGTCGCCACCATGGCCGCCTTGATGGCGTGAAGGCGGTTCTCTGCTTGGTCGAAGACGATCGAGGCGGAGGACTCGAAGACTTCCTCAGTCACCTCGAGAGCGGTGAGCCCCCATTTGTCGTGAAGTCGCTGTCCCAGCTCAGTATCGGTGTTGTGCAACGCGGGCAGACAATGCATGAACTTGACGTCGGGGTTCCCGGTGGCGGCCATGAGCTCGGCGTTGACCTGGTACGGCAACAGTTGGTTGATGCGCTCGTCCCAATCGGAGGTCGGCTCTCCCATCGAGACCCAGACGTCGGTGTAGACGAAGTCGGCTCCCTCGACGGCGGTCACCACATCTTCGCCGATCGTGATCAGCGCGTCGGACCTCGTGTCCAAATCTCTGGCCAGCGCCTGGACTTCCGGGGACGGCAGCAGGTCCTTCGGCCCAGCGATGCGGACGTCCATGCCGAGGAGAGCGCCGGTCACCAGCAACGAGTTGGCGGTGTTGTTGCGGGCGTCCCCCACATAGGCAAGGGATACCCGTTCGAGAGGTTTGTCGGAATGATCGCGGATCGTCAGGATGTCAGCCAGCATCTGAGTGGGGTGCCACTGGTCGGTGAGCCCGTTCCAGACAGGCACGCCCGCGAACTCCCCCAGTACCTCGATGATCTCCTGCGAAGAGCCGCGGTATTCGATTCCGTCGAACATCCGACCCAGGACCCGGGCGGTGTCCTTTGGTGATTCCTTGTGGCCGAACTGGGACTCCTCCGGTCCGAGGTAGGTCGCATGGGCTCCCTGGTCGTGGGCGGCCACCTCGAAGGCTGACCGGGTCCGAGTGGAGGCCTTGTCGAAGATGAGAGCGATGTTGCGCCCGACCATCCGTTGGAGCTCGGCTCCGCTCCGCTTCTCTTCCCGTAGCCGTTCGGCCAGGTCGACGATGAAGAGGAACTCGTAGTTCGTGAGGTCCACTTCCTTGAGCAGATTCCTCCCGCTCAGGTTCATAACTGCCGTCCTTCCATTGCCGGCTAGGCCGGACCGCCGCGCTCTACAGCTCACGGTACGGAAGGATGAGAAGGTGCAGTAGGGGACAAGGTCCCATTCACCAGGGCCGCTGCGTCACCCGACGAGCTGTGACTCATCGGACCTACAAGGGAGGATCGGGCCTGGTCTTCAGCCGCTACTCCGCTGACGCGTCGGTGGGTTTGCCACGATCGTCCTGCCGGGCTGGCACCATTGTGGCGGCTGATCCGCGACCTCGACGCGGACGGCTTCACGACAGGTGATGGTGACCCGGTCGTGCTCGGCCCGAAGGGTCAGGCGCTTCCCGGCAAGCCGAAAGGTGAGGCTGAGCGCCCTCCAGGATTCCGGCAAGCAGGGATTGATGGAGACCATTCCGTCTCCGGCTTGCACGCCCAGGAAGCCGAATGCCAGTGCTTGCCACACTCCTCCCATGGTCGCGAGGTGGAGCCCGGCGGCGGTGGACCCGG
>Ga0307372_10004218_pt1 | contig 22392 bp, 21 predicted proteins | sample OX1MG_FD_202533 | JGI IMG/M metagenome (GOLD analysis project Ga0307372, IMG submission 202533) | Soil microbial communities from Risofladan, Vaasa, Finland - OX-1 | ecosystem: Environmental > Terrestrial > Soil > Coastal area > Acid sulfate soil | place: Finland: Risofladan, Vaasa | collected...
TGGACCGACGCGTCGGACAGGCCGATGTTGAGCACTGTCTCCATCATGCCCGGCATCGAGAATTTAGCTCCGGACCGCACGCTGACCAGCAGCGGGTCCTCGTGGTTGCCCAGCGTCCTGCCCATTGCCAGCTCGAGCCGTTTCAGGTGCTCGCTCACCTCGGCGGCCAGGCTGTCCGGGACGCTGCCCTTCTCCAGGTAGTAACGGCACGCGTCGGTGCTGATGATGAAGCCAGGCGGGACAGGAAGGCCCAGGTTCGTCATCTCGGCCAGGTTGGCACCCTTACCGCCGAGCAGATCCTTGAGGTCTTTGTTGCCTTCGATGAAGTCATAGACAAGCTTCGGCACTGTCACGCTCTCCTTGCGGTGCCGCGGGCCGGCACGTGCCCGGGCACCCGGCGGCTGATGTGATCGCGGCCTCACGGCCCTCGGAACCGACTCTACCGATCCTGGCCGCGGCCTTGCGCCCGCACGCGACGTTCCATGCCCTGATGCGGCCAGCCGTGCGGGCAGCTACGCCGCCGGTCGCAACAAAACGCTGCGCCTGCCCGAGATCTCCCCCAAGATCCCTGCCAAGGGCTACCGCCCCCGCAAGCTGAAGGCGGCCCCGGGTGGCGCTCCCACGAATGCCACCTACGCCCTGTGGTCTGACCCGTCAGGAGAGGTGATGATCACCCTCACCGGTCCCGGCCGCAAGCAGCCAAGCGCCGGGATCTACGCTAATGGCCATTGCGCGGCCGGACGGGACTAGCAGCCAGCGAGCCGTTCTGACAGATAGCCGACCAGCGCGTCGATGCCGATCCGTTCCTGCTTCATCGAGTCCCGCTCGCGCACCGTGACGGCGTGGTCGTTCAGGCTGTCGAAGTCGACGGTGACGCAGTACGGGGTGCCGATCTCGTCCTGGCGGCGGTACCGGCGGCCGATCGCGCCCGCGTCGTCGAACTCGGCGTTCCAGTTCCTGCGGACCAGGGCAGCTACGTCGCGGGCCTTGGGCGACAGGTCGGCGTTGCGCGACAGCGGCAGCACGGCGACCTTGACCGGGGCCAGCCGGTAGTCCAGCCGCAGGACTGTCCGCTTCTCCATCTTGCCCTTGGCGTCCGGCGCCTCGTCTTGCGCATAGGCGTCCAGCAGGAAGGCCAGCATCGACCGGTCCACGCCGGCCGCGGGCTCGATCACGTAGGGGATGAACCGCTCCCCAGACTCGGCGTCCAGGTAGGACAGATCCTCGCCGGACGCCTTCGCGTGGGTGGACAGGTCGAAGTCCGTGCGGTTCGCGATGCCCTCAAGCTCACCCCACTCGCTGCCGGGGAAGTCGAACCGGTACTCGATGTCCACGGTCCGCTTGGAGTAGTGCGACAGCTTCTCTTTCGGGTGCTCGTAGAGCCGCAGGTCCTCCTCGTTCAGGCCGAGGTCGCGGTACCACGCCAGCCGGGTGTCGATCCAGCGCTGGTGCCAGTCCTCGTCGGTGCCGGGCCGGACGAAGAACTCCATCTCCATCTGCTCGAACTCGCGGGTACGGAAGATGAAGTTGCCCGGGGTGATCTCGTTGCGGAACGACTTGCCGATCTGGCCGATGCCGAACGGGACCTTCTTACGCGAGGTCTGCTGCACGTTCTTGTAGTTGATGAAGATGCCCTGGGCGGTCTCCGGGCGCAGGTAGGCAAGGCCGGATTCGTCGTCCTGGATGACGCCAAGGTAGGTGCGCAGCAGGGTGTTGAACATCCGCGACTCGGCGAAGGCACCCCTGGTGCCGCAGTTCGGGCAGGCCAGGTCGGCCAGGCCGCGCTCGGGTTCCTTGCCGTCGTGCTTGTCCTGGTACGCCTCGATCAGGTGGTCAGGGCGGTACCGCTTGTGGCACGACAGGCACTCGGTCAGCGGGTCGACGAACTCGGTGATATGACCGCTGGCCTGCCACACCTCGCGGGCGAGTATCACGCAGGAGTCCAGGCCGACGATGTCGTCCCGGCCGGTGACCACGGCCTTCCACCACTGCCGCTTGATGTTGCTCTTGATCTCGACGCCGAGCGGGCCGTAGTCCCAGGACGCGCGCAGTCCGCCGTAGATCTCGCTGGACGGGTACACGATCCCCCGCCTCTTGCAGAGGCTGACTACGGTCTCCATGCGGTCACTACGACGAGCCATCAGAATTCTCCAGCGCCTGCGGCTGCGGACATGGGGTCGGGATAGCAGGCAATCCCGGTGCGAGGGCGGCGGTGCCTGCAAGCTTAGCGTCGGTCCGGCGGTACAGTGATGCGGCTATCGTGGTCGGTGACCTGGCAATCGGCAACTTGATTCCGCGCCAGGTCATCGCCCGCTCGCCGGCGCCCGCGCGGGCGGGACCTGGCACCTGGCCAGGCACGAGGAAGGACCGCACGCTTGAGCAACAGTCGCAGCCGGGCCAGGCGCCCCCGCCCGGTACCGAAGGGAGACGCTCTCTTCACGCCGGACGCCTCCCCGGCCAGGCAGAACGTCGAGCGCAAGAGCGCCACGTCGGTGCTGTGGCTGCATCAGCTGCCGGCCTGGTGGCTGCCCGTGGCCGCGGCCGGACTCCTGGTGGCCGGGCTCGCGATGCACGGGCTGGGCAGCGGGATCGCCCTGGCCGGCCTCGCCGCGGTGCTGATCTGGCTGGCCGCCTTGTCCTGGCCCAGGCTCCCGGTTCAGGGCCGGCTGCTCAGGATCGCGGCGGTGACTGCCATCCTGGCCGCCGCCGTCCTCCGGGCGCTGCGCTGACCAGGACGAATCTGCGTTACAGGCCCGGAGTCTCGTACTCGTCGTCCGCCAGCAGGTCCGCCGCCGCGGCGGACAGCACGGCAGGCACCGGGTTCGGCTCAGCTCCGCCGTACCGGCGGTCCCTGCTGGCATAGATCTCGCACGCCTGCCACAGCTGCCGGCGGTCGAAGTCGGGAAAGAGCGTGTCCAGAAAGACGAACTCGGCGTAAGCCGACTGCCAGATCAGGAAGTTGGACGTCCGTTGCTCACCCGAGGACCGGACGAACAGGTCGACGTCCGGGATGCCCGGCTCGTCGAGGTACCTGGCGAACACCTTCTCGTCGACCTTGTCGGCCCGGAGCTTGCCTGCCGCGACATCGGCCGCGATCGCCGCCGCCGCGTCGGCGATCTCCGCCCGGCCGCCGTAGTTGACGCAGAACTGCAAAGTCAGCACCGAGTTACCTGCGGTCATCCGCTCGGCAGTTTCGAGTTCGGAGATCACGCTGCGCCAGAGCCTGGGCCGCCGCCCGGCCCAGCGGACCCGCACGCCCATCTCGTTCAGTTGGTCACGGCGCCTGCGGATGACGTCACGATTGAAGCCCATCAGGAACCGGACTTCGTCCGGCGAGCGCCGCCAGTTCTCGGTGGAGAACGCGTAGGCCGACAGGTACGGGATGCCGAGTTCGATCGCCCCCATGATCACGTCGAAGAGCGAGTACTCACCCGCCTTGTGGCCCTCGGTCCGCGGCAGGCCACGTTGCTTGGCCCACCGGCCGTTGCCGTCCATCACCAGGGCCACGTGCCTGGGCACCAGGTCCGGCGGGATCGGCGGCGGAGTGGCACCGGTCGGGTGCGGGTCCGGCGGGCGCACTGGCCTGGGGCCGCGGCTCATGCGTGCTCCACGTGCCGCAGCGAGCGGATCGAGTGCTCCAGGTGCCACTGCAGGTAGGCCGTGACGAGTCCGCTGCACTCCAGCTGGTGCGCTCGCTCGCTCGCGCCGGCCCGGTCCCAGTCACCCCGCAGCAGCGCGCTCATCAGGTCGATCGTCCCGACAGCGGCCGAGGCCGCGCCTGGCGCGTGGCAGGACTTGCAGACCAGGCCGCCGGCCGCCACGCCGAAGGCGCGCCGACCCGAGCCGCCTGGCTGCGGCGCCGACGGGCCGCGGGTACCGCAGATCGCGCACTCGTCCACAGCCGGCCCGTAGCCGGCGACGGCCAGTGACCGCAGCAGATAGGCATCGAGCACCAGCCTGGGATCGTGCGAACCGTCGACGAGCGCTCTCAGGCCTCCGACCAGGAGCAGGAACTGCCGCAGGGCTGGCTCTTTCTCGATCATGGTGAAGCGCTCGGCTGTCTCGAGCATCGCGGTCCCCGCGGTGAACCGCGGGTAGTCGCCTGGCAACGTGGCGCCGTAGCCCCGGATGGTCTCGGCCTGCGTGATCACGTCGAGCGTCCGGCCCGTGTACAGCAGCAGGTCCACGTGGGTGAAAGGCTCCAGCCGGGCACCGAACCGTGACTTAGTCCTGCGGACGCCCTTGGCGACCGCCCTGATCCGCCCTGACTTGCGGGCGAGGACGGTGACGATGCGGTCGGCTTCACCCAGCTTCTGGGTGCGCAGCACGATGCCATCGTCACGGTAGATGCTCACCCGCCTATTGTCCCCTGCCCGCGCGACCGCCTCGTCCTGCCTGCGGAGTCGCTTCAGCCCGCCTGGGCGGCCGCCTCGGCGACGGAGATGACATCCCTCGCCCGAGCCCTGGTCATGCCGAGGTACCTGGCGATGGTCCCCGCGACGTCACGCTCCACCGCGCTCAGAGCGCCGTCGGCGAGGCCGACCTGCAGAACCCGTGCCAGGAACCACTCGGCTGCCTGCGCTTCGAGCTGGATCGCGAACGTCTCGATCGCCGGCTTCAGGCCGGGAACGGGGCCGCACGTCAGCGAGGCCGCGGCTACCGGCCGCGCCGCGGCCAGCGCCACCGCGAGCTGAGACTCGCAGTATTCGGGCGAACCAGCGGTCATGATGAGTTCGACGGCGCGTTGCCGCGCGGCGGGGCTGGCCTTGCCGCCGGCCCACAGCATGGCGAGCGCGGCAGCGGTAGTGGCCGCTCGCAGGGCGACCCGCATCTGCTCCACGGTCGGAACGGCGAGCAGATCCACCCGGTAGCAGGTACGGCAGACCGTGCAGCGCAAGTGCTCCCCGGCACTGTCACCAGGAACCACCGGGATGCCGAGCAGCTGAAACCAGCGGCGGCCTGAGCGCTGCCGGTAGGGCCGGTCTCCGCCGCAGCGCTCGCAGTGAGCGACGCCGTGTCCGACCGTACGGTAGTAGGCTCTCGACCCCGCTAGTGCTAGCACTGTATCTTCCCCTCCGGCCCGCCCGACCAGGCGATTAGCCCGCTGGGACGACCTGCACGCCAGGGCTCCGATCATCACACGACCGGGGATCGGGAGTGATCGTTTCGCCGGAAATCTTGCGCCGGATGATCTGGGCACCGACCGCCTGACCTGGAAATCAGCGGACCGGCCGGTCAGTCGTAGAAACCAAGCCTGCGCAGTTGCCGTGGATCTCGCTGCCAGTCCTTGGCAACCTTGATCCGCAGATCCAGGTACACCCGGTTGCCCAGCAGCGCCTCGATCTGGCGCCGCGCACGAGAACCGACCTCCCGCAGCCTGGCACCCTTGGAGCCGATCACGATCGCCTTCTGGCTCGGCCGCTCCACGTACATGACCGCGTGCACGTCGATCAGGTCGTCCCGGCCCTGCCGGGGCGCCATCTCCTCCACCACGACGGCGATCGAGTGCGGCAACTCGTCCCGCACCCCTTCCAGGATGGCCTCCCTGATCAGCTCGGCGACAAGCTGCTGCTCGGGTTCGTCGGTCAGTTCCCCGTCCGGGTACAGCGGCCGGCCCTGCGGCAGATGGCTGATCAGCACGTCGGTCAGTACGTCGAGCTGGAAGGCGGCCAGCGCGGAGACCGGCACGATGTCCGCCCAGTCCCCGAGCCGTGCGACCGCCGAAAGCTGCGCCGCGACCTGTTCCCTCGACACCTGGTCTGTCTTGGTGACGATCGCGACGACGGGAGTGCGCCCCTGGCCAGTCAGCTCGCCAGCGAGGTACTTGTCGCCCGGCCCGATCCGCTCTGCCGCGGGAACGCAGAAGCCGATCACGTCGACCTCGGTGAGCGTCGACCGCACCAGGCTGTCCAGCCGTTCGCCGAGCAGTGTCCTCGGCCGGTGCAGGCCGGGCGTGTCGACGATGATCAGCTCGGCGTCGTCGCGGCGCACGATGCCCCTGATCACTCTCCTGGTGGTCTGCGGGCGGCTGCTCGTGATCGCCACCTTGGTCCCGACCAGCGCGTTCATCAGGGTCGACTTGCCGACGTTGGGCCGGCCGGCAAAGCACGCGAAGCCAGAGCGGAACCCCTCGCGCGCTTGTGTCCGTGCTGGCTGTGCTTCCACCCTGGTGATTCTCCCCTACCGGGCAGGCTGGGTCATACCGAGGACGACCGGCGGCCTGACATTTGTCATCCCCAGATCGGGACGCGCGTGACAGGGCGCCCGGCAAGATCGTGCCTCCTAGCTCGGCGTGACGCTCGCCGGGATCACCGACCTCGCCGACCGCAGGGTCGAGCAACTGTCAGCGGCAATTCCCGCGGCTCTGCCGAGGTCGTCTCGCCAGAGCGCCCGAGCCGCGAGGGTCCGGTCCCGCCGTCGGCCGGCCGCAGGCACCGGGGCGCCAGCGGTCAAGGGCGGAACGTCTGCCGGACGGTGCCGTCCGATCCAGCGTGGATGATGAGCGCGTCAGAGCCGATGTCCCGTACCGCACCGACGTCCGAGTCCGCCGGTCCCGAGCCGTCGCTCACCAGCGCAGCGGCCTCAAGCGCGGACGCGCCGCTCGACACGGCCATCGCGACAGCGAGCGCGAGAGCCGAGATCCGCAACGACGGAAGCGCCACGGCGGCGGCGGCGTAAGTACGGCCTGTCTCGTCCCTGACCGCGGCACCCTCAGCCGATCCCACTCTTGCCCGGGCCGACCGTGCGAGGGTGATGATCTTCAGGTCCTCGGGCCCTAGCTGAGCCTCGTTCACGCCCCTGAGCTTACTGCGATGCGTGCCCGCTGTTGCGCTTACTGTGATGCGTGCCCGTTGTTGCCGGTCGTGGGCAGGTTCGCGGCTCCATCGCGCTGCGTGTCGGCACCGGCCGGGCTATCCCAGCCGGCGTCGCTCCATTCGGCAGCCCCGGTCATCGTCTCGTCGCCTGAAACCTGCTCGGCTTGGCCGTCGTCGGCTTGCTCGCCAGGTGCGCCCGCGCCGTTATGGCGTACTCGCCGCACGGTAACTGTTCCGATTCTGTTGCGCCGTCCGGCCAGGCTTTCGGCCGTGAGGCGCAATCCGGCCACAGTGGCCGTGGAACCTGCGATCGGCACCCGGCCGAGCCGCTGCGCGAGCAGGCCGCCGACGGTCTCGACATCCTCGACCTCGATCCGCACTCCGAACAATTCGGCGAGCTCGTCGACCGACAGCCGGGCGGTCACCCTCGCCCGGCCCTCGCCAAGCCACTCCACGGCCGGCTGTTCCTTGTCGTACTCGTCGGCGATCTCTCCGACGATCTCCTCCAGAATGTCCTCGATGGTCACCAGGCCCGCAGTACCGCCGTACTCGTCGATCACTATCGCGACATGAGTCTGCCGTGACTGCATTTCCCTGAGCAGGTCATCGACCGGCTTGCTGTCAGGAACGAACGTGGCCGGACGCATGACCGAGGTCACGGTCTCGGTCCCCAGCGTCTCGCTGTGCTCATAGGTACTGGTCACGATGTCCTTGAGGTAGGCGATTCCCACGACATCGTCGAGATTCTCGCCGACGACCGGGATCCGCGAGAAACCACTGCGCAGCGCAAGCGACAGCGCCTGCCGCAATGTCTTGCTGCCCGCCACGAAGACCATGTCCGTACGCGGCACCATCACCTCGCGCACGATCGTGTCGCCGAGTTCGAATACCGAGTGGATCATCGCCCGCTCGCCGGGTTCGATGACCCGGCGCCGCTCCAGCAGGTCGACGAGCCCGCGCAGGTCTTCTTCCTCGCCGGACGGGCCGCCGCCTTGCTGCCTGCCGCCCCGTCCGAGCACCCGGCCGATCGCCAGCAGGAGCGTCGGCAGCGGTCCCATCAACCGGACCAGGGGCTGCATCACCGAGGCCGCGCCAGCGGCCACGCTCGCCGCGTACTCCCGGCCCAGGGTCCGCGGCACGATCCCGGCCACCACATAGATCACCGCGGTCATGATGGCGCCCGCCACGACGAACGCGGACCAGTCCGAGCCCATCCACTTCAGCATGACCATCGTGACCAGCACGGTGGCGCCGAGTTCCGCCGCAACCCTGCCGAGCAGCAGGACGGCGATGTACTTGGGCACCTCAGCCAGCACAGCCTGCAACGGCGCCGAGGCCTCCCGAGCGGAGGTCGCCAGTTCTTTGGCGCCCGCCCTGGAAACCCGCAACAGCGCCGTATCCGCACTCGCGCACAGCCCGGCAAGCAGGGTCAGTGCGGCCGCCGCGACGATCAGCCAGCCCACAGTCGATACCTACCCCGGTGGCATCCGGCCGTGGCCCAGATCGCCATCCTGGCCCAGATCACCGTCCTGCGCCACCTCCGGACCAGCGCCGGCCCCTGCATCCGCGCCGACCCCTGCTTCCGTGCCGGCCCCTGCTTCCGTGCCCGCCCCTGCCTCCGCGTCCGCACCCGCTCCGACGCCGGCCTCCGCACCGGCCGCATGTTCCGCCCGCCACGACGCGAGCAGCCTATCCTGCAAGCCGAACATGGCCGCGTGCTCGCGCGCGTCAGCATGGTCGTAGCCGAGCAGGTGCAAGATTCCGTGCGCGCAGAGCAGGTCGATCTCCTCCTGCACGCTGTGCTTCGCCCGGCGTGCCTGGGCGGCGGCGACCTGCGGGCAGATCACCACGTCGCCCAGCAAGCCCGGCATCTCCTCCGAATCCGGCGATCCCTGGTCGGAGTGCGTGCCACCAGGCCGCGGCGGCCGCAGTTCGTCCATCGGGAAGGCGAGCACATCGGTCGGGCCTTCTTCACCCATCCAGCGAATATGCAGTTCGGTCATCGCCGGCTCATCGACGAGCAGTACCGAGAGCTCGGCGAGCGGGTGAACGCGCATCTCGTCAAGGACATGCCTGGCCAAGGTGGCCAGGGACGCCTCGTCGACAGCTACCCCGGACTCGTTGGCGATTTCTATGCTCACGCCATCCCCGCGACCGTGTCGAAAAGAGAACTAACTGGTGTGGCCGGTACGGCACTCACCGGTCCCTGCTCGCGTCGCGGCGTGCCCGGCTGGCCGGCAGCCGGGCTGCCTGCGCGGCTGACCGCGCCGCGTCGTACCGCGCGTAGGCATCGACGATATCGGCGACCAGCCTGTGCCGCACGACGTCGTGCGCGGTTAGCTTGCAGAAGTACACGTCGGCCACGCCGTCGAGGACATCCTGGACTACGCGCAGCCCGCTGGTCTGGCCAGAGGGCAGGTCGACCTGGGTCACGTCGCCGGTGACCACGATCCTCGAACCGAACCCGAGCCTGGTCAGGAACATCTTCATCTGCTCGGCCGAGGTGTTCTGCGCCTCGTCCAGGATGATGAAGGAGTCGTTCAGCGACCGCCCGCGCATGTAGGCAAGTGGCGCGATCTCGATCGTGCCCGCCGCGAGCAGCCGCGGGATCGAGTCAGGATCTACCATGTCGTGCAGCGCGTCGTAGAGCGGCCGCAGGTACGGATCGATCTTCTCGTACAACGTCCCTGGCAAGAACCCCAGCCGCTCACCGGCCTCGACCGCCGGCCTGGTGAGGATGATCCTATTCACTTCCTTGGCCTGAAGCGCCTTGACCGCCTTCGCCATCGCCAGATAGGTCTTGCCGGTTCCGGCCGGCCCGATCGCGAACACGATCGTGTGATTGTCGATGGCGTCGACGTACCGCTTCTGGTTCAGGGTCTTCGGACGGATGGTCCGGCCGCGGCTCGAGAGGATGTCCAGGGTCAGCACGTCGGCCGGACGAGCGCCGGACTTGCGGCGCAGCATCGACACGCTGCGCTCGACCACATCCGTGGTCACTTCCGTGCCGCTGGCGAGCAGCCTGGTCAGTTCCTCGAAGAGCTCGCCGATGACCGCTGCCTCGACCGCGGAGCCAGTGACCGTGATCTCGTTGCCGCGCACGTGGATGTCGGACTCGAACGCCTCTTCGATCACCTGAAGCAGTTCGTCTCGCGAGCCGAGCAGGCTGACCATCGAATGCGGCTCAGGGATCACGATCCGCAACGACGTGGCACCGCCCGATGGTTCGCCAGTCCCGTGGTCTGGCGTGTTCTTCTTCACATCTCCCGCCTCAGCCGGGTGGCCATGACATCAGCCGGGGGGCCATGACATCGGCCTGCCGCCAAGCACATGCGCGTGCGCATGGAAGACGGTCTGCCCCGCATGGCTGCCGGTATTGAAGATCACACGGTAGCCGGTCTCCGCGACACCTTCGGCCAGCGCCACCTCGTGTGCGCCGGCCGCGACCTCGGACAGCAGGCCGTCGCCCGCGGTCGCCAGTCCGGCCAGATCACGATGATGGGCTTTCGGGATAACCAGTACGTGAATCGGCGCCTGGGGATTGATGTCACGGAACGCGAGAACGCGCTCGGTCTCGAGCACGAGCGTGGCAGGCAGTTCACCTGCCACGATTTTGCAGAAGAGGCAATCGGGCACGCGCCGATCCTAACGTGTGTCCTGCCTGCCGCAGCGCCGACATTATATGGTTACACCACTGCCAACCTTTAGCGCGCTTGCAGGACTGCACTCACGGTGGGCGACCAGCGGTTTCCGGCCAGTTCGGCGCCGGGCTTTGTCAGATCAGCGGGACCATGGAGCGGTGGGATCGTGAGGCGAGGCGGTGCGCGCGGATCTCGCGCTACCTCTGATGATGACCGCGCGTAAACCAAGCGGCGTGCCCGAGCGTCACACTAGGGTGACCGAGACCCTGGTGGCGGGCACAGTGCTGGGGGCCGTGCCGGCAGATACGCACGCCGAGACGGTAGACGCCGATGCGGCGATCTCGCAGCTTTACGGTGCGCATTATCGTTCGCTGGTACGTCTGGCGATCCTTCTTGTTCATGACATGGCTACTGCGGAGGAAGTCGTGCAGGACTCGTTCGTCGCACTGCATGCCGGGCTGCACCGGCTGCGCGACAGCGAGAAGGCACTTTCTTACCTGCGTGCCGCCGTAGTCAACCGAGCCAGGTCGGTGCTGCGGCACCGCGTAGTCGTCGACCGCAACGCGCCCAAACCCGCACCGGACATGCCCAGCGCCGAGCAGGGCGCCCTGGCGCTGATCGAACGATCTTCCGTCGTCGCGGCGCTGCGGTCGCTTCCGGTGCGGCAGCGCGAGGTAGTGGTGCTGCGTTTCTACGGTGACCTGTCCGAGGCACAGATCGCCGCCGCCATGGGGATCACCCGCGGCGCGGTCAAGAGCCACACCTCACGCGCGATGGCAGCGCTCCGGTCGGTACTGGAGCGCGAGACATGACCCACCGTCGTCCGGAACCTGGCCGCGACCACCTCGACCGCCTGCTGCACGACGCGCTGAAACTCGCGGCGGACTCCGTGCAGCCGGGCTCCGAAGGACTAGATCAGATCCGCGGCAAGATCGCGGCCAGACAGCAAGCGCGGTGGCGCCGGTGGCTAGCGAATACCCCGCTGGCGAACGCGCCCCTGGCCACCGGCCCGCTGGCGCAGCGGTTCCGCCTGGCCGGAACCTGGCTGCGGTACGGCTGCGGCAGCGTGGTCGAGCGGTTCCGGCCCGACCCGAACCAGACCGGCTGGTTTGGCTGGCTGCGCCCGGCGGCTGCCATGGCCACCGGCTTGTTCGTCGTCACCGCCGCGTCTTGGGCCGTCGCTGCCCTGCCTCAGGCGATCTCGCAGAGCAACAACCAGGCTTCGCTCGGCAACCTGGGCGGCGGCGCACCGAACCACACGCACTCCACGTCCGTGCCGACGTACCGCCAGAGCGCCGGAGCTACCAGGTCGTCAACGCCGTCCGCGTCGCCAAGCTGCACCACCACACCGACCGCGACCAGCATGCCGTCTACCGGCCCGACCGGATCGCCGAGCCCGTCCGCTAGTCTGAGCTCGTCGCCAGCGAGCTCGCCGAGCAGCTCACCGAGTCCGAGCAGTTCGCCGTCGAGTTCGCCCACGCCTGGCAGCTCGCCGTCGAGTTCTCCCTCACCCGGCTCCAGCCAGGCACCGGCCGTGGCCATCGCGACGAACGTATCGGCGAGCTCGGTTTCCCAGCTCTGGCAGCCGGCATCGCCGTCGCCGTCGGATGCCCCGTCGGCGTCGCCGCCGATGCAGCCGTCACCATCAGCGTCGCCGCCAGCCACCGGCGCGGCATCGCCGTCGCCAAGTGCCTCGGCAACCAGTACCCCGTGCCCGTAGCCGAGCGGCTTACGCCCACCCTCCGCACGCGCTGAACACGACTGCGCTGGCGACCGCACCCGCCGACGAGCCGCGCAGCACAGACGGGCCGAGCCTGGCCGGAACCGCGCCCGCCGCGACGAGCTGGTCGGACTCGGCCGGGCCGACCCCGCCTTCTGGTCCCACGATCAGCACCACCTCGCCCGCCCGCGGCAGCCCGGTGACCAGCGCGCTGAGCGCATCTGGGGCCGCCGGATCGAGCAGCAGCGCGGCGTCGGCCGCCGCGACTCGCTCGACCACGTCCGTTGTCTGAGCCTGACCGGTGACCTCGGGGAACCTGTATCGGCGTGACTGCTTGGCCGCCTGGAGTACCGACGAGCGCCACCGGGCCAGCGCCTTGTCCTCCCGATCGGGCCGCCACCGGGCGATACAGCGCTCGGCGGCCCACGGCACTAGCTGGTCGACTCCCACCTCGGTCATCAGCTCTGCCGCGAGTTCACCGCGGTCGCCCTTCAAGATGGCCTGGACGACGACAACCCGGAAGGCTGGCTCCGGTTCGGAACGCCTGCCGAGCACGGCAAGGTCAAGCTCACCAGGCCGGGCGGCGGTGACCACGCACTCGGCGAGCAGGCCGGCCCCGTCGGTCAGGTCTACCCGCTCACCGGGCGCCAGCCTGCGCACAGTCGTGGCATGCCTGCCCTCCGGCCCGGCCAGCCTGACGGCATCGCGTTCTAGCTGGTACCGCTCACAGACGAAGACAGGCGGCGTCAGCGCAGGCTCCGGCTGCTCAGCGACCGTTGAACGCGTCCCGGAGCCGGGAGAAGAAACCCTGCTCCCCTGGCGCGAACCGGCCTGGCGGTGACTCCTCACCACGCATCCTGGCGAACTGCCGCAGCAGCTCTTCCTGCTCTGGCTCCAGCTTGGCCGGCGTCTCCACGGTTACATGGATCACCAGGTCACCACGGCCCGGGCCGTGCAGGTGCGACGATCCCTGGCCGAACAGCGGTAGCGCCTGGCCGGACTGGGTGCCCGGCCTGATGTCGATGTCGGCTGGCCCGTCCAGCGTCTGGATCTGCAAGGTGGCACCAAGCGCCGCGGCCGTCATCGGAATCGTAAGCGTGCAATGCAGGTCGTCGCCCTGCCGCTCGAAGATGGCGTGCGGCCGCTGGATTATTTCCAGGAACAGATCTCCCGGCGGCCCGCCGCCGGGTCCGACCTCGCCCTCGCCGGCTAGCTGGATGTGAGTGCCGTCCTCCACGCCAGCCGGAATCCTGACCTTCACCGTGCGCCTGGTCCTGACCCGGCCGTCACCATCGCATTCCGGGCACGGCCTGGGGATGATGGTGCCGAACCCGCCGCAGCCTGGGCATGGCCGCGAGGTCATCACCTGGCCGAGGAACGACCTGGTGACCTGGCTGACCTCGCCGCGCCCGTTGCAGACGTCGCAGGTGGTCGGATGACTGCCAGGAGCGCTGCCCTCGCCAGAGCAGGTCGGGCAGACCACAGCGGTGTCCACCGTCAGGTCCCGGGTAGTCCCGAACACGCATTCGGAGAGGTCCAGGTCGACCCTGATGGTGGCGTTGCGGCCGCGCCGCGCCCGGCTGCGCGGACCGCGAGCGGCGGCGCCGCCGAAGAACGCGTCCATCATCTCGCTGAACGGAAACCCGCCGGCGAACCCGCCGACACCGCCGCCGCGCGCGAACGGATCGCCGCCAAGGTCGTACATCTGGCGCTTCTCCGGGTCCGACAGGACCTCGTACGCCTGCGTGATCTCCTTGAACCGCTCCTGCGTCACAGGATCGGGGTTGACATCCGGATGCAGCTCGCGAGCAAGCCGCCGGTATGCCTTCTTGATCTCATCAGCGTTCGCGTCCCGGCGCACGCCAAGAGCCGCGTAGTAGTCGGTCGTCACGCTCACCCCTACGACTCCGCCAGGATCTGGCCCGTATACCGTGCCACCGCGCGTACTGCTCCCATCGCCGTCGGATAGTCCATCCTCGTCGGGCCCACGACCCCCAGCTTCGCCAGCGGCCGGTCGGCTGAACCGTAGCCGGCCGCTATGACCGAAGTGCTGCGCAGGCCAAGCACATCATTCTCCGCACCGATCCGTACCGTCACCGCTGACTGATCGTCCAGCTCACCGAGCAGTCGCATCAAGACGACCTGCTCCTCCAGCGCCTCGAGCACCTGGCGCAGGCCCTGCGAGAAGTCCGCGGCGGTCAGATTCGATGCGCCCCCCACCACGATCTTCTCCTCATGCCGCGCTACAAGTGTCTCCAGGATGACAGAGAACACCGCGGCAGCGTTAGCCCGCTCCCGTGGCTCTACCCGTTCTGGCAGGTCGGCAGCGAGCGCGGCCACGTCGGTGAGCTTGCGCCCCGCCAGGCAGCCGTTGAGCACCGCGCGCAACCGCGTGACGGCATCTTCGCCGGAACTGTCCGGCAGCTCGACTACCCGCTGCTCGACTCGCCCCGTGTCGGTGATCAGGACGAGCAGTAGCCTGCGGTCGGCCAGCGGAACGAGCTCGACATGTCGGACGGCCGACTTGCTGAGCGACGGGTACTGCACCACAGCGACCTGACGGGTCAGCTGGGCGAGCAGCCGGACGGTCCGCATCACCACGTCGTCGAGGTCGTAGGCACCAGCCAGGAACGTCTCGATCGCCCGGCGCTCCGCCGCGGAGAACGGCTTTATGGCGGACAGCCTGTCTACGAACAAGCGGTAGCCCTTGTCGGTGGGGATGCGCCCGGCACTGGTGTGCGGCTGGACGATATAGCCCTGTTCTTCCAGCACCGCCATCTCGTTGCGGATCGTCGCCGGGGATACGTCCAGGTTGTGCCGGTCTACGAGCGACTTCGACCCTACTGGCTCGTTGGTCGAGACGAAATCCTCGACGATGGCCCGGAGCACGGCCAGCTTCCTGTCGTCTAGCACGCGTTCACCTCCCCTTGGCACTCAGCGCTCCTGAGTGCCAAGTCTATGGCGGAACGATACTGGGACAGCCCCGTCAAGTCACCGGGTGAGACCTGCCAGGTTTCGCGACGAGCCAACGTGAGTTGCGCACTCAGGATACGAACGGCCGTTCGTCCTAGTCCGTGAGACCCCGGATCACAGCGTCGGCTAGCAGCCTGCCGCGCCTGGTCAGCACGACCCGGCCCGCGCCGAACGCGTCCCTGTCGGTCAGCCCGTCTGCGACATCAGCCTGCGCCGCACGGCGGCCGGCCGCGCTGAGCAGGCTGATGTCGCAGCCAGTGGCTAGTCGGGTCGCCAGCATGATCTGCTCGGTCCTGCGCTCGGCGCCGGTCAGTACCTCTCGGGCCTGGCCGGGGCTCACGCCGACGCTGACCCGTTGCGCGTAGGCGGCCGGGTGCCTGACGTTCCACCAGCGCGTTCCGCCGACGTGGCTATGCGCCCCCGGCCCGATTCCCCACCAGTTCCCGCCGGTCCAGTAGCTCAGGTTGTGCTGGCACGCCGCGTCCCATGCCGCCGCCCAGTTGGAGATCTCATACCAGTGCAGGCCGGCGCCGCCGAACAACTCGTCGGCGGCCAGGTAGCGGTCGGCCATCTCGTCGTCGTCAGGCTGAGCCAGCTCGCCGCGCCTGATCCGCGCCGCGAGCCTGGTCCCGTCCTCCACGATCAGCGCGTACGCGGAGATGTGATCAGGTCCGGCGGCGATCGCGCTGCGCACCGAATGCTCCCAGTCCGCGGCGCTCTCGCCCGGCGAACCGTAGATCAGGTCCAGGCTGACGTGGGCGAAACCCGCCGAGCGCGCCCAGGCCACGCACTGCTCGGCCCGGCCAGGCGAATGCGACCGGTCCAGGACGCTCAGCACATGGCTGGCCGCGCTCTGCATGCCGAGCGAGACCCGGGTGAACCCGGCCGCCCGCAACTGCTCGAGCACTCGCTGGTCCACGCTCTCCGGGTTGGCCTCCGTCGTCACCTCGGCCCCGGTCTCGAGCCCGAACTCAGCATCGATCACGGCCAAGATGCGGGCCAGGTTGGCCGGCGGCAGCAGCGTCGGAGTCCCGCCACCGAAGAACACCGTGCGCACCGGTGGCGCGGCCGGGCCAAGAACGGCCCGCGCGAACCGAACCTCGCTGACGGCCAGGCTCGCGTAGCTCTCGCGGGATGCCCCGCCGCCAAGTTCCGCGGCCGTATAGGTGTTGAAATCGCAGTAGCCGCACCGGGAAGTACAGAAGGGAATATGGACGTATATTCCCAACGAATTCGCCCCAAGCTGGTCGAGTGCGGCGGGCGGAAGCTGGCCGTCCGCGGGCACGGCCTCGCCGTCAGGCGGTACGCCAGCCATGCTCAGGCAGCCTGGTCGACGCCGACGCTTTGACCGGGCCTGCCACTGATCCGCGGGTCGCGGACACTGCCCACGTTCACGGAGATGATTCGAGCGCTGGCCACCAACGCAGATTAGCCGAGCAGCGGGATAACCTGGAAAAGAGGAGCTGAGAGCCATGGCTGAACGGACATCGGCATGACGGCGAGCGAGTACGGCTCGGTCCGTGCGACCGACGCCGACCGGGAGAACGTTCGGTCGATCCTGGTGGACGCGCATGCCGAAGGCAGGCTGACCTGGGACGAGTTCGATTCGAGGACCACCGGCCTGCTGCGGGCACAGACTTACGACCAGCTCGCGGTGCTGACCGCCGACCTGCCGAACCGGATCCCGGCGACGCCGCCGAAGGTATACGAAGGGCAGCGCGCTGCGCGCGGCACTAACAGCCTGGCCATCGCGTCGCTCGCCTGCGGGATCTGCCAGGTGCCTTTCCTGCTGCTCGCCGGAGTTCCCGCGATCGTGCTCGGCCACAGAGCCCGCGGGCAGATCCGCCAGACCGGCGAGGACGGCGCCGGGCTGGCGAAGGCTGGTCTCATCCTGGGGTACACAGGCGTCGCGCTGACCCTCGCGTTCACGGCGATGCTCATTACGTTCGTCGTCTGGGTGATCCAGAGCTTATGAGCGAAGCGACGGCTTTCGCTGGTGACGCTCACCTGGCCGGTGCGGCATGTCCCAGCCACCACGCCGACGACATCGGAGCGAGATTCGCGGTGCCGTCCTCGTTGCGCGAACTGATATCTTTCGCCCGACTGAGCCGCCGCGGCTCGGCATGAAGGGTGCGCGAGCCGTACTCACCTCTCGGGCAGCCACGCGAGGATTGCTGGCAGGAATCCGACCTGGCGGTCGCAGCGCGAAGATAGCCGCAGGTCAGGGCTTACGGTCGGAAGCCTGGTCGACGGTCAGCGCGGCGACGAAGGCCTCCTGCGGGACCTCGACCCGGCCGATGGTCTTCATCCGCTTCTTGCCTTCCTTCTGCTTCTCCAGCAGCTTGCGCTTACGGGTGATGTCACCGCCGTAGCACTTGGCGAGCACGTCCTTGCGCAACGCCCTGATGTTCTCGCGCGCGATGATCCGCGCCCCGATGGCGGCCTGGATCGGCACCTCGAACTGCTGGCGCGGAATCAGTTCCTTCAGCCGCGCGGTCATGGCCAGCCCGTACTCTCGCGCCTTGTCGGCATGCACGATCTGGCTGAACGCGTCCACGGGCTGGCTCTGCAGCAGGATGTCGACCTTGACCAGGTCGGCCTCCTGCTCGCCGGCCGGCTCGTAGTCCAGCGACGCGTAACCCCGGGTACGGGACTTGAGTTGGTCGAAGAAATCGAAGATGATCTCCGCCAGCGGCATCGTGTACCTGATCTCGACCCGGTCGGCCGACAGGTACTCCATCCCGAGCAGGACGCCGCGCCGTGACTGGCACAGCTCCATGATCGCTCCGATGTAGTCCGACGGCGCCAGCACCGTGGCGCGGACCACAGGCTCGAACACCTGCCCGATCTTTCCGGCCGCGATCGCGCCCGTCTTGGTAGGCACGCCGCCCGGCCCGCTGGGGAACTCGCTCGGGTTGGTGACGACCACCTCGGCGCCGGAGTCCATGACCACGCGGTAGACCACGTTCGGCGCGGTGGAGATCAGCGACAGGCCGAACTCGCGCTCCAGTCGCTCCCTGATGATCTCCATGTGCAGCAGCCCGAGGAACCCGCACCGGAAGCCGAACCCGAGCGCGGTGGAGGTCTCTGGCTCGTAGACCAGCGAAGCGTCGTTCAGCCGCAGCTTGTCCAGAGCGTCCCGCAGGTCCGGGTACTGGTCGCCGTCGACCGGGTAGAGGCCGGAGAACACCATCGGCTTCGGGTGGGCGTAACCGGCCAGCGGGTCGGCCGCCGGACGCGACGAGCTTGTCACCGTGTCACCCACGCGCGCCTGCCTGACGTCCTTGACCCCGGTGATCAGGTAACCGACTTCACCGGCCGCCAGGCCATCGGACGGGACAGGCTCCGGCGAGATCACACCGACTTCTAGCGTCTCGTGCACCGCGCCGGTCGAGAGCATCAGGGTTCGTTCCCGCCGGGACAGCCGGCCGTCCACCATCCGGACGTAGGTGACCACGCCGCGGTAGGTGTCGTAGACCGAGTCGAAGATAAGCGCCCTGGCGGGAGCGTCGAGGTTCCCGCTCGGCGCCGGAACCTGCGCCACCACGGCATTCAGGAGTTCGCCGACGCCTTCTCCCGTCTTGGCCGAGACCCGCAGCACGTCCGACGGATCGCATCCGATGATCTTCGCGAGTTCCTGGGAGTACTTCTCTGGCTGCGCGGCGGGCAGGTCGATCTTGTTCAGCACCGGGATCAGGTGCAAGTTGGCATCGAGCGCGAGGTAGAGATTGGCCAGGGTCTGCGCCTCGATCCCCTGGACCGCGTCCACGAGCAGGATCGCTCCCTCGCAGGCGGCCAGTGACCTGGATACCTCATAGGAGAAATCCACGTGCCCGGGCGTGTCGATCAGGTTAAGCACGTAGTTCTGACCATCGTCGGCACGCCACGGCAACCGGACCGCCTGACTCTTGATCGTGATGCCGCGCTCGCGCTCGATGTCCATCCTGTCCAGATACTGAGCGCGCATCTGCCGGTCGCCTACCACCCCGGTGAGCTGCAGCATCCGGTCGGCCAGCGTGGATTTGCCGTGGTCGATGTGGGCGATGATGCAGAAGTTCCTGATCACTGCCTGGTCGGTGCGCGACGGTTCAGGCAGCGCGGCGACCGGCACTGCCTTCGCGGCGGCAGGCTTGGCACTCGCGGCCGAGGCCGGCGCTGTCGCGCTGGACGGATCGGACATTGGTGGCACAGTCATCCGCTCGATATCGGTTACGGCTAGTTCGGTGCGAGAACCACCAGCAGCACGGCCATGAGCCCATCCGCCCCGAACGCGATCTGACCGCGACGGCGGCCGGCCTACGTCATGAACGGCACCTCAGCCAGTAGTTCCTTGTCGCCGTCTATGGTCGCATGCCTGGGCCGATGCCGATGCCACCAGCCAGCCAGTACCGTGCCGCATCCCTCCCGCGGCCCTCCCCGCCGGTCCCGCGCCGGTCCCGCGCTACAGTCGACTTACGCCACCTGGTTTGAGCTCACGACCCGATCTCGGATATCCTTCTTCTTCGGCTGCCCGCATGCCCGCACCTGGAGTGCCGGGCGCGCTACCGCGCCCTCGGCTCGCGCCGGGCACACCTGATCACCGACGAATACCTAGCGAGGCTTACGCGTGGCGAACATCAAGTCCCAGATCAAGCGCAACCGGCAGAACGAGAAGGCCAGGCAGCGCAACAAGGCCGTCAAGTCCTCACTCAAGACCGCCGTTCGCGGTTTCCGTGATGCCGCTGACTCCGGCGACGCTGAGAAGACGGCTGAGGCCCTGCGCGCGGCCTACGTCAAGCTGGACAAGGCCGCGAGCAAGGGTGTTATCCACAAGAACCAGGCGGCCAACCGCAAGTCGGCGCTTGCAAAGCGTGAAGCGGCACTTCGGCAAGGCTGAGCAGCACCGGCGCTGAGCGGCACCGGCAAGGCTCAGCGGCACGCTGGCCGGCGCACGCCGCCGTCAACGGGGCTTAGCACGGCACTCCGCGATTACCCTGAGCACACGCTCCAAGGCGTAACCAGCATTTGCCGCCTCGCCCTTAACCTGTGCATCGGCCAGCGCCACAGCCGAGTGAGCCCGCGCCAGCCCGTCTGCCGTCCAGCCGCGCGCCTGCTGCCGGGCCTTGTCGACCATCCACGACGGCATCCCAAGGTCGGCACCGAGCGCGACGGCGCTCTTGCCCCGTGAAGCCGAGCCGACCCGTCCCAGAGTGCGGATTCCTCGGGCTAGCGCACTGGTGATCAGCACCGGAGCGGTCCCGATGGCCAGTGCCCAGCGCAATTGAGCGAGCGCCTCAACTAGGTTGCCCTCGAGCACTCGGTCGGCGACGCTGAAGCCGGTGGCCTCCGCCCGGCCCCGCCAGTACCTCGACACCACCTGCGCGGTAATCACGCCTGTCGTGTCCGCTACCAGCTGGTCACAGGCTGCCGCCAGATCACGCAGGTCGGTACCGACCGCGTCCAGCAAGGCACGCGACCCCCCGTCGTCGGCCTTGCGCCCGGCCCTGGCGAATTCCGCGCGCAGGAAGTCCATCCTCTCCCCGAACCGGCGGACTGCCGGGCAATCGATCCTCCGAGCGCCGGCCTTGCTCAGCGCTGTCAGCACGGCCTTGCCCTTAGCCCCGCCGGCGTGGGTGACCACGAGGACCAGGTCGGACGGCATCGCCGCCGCGAGCTGGCCGAGCTCGGCAGCGACAGCCGAATTCGCGTCCTGCGCGGCTCGCACGATGACGACGCTCTCGCCGCCGAACAGCGAGGGCGAGGTCAGCATGGAAAGCTGGCCCGCGCTGAGGTCGCCCGCCCGGACATCGTGTACGTCCGGGCCAGGACCCGCACCGTCCGCACTTCCACCCCCCGGTCCCGCCGCACTGGCCGGTTGCGGCACCCGGGCGGTGCCGGCCGCAGACGCGGCTAGCACGGCGCGGACGGCCCGTTCGACAAGCAACTCCTCCTCGCCGACGACCACCGTGACGGGGTCGGAACCGACCAGCGCAGCATCCTGACGCGAGTGGGGCTGCTGAGTTGGCATGAACGCAGCATCCCACGACTGGCCGGACACAGCAGGCGTGGCACAGCCGATAGGCCGAGTCGAGCTGAGCTTGGCCGTCCGGCCAGACTGCTAGGCTCGGCGGCGTTTACCCGTTCCATAGGGAAGTCATGACTGCCCATTCCCAGCCGCCACCCGAGGCGTCGGCCGCCGAGCCCGCCGGACCCCTGCTGATCCGCAGGCCGATGATGCCCCTGGCCGCCTGGACCGCGATCTGGTTCGCCATCCTCGCCAGGAACGGCGGAATCGCATGGGTCTTCTTCGTCAAAGGGAGCAGCCTGCTCTTCGACGGGACCTTCAATCACCACAACCGGCCCGGCTTCATGCACGTGTACGCGAGCTACCCTGGCCTGCAGATCGGCCCGCTTTCGTTCGTCGTCGCACAGGCAATCCGCACGCTCGGGCCAGATCAGGGGCTAGTGCTCGCGCAAGTGGTCATGTCCGTGATCGGCTTGGGCACTCTGGCCATCCTGCGCCGGATCGCTTTGCTGGCCAGGCCGGAGTTGGCGCGGCAACGGGCCTTCTACTGGACGTTCCTGGCCGGCGGCGCACTGTTCATGGTGGCGTGGACAGAACTTGCCGTCGCTTACGGCCACCTCGACGACGCACTGGCGCTCCTGCTGGCGGCAGCGGCGTTGTGGGCTGCCATCACCGGTCATCCGGTGCTGACCGGGCTCGGCATCGGGCTGGCCGCCGACGCTAAGCCGTGGGCTCTGATCTTCCTGCCCGTCCTGCTGCTCTCTGGCGGCATGTCCAGATGGCGCGCCGCTGACCAGGCAGGCAGCCCCAGCCGCACGAACCTGCCAGCGTGGCTGCTCGCGGGCGCCTGCACGGCGATCGTGATCGCCGCCGCGTGGCTGCCGTTCTTCATCGCCGCACCCGAGACCGCCCGAGCGCTGCACTACACGATCGGCAACATGCCCGACTCCGCGCTGCGCGCCCTCGGCGTGACGACGGCGCGGACACCGCCATGGGATCGTCAGGCTCAGATCGTGATCGCCTGCCTGCTCGGCCTGGCCGCGATCCGGCGCCGCCGCTGGCCGACCGTACTCCTGCTCGGTGCCGGAGCCCGGATCGCGCTCGACCCGGGCTCGCACGGGTACTACACGCCCAGCATCATGGTAGGAGCGTTGCTCTGGGACCTGCTCGGCGCCCGGCGCCCGCTGCCGGTCTGGACAGCGATCTCGTTCTGCGCGCTCAACCTCGTTCCGCTGCTGA
>Ga0307372_10004219_pt1 | contig 22389 bp, 21 predicted proteins | sample OX1MG_FD_202533 | JGI IMG/M metagenome (GOLD analysis project Ga0307372, IMG submission 202533) | Soil microbial communities from Risofladan, Vaasa, Finland - OX-1 | ecosystem: Environmental > Terrestrial > Soil > Coastal area > Acid sulfate soil | place: Finland: Risofladan, Vaasa | collected...
TCCCGAGGTGCGGGCGGTCGTTCACGTAGTAGATCGGCGTCGTCTGGTAGAGGCGTCCGGGCACGACCCGTAGCGTACCGGCCACCTCCTGCGGCTCAGGATGGGGCCGGGGCCGGCTTCTCGAGCGATCCGAGCGCGAGCGCCGCCCGGTACGCCTCGCGCCGGGCCACACCGAGCAGCACCTCGGCGGCGAGGACGGCCTCTCGGCGTGCGAGCCCGGCGGCGATCAACCGCTCGAGCGCCCCCGTGAGGGCCTCGCCGCTCGGTCGGGCCGCCGAGACGGCCCCCGCGACCACGATGACGTGCTCGCCGCGCGGCTCGCCGGCAGCCGCACGCGCCGCGGCCTCGGCGAGCGGGCCCCGCCACACCTCCTCGTGCAGCTTGGTGAGCTCACGGGCAACCGCGACCCGGCGCTCGCCCCCGCACACCTCGGTCAGATCGGACAGGGTGGCAGCGAGACGCCGCGGCGACTCGTAGCAGACGACCGGCTCCGGCGAGGCGGCGATCTCGACGAGGCGCGCCCGGCGTTCGGCGCCCTTTCGCGGCAGGAAGCCTTCGTAGCGCCAGCGGGAGGTGCCGAGCCCGCTCAGCACCACCGCGGCCAGCACGGCTGACGGGCCGGGCACGGCGGTCACCTCCACGCCCGCGGCGATCGCGGCCGCGACGAGGCGCTCGCCCGGGTCGGAGACGAGCGGCGTCCCGGCGTCGGAGACGAGCGCCACGGTCTCGCCCGAGGCCAGGACGGCGAGCAACTCGTCGAGACGTGCGGCCTCGTTGTGCCCGTGGAGCGAGACGAGCCGACGCGCCCGCACGCCGGCGTGGACCAACAGGCGCCCGGTGTGGCGGGTGTCCTCGCAGGCGACGACATCGGCCGACGCCATCACCTCGACCGCCCGCGGCGACAGGTCCCCGAGGTTTCCGATCGGTGTGGCGACGAGCACGAGGGTTCCGGCCTGCCGGGGCATCCCGGACGGCCCCGCCGCGCTCACCCCTCGACCGACAGCGCGTCGCCCGGACGGAGCCGCCAGCGCTCGAAGGCACCGGCCTCGGCCTCGAGCACCGCGTGCACCCCGCGGCGCGGCAGCCCGATGCGATTCGGCGCCATCCGGCGCGTCGACACGACGACGAGGTCGGCGTCGAGGTACGCGACGTCGAGGGGTATGCGCACGCCGAGCGTGTGGGCGCCGAGCGGCGTCTTGATCAGGAGCGCGCCGTCACAGGGGTCGTGGCCGAGGAACCCCCGCGCGCGGGCGATCGGCGATTCCGCCAGCTCGAGGCTCGCGAGCACCTCGCCCCGGCGAAGCAGCCACGCCATGGCCCACCTCCCTCTCGGACGTGCCGATCCAACGTAGCGCCGGACACGCCCGAGACGGCACGTGCCGTCGTACGGGGAGCCGCCGGCACTCGGCTAACCTGCCCCTTCCGTGTCCAAGCGAACGAACAAGCGCAAGCTCCGCAAGAAGAAGAAGGCGAACCACGGCAAGAAGCCGAACTGCGGGCGCGGCTGAGACCGAGCGCCCGACGGCGGCCCCGGCCGGACCGCGCCGCTAGGGACGCCAGCCCACGCCGAGGCGATCGAGCTCGTGCACCAGCACGCTCGGGACGTCGCTCATGATCCCGTCGACGCCGACGTCCACGAGCCGCTCCATCTCGTCGGGGTCGTCGACCGTCCAGACGTGCACCGCCAGGCCCGCCTCGTGGGCGGCGACGACGAGAGCCTCGTCCACGAGCGTCTCGCCCGAGAAGTGTGGCGGCACCTGCAGCGCGACGTGGCGTGAGATCGTGACGTCGGGGCGCCCGCCGGAGCGCACGGCCTGGACGAACTGGGTGGTCGCGGAGATCCCGGGCGAGGTCCCGATCTCGGGGGCGAAGGCCTTGAAGGCGCCGGTGGCGCTGTCGTCGAACGAGGCGACGATGACGTCGTCGGCGCGCCCGAACTCGCGCAGCAGGGCCGCCAGCGCCTCCTCGTAGGGCGCGACCGCCGGTGTGGTCTGCTTGATGTCGAGGTTGAGCAGCACCCCGGGGTGGGCCTCGAGGACCTCGCGGAGCGTCGCCACCTTGAAGCGGCGGTCGGCCGGTGCCCGCCCCCGGAGCGGGTACGAGGCCGCGTCCCTTCCCGGCTGCGCGTCCTCGCCCGGCACGAAGAAGTACGCGTTGTCGAGCGCCTCGACCTCGGCGAGCGTCGCCCGGGCGATCGGCCCCGACCCGTCGGTCGTCCGTTCTAGGGTCGGATCGTGGCAGACCACGAGCTGGCCGTCGGACGTCGCGTGCACGTCGAGCTCGACCCCGGTGGCTCCGTGCGAGATCGCGCGCCCGACCGCGTACAGTGTGCTCGACGGGGCCTCCTTGGCGCCGCCCTGGTGCGCGTAGGCGACGACGCTCCGGGTGAGCCACGGATTGACCATGGCCCCGTTTCTAGCGCCCTGCCGGGCGACTAGCCTGCATCCTCCGTGATCGACCACATCCTGCTCGACGTGATCGGCGCGATCCGCGAGGCCCTCGAGGGAGCGCTCTTGGAGCAGCAGGCCGTCGAGGAGCGCTTCCAGGTCGACGTCTTCCTGGGCGACATCTCCTTCGAGACGTCCTACAGCCTGCCGGGCGAGCAGAACCCGCCGCGGGTGCGGGCCGACCTGAGCCTCGAGTGGCCGACGTGGAGCCAGAGCGCCTACCGCTCCTGGTCGATCGGGGAGTCCCCGGCCGAGCGTCCCGAGCTCGTGGTGGAGGTGGCGCTGCGCCTCCAGCGGCTCGCCACCGTCCCGGACGCGAAGCTCGTCCTCGCCTCACTCGACGGCGCCGTGCCCGAGATCGCCGGTGAGCCGCTCGAGCGCAGCGGCCCGACCATCGAACAGGTCTTCGGCGACGACGGCACCTCGTCGTGTGCGATCGAGATCGCCTACCAGGGCGCCTACCGTCTCGACGAAGCCGTGCTCGAGGACCCCGAGAAGATCGACGCGCAGGTGGCGGGCCTCGCCCGCTGGATCGCGTCGGGCCTCGTCCGCCTGGCCGACCTGGAGCTGCCGTTCCTGCCGGCCGAGGGCGAGGGCGTCGACGGCTGACTCCCTGGGCCGGCGCGCTCGTCAGGCGGTTCGCTCGCAGCGCGCGCCGCCCCGGAGCAGCGCGCTCGCTAGCGCCGGCCGCTCGGCGCGCCGAGCAGGCCCCGGGCGGCGGCGAGCTCGGCGAGAGACACCTCGGGCCGTGCGCCGAGATGCGTGACGGCCTCCGCGGCCGCCAGCGCGCCGAGGCGGGCCGAGCGCACGAGATCGTAGCCGTGGGTCACGCCGAAGCAGACGCCGGCGGCGAACAGGTCACCCGCCCCGGTCGCGTCGACGAGCACGTCGACCGGTTCGGCGTCGATCTCGACGGTGCCCTCCTCGGTCGCGACGACGGCGCCGTCGGCGCCGCGGGTGACGACGCTCACGAGCCCCGGCCTGCGCAGCGCGGCGACCGCCTCCTCCACGTCGTCGGTGCCGACCAGGCCGGTCGCTTCCGCCTCGTTGGCGAAGAGCAGCGCCACACCGTCGTCGATGAGCGCGGTCAGCGCCCGGTGGTGCCGCCGGACGACCAGCGGATCGGCGAGACCGAGCGCGATCGGCGTCGACGCGTCGCGAGCCAGCTCGACGATGCGCGTGACGAGCCGGTCTGCGTCGGGGAAAGCGAGCACGTAGCCGTCGAAGTAGACGAGGCGCGCGCTCGCCAGGAGATCGCCGTGGATCGCGTCGTGGTCGAGCAGCGGCCCGACCCCGAGGGTGGTCGCCATGGTGCGCTCGGCGTCAGGGGTCACGACCACCACGGAGCGCCCGGTCTCGGACTCGCCCTCGCGCACCGCCAGTCGCTCGAGGATCGCCGCCACCCCGGACGCTTCCAGGTCGGCCGCGTAGCGGTCCCCGAGCGCGTCGGTGGCGACTGCGCCGACGAACGCGGGGCGCCCGCCGAGGGAGGCGACCCCGACGGCCGTGTTCGCGACCGTGCCCCCCGAGATCTGGCGCTGCTCGCCGATGGCCGAACGGATCCGCTCGCTCGTCGCGAGATCGACCAGCTGCATCGCGCCCTTCGTGAGGCCGAGCGCCGCGAGCGCGGCGTCGTCGGCGACGCCGAGGTGGTCGACGAGGGCGGTGCCGATGCCGACGATGTCGAGGCGGCGCCCGGGATCGCTGAGCAGCGCCGCGGGAAGCACGAGGTGACCGGACACGGAGCAACGGTACCGCTTGCCCGGACGGGAAGATCCGACCACGACGTAACTCGGCACGACATCACCGGGCTAGCCTGCGCCTTCGATGACACCGCTCGAGGACTCCGGCACGATCGACCGGTACGGCGACGCCGAGGAGTACCGGCTGCCGTATGCCACTTCGCCCCGCCGGTACGAGTTGCACCTCGCCCCTGACCTCGCGCGGGCGACCTTCTCGGGGAGCGAGCGGATTGAGCTGGAGGTCCACGAGCAGGTCGAGCGCATCGTGATGAACGCGACGGATCTGGAGATCGGCGACGCCGCGCTGGCACGCGGCTGGATGAGCACGGCCGATCTCGAGACGGCGGCCTCGACGCTCCGCGTCGAGGCCGATCCCGGGAACGAGCGCGTCGCGTTCTCGCTCCCGGGACCGGTCGGGCCCGGCCGCTACACCCTGTCGTGCGCCTTCGCCGGCGAGCTCAACGACAAGCTGTGCGGCTTCTACCGTTCCACGTTCGTCGACGAGTCCGGCACGGAGCACGTCATCGCGACGACCCAGTTCGAAGAGACCGACGCCCGTCGCGCCTTCCCCTGCTACGACGAGCCCGACCGCAAGGCCGTCTTCGCCGTCACGCTGGACGCGCCGCCGGAGATGCTCGCGCTCTCGAACAGCCCCGAGACGCTCGTCGAGGAGCTGCAGGGCGGCGGACGGCGCGTGCACTTCGCCGACACGATCGCCATGTCGACGTACCTCGTCGCCTTCGTCGTCGGCCCCCTGGAGATCACCGGACCGGTGGACGTCGACGGGATCGACCTTCGCGTCGTCCACGTGCCGGGGAAGGCCCACCTCACCGCACCGGCGTTCGACGCGGCAACCCACGCGCTGCGCTTCTTCACGGACTATTTCGGCCTGCCGTACCCGGGGCTGAAGCTCGACCTCGTCGCGCTGCCCGACTTCGCAGCGGGCGCGATGGAGAACCTCGGGTGCGTCACCTTCCGCGAGGCGATCGTGCTCGCCGACCCCGAGCACACGTCCAGGCCCGAGATGGAGCGCCTCGCCGAGGTCGTCGAGCACGAGATCGCCCACATGTGGTTCGGCGACCTGGTGACGATGGGCTGGTGGAACGGCATCTGGCTGAACGAGGCCTTCGCCACGTTCATGCAGCTGTGCTGCCAGGACGACTACCGGCCCGAGTGGGAGAGCTTCGTCAGCTTCGCGCGCTCCCGGGAGGTCGCCCTCGGCGTCGACGGGCTCCACACGACGCGTCCCATCGAGTACCCGGTCCGCCATCCGGACGACGCAGCCGCGATGTTCGACGTCCTCACCTACGAGAAGGGCGCCGGCGTGCTGTGGATGGTCGAGCAGTACCTGGGCCGCGAACGTTTCCGCGCCGGCGTGCGGAGGTACCTGGACGCACACAAGTACGGCAACACCGAGACCACCGACCTGTGGGACGCCATCGAGGCCGAGGCGAGCGACATCCCGATCCGCGCGCTCATGGACTCGTGGATCTTCCAGGGCGGCTACCCGCTCGTGAGTGCCGAGTCGGCACTTGACGACACCGGCGCCGAGGTCGTCCGGCTCCTCCAGAGCCCCTTCTCCTATCTCCCGCCCGAGGCCGTCGGCGGCGACTCCGCGGTCGGCTCGCACTGGCTCGTGCCGCTCCTCGTCTCCACCATCGGCGGCGACGAGCGCGAGGTGCAGCGCGTCCTGCTCGGTCCCTCGCCCGAGCACGTCGAGGTCGGCGGCACCGCGGTGGTCGTGAACGCCGGAGGCTCCGGCTTCTACCGGCTCCGCTACGACCGGGCCCTGCGGAGCGCGCTCCTGGCCGACCTGGACGGGCTCGCCCCCCTCGAGCGCTTCAACCTCGTCGCCGACGTCTGGGCGACGACGCTCGCCGGGATCAGCAAGACGGCCGACTACTTCGAGCTCCTCCCGAAGCTCGTGAGCGAGAGCGACCCCCATGTCTGGTCCGTCGTGATCGGGGCGCTCACCCTGCTCCACCGCGTCGCGCCCGACGCGGACCGCCCCGCCCTCCAGGCGCTCGTCCGCGCCCTCCTCGCCCCCCACCTCGCCAAGGTGGGCTGGGAGCGCGTCGCCGGCGAGGAGGAGCAGACGCCACTGCTGCGTTCGACGCTCGTCTCGGCCCTCGGCACGGTCGGGGACGACCCTGCCGTCGTCCACCGGGCGCACGAGCTGTTCGTCGCCGAGCACGCTGGCGACGCCAGGCTCGACCCCGACCTGACGCCAGCCATCCTCGGCGTCGTCGCCGCCCACGCGTCCCGGGTGGAGTTCGACCAGATCCTCGGTCGCTACCGCCATCCCCTCGACCCGATGGACCAGATGCGCCACCTCAACTCGCTGGCGCGCCTCACCGACGCGGAGCTCGCCTCCGAGCTATACGATCTCTGCCTGCACGAGGTCCGCAGCCAGAACGCGCCGTACTTGCTGTCGGCGATGCTCGCCAACTGGGCGATCGGACCGACGACCTGGCGCTTCGTGAGCTCCCACTTCGACGAGCTCGTGGCCCGCTTCCCCGAGAACTCGATCCCGCGGATGCTCGAGGGCGTCGCCGGACTCGCCCAGCTCGACGAGACCGGCGAGCCCCGCTACGCCCCCGCGGTGCGCGCGTTCTGCGAGGAGCACGTCGTCGGCCCGAGGCAGCGGCTCGTCCGCCAGCACCTCGAGCGCCTCGACGTGAATGTGCGCTTCGCCCAACGGGTTCGGCCCGAGCTCGGCTCGCTCGTCGCCGAGGCGGGCGACGGGTGGTCGGGCTGAGGCCGGCGCACCTCGCTGCGCACCTGGTGGGGTCCGAGTCGTCGCCCGCGCCGATGACCGCGCCCTCGCGATCGGCAGCGCTCCTCGAACGGGCGCGGACGACCCCGGGGTTCATGCCAGAAGGCGAGGGGCTGGCACTCGCTGAGGTCGCCCACCGCGCCGGTGCCGGCGGCCTCGGACCCCTCGTCGAGCTCGGCGCCTACCGGGGCCGCTCGACCCTCTTCCTCGCGGCGGGCCTGGTCGCCGCGCTCGAGGGAGGCGCCCCAGCGGGGCTCTGCTTCAGCGTCGACCACCACCGCGGCTCGGAGGAGATGCAGGCGGGCTGGGAGCACCACGATCCCTCGCTCACCGACGCGAGGACCGGTCGGATGGACTCGCTGCCCGAGTGGCGGCGGAACGTGGAGGAGGCCGGGGTCGAGGGGCTCGTGGTCGGCCTGATCGGCGATTCCCCGGCGATCGCGGCGGCGTGGGGGACGCCGCTCAGCCTCGTGTTCGTCGACGGCGGCCACGGCCGTGGGCCTGCCTGGGCCGACTACCGGGGATGGGCGCCGCACGTCGCGCCGGGGGGCTTCCTCGCGTTCCACGACGTCTTCCCGGACCCCGCCGACGGCGGGCGGCCGCCGTACGAGTGCTACCTCGACGCGCTCGCCTCCGGCGCGTTCGAGGAGGACGCGCCGGCGGGGCGCGGGAGCCTGCGCGTGCTCCGGCGCCGAAGACCACCCTCCCCGCCCGGGCGCGAGATCGGCTGACCGCGGCCGGACGACCCCCGGGGACGGTCCGGCACCGCCGAGCGCGATGCGGTGGGACCACGTCCCCCCAACGCCGTCGCGCGAGCGAACATAGAGCAGGCCGCCGCCGAGAGAAGGAGCGCCCGAGCCCATGAGACCGCCACTGCCGCCCTTCACCGAGGAGACCGCCCGCCAGAAGGTCCAGGCGGCCGAGGACGCGTGGAACACCCGCGAGCCCGAGCGCGTCGCCCAGGCGTACACGGTCGACACGATCTGGAGGAACCGAAGCGAGCTCCTCCGGGGCAGGGACGAGGTGGTCGCCTTCCTCGAGCGCAAGTGGGCCAAGGAGCGCGACTACGCGCTCCGCAAGGAGCTGTGGGCGTTCACCCACGACCGTATCGCGGTGCGCTTCCAGTACGAGTGGCACGACGACGCCGGAGCCTGGTGGCGCAGCTACGGCAACGAACTGTGGGAGTTCTCCGAGGACGGCCTGATGTGCCGCCGCGAGGCGAGCATCAACGACGTCGCGATCGAGGCCGCCGACCGCTTCATCTTCGGCCCGCGGCCCGAGAGCGAGCACGGGCGCGACCTGCCGATCCCCTGACCTCGCTCCCCCCGAACACGCTGGCCGTCGCCAACCCGCCGGCCAGCGCGTCGGCAGCCAGGACGACAGCGGCAGCCGAGTACGTCGTTCGCTCGCCGGGCGGGAACTCCGAGCGCTCCGGATAGACGAGGCCGGTCGTGTACGAGCCGTCCTCCTGACGCTGGTCGGCGAGCCAGCCGAGCAGCACCTCGGCCTCCTCGTCGCGGCCGATCCGGACGCACGCGAGCGCGTACTCTGCCGTCTCCGCCGTCGTCACCCAGCGGGCGTCGGAGCGGCAGCGCACCCCACGGCCCTCGACCACGAACGCCTCGCGACCCGCCTCGAGGCGCCTCCATGCGGGCACGCCCTCCACGGCGCCGGAGAGCACCGGGTAGTACCAGTCCATGGCGAACTCGTCCTTCGGGGCGAACGCCCACGGGCGCCCGCCGATCGCCGAGCGCAACCGCTCGGCGGCGCGCTCGGCGGCAGGCCAGTCGCGGCCGAGCGCGCGAGCGCACGCCACGGCGGCGACCAGGCTGCCGTAGAGCGAGCTCGAGGCTGCAAGCAGCGCCGGGGCGGGCGAGCCGGAGGGCTCGACCGACCAGCAGATCTCCCCACCTGGCCGCTGGTGGGCGAGGACGAAGCCGATGGCGCGCTCGACGACCGGCCACAGCGCCTCGAGGAAGCCGAGGTCGCCGCCCGACAGGAAGTGGTGCCACGCACCGGTCGCCACGTAGGCGGTGGCGTTGGTGTCGATCCTGGCCTCTTCGACGGAGCCGTCCGGGTGGTAGTACGCGTGCCAGGCGCCGTCGTCGCGCTGGTTCCTCGCGAGCCAGCCGTAGGCGCGCTCCGCGGCATCGAGCTCTCCGGTGGCGCTGAGCGCCATCGCCGCCTCGACGTGGTTCCAGGGGTCGGCGTGCCCGCCCCGGAACCACGGGATCAGCCCGTCGGGCTGCTGGGCGCGGCCGATCGTCGCCGCCGTCTCCTCGAGCGCCTCCCGGCCGGGCCCGGCCGGGAGGGTCCGGGCGAGTTCCGTCACGACGGCCCCCGGGCGCCGGCCGCCACCGTCCCGGCCGCGTCCGCGCCGTCCACGGCCGCCGCGCACGCCACGTCGTCAAGGTCCGCGGGCGCCTCGCCACCGGCGGCGCACGGGCGGGGCGGGGGCACCAGGTTCCGCTGCGCAACGCGCGACGGCCGTGGGTCCGCCGGTGCCAGAACGGACGCGGGCTTCTCCAGGTAGAGGACCAGGCTCTTGCCGAGCACCGGGTCGAGCAGCCGCTCGAGCAGGCGCAGGCTCCCCGGGCGGCGCACGATGTCCCAGACGAGGAAGCGGTGGTAGGCCGCGACCAGCGGATGGTCGTCCCTGCCGACGCCGACCAGGCAGCGCAGCCACCAGTACGGCGAGTGGAGCGCGTGGGCGTGGTGGCTCCGCACGAGGCGCAGCCCTGCCCGCTCGAGACGCCGGCGCAGCTGCGAGCGCCGGTAGATGCGCACGTGACCCCCGTCCACCTCGTGGTACTGGCGCGACAGCGCCCAGTTGACGAGCTCCGGCCACGCGCGCGGCACGCTGACGGCGAGCAGCCCGCCGGGCGCGAGCACCCGGGCGAGCTCGGCGGCGACGACCTCGTCCTCGACGAGGTGCTCGAGCACCTCCGCGGCGACGACCCGGTCGAACGAGGCGTCGGGGAAGGGCAGCCGGGCAGCGTCGCCGACGAGCGCCGTGGTCGCCGTCGCAGGCGGCACCTCCCCCGCCTCGTGCATCGCGGCGAGCAACGCGGCGACCCCGGCGACCTCCCCGGGGTCGGCGTCGAGCGCGACGACGTCGGCGCCCGCCTTGGCGCAGGCGAAGGCGTGGCGCCCCGCCCCGCAGCCGAGATCGAGGACCCGCCGGCCGGGGCCGATGCGCGCCCGGCGGAGGTCGACGGTCAGCATCTCGTCCCTCCCCCCCGGCCGGCTCCGGCGCCGGCGGCCAGGAGGCTCCCGTACTCCTCCGCCGTGCGCCGGGCGGTGACCCGCCAGGTGAAGCGATCGAGCACGCGCCGGCGACCCGCCTCGCCGATGCGGGCGCACAGCTCGGGGTCGTCCATCAGGCGGCCGAGGGCGTGCGCCAGCGCGCCGGGGTCGCCGGGCGGAACGAGCAGCGCGCTCACCCCGTCGGTCCCGACGACCTCGGGGAGGGCGCCGCCGGTCGTGGCCACCAGGGGGGCCCCGCACGCCATCGCCTCGGCCGCCGGCAGCGAGAAGCCCTCGTAGAGCGAGGGCACCACGGCGCAGGTCGCCTCTGCGTAACGCTCGGCGATGCGCTCGTCCGACTCGCCCGAGACGAAGCTCACCGCTTCGCTGAGGCAGAGGCGCTCGAGCACCGAGTTGACGGGGCTCTGCTCGCGCAGGCGCCCGACGACGACGAGGTGCGCCTCGGGACGCTCGGTCCTCAGCTTCGCCACCGCCTCGAGCAGCGGGACGAGCCCCTTCAGCGGGACGTCCGCGCTCGCGGTCGTCATGATCCGCCCGGGGACACGGGCGACATGGGCGTAGGGCCGGTGCACCGAAGGCTCGACGCCGACCGGCACGACGGCGACGCGCCGGGCGTCGACGCCGAGCTGCTCGACGATGTCACGACGGGACGACTCCGAGACGGTGAGGACCCTCGGGATCTGCCGGGCCACCCGGGCCTGCATCGCGCTGAAGCCGTACCAGCGCCGGAGCGTCGCCCGGCGCAGCAGGCTCGCAGCGTGCTCGAGGTCGAGGGCGCGGTCGACGGTGATCGGGTGGTGGATCGTGGTGACGAGCGGCCAGCCGTCGTCGAGCATGCCGAGCAGCCCGGTGCCGAGGCACTGGTCGTCGTGGACGACGTCGAACTGGCCGGTGCGCCGGGCGAGCGCGCTGCGGGCGCGAAGCGAGAACGTGCGCGGCTCGCCGAAGCCGCCCGTCCGCATCGTCGCGAGCTCGATGACGTCGGCGGGCGAGGCCAGCTCGCGAAGGCGCGGGGTGCGGAACGGATCCGGCTCGCGATACAGGTCGAGGCTCGGCACGGTGACGAGCTCCACGCCGTCGTCGAGCTCGGGGTACGGCTGCCCGGAGAAGACCGTCACCTGGTGGCCGAGCGCGGCGAGCTCACGCGTGAGGTGGCGCGTGTAGACCCCCTGCCCGCCGCAGCGCGGATTGCCCCGGTAGACAAGGAAGGCGACGCGAAGCGTGCTCAGTGGTGACCCGTCCCGAGCTGGACCGCCTTCACGACGAGCAGGATGACCGCGAGGCTGAGGTAGGCCTCGAGGATGTACATCGTGAGCTTCCGGCCGCGCGTCCATCTCGGCGGTTCTAGCAGGGCGAGGGGGGGCATCCTCCAGGTGTCGCGCGGTCGGTCCGGCACGGTCGCCAGCGCGAGCGCGACTTTGCGCTCGCCGTGCATGCGAAGCGCGACGACGACCGAGGCGGTGGCGCCCGCGACGAGGACCACGGCCATGACCGCGATCAGCACCGTGATGCCGAGGTGCGGGAAGACGGTCGTGGCCATCAAGATGAACGAGAGCGCCAGCAGCACCGAGATGATCACGCCGGAGAGCACGTTCAACCAGGGGTGGTTCACCCACGGCCCGAGCACCGCGCGGTCGTTGCAGAGGAGTAGCAAGAAGACCGTCGCGCTCGGGAGGAGGACGCCGGCCAGCGCCTGCACGGCGGTCGTGATCACGCCGAGCGGCGCGTGCGGGATGAGGACGATCGCCGCTGCCAGGAGGACGAGGCCCGAGAAGCTCGCGTAGAAGGGCTTGGCGTCGGCAAAGCCGCGGTGCAGGGAGTGCTTCAGACCGGAGATGTCCCCGAACGCGTAGGAGGTCGCGAGCGTGACCGCGGCCGCGCCGATGATCGACGCGTTCAGCAGCACGATCGAGAAGAGCGTGCCGGCGCCGTTGCCGAGGTAGTGCTCGAGCCCACGAGCCACGCCTCCGGCGTTGGAGAAGCGGCCGAACAGGCGGGTTCCCTTGAAGGCGAACGCTGCCGTGGCGACGATCAGCGTGGCGGCGAACACGGTGACGAGCGAGCCGATCACGGTGTCGGCCCGCTCGTAGTTGATCCAGCGGGGCGTGATCCGCTTGTCGACGATGTTCGACTGCTGGAAGAACAGCTGCCAGGGGGCGACCGTCGTCCCGACGATGGCGATGATCAGCAGCACCGCGGTCGAGCTCACGCCACCTTGGATGCCTGGGACGAAAAAGCCGCTGACGACGGGACCGAGACGGGGGTGACTGAAGATGACGAGCGGGATGACGAGGAAGTTCGCCACGACAAAGAGCAGCATGAACCGCTCCCAGCGCCGGAAGCTCCCGCTGGCGGTGATGGCGATGAGCCCGACGGCGGCGACCGGCACCGACACGTACGAGCTCACGCCGAAGTAGCCGAGGGCGAGGCTCACCCCGATGAACTCGGTCACGATCGTCAAGAAGTTCAAGACGAACAGGTCGACGACCGAAAACAGCCCCCAGAACCTGCCGAACCGCTCGCTGATCAGGCGGGCGTGGCCGACGCCGGTCACCGCCCCGAGGCGCACGACCATCTCCTGGTTGACGATCAGCACGGGGATCAGCAGCGGGAGCGTCCACAAGAGGCTGAGGCCGAAGTTCTGTCCGGCCTGCGCGTAGGTCGAGACGCCGCCGGCGTCGTTGTCGCCGACCATCACGATCAGCCCGGGGCCGATGATCGCGAGCAGCGTCAGGATCCGGGCGCCCCAGGAGCGTCGGGCGCCGACGTCGTGCTGTCGGATGGTGCCGAGCGCGCCCTCGATGTCGCCGATGTGCGCCTCGTCGAGGACCGCGCCGAACTCCCCGCCCGGCGGGCTCATCTCTTCGGGCTCGTGCCAGTTCTCGGCCATCGTCGGGTGACCTCCCGTCGGGGTCGGGCGTGCGGTGGGCGGTGGGCTGTGGTCCGCGCACGCCCGCCGGAGGTCAGGACAGGCCGGGCCGGTCCCTCTAGGTCACCTCGCTGGAAGCGTGCGCGCCGGGTTGGTCCGAGGACCGTCTCTCCGCGTTCAGGACCGCTCCTTCGTCGTGCCCAGCTGCCAGCCCACCTCCGGTCAGGGTGGGGTCCGGTGGGCACCCGGACTCGTCGCGACCGCCGCCACGACGCACCCCTCTCGTCAGAGCTTTGGCGCCCGCCGGCGTAGGCCCGAGATGGGCCAGCCACTTTGGGCCACCCCTTCGGCCGGGGTGGCCTGGTCTGACCCGGAGTGTCTCTCGACAGGTGGGGTCAGTGGCCTGTGTCCGACGAGCCGCCTCACCGAACGAGGTGCGGCTGCTTCCGACGGGATGATACCCGCTCCGCGGCGCATCGCTCCAGTCCAGCGGCATCAGACCGCCGCCGCGGTGCGAGCCGCCTTGGGCCCGCTACTCGTCGGCGGTCGTCATCCCGAAGTCCCGGCGCCACCCGGTCGGGAGGAGCAGCTCGAGCACGTCGTCGACGGTGATGACGCCGATCATCCGGTGGTCGTCGTCCACGACCGGCGTCGTAGAGAGGTTGAAGTCGGACATCTTCCGCACGATCTCGTGGATGTCCGCGTCGGCGCGCACCGCGACCGGATCCCGCTCCTCGACCTCGCCGAGGGTGACGCCAGGCGGGGCCTTCAGTAGGCGCACGACGGACACCGTCCCGCTGAGGTGTCGATCGTCGTCACCGACGTAGATCGTGACCAGCGCCTCCGGGGCGACGTCGCTCGTGCGGACCTCGTCGAGGGCCTCGGAGACGAGCGTCGTCGCGGCGAGGGAGAGGAAGTCCGGGCTCATCAGCCCCCCGGCCGTCTCGGGGTTGTAGGAGAGCAGCGCCCGCACCTTCGCCTCCTGGGCCGGCGGGAGCGCCTCGAGGATCGGCAGACGCCGCTCCTGGTCGAGATCCGCGATCAGGTCGGCCGCGTCGTCGGGCGCCATCGTCGCCAGCAGCCGCGCCGCCTCGGCGTCGGAGCGGGAGTTGAGGAACTCGCGTTGGTGCTCCGGGTCGAGCTCCTCGAAGACGTCGGCCTCGAGCTCTCGGTCCTGCCCGACCGCTTCGATGATCTCCTCACCCTCGTCGTGCGAGGCGGCCTCGACGAGGTCAGCGATCTGCGCGGGCCGCAGTCGCGCGAGCTTGCGGTATGGGATACGCAGGCGGGCGGTCGGCACGTGGGCGACGAACGGCTCGATGTTCTCCCAGTCGACGATCGGCCCGGGTCGGATCGTGCGGGCGATCGGGCGAGGGAGGATCCGCCGTAGGACGCCGCGGCTGCTCGGGTCGACGCCGACCACCTCCCAGTGGGCGTCGATGCACGCGAGCTCGATCTCGTTGGCCCGGATCAGCCGCCCGCGCACCACGTTGATCAGGTGGCGCGCCGAGAGGTCGCGGGCGAGCAGCAGCTCGCCCGCGCGGCGCTCGAACCTGCCGAGGTTGATCGAGTCGCCCCGGAGCCGGACGTGGTCGGCGTCGAGCTGGTCCACCTGGGAGATCGGCACGAAGTGCTCGCTCTGGCCGACGCTCGCCACGATGCCGGTCACCGGCGGGTGGGGACGCCCGCCGAGCTGGACGATGACGTCCTCGACCCGGCCGATCCGGTCACCGGCGCGGTCGAGGAGGTGGCTGCGGACGACGGAGGAGAGGTGCAGGATCTCCGGCATCGGGCGCTACCGACGACCCCTCGGTGTCACCACGTCGGCCATGGTAGAGCCTGCCGGCGGTGCGCGCCTCGACTCGGGCACGGCTATCCGGCGGATCCCCCAGTGTTCGGCCAGTGCAGACACCCCTCGGCGCCCGACCGACCCGGCGGTAGCGTGACGCGATGCGCTTCCGCCCGCTCGGTTCCACCGGAGTCCAGGTCTCGACGTACTGCCTCGGGGCGATGATGTTCGGCGCCTGGGGCAACTCCGACCACGACGAGTCGGTGCGCGTGATCCACGCCGCGCTCGACGCCGGGATCAACTTCGTCGACACCGCCGACGTCTACTCGCGCGGCGAGTCGGAGACGATCGTCGGCAAGGCCCTGAAGGGGCGGCGCGACGACGTCGTGCTGGCGACGAAGGTCAACGGCGTCATGAGCGACAGCCCGAACGAGCGGGGGAACTCGCGCCGCTGGATCATCCGTGAGGTGGAGGCGAGCCTGAAACGCCTCGGCACCGACAGGATCGACCTCTACCAGATCCACCGCCCCGATCCGCTCACCGACGTCGAGGAGACGCTCTCGGCCCTGAGCGACCTGGTCCACCAGGGCAAGGTGCGGGCCATCGGATCCTCCACCTTCCCGCCCGAGCTGATCGTGGAGAGCCAGTGGGTGTCGGAGCGCCGCGGCTACGAGCGGTTCCGCTGCGAGCAGCCGCCGTACTCGTTGTTCGTCCGGGGGGTCGAGCGCTCCGTGCTCCCGACGTGCGCCCGCTACGGCATGGGGGTGATCGTGTGGAGCCCCCTCGCCGCCGGCTGGCTCACCGGCCGCTACCGCAGCCTCGACGACATCGACATCTCGAGCGGCCGCCCGTCGCGCGTGCCCGCCCGCTTCGACCCTGCGCTGCCGGGCAACCGGCGCAAGCTCCAGCTCGTCGACGAGCTCGACCAGGTGGCCAAGGAGGCGGGCTGCTCGCTCACCCACCTCGCCATAGCCTTCGCCGTCGCCCATCCCGCGGTCACCTCGGCGATCATCGGACCCCGCACGATGGAGCAGCTGGAGGACCTGCTGGCCGGTGCCACGCTCGAGCTCGACGACGCCGTCCTCGACCGGCTCGACGGGATCGTCGAGCCCGGGACCGACATCAGCACGCCCGACGTCGGCTGGATCCCGCCGTCGATCACCGAGCCCGGCCTCCGGCGACGCCCGGCGGGTGAGCGCTCCGCCTCCTGAGCTCCGCGACGCCCCCGGCCCTTGAGGGCCGGACCGACCCCGGCCGGCTCAGATCACGCCGGCGCGAATGGCGTACGCCACCGCATGGGAACGGTTGCGCAGGTTGAAGCGGATGGTGACGTCGTGGATGACGTTCTTCACGGTCCGCTCCGAGTACGCCAGCTTCTCGGCGATCTCGGCCGTGTCGAAGCCGTCGGCGATCAGACGGAGCACCTCGATCTCGCGTTCGGTGAATCCGTTGAAGAGCAGCGCCCTCGGCTGGACGGCATTGCGCTGCACCTTCCCCACCTGGGAGAGCAGTGAGCCGAGGAGGTCCGGTGGCAGCGTCCCGTGCCCCTCCAGGGCGGCGACGAGCACCGCCGCGAGCCGCTCCGGCGTCGCCTCGACCCGGCGCAGGATGGCGCAGGCGCCCGCCTCGACCGCCTTCAGCACGCCCCGGTCGTCGAGCGAGGTCGAGATGACGACCACGTGGAGGCCACGGCGCGGCCCCCCGCCGCCGGACAGCGCCCGGATCGTCTCCGCTGCCGCCTCGTCGACCTCGTCCACGACGGCCACCGCGACGGCCGCCTCCTCGGCGTCGTCGACGACGACCAGCTTGGACTGGGTCCGCAGCTGCGCCGCCAGGCCGGCGCGCGAGATCGGATCGCCGGCGCCGACGTAGGTCGGGACCCTCGGCTCGGCGGGTTCCGTGCGGCGCTCGTCCGCGCTCATCGGAATCGCCCAACCGTCAGTCGGCCCCACCGCCCGCTCCACGAATGTTCGCCGTCGAGGGCATCGCGAAGCCGCGACCCGCCCGTCATCCAGTTGCGTGGGGCGCAGTCTACGAAATGGCGCCGCTCCGCGCTGCACGCGCCGCCTGCCGGGGTGCCCCGGCGAGCCGGCTCAGAACTCGGTGACCACCAGGACCTGGTCCTGGAACGCCTTGAACTCCGGGGACATCGTGATCGGAAGGAGTGCCATGAGCTTGGCGACGTCGCCGGTGACCTTGATCTTGCCCTGCATGAACGCCGTGTTCGCGTCGAGCTCGCCCTGCTGCATCCGCTTCGCGTCCTCGTAGCTCTCGGTGAGGGTCACCTCGGCGTCGGCGAGGACCCCGAGCTGGTTCTCGACGAGCTGGCCGTCGACGACGACCCAGTAGTAGGCGACGTCGCCGTCGGGCCCGCCTGCCACGACGTACTGGAGCCTCGCGCTCGCGCCGGGTCGGACCGGCTGGCCGACCGCGAGGCGGGTGCTCTCGTCGAGCCACTCCTGGGTGAGCCACTTCGCCATCGCTGTCCTCCGTGCTCGGGCCCGTGCGCGGGCCGATGGGTTCATCCGACTGCACGCCGCCGCTCAGGATCGCGCGGACGCGACTCCCTCCGCCCCTTCAGCGGCCGGAGCGTTGCCCGGCGTCGGCCGCGAGCTCGCGCACGCCCGCGAACAGGTCGTCCTCGGGGAGCTGCTCGCCGACGCGGCTGCGGGCGAGCACGTAGGAGTCGTGGGTGTAGATCTCGCGCTCGACGTGCGGCGGCAGGCCGAACCAGTGCGGCGACTCGGGGTCGATCTGCGTCGCGTGGGCGAGCAGCCCGGCGCGGCGCGCCTCGGTGAACGCGGACACGTCGACCCGGGTCGTCGGCTGGACCTTTGGCATCCGGTCGAGCCAGCCCTCGCGCAGCCGCTCGACGTAGGGGGACTCGAGCCCGAGCTCCACGAACTTCTCGTGCCGTAGCAGGAACTGCTCTCGCGGCCAGACGCTGTAGTAGAGCTTGGCCGGCGCGTAGGGCTCGCCGGTCCCCGGGTAGGCGCCGGGGTCTCCCGCCGCGTCGAAGGCCGCCACGGAGACCTCGTGCACGCGGAGGTGGTCCGGGTGCGGGTAGCCGCGCTGGTCCTCGTTGTAGGTCACGATGACCTGGGGCCGCTCGCGCCGGATGACCGCCACGAGGCGACCGACGGCCTCCTCGAGCGGTGCGCGGGCGAAGCTGCGCGGGTCCCGGTTCGCCTCCGACTCCGGCATGCCCGAGTCGCGGTAGCCGAGCAGGACGACCTCGTCGTAGCCGATGGCGGCTGCCGCGGCCGCGAGCTCCCGGAGCCTCACCCCGCCGAGGTCGGACCGCACCTCGGGCGTGTCCATCGCCGGGTTCAAGATGTCGCCCTCCTCCCCGCCGGTGCAGGTGACGAGGACCGTCCGCACCCCTTCGTCGCGGTAGCGGGCGACGCTTCCCGCACCCTTTGACGCCTCGTCGTCCGGGTGCGCGTGGACGGTCAGCAGGCAGAGGCCGTCGGGCATGCGGCGAGGCTACCGCCCGGCCGGCCGTGACCGGCACGGCCCAGCCCGGCAGGGCAGCGGATGCCGAGACCCGCCCCCGGGCTGTGGCTCGCCTGTGAGCACTCCGTGAACGCCGCGCTCCGCCCGCGTAAGCGCTGGAAATCGGCCCCCTGCGAGCGCCCCGAGCGCATCTGGTGCGTATGCTCGTAGCGAGGAAACCGGCGTGGACCCGCGGGCGATCGCGTGTGGCCCCGAGGCGGGACGGTCCGACGGCGGACCCTGGAAGGGAGCGGATTGATGAGCGTGATGAAGCGCCTGACGGGCATCGTGCAGGCGAAGGCGAACAAGGCCCTCGACCGCGTCGAGGACCCGCGCGAGACGCTCGACCTCTCCTACGAGAAGCAGATCGAACAGCTCCAGCAGGTGCGCAAGGGCGTCGCCGACGTCGCCACCGCGCGCAAGCGCATCGAGCTGCAGGCCAAGCAGCTGCAGGACTCCGCGACGAAGCTCCAGGGCCAGGCCCGCCAGGCCCTCGGGCAGAACCGGGAGGACCTCGCCCGCGAGATCCTCGGCCGGAGGGCGGCGATCGCCACGCAGCTCGAGGGCTTGAAGGGCCAGCACGAGCAGCTCGTCCAACAAGAGGACCGCCTCGTGGCGACGACCCAGCAGCTCGAGGCGCGGGTCCAGGCGTTCCGCACCCAGAAGGAGACGTTGAAGGCGAGCTACACCGCCGCCCAGGCCCAGACGAAGATCGGCGAGGCCGTCTCGGGAATCTCCGAGTCGATGAGCGACACCGGCCTCGCGATGCAGCGTGCCCAGGACAAGATCGCCCAGATGCAGGCGCGGGCGGGCGCCGTCGACGAGCTCCTCGCCTCGGGCGCGCTCACGGACCTGTCGGGCAGCAGCGACCCGATCCAGGCCGAGCTCGACAAGATGACCGCCTCGAGCCAGGTCGAGCTGGAGCTGTCTCAGCTGAAGGGCGAGATCGCTCCGGCCGGCCCTGCCGGGGAGATCGGCGCCGGCGCGCCCGCCGTGACCGAGCTTGCCGCGGGCGGCGCCGAGACCGCCGCTGCACCGGCCGCCACGGCGCCCGGGTCCGCCGCCGAGCCCGAGTCCGCCGCCGAGCCCGAGTCCGCCGCCGAGGAGGAGGAGCCGGCCGACGGCGAGCCCGTCGAGGCCGCCGGCGACGGCCCGAAGAAGGGCTCGGACGACCTGTTCAGCCTGGGTGGGGGCGCGTCGTGATCGTCCGGATCCTCAACGAGGGGCAGTTCGAGGTCGACGGGGCCACGATGGACCGCCTCGAGGCGCTCGACGCCGAGCTCGCGGTCGCGCTCGCCGGCGGCGACGAGGAGCAGTTCCAGCGCGCCCTCGCGGCGCTGCAAACCAAGGTCCGTTCGATCGGGCGGCCGGTCGACGCGACCACGATCGTCCCGTCGGACCTCACCCTCCCCGCACCGGGGTCCACGCTCGCCGAGGTCCAAGACCTCCTCGCCTCCGAAGAGGTGCCGGAGGGCGAGCAGACAACCACCAGCAACAAGTAGTTAGGAGCTAGGAGCTCTCCATGGCAACACGCAGTCGCTTCCCCGTAGACCGTGGCCTGACGGCCCGGATGCTCACGACGGTCTTCCTCCTCGGCCTGTTGTACGCGGTGTTCGTCACCGTGCTCGTCCTGCTGCACGTCCAGCTCGCGTTCATCCTGGTGCTGGCCTTCGGGATCCTGTTCGTGCAGTACTTCTTCTCGGACAAGATCGCCCTGTACTCGATGGGCGGCAAGGTCGTCACCCGCGAGCAGGAGCCGCACCTCCACGCCGTCGTCGACCGGCTCGTCGCGATGGCGAACATGCCGAAGCCGACCGTCGCCGTCGCCCAGACGGACATCCCGAACGCCTTCGCCACGGGCCGGGACCAGAAGCACGCGGTCGTCTGCGTCACCTACGGTCTGCTGCGCCGCCTCGACGAGCCGGAGGTCGAAGCGGTGCTCGCCCACGAGCTCTCGCACGTCGCGCACCGCGACGTGGCGGTGATGACGATCGCGAGCTTCCTCGGCATCCTCGCCGGCCTCCTCACGCGGGTGCTGGCGTACGCGGGGCTGTTCGGCGGGTTCGGCGGCGGCAACCGGAACAACAACAACAATGCCGGCGGCCAGCTCGTCCTGATCGAGATGGGCATGCTGGTCGTCTCGGCGGTCATCTACGCCATCAGCTTCATCCTCATCCGTACGCTCTCGCGCTACCGCGAGCTCGCGGCGGACCGCTCGGGGGCGATCCTCATCGGCCAGCCGGCGATCCTCGCCTCGGCGCTCGTCAAGGTGAGCGGCGAGATGTCGCGCATCCCGACACGGGACCTGCGGGCCGCCGAGCACTTCAACGCCTTCTACTTCGCCCCCGCGCTCGCGCAGGGCGCGAGTCTCTCCTCGCTGTTCGCCACGCACCCGCCGCTCCAGAAGCGGCTCGACCAGCTCGCCCGGCTCGACGCGGAGATGCACCGCGGTGCGGCGTGAGCCGGTGCCGGGCGTTGCGGTGAGGGCCGGGACGATGAGGCGCTAGCGGGTGGGCTTCCTCGACGCCCTCCTCGGGCGGACCAAGCCGGCCGAGGCGAACCTCGACAAGCTCTTCGGCCTGCCCGGGGCGCGCATCACCCTCGAGGCCTCCGAAGCGCTCACGCCCACCCTCCAGGCGGGCGTCTGCTTCAAGCCGGCGACGGGCCAGGCCTTCGCCGCGACGGAGCAGGAGATCGCCGGGCTGCTCGACCTTCCCGCGGATGACGGGGACTCCTCCGCACCGGCCGACACCGCCACGGCCTCCGGTTCGGGGGCGAAGCTGAGCGAGGGCGCCGACGAGTTCGGCTACCGCTGGATCGTCGTCGGTGCCCCCGACTTCGACACGCTCGTCACGCGGGTGCACTTCGTGAACTCGACGATGAAGGACAACGGCTACGGCCCCACGCTGCTCTGCTCGGTGTTCGGCTTCCATCCCGCGACGTCGCCGGGCGCGCCCGCAACGACCTACCTCGTGTACCTGTTCAAACGGGGGACGTTCTACCCCTTCGTGCCGACGGGCCGAGAGCGCCGGGACAACGAGGGCGAACTCAGGCTGAAGGCCCTCCTTTCCGAAGACCTCGCCATCGAGCCCGACCTCGACCGGTGGTTTCCGCTGTGGAACCTGCCCGTGCGCTGACGGGCCGGGGTGGCGCCACGTAGGCGCCGCCCTCGCGGAAGGGTGCCCAGGCCCCGGGCGCCGACTCGAGGTGGCCCCGCACGAGCTCGACGAGCCGGTCGATCGGGATCGAGCTCTCGGTGTCGCCCTGCGGTCGCAGCACGGGCACGAGCGTCCCGGGCGAGTCGGCCTCCCACCGTGGCCCGCGTTGCTCCTCGCCGGAGAGCGCCAGCGCCAACGGCTCGAGGTCGCGCCGCAGTGGGAGCCGCCGGCTGACGTAACGCACCCAGGTCTCGTAGCGGTCGTAGTAGCAGTACGAGCGGCCGCGGGCCACGAGCACGCGCGTCGCCGCGGTCGCGCCGTGCAGCACCGCGGGGTGGACCGGGAGCACGCCGGCGTGCCCGACCCGCGCGAAGCGGTCGGGCACGAGCTGGGCCGAGGCCCGCACGACGGCCAGGTCGAGGTCGGGGTGCTCTTCGATGTGCAGGTCGCCGCGGCCGAGCGCCGCCAGGCCGGCCTCGTAGGAGGCGTCCTCCTCGGCCCACCACTCCCGGAACCGGTCGGGGTGCTCGATCAGCTCGACGAGGCGGCCGAGCAGCTCCGCGTAGGCGATTGAGGGCCAACCGGTGCGGGCGACGGCCTGCTGCCCCGTCTCCGGCGCGAACGGCGAGCGCTCGGGGTCGGCGAGGGCACGCAGCGCCCAGACGGCCCGGCCCGCCTCGACGGTGTCGAGCACGTCGAAGTCGCCCGCCCGAGCGATGCCGATGAGCGAGCCGGCGTGGGCGAGCGCGGCCTCGGGCTCGACGACGAAGAAGAGCGACGCGAGCCCGTCCTCGTCGAGGTGGTCGCAGGTGACCGCCTCGGCCTCACGGGTCCACAGGCCCGGGT